>Ga0307373_10001111_pt1 | contig 50734 bp, 49 predicted proteins | sample OX2MG_FD_202534 | JGI IMG/M metagenome (GOLD analysis project Ga0307373, IMG submission 202534) | Soil microbial communities from Risofladan, Vaasa, Finland - OX-2 | ecosystem: Environmental > Terrestrial > Soil > Coastal area > Acid sulfate soil | place: Finland: Risofladan, Vaasa | collected...
TTCGGTCAATGGATTGCCCGACGATTATGTCACTACATGACGGATTCCAGGTCTTGGCCTAGTCTTTTACTGGATATTTCCGAAGTCGTTACGGAAAATGGGACCCGGACTGTCAAAGATGGGTTAAAGGCCGATCTCGGCGCGGATTGCCCGGACGACGCGCGCCGGATGCAGAGCATGCCGGATGCAGAGCATGCGGCGTCCGCGGTCCTCGGCCATTCCCGTTGCCGGAATGGTGGGAGTGCATTGACGCCCATGGGGCCTACGCCCGCCATGATGTGGGGTATCGCCGTCAAATGCGATCGCCCTGAGGCTTCCAACCTTCGCCATTGACGCGACGCCGCACGGGGGAATACACCCCGCGCCGGGTCACGCCCCCCCACCGGGGCGCTTCTCTTCTGAAAGGGAGAGCTGCAATGGCAATCGCCACCAAGCCGGGCATACGCCCGGCCAATCCCAATTTCTCCTCGGGCCCCTGCGCCAAGCGCCCCGGCTTCACGCTGGACGCACTCGCGGGCGCGTTTCTCGGCCGCAGCCATCGTGCCGCGGCGCCCAAGGCGCGGCTGGCCGAGGTGATCGACCGCTCGCGCGCCATCCTCGGCGTTCCCCCCGACTGGCGGCTCGGCATCGTCCCCGCCTCCGACACCGGCGCCGTCGAACTCGCCCTCTGGTCCCTGCTCGGCCCGCGCGGCGTCGATGTGCTGGTGTGGGAGAGTTTCGGCGCCGGCTGGGCCACCGACATCGCCAGGCAACTGAAATTGCCCGATGCCCGCGTGCTGAGCGCGGAGTACGGCGCACTGCCCGACCTCGCCGCGGTGGATTTCTCCCGCGACGTGGTGTTCACCTGGAACGGCACCACCTCCGGCGTGCGCGTGCCGGATGGCGACTGGATCGCCGCCGATCGCGCCGGCCTGACGATCTGCGATGCCACCTCCGCGGCCTTCGCCATGCGCCTGCCGTGGGAGAAGCTCGATGTCGCCACCTGGTCCTGGCAGAAGGTGCTGGGCGGCGAGGCGGCGCACGGCATGCTGGCACTGTCGCCCCGCGCGGTGGAGCGGCTTGAGACCTACCGGCCGGCCTGGCCGCTGCCGAAAATCTTCCGCCTCACCAAGGGTGGAAAACTCAACGAGGGCATCTTCCGGGGCGAGACGATCAACACGCCGTCGATGCTCTGCGTCGAGGACGCGGTGGACGGGCTGCGCTGGGCGGAATCGGTCGGCGGCCTCGATGGATTGGTCGCGCGGTCGGAGGCGAATCTCGGCGCCATCGAGCGCTGGGTGGCGCGCACCGCGTGGGTGGATTTCCTCGCGACGGCGCCGGAGACGCGCTCCTGCACGTCGATCTGCCTCAAGCCGGTGGCGCCGTGGTTCACCGCGTTGCCGGCACCGGCGCAGGCACAGGCGGCGAAGCGGATGGCCGCGCTGCTGGAGAAGGAAGCTGTCGCATACGACATCGCCGCGTATCGCGACGCGCCGCCGGGCCTGCGCATCTGGGGCGGCGCCACGGTGGAAACCGCGGACGTCGAGAAACTGCTGCCCTGGCTCGACTGGGCGCACGACGCCGTGCAAGCCGAATAACACCGACGAACACGCCTCCTCCCCTTGCGGGAGGGGGAGGCAACAGGAAACCCCCGATGCCCAAAGTCCTGATCAGCGACAAACTCTCGCCCGCCGCCGTGGACATCTTCCGCCAGCGCGGCATCGAGGCCGATCTCAGGCCCGGCCTGTCCGCCGCCGAGCTGCGCGCCATCATCGCGCCCTATGACGGGCTGGCGGTGCGTTCCGCCACCAAGGTCACCCGCGAATTGCTCGATGCGGCCACCAACCTGAAGGTGGTCGGTCGCGCCGGCATCGGCGTGGACAATGTCGATGTGAAATCCGCCACCGCGCGTGGCGTCGTCGTGATGAACACGCCGCACGGCAACACCATCACCACGGCAGAGCATGCGATCGCCATGATGTTCGCGCTGGCGCGGCAGATTCCCGAAGCCTCGGTCTCGACGCGATCGGGAAAATGGGAAAAGAACCGCTTCATGGGTGTCGAGCTGACCGGCAAGACGCTCGGCCTGATCGGCTGCGGCAATATCGGCTCGATCGTCGCCGACCGCGCCATCGGCCTGAAGATGAAGGTGATCGCTTACGATCCCTACCTGTCGGAGAAACGCGCGCTCGCCCTGGGCGTGGAGAAGGTCGAGCTCGACGCGCTGCTGGCCCGCGCCGACATCATCACGGTGCACACGCCGCTGACCGACGCGACCCGCAACATCCTCTCGCGCGAGGCGCTGGCGAAGACCAGGCCGGGCGTGCGCATCATCAACTGCGCCCGCGGCGGGCTGGTGGACGAGGCGGCGCTGGCGGATGCGATCCGCGCCGGACATGTCGCCGGCGCCGCGCTTGATGTGTTCGAGACCGAACCGGCGACCGACTCGCCGCTGTTCGGATTGGACAACGTCGTCTGCACCCCGCATCTCGGCGCCGCCACGACCGAGGCGCAGGAAAACGTCGCCTTGCAGGTGGCAGAGCAGATGAGCGAGTTCCTGCTGACCGGCGCGGTCGCCAACGCGATCAACATGGCATCCGTGACCGCCGAGGACGCCCCGCGTCTCAAGCCATACATGGAGCTCTGCCGGTTGCTCGGCGGGTTCGCCGGGCAGCTCACCCAGGCGCGCGAGGGCGTCATCCGCCGCGTGGCGATCGAATACGAGGGCCAGGTGGCAGGCCTGAACACCCGTCCGCTGACCGCCGCGGTGCTGGCCGGGCTCATGGCACCGCTGATGGAGGGCGTGAACATGGTCAATGCCGGCGTCGCCGCACGCGACCACGGCATCGACGTGGCCGAAACGGTGCACGACCGGCCGAGCGAATACCAGACACTGGTGCGCGTCACCGTCGAAACCGGCCAGTTGACCCGCTCGGTCGCCGGCACGCTGTTCGCCGGCTCGCGGCCACGCATCGTCGAGATCAAGGGCATCAAGGTGGAGGCGGATTTCGCGCCGCACATGCTGTATGTCACCAACCAGGACAGGCCGGGCTTCATCGGCCGCTTCGGCGCGACGCTGGCGGGCGCCGGCATCAATATCGCCACCTTCCACCTGGGCCGCGCCAGCCAGGGCGGCGACGCCATCTGCCTGGTGTCGGTGGACGAACCGGTGCCCGAGGACGTTCTGGCGATGGTGCGCACGCTGCCGCTGGTGGTGCAGGCGACAGCGCTGGCATTTTGATGCAGGCTGGGTGCATGACTGAATCTCTCAGGGTGCTCGCGCCTTCACCGCCAGGGCCTGGCTTATGCAGGCCATCGGCGGCTTGTTCGCAGCACAGGTCGCGGAAATTCGTGGATGGCCGCGACATGCCCGGCCGACACAATGGAGGTTCCCGCGGGCGCGGCACGTTGCGTGCCGCGCTGCTGGCCGGAATGGTGTCGGTCGCCGGCGTTGCCGCCGCTGCCCCGGCGCTGGACACGACCAAACGCATCCTGGTGCTGCCCTCGCTGCAATGGAACGACAGCGGCGTGGCCTGGAACTATGCCACGCAGCAGGCGCCGGACAACCTGGCGCGGGTGACGGGAGGCCTGACGTTCGGGTTGACGCCGGAGGAGGTGAGCCGGCGTTTGCCTGATCTCGGTGCCAACCTGCATTGGAGTGAGCTGCCGGTCGCGAATGAATTTTCCGAAGACGTCCGCTACGTGTGGATACCCATGCAGACAGCGGGCGCGCTGCGCGCGCCGGTCACCGCGTGCTTCGGCGAGCCGAGCTATGTTGTGCTGCTGTTCCTCCACGGCGACTTGTTCCGGATTTCCTGGCGCTTTCTGCCCGACCGGAATTGCCCCAACCCGCACGCGGCGGCGGAGGAGCTGTACGCATCGTATGTGCCGCTGGCCACCACGGTCGCGTTCAGCGCGCATTACCGCACGGGATTTGCCGAGGTGGTGGATGTGACAGAGCCGGGCGCGAGATCGCTGATCGAGCAACGCTGGCAGATGCGCGGCCAATGAGGACGTGGCTCCGCCTTGCGGTTCTCGGTCTCCCGCTGCTGGCCAGCACCGCCGGCCGGGGTTCGCCGCTCGACTTCGATCTGGGCAATTACGACGCTTCGCAGGCGCTGGAGGACACCGCGCAGCCGCGCGACTGCACTGTCACCTATCTGGTTGAGGATTTCGTCACCAACGAAACCTTCGCCGCGCGCATGCAATTCACCCCGGCACCGCATGCGATAGCGTTGAAGGGACACCTGCCCTGCCCAACGTTCGTGCCGCCGCGGGTTACCGAGGCCGCGCTTGAGGGATGCCGCGAGCATGCCGACAAGAAGGCGGATTGCGTGTTCGCCGACATGAGCAGGGGGTTTCACGAGTCGCCGTTGCTATCCGATACCTCGGAGAATGCCGCACGCTGCGCGTCCGACCAGGCATCGCAGATCGCCATCGCCTGCCGGAATGCCGGCAATTTCGACGTGTGCAATGTCGGCTGCGGCGAAGACCGGGACGCGGCGATCCTGGCGGCGCGCAACCGTTGCCAAGCAAAGCACCGGACGGCCTGCCCGATCACGGGAGCGTTGCCGGTGCGGGCGCCATAGCCAGTCCGGTGAGCGGTGGCCGGCGCCGCAGCATGCCGGCGAGGCCATGGGCCACCGCGACGGAGTGAATGATCTGCCAGGTTTCGTTCAGGTGATCGGGGGTATCGAAAAACGCCGTGCGGGGATAGCGGCTGCGGTTGGGCAACTCCAGGAACCGGGCGCCGTGCGCCATATAGATGGCGCGGATCGCGGCGATTGAGTCGTCGGGTATCGGCGAGTCGATGAAGCCGGTCGGCAGTCCGCCGATCAGGCGCACGCCATGCGCGCGGGCCCACTCGGCGAACCGGGCAATCAACCTGCTGCCGTAGCCGGCGCGGATTTGCGCGGCGGTCGGATGGTATGGCCTGGCCGCGGCCAGCACGGACACGCTTGCCGCGGCCAGCGCGGCGGTGTGGCCGACATGGTCGCCCCAGGCATTGCTCTCGCCGGTCGCCGCGGCGCGCGGATCGTGGAAGCCGCCGGCGACCAGCGCGGTCTCGATCACCGCCATCAGCGCGCCGCGCAGGTCGTAGGAAAACAGCGCGCCGAGCCAGCGTTCGGGCGGCAGCCGGGCCAGCGTCGCGCGGTCGTGCCGCAGCATGATCGCGGCGTCCGGACCGAGCGCGGTCTCGGCGCGTCCGCGCACGTATTGCGCCTCCTCCATCGGCATATAGACGACGTCGCCGCGATGCAGCCGCTTTTCCCAGCGCGCGAACAGGTAGTCGAGGCCGATGCCGACAGCGACGCCGCCGTTGACGCATGGCATGTGCAGCAGCGGCTCGATGGTCTCGCAGCGATGCGAATAGGGCCCGTTGGAGCCCGCCAGGATGACCAGCTTGCGGCCGGTGATCGCCGCGCCGCGCGCCAGCCTGGCGTCGATCTCGTGGCGCAGGTAGCCGAGCGACAGCGGCCGATCCAGCACCGCGCCGAAGCAGATGAAATAGAGCAGCAGGGAAGCGGTGCAGGCGAGAAGGACGCGGCGGAAATGAAAGGACTCCCCCTCCCCTTGAGGGCTTGGGCCGCGAAGCGGACCAAGGTTGGGGGGAGGCGTGCGTCGGAGGCTCGCACCGACCGACCCCTCCCGCCAACCCCCGCCCTCAAGGGGAGGGGGAGTCTCCGGTTGCAGCACCCGATAGTCCTGGTTCACCGTCAGAATCGGAAATACAGAAACGGTGCGACGTGCGGCGCGAAGAACAGCGCCTGCACGCTGAACGCGAAACTCGAGGTCAGCGCCCAGCCCCGCGCACGCTCCGAGATCTGGTGCACGTGCGGCAGCAACAGCACGATGCCCCAGCCCAGCAGCAGGCAGGCGGACACTTCCGGGAAGCTCAGCGTTCGCGCGTCGCCGAGATAGGGCAGCAGCGGCACCGGCGTCGCGACGAGGCCGAGCCAGGGCAGCGCGTGCACCACCATTTGCGGCAAGGCGGCACCGTGCAGCCCCGCCATGCCGGCCAGAACGCTCCGCGCAGCCGCGGCGCTGTCGGCGCGGAACGGCACCCAGGCCACCACGACCGCCAGCAGCGTCAGCGGCTGCGCGAGCATGCGCGGCAGCGTCACCCGGCAGCGCGCGTGCAGCACCAGGTAGAGCCCATGCAGGCCGCCCCACAGCACGAAGCGCCAGGCGGCGCCGTGCCACAGGCCGCACAGCAGCATGGTCGCCAGCAGGTTGGTGCTGTGGCGCAGCGCTCCACAGCGGCTGCCGCCCAGCGGGAAATAGACATAGTGGCGCAGGAAGGCGCCCAGGGTGATGTGCCAGCGGCGCCAGAACTCGGCGATGTCGCGGGCCTGATAGGGGCTGGCGAAATTCAGCGGGAAGCGCACGTTCAGCATGCGCGCCAGCCCGATCGCCATGTCGGAGTAGCCGGAGAAGTCGAAATAGATTTGCAGGCTGTAGGCGAGCACGGCGTACCATGCCTCGAACAGGCTGAGGCTCGCGCCGCGCGCCGCGGCGTTGAAGCCGATGTCGGCGAAGCCGCCGAACATGTCGGCCAGCACCAGCTTCTTGGCCAGTCCGAGCAGGAACAGCGTCAGGCCATCGGCCAGGTTTTGCCCTCGCGGCACGGCGAGGTCGCGCTGCTGCAATTGCGGGATGATGTCCTTCGGCCGGACGATCGGCCCGGCGATCAGGTGGGGAAAGAAGGCGACGAATGCCGCATAGGTCAGCAGGCCGATGTCCGCCCGCTCTTGCCGGGCGCTGTCCACCAGGAACATGATCTGCTGGAAGGTGAAGAAGCTGATCGCCAGCGGCAGGAAGATGCCGAGCGGCGGGGCGTGCGGCGCGGCGATATGCAGCAGGAAGTCGGCGTATTTGAACCAGGCCAGGAGCCCGAGGTTGAAGGCGATGCCGGCGATCAGCCAGCGCCGGGCGGCGGCGCGGCGGCCACCGCGCGCGACCCGCAGAAGGTGCTGGCCGAGCACGTAGTTTGTGGCGATCGAGCCGAGCAGCAGCAAAACCAAGCGCGGGTTCCACCAGCCGTAGAAGAACAGGCTGGCCGCCAGAAGCCACGCGAGCGCCCAGGTCCGGCCGGCGAAGCGGCCGAGCAGGAAGCAGCCCGCCAGGCAGGCCGGCAGAAAGCCCAGCACGAATTCCTGCGAATTGAACAACATGGCGCGCGACGGCGGCGAGTGTCCGCTCGCACGCGATAATCAATGGTAAACGACCTTTCCGGCGCCGCGCGCGGGCGAGGGTGCCGCGGAGAGCCCGGGCCAAGGATGCCGCGAAGGGCCCGGGCCAAGGGTGCCGCGGGCGCCCCGATCAGCCTCACCCGGCTTCGCTGCGCTCGCCGACCTCTCCCGCCGAGGCGGGCGAGGTTTGCGGGGCGCGCGTTTCCGGGGTCACCCCGAACCGCAACATGTACTGGAGAAACGTCTTCCGCTCAGCCTCGGCGTCCAACCCGTGATCCTCGAAATGGTAAGCATGCGCCCCGTAGCCGCCGTTCGGCTGGGCCGCCGCGTAGCCCTCCATCGCCCGCACCGACGTCGAGGACAACCCCATGCCGAAATGCCCGTACAACTGCTCGACGGTACTGACCGGGTCCGACACCAGATCTAGGTAATGCACGTGGCACACGGTCTCGGGCAGTCCGGCATCGTCGCCGACCGCGATCATCCGCTGCGTGCCTTCCTGCCAGCGCAGGCTTTCCTCCGGGCCGATCTCCTTCGGGTCCAGGCAGCGGGAAAACGGGCGGCGCACCACTTCCGTCAGCCTGGCAACCGACAGCAGCACCTTGACCGGGTCGCGGTGCACGAAGACCAGCCTCGCGTCCGGATAGACGGCGCGGATCGCGTCCAGCGCGAACAGGTGGTCGGGGCATTTCAGCACCCAGCGCGCCGGCCTGGCGCACCGGCCGGCCTGGTGCTGCAGATGCCGCAGGAAGCGCCGGTGGAACTGGTAGGCCGGCAAATGGCCGGCGGGATCGGCCTCCAGCCAGGCGCGGTAGGACGGGAGGCGGTAGTTGGTGTCGAAGCGCAGGCTGCGAAACACGTGCGCGGTGATCTCGCTGCATTCCTGCGGGGAAGTCGCCTGCAGCGGGTGCAGTGCGTGAAACTCGGGGGCCAACGCCTCGAAGGTATGAAGCTGCCGCGCGACCCTCGCGGCTCGCCGGTCCCGCCGCCCCGGCGGTGGGGGACACGGGTAGATCGTCTCATAGACCAGTGGCGCGCGATTGGCCGGATCGGTCAGCATCATCCGGTGCAGGAAGGTCGTGCCGCTGCGCGGCAGTCCGGTAATGAAGATCGGCTGTGCGATCGGTTCGTCCAGGATCGTCGGATCGGCGCGCTCCGCCGCGCGCAGCCGCAGCAGATTGGACAGGAACCGCACGACGTCCCAGCGCGTGGCGAAGCGCCCGACGACACCCAGGGAAGCGTCGTCAGCGCATGAGTCCAGGAAGCGGCGCAAGGGCTCGCCGAGATCGACGTCGCCAAAATCCTCCAGGCCGGTGCGCCGCCGCGCCAGCCGGATGAGGTCGTCGGTGGCGAACGGACGGTCCAGCAGCCCGCATGTGCCGGCCAGGGCGTCGGCAAGGCGCAGCACGGTGGTCGGGATCGGCACGATGAGACACTCCTCTTCAGGATCCGGGCGATGCTTGCACCCAGATAATGATCGGCCGGCAGGAAAAAGTCCCATCGGTTGCCAAGAAAACGTGACCGCACGGCGGCATGCAGGCCGGCAGCGAACCGCACCCATGTATCCGCATTATTTCAGGCGAGGCGCCGAGTTGACCGACCAGTGCCACGGCCCTAACTCGGCAGCATCGGCGGGAGGGCGCGTCGCAGGACATGCCGCGTTTTGACAGGGAAGTGCCGGATGACCCGAACCGCCATTGAGCGCCGCACGTTGCTCGGCATGACGCTGCTGGCGGCTGCCAGCCTGCCGCTGCCGGCCCGCGCCCTCGACGCGTCCGCCGTGGTGGCGCCGATCCGGCAGCTCTGCGGCGGGTTGCTGGCTGTCATGCACGCTGGGCAGGCGACGCCGTTCGCGCGGCGCTTCGACCTGCTCGCGCCGGCGGTCGAGAACGCCTTCGACCTCGACGCAATCCTGCAGGTGTCGGTCGGGCTCTCCTGGGCGACGCTGCCGCCCGACCAGAAGGCAATGCTGCGGGCAGCGTTCCGCCGCTACACGATCGCATCCTACGTCAACAGCTTCGACGACTACGCGGGCCAGCGCTTCGATATTTCGGCGGAGCTGCGCAGCCTGCCGAATGGCGAGCAGGTGGTGAGCACGCGCATCGTTCCGCGCTCCGGCGACTCGCACGTGCTTGACTATGTGATGCGGCAGGTTCCGCAGGGATGGCGCGCGGTTGACGTGCTGCTGGACGGGACGATCAGCCGGGTTGCGGTGCAGCGCTCGGATTTCCGCAGCCTGTTGAGCCGCGGGGGCGCGAGCGCGCTGGCCAAGAGCCTGCAGGCGAAGACGGCGGACCTGTCGGGCGGCTCCAGTTGAGGGGTTGCCGTGTCGTGCCCGAGATGAGGGGTTCCGCCGCCCTGCCGCGGGTCACACCGTCGCCACCGGGGTGGCGGGCGAACCGACGGCGCCCGGCAGGCGCAGCGGCGGGCCGGTGAACAGGAAGCGGCTGCGGTTGTTGGCGCGCAGCCAGTCAGCCAGTTCGGTCAGGTAGAACATTTCCCCCAGGTAGCAGCCCAGCTTGAACAGGCAGTGCGCGTGCAGCGGCAGCGTGGCGCACATATCGTCCAGGCACGGGCGCGCCGGTGTCGCCTCGACGGCGAAGTTGTCGGAAATCAGCGCGACGGCGCCGCTGTCGGTGACCCATTGCTGCAACCGCGGATCGCGGCCGTCGAGCGCCGCGGCGCTGGCGAACAGTTTCTCCCGGTCGGGCTGCTTGTTCATCTCCAGCAGCATTTCGGCGAAGCCAGTGCGGAACAGCACGAAGTCGCCGGGTTCGACGGTGACGCGGTCCTTCCGCATGACGTCCATCAGGTCGGCGTAGCTGACGATGTGGCCGGAGCGGCCGTAATGCGCCTCCAGGTCGATCATTACCCCGCGGCCCTGCATGCAGGCTTCCGCCATGTTCTGCACGCCGAGATGGCGGGCGCCCTGCGGTTCGTCGCAGGGGGTCATGTTGCCCTGCGCGTCGTAGTAGGCGGGGCCGATGATGTCCCGGCCGGCGCGGTAGCCGTTGTAGAACACGTCCTCGGGTTTGCCGTCGCCGTCGGCGTCGAACATCTGGCCGACATGGGCGAGGCTGTCCCATTGCGTGGAGTATTGCAGCGTCAGGACCACCTGGTCGTCGCAGACGATGTCGGTGGCGGTGGGATCGTCGCAGCGGAGAGGATAATTCATGTTGGGGCGATCGCCGCGCATGGTGGGCTTCAGGACGGGCGGATGGCGGCGGGGGGAGAGGATGGCGCCGCCGGGGTAGTCGAGCGGCAGCGACAGGCAGAACGTCTTGCCATGCTTCACCTCGGCGATGCCTTGCAGGACCTTTTCGGGGGTTAGCAGGTTGAGCCGGCCGCGTTCGTCGCCGGGGCCGAAGTCGCCCCAGGTGGAACCTTCCGGGCGACGGGTCCAGCGCGGGTTGTCGGGCATGGGTGTTGCTTCCTTCCTGGGCCCCGTCATCGCGCGGGGCGGCGCGGCTGTTTTCCGCGCAACATTGCTGCGCCGCTTCGCTCTCCGCAATGTCGGGCGAGGGTCGCGACTCCGGTTCAGATGGCGCGGCGATGTCCGCGTGTTCAGGTCTATTGATATCGCTCTTGTGTCGAACCCTGTTGCAACATGACTGAGGCGGCGCCGAGAACCTGGCGAGTCTCATGGCGGTCGGGAAGCAGGCCGGCTGGGCAGCGCCATCCTGCGCCGCTATAGGGTGCGCAATGAAACCCCCGAGCGACACAAGGCATGGCGGCTCCGGCCGGCCGCCGTTCAACCGGAGCCCCGGTCGGGGCGGCGGGCCCGAGCGGCCGTCCCTGCCGGGCGGCTCCGGGCCGCGGCATGGCCAAGGCGGCCAGCCATCGGGGCCGGGGCGCAAGACCGGCCAGGAATTCCGCGCGCAGGAGCAGCGGGGGCTGGGACAGGGGCCGCGTCCGCAGCACGGCCAGGGACCGCGCGACCAGCAGCCACGAGGCCCGCGCCCGCCAAGCCAGGGCACGGACTTTTCCGCCCGGCCGGCCCGCGGACCTGCTCCCGACAGCGGCAACCAGCGGTCTTTCGCCCCGCGCCCGCAGCAGCATGACACCCCGCGCCCCAGCGCCGACACGCCGCGCGGCACGGTGTGGCTCTACGGGCAGCACGCGGTTGGTGCGGCGCTCGCCAATCCGGCCCGCCGGCTGCGCCGGCTGATGCTCACCGAGGAGGCCGAGGCCGCGTTGGCGCAGCGTCTCTCGCCGCCCTGGCCGCTGCAGCCGGAACGGGTCGAGCGCGGCCGGATCGACCAGTTGCTCGGGCGCGACATCGCGCATCAGGGGGTGGCTCTGCTGGCCGATCCGCTGGCCTCGCCCAGCTTGCAGCACGCGCTGGACCGGGCGGGGCCGATCCTCGTGCTCGACCAGGTCACCGATCCGCGCAATGTCGGTGCGATCCTGCGTGCCGCGGCGTCGTTCGGGGCCGCGGCGGTGATCGCGCAGGACCGTAACGCGCCGGAGGAGACCGGTGCACTGGCGAAGGCTGCGTCGGGCGCGCTGGAGACCATGCCGCTGCTGCGGGCGGTGAACATCGCGCGCACGCTGATCGCGCTGAAGGCTGCCAATATCTGGGTGGTGGGGTTGGATGCGGGTGGCGGCACGCTGGCCGGGCCGGCGCTCGCCGGTCGGCGCGTCGCCCTGGTGCTGGGCGCCGAGGGCAGCGGCCTGCGCCGGCTCACGCGGGAAACCTGCGACGAGATTTCAGGCTTCGCCATGCAGGGTGCGGTCGGCAGCCTGAACGTGTCCGCCGCCGCGGCGGTGGCCCTCTACGAACTGGCGCGTGGCCAACAGCCTCACGGCGAACCGGTTGGCCGGCCGGAGGGGCAAACATGAGCGATTACGATCCGCGCGAAGCCGCGGCGGCCTTGGACGCGGCCCGCCAGGGACGCCGCCTGGTTGCGCCATTGCCGCCAGCCATGGCGCCGCGCTCGGAGGCGGAGGGCGCGGCGGTGCAGCACGCGCTGTGGCGGCGCCACGGGCCCGCGGCGCCGGGCGGGTTCAAGATCGGCGCCACCGCGAAGCGGATGCAGGAGTATCTCGGCCTGAGCGGCCCGGCGGCCGGGTTCATGTCCACCGGCGGCCTGCACCGCAGCGGCGCCACCCTGCGCTTCGCCGATTTCCTGCGGCCGGGCGTCGAGTGCGAGCTGGCGGTGCGGCTGGGCCGCGACCTGCCGCCGGGTCCTTGCACCATGGCGCAGGCGGCGGAGGCGGTGGGGGAGCTGGTGGCGGGAATCGAGTTGGTGGAGAACCGCTACACCGACCTCGCTTTGGTGGGCACGCCGACGATGATCGCCGACCAAGTGTACCACGCGGCCGCAATCGTGGGGGACCCCGGCAGCGGCGACTGGCGCGACCTGGACGTTGCCGCGCTGCGCGGACGGCTGATCGTCGATGGCCACCAGCGCGACGAGGGCGTCGGCGCCGACCTGATGGGTCATCCGTTCGCCTGTCTGGCCTGGCTGGCGGGATCCACGGTCGCCGAGGCGTTCGGCGGGTTGAGGGCGGGGCAGGTGGTGATGCTGGGCAGCGTCACGCCGCCGATCTGGCTGACCCGGCCGGCCACCGTCACGGTCGCGTTCGCGCCGCTGCCGCCGGTGCAGGTGACGCTGGCATAAGTAACGCTGGAAAAGCGGCGTCAGTTCTGGTAATGTTCCTTTAATCTGGCCGTGAGCGCGGCGTCAACGCGCGCTCGGGCACGGGGTGAACCCAGCCAAAACGGCGTTGTCCGCAGGAGCCGTTCCCATGCCCACCGAGTGGCACTCTCTCTCGAACGAGGCCCAACTGACCCTGGCGCGCGCCGCGCTGAACCGCGCCGCGGCCACCATCGCCGGCCAGGCCGAATTGCTCGCCGAGGAAATCGAAAACGGCGCCATAAGCGATCCGGGCGGCGCCGACGCCTTGCGTTTGCTCGCGGCGGTAGTACGTGGTGCGGAGGCAGACCCGTTCGCCGTGGCGGGTCACTGCTGAACCGGCGTCAACCTGGGTGCGACACCATGCCCGATCACAGCCCGCCCGGCCCGGACACACTGACCGGCGATACGCTGGTCATCGACATGGTGCGGCGGTTCGCGCAGGAACGGCTGGCGCCGCACGCCGCCGCGCGCGAGAAGGCCGGGCGCATCGAACCGGAGGTCATTCGCGCGCTCGGGGAGCTGGGCGTGTTCGGTGCGACGACGCCGGAACAGTGGGGCGGCTCGGCGATCGATCCGGTGACCTACGCGCTGGTGCTGGAGGAGATTGCCGCCGGTGACGGTGCGGTTTCCACCATGGTGTCGGTGCACAATTCGCCGACCTGCATCGTGATCGGCCAGTACGGCACCGACACGCAGAAGGACCGCTGGCTGCGTCCGCTGGCGACCGGCGAGGCGATCGGCTCGTTCGCGCTGACCGAGCCGCAGGCGGGGTCCGACGCGTCCAACCTGCGCACCCGCGCGGTGAAGCGCGGCGACCGCTACGTGATCAACGGGACCAAGCAGTTCATCAGCAACGCGACGCATCCGGGCAGCGCCGTGCTGTTCGCGGTGACCGATCCGGCGGCGGGCAAGCGCGGCCTGTCCTGCTTCGTGGTGGACAAGGCGATGACGGGGTTCTCGATCGCCCGCACGGAAGAAAAACTCGGGCAAAAGGCGTCCGACACCTGTGCGCTGTCGTTCGACGACATGGAAGTGCCGGAGGACCAGCGCATCGGCGCCGAGGGCGAAGGCTATCGCATCGCGCTGTCCACGCTGGAGAGCGGACGCATCGGCATCGCCGCGCAGAGCGTCGGCATGGCGCGCGCGGCGCTGGACTACGCGGTAGAGTATGCCAAAGGAAGAAAAGCGTTCGGCGGGCGCATCATCGACTTCCAGGCGGTGGGTTTTCGCCTCGTTGACGCGAAGACGCGGCTTGAGGCGGCGCGGCAGATGACGCTGCACGCGGCGCGGCTGAAAGCGGCGGGACAACCGGCGATCGAGGCGGCGTGCATGGCCAAGCTGTTCGCGTCGGAGGCGGCCGAGGCGGTATGCACCGTGGCGATCCAGACGCTAGGCGGCTATGGCTATCTGGCGGATTATCCGGTGGAGCGGATCTATCGCGACGTGCGGGTGTGCCAGATTTACGAGGGCACGTCGGACGTGCAGAAGCTGATTTTGCAGCGGATGCTGTAACAGACAAAACCTCTCGCGTCCGCGGCGGGAGGGGTCTTATACCGACCGCCGAAAGGCTGACTCGTCAGGCGGCCAGCCGCGCGGCATCCGTGTCATTGCGAGTTGACCACCGGCCGCCGCCGGCCGGTGGTCAACTCGCAATGACACGGTACTCGGTTCCGTCCTGCGAGCGCACGTCAGTCTTTAGGGCGCCTGGTACTATCTCGGGTATCTCGATGTTGCCGACCATGCCGTCCCAATGGTGGTCCGCGCCGGTCATTGTGCAACGGCCCGGGCGTTGTGGCGCCAACTCGATGTCGGCGGTTTCGCCCGGCCGCGGCACGACCGTCCGCCCACCGTTCGCAAGCTTGCGCCGATCCCCCACGACCCGCGGGCCTCGACCAGCCGATCGCGCGCGCGCCAGCGGCGCCGGCGCACACCAGCACAGTGAGGCGCGCGGCGTGCGTCGGCCGGTCAGTCGGGCAGCAGCCGGTCCCAGAATTTCGGCGTCGGCAGGTCGGTTGGCAGGGCGTGGTCCGGCGCAACGCTGCTGCGCAGGTGGCGGCCGACATCGCGCTCGGCCGCGTGCGCGCGCTGGAAGGCGACGATAGCGGTGGCGAAGGCATCCAGCCCGCCGGCGGCGAGTTTCTGTCCCCGCGCTTCGACGGCGGCGAACTCCCCGGCCCGGCGCAGCACATCAAGCAGCCGCAGCGCCGTCACCCTGTCCTCCGGATCGCCCCACAGGGCGGCTACGTCGCGGCGCAGTTTTGCGGCTTCGGTCATGTCGGCAGCGTCGTCGGCGGCCCAGGCGCCCTGCAAGGTCGCCTCGGCGGCGGTTTCCTTGTCGCCGCTCGCCAGGCAGATCATCGCCCAGCGGCGGAACAGCAGTGTGTCTTCCGCGGCCTCCATGCTCAGGGCGCGGTAGGCGGGGGATTCCACCACGGATTTCATTGCCGGCGGCAGGATCGAGAGGTCCGGGGCGGCGGCGCCGCACGTCCCGCAAGCCTGCACCCAATCGCGCAGGGTGGAGCGCACCGGCTCACCGGGGCGCATGTCGAGATCGGGGGCAGTCTCCGGCTGGCGCGGCGCGTGGAACGGTGCCCGCGCCGGGCCGCCGCAAACCGCGCAATGCAACGTCGAGGTTCCGCTCATCCCGCCATCTCCACCCGAATGCCGTCACGCAGCCGCTGCATCGCTCGCTCCATCCGTTCGGCCGACTGGGCGAAGCAGACCCGCAGGAAACCCTCCCCGGCGGTGCCGAACGCCATGCCCGGCGCGACCGCCACCCGGTGATTGGTCACCAGCTTCATGGCCAGCCCCAGGCTGTCGGTCAGCCCCTCGACACCCAGGAACGCATAGAACGCGCCAGGAGGCGCTGCGTAGCGCACGCCGTTGACGCCATCGAACGCCTGGCTGGCCAGCGCCCGCCCCGCGGCGCAATGAGCGCGGAACTGCTCCACCGCCTCGTGATCGTGGATGGCGGCGATGCCGGCCTGCTGGATGAAGGGGGCGACGCCGGAATGCACCACCTCGACGATCTCGGTCACGGCATCGCGCGTGCCCTCGGGCAGCACCAGCCAGCCCAGGCGCCAGCCGGTCATCACCCAGGCCTTGGAGAAGCTGTTGCAGACGATTACCCGGTCGTCCGGTTCCGCCACATCGAGCAGGGAGGGGGCGGCTTGGGTGCCGTCGTAGATGAGACGGGAATAGACCTCGTCGGAGATCAGCCAGACACCGTGGCGGCGGGTCATCGCCAGGATGGCGCATAATTCGTCCCGGGTGGCGGTCCATCCGGTCGGGTTGTTCGGGGAATTGAGGATGAACGCGCGGGCGTTGCGCAGCATCGTGTCCAGCCGGTCGAGATCCAGGCGGAAAGTGCCGTCCGGCTCGGAAACCAGATCGAGTTCGTCCAACGATGCGCCACGCAGGCGCACGGCGTTGGCGATATTGGGCCAGACCGGGCTGTGCAGCACGACGCGATCTCCGGGGCGCACGGTCGCGGCAAGGGCCACGGATACCGCGGCCATGCCGGAGGCGGCGACCTGGATGCGGTCCTCGGCGACCGGCTTGGCGTGCAGGCCGGTGAGATAGACCGCCAGGGCATCGCGCAGCGCCGGAACGCCGCGCACATCCGGATAGCGCGTGAAGCCGGCCTCCAGCGCGGCAACGGCAGCGTCGTGCGCCGTCTGCGGGCTCGGCTGATCGGATTCGCCGAAGCAGAGGAACTCCACGTCCGGCGTGGCGAAGGCGAGGCGGCTCACCTCGACGATGCGGGAGCCGGGAATGACGTTGATGTCCATTTCCAACAATCTGGTGGTTAGGGGTGCGATTGCGACTCGTCGCGAGACGAGACGATGCATGTGCTGTGTTTAATATTATCTCAGCGATCGCTCCCCAAAACGAAAACGCCGGCCGATAATTCCCCCGGCCGGCGTATCTGGGAGGTTGAGACGCTAGACCGTCTCTGGTCAACTTCCTGCTGCTCGACATGGCGATCTTTGGTCTCCGGATCAAGATCACCATCGATCGGCAGCAGGAGTTTGGCCAGTTCCGGAAACGGGGCTGGCCGCTCCCGCTACGCCTTATGCCACCCCGTAAACCGTCTTTGCGTTCTCCAGGAACACCGCCCGACGCTGCGCCTCCGTCATGCGGATCGGCAGCGCCTGCGCGGGATCGTCGTAGTCCCAGTGCGGATAGTCGGTGGCGAACAGCACGCGGTCCCAGCCGAGCCAGTCGATCGTCTCGGCGAGGTGCTCGCGCGGCTCCGGCTCCTCGATCGGTTGGGTGGTGAACCACACGTTGCGCCGCAGGTATTCGGACGGCAGCATTTTCAGGTGCGGCGTCTCCTGGCGCAGCTTGGCCCATTGGCGGTCCATCCGCCACGCCAGCGCGGCGCCCCAGGCGAGGCCGGCCTCGATCAGCACCACTTTCAGGGCCGGCAGCCGCTCGAACACGCCCTCGAAGATCATGCTGATCAGCAGCGCCTGCTGCGCCTGCGCGTGGCCGACCATCTCTTCCAGGTAGAACGACCCCCAGCCGCTTCCGGTGATCGGCCAGCCGCCATAGCCGAAGGCGTGCACGCCGACCGGCAGCCCGGCCGCCACCGCCGCCTCGAAGATCGGCCAGTAACGGCGCTGGCCCAGCGGTTCGGCGGTGCGCGACAGCAACAGCACCTGGGCGAAATTCGCATCGCCGGCGCGCAGCTCGATCTCCTTCACCGAGGCAGCCGCGTCCTCGTACGGCACCACCACCGAGGCACGCAGGCGGGTATCCCGGGACGTCCACTCGGCCACCTGCCATTCGTTGGTGGCATGCGTCATGGCGGCGGACAGGTCCGGGTTCTGCGCGCCCTGGCCGCTGGTCAGCGGGTTCAGGATGCCCAGCACGACGTTGTTCGGGTCCAGATGCTGCTTCTGCATGAACCCGAGATCGCTGCCCGGCATGCCGCCCGGCGGCCAGGCGTCGCGCCGGCAGGCCTGCGGCTGGCCCTTCACATAGGCCGAACCCTTCTCCCAGGGCTGGCGATAGATCACGCCGAACGACTCGACATGCTCCTGCCAGCGCTTCGACAAATAGGGGTAAAGCGACTTGCTCATCCCGCCGATGCCGGCGCCGGCCGGACGGGGATGCACGTCGCAATCGGCGATGCCGGCCTTGGAAGCGGCTGCCAGCGGCACGCCGGAGCGGTTCAGGACGTCCACGTTCATGCCACGGTCTCCGTATGAGCCGGCTGTTGCAGCCGGGGATAGGTGCGCAGCGGGTTCTCCGCCATGATCTTCCGCGCCAGCCCGGGGTCAAGCCCCGCCGGAATGGCGTCCAGCCCGTCGAACTGCCAGTGCGGGTAGTCGGTGGAGAACAGCAGCACCTCGTCGGAGCCGATATGCTCCATCACCCGCATCACGGCGGCGGCATCGGGCGGGCCGTCGAACGGTTGCAGCGTGAGGCGCACCCGGTCGCGCACGATGCTGGCGGGCGGGTCGGACACCCAGGGGACTTCCGAGCGCAGGCCCTTCCAGAACTTGGTCAGCCGCCAGAGATAGGCCGGCAGCCAGGTCACCCCGGATTCCATCAGCACCACGGTCAGGTTGGGGTGGCGGGCGAATACCCCCTCCGCCACCAGCGAGGTGAGCTGGGTCTGGATGGCGGGCGCCTGGTTGACGTAGTCCTCGGTGTAGTAGCTCGGCCAGCCGACCGGCGTGACTGGATGGCGGTAGGTGCTGCCGGCATGGATGCCGACCGGCAGGCCGTGGCGCTCGGCCGCGGCGTAGATCGGCCACCAGTGCCGCTTGCCCAGCGGCAGTTCCGCGCCCGCCAGCAGCAGCACCTGGACGAAGCGGCGATCGGGGGCAACCCGCTCGATCTCGTGCACCGCCAGCTCCGGGTTCTGCATCGGCACGATGATGGAGGCGCGCAGCCGGTCGTCGCGGTCCAGCCATTCGCGGGCGATCCAGTCGTTGATCGCGCGGGCGAAGGCGGCGCCGAGGTCCTCGCTGAACAGCGATTGGGCGCCGTAGAGGCAGTTGCAGATGGCGAGCCTGGTGCCGAACGGCGCCAGTCCCTGCGCAACCAGCGCCCGCGGGTTGGTGGCCGCCTTGCCGGTGTCGTCGCGCCAGTCCGCGCGGACGGTGAGCGGGCTGCGGCTGGGGTAGCTGATCGTGTTCAGCTCATCCAGGCCGCGGCGAACCACCGTGTCGCGCCACACCGCATCCAGGTAGGGCATCAGCGCCGACAGGCCCGGCACCGCGGGATGCACGTCGCAGTCGATCGGGGCCGCTTCCTGCATCGGTTCCTCCAGGCTCGACAGTAGCGCCGGGTGTGCTCTTGGCAAAGCCGGGAGCCGCGCAGCGATCGGGATGTGCGCGCCGTGACGATCACCCGTGCAGCGCGTCATATTTGGTCCCGCCATCGGCGGGTTGATGCATCCGCGCATCCGGCCTGACGCCGAAGGTCTTGCAAGATTGCGTTTCGTATCGTTCCCGCGCACGCTTGAATATCGCAACCCGAGGCGAACCGATGGAAAGCAACTTCCGCCGCTGCCTGACATTCGTATTCGCCCGTGAGGGCGGTTACAGCGATGACCCGCGCGATCCCGGCGGCGCGACCAATCTCGGAATCACCATTGCCACGCTCGGCGCATGGCGGGGCCATCCGGTGACGCCGCAGGACGTGAGGGCCCTCCGCAAGGCGGACGCCGCTCGCATCTATCACGCCATGTATTGGCAAGCGGCTTATTGCGGTGAGCTGCCATCAGGCGTCGATCTTCTGGTGTTCGACGCAGCGGTGAACCTGGGAGTCGAACGGTCGTTGGATTTCCTGCGGGCCCAGGCAGGAATAGGCGTCCCGGTCCGGCACCGGAGGCATTCACGCCACCCGCATCCCGGGCTGACGCCGCAGACCGAGCAACACCTGCGCGATATGCTGGCACGGCTCTGCGTCCCGGCGGTGATTGAGGGCCTGTGCGGACGGCGTACCGATTTCTACCGCAGGCTGTCGGGGTTCCGGACCTTTGGTGCCGGTTGGCTCAAGCGTGTCAGGCTCGCCCGCGACCTGGCAATGCATCTGTGGGTCACCGGCGGAACCGGCATTCCGTAGCCGCGCGGGGCACCACCCCTGGGTCAATCCGAGGGCAGGAAGAGCCGCAGCTCATTCACGCGTTCCTTGATGGCGGACAGCTCTGCGTTCATGATCTGCACGCGGATGAGACTGCCCCGGTCGGCCTGCCATGGACCGGCCCACGCCGCATGCTCCGCGGCGCGAAATGCCAGCCACCGCTGCTGTGCCGCTTGCAGCAGCGCGCGCGATTCCGGATCGAGCGCCGCCAAGGCGTGGCCGTAGGTCTCGCTCAATCGGCCGTCCCAGGCATGGATGGCGGCGCCGGTGCAATCGACCATGCCGGCTGTCGTCTCGCCGCGCGACGAGGCCAGGCAGGTCTGCAACGCCGCATCGATGGGGTCGGCCTCATCCGCGCGGGAAGCGACCCAGGTCAACAGCAGCAGGGCGATCGCCGTGGCCGCCTTCAGGCGGAATGACGGCGTACGGTGTGTGACAATCATATCCTGTCCACCCCCGGGCATGGGACCATCCTACCGATGCAGCAGCGTCAGGCTCAGCGCCGCCAGCAGCAGCCCGATCAACTGGTCCAGCACCACCAGCGACGCCGCCACCAAGCCGCTGGTGCCAAGCGCCTGTCGGGTCGCGAACCATTCGACCCACAGCGCCCAGCCGATCGCGAAAATCTGCGCCGCCTCGTCGAAGACCGGAGGGACGCCGAGCAATCCGGGAATGCCGCCGAGCACCAGCAACAGGTTCTCGATCACGTTGCACCAGTTCCACGCGGCGATGAAGCGCGGCCAGCGCGATCCGCAGCCGAACAGCGGCGCCAGGCGGAAACTCAGCAGGGCGAAGCCGAGCCAGCCCACGACATAGCCCATGATGTCGAGGCCGATAGCGTGCCCGGCGTCCGGCGGCAGGCCGTACTGCACCCAGGTCATCAGCCGCAGGCAGACGATCGCCGGCAGGCAGATCGCCATCGCCCAGAAGCTGCGCGCCGCCCCCGCCATGTCGGCTTCGACGTAGCGCAGCCCGTCGCTGCGGCCGCGCGCAAACAGCAGCGCGGCGTGCAGGCCGGAGGTAACGGCGCCGGCAACGGTCACGGGCGTTGCAACGCCAGCAGCCGCGGCACGAGCACCAGCAGCGCGGTGCCGAGGTTGACCCCCGCCACAAGCAGTACCGCACGAAACGGCGACAGCGCCAGGGCGTGCCGGGCGAGGAACCAGTGCAGCCACAATCCGTAGCCGCCGAGGCCGAGCACCAGCAGCGCCATCGCCGAGCCATCCGACAGGCCGAGTTCCAGCAACCCGCCGAGGGCCGTCATCAGCATCGCGGCCAGCACCGGCAGCAACCACTGGCACCAGTTGAACGCCGTGGCGAAGCGCAGCCAGCGTGCCTGCTGCCCCCATAGCCGCGCCAGTTCGAACGACAGCACCGGCGGTGCCAGCAACACGGCGACGGTCGCGAGCAAATCGGCGATTGCCGATTCACCCCCGCCGTTCAGGAGCAGCAGAAAAGTCCCCACCAGCGGGAAGGCGATCAGCGGCGCCAGGCTGGCCAGGAATCCCTGGGGCGTGCCGGAAAACTGGCCGATGCCGTCGGGCCGGCCCAGCGCCACGCGCACGATGCCGCGCACGATATTGGGACCGCGCGGGATATTGGGTCGCGACGCGGCCATCTTGGCTACTCCAGGAACGCCGACAGCATGCCGCGATAGGTCCGCGCCAGGCAACGCAGTTCCTCGACCGGCACGCTCTCATCCGCCTGGTGCATGCTGGCGCCGACCAGGCCGAACTCGGCCACCGGGCAGCAGCGCGCGATGAAGCGCGCATCGGAGGTGCCGCCGCCGGTGTCGCGCTTCGGCTCCACCCCGGTCTCGCGCCGGATCGCGGCGCAGAGCCGGTCCAGCACCGGCCCCGGCTGGGTCACGAACGACTCGCCGCTGATCGACACGTCCAGGTCGAACCGCTCGGCATGCTGCGCCAGCGTCGCGCGCAGCCAGGCGGACAGCGCCGCCCCGGTATGCCCGTCATTGAAGCGGATGTTCAGCATCGCGCGCGCCGCGGCGGGAATGACGTTGGTCGCCGGATTGCCGACATCGATCGAGGTGACCTGCAGGGTGGACGGTTCGAACCAGTCGGTGCCGGCGTCCACCGGCGCCGCGGTCAGCGCGGCCAGGGCGCGCAGCAGCCGGTGCACCGGGTTGTCGGCGCGGTGCGGATAGGCGACGTGGCCCTGCGTGCCATGCACGGCGATCTTTGCATTCAGGCTGCCGCGCCGGCCGATCTTCACCATGTCGCCGAGCCGCACAGGGCAGGTCGGTTCACCCACCAGGCAGAAATCCGGAACGTGATGGCGTTGGCGCATCCACTCCAGCACACGGACGGTGCCGTCGGTTGCCACGCCCTCCTCGTCGCCGGTGATCAGCAGGCTGATCGAGCCACGTGGCGGCCCGGCGGCGAGGTGCTGGGCAGTCGCCGCGACGAAGGCCGCGATCGCGCCTTTCATGTCGCAGGCGCCGCGGCCGTACAGCACGCCGTCGCGGACCTCGGCGGCGAACGGATCGTGCCGCCAGGCCGCCGCGCCGGCCGGCACGACGTCGGTGTGCCCGGCGAAGCAGAAATGCGGGGCGGCGGTGCCGATGCGGGCGAACAGATTCTCGATCTCGCCATAACGCAGCCGCGTGACGGTGAAGCCGAGGCGTTCCAGCGCCTCGGCCAGCACGCCCTGCGCGCCGGCATCCGCCGGGGTGACCGAGGGGCACCGGATCAGCGCCCGCGCCAGCGGGAGGGGGTCAGCGAGGTCGGTCATGGCGCCGACACACTCCTCCCACCCACCTTGCGGGGGAGGGTCTGGGAGAGGGGTGCCGGCGACGGCCGGACCGCGCGGTTGGTTCCCCTCTCGCCAACACTCCCCCACAAGCGGGGAGGGCGCAGGTTCGGCACCATCCTGCTCAATCGCGCAGCAATTCGTTGATCGAAGTCTTGGCGCGGGTCTGTGCATCCACCCGCTTGACGATCACCGCGCAGTACAGCGACGGGCCAGGCGAGCCGTCCGGCAGCTTCCGACCGGGCAGCGATCCCGGCACCACCACCGAATAGGCCGGCACCCGGCCGACATAAATCTCGCCCGTGGCGCGGTCGATCACCTTGGTCGAGGCGCCGATGAACACCCCCATCGACAGCACCGAGCCGCGCTCGACGATCACCCCCTCCGCCACTTCCGAGCGGGCGCCGACGAAGCAGTCGTCCTCGATGATCACCGGATTGGCCTGCAACGGCTCCAGCACGCCGCCGATGCCGACGCCGCCGGACAGGTGGCAGTTGGCGCCGATCTGCGCGCAGCTTCCGACCGTCGCCCAGGTATCCACCATGGTGTTGCGGCCGACCCAGGCGCCGACATTGACGAAGCTCGGCATCAGCACGACACCAGGCGCGATATAGGCGGAGCGTCGCACCACCGCGCCCGGCACGGCGCGGAACCCCGCCTCGCGGAAGCGGTTCTCGCCCCAGCCGACGAATTTCAGCGGCACCTTGTCGTAGCCCCCGGCGGCGGTGTCCACCGGCGCCGAATCGGTCAGCCGGAACGACAGCAGCACCGCCTGCTTCAGCCACTGGTTCACTTTCCAGCCGCCCTGCGGCATCGGTTCGGCAACGCGCTCGGCGCCCGAGTCGAGCGCGTCCAGCGCGGCCTCGACCGCCCGCCGCGCCGCGCCGCCGGTGGCCGGCGAGACGCTGTCACGGCTTTCCCAAAGCGCCTCGATCGGCCGTTGCAGGCTGTGTTCCGTCATCCGCGTGCGTCCCCATCTCGCGCGGCCGGACGATGCAGAGCGCCCCGCTTTCTGTCAACGCGGTCAACGCGGGTGAGCAATTTCGCCAGACCGCCTCGGCGGTTCAGGCGACTTCTCGGAGGTGGATCGCTGTGCGGATTGCCGCGATAGCATGAACGTGCTACATATCGGCTTCCTTCCGGGTCAATTTACAGTGCCGACGACCACCATCCGCATTGACCAAGACCTGAAGGCGCGGATTGCCGCCGCGGCAGAGCGCGCCGGGAAAACCGCGCATGGCGTCATCCTTGACGCCATCACCCAGACGGTAGCCCAGGATGAAGTGGACGCAGCGTTCCATCGCGTCGCCGACGAGCGACGGACGAAACTGCTGGAAACCGGCCAGACCGTGCCGTGGGACGATGCGAAAACCTGGCTCGAGGCTTGCTCACGCGACGAGCCCCAGGCGAGGCCGGCACCATGCAAGCCCGGGCGCTGACCGGCCGCATGGCGCGCTTCGAGGTTGCGGACGCGCCTGCACTGCTCTGGCGGACACCGCGCCGAAGTGCTCCGCGGACGCGTTCTGCGGCGGCGGCGACCGGGCAGCCGGGAAGCGGCCATGGCACGCGCCTTCATGGCAGCTCTTTTCGGCCTCTGCTGAGACGAACGTGCTACTTTCGATCGTGATGGTCAAACCGCGCGTCAAACGGACAATCCGGGCGGCCAACCGTCGGCAATCATCACGGGCAACCGACGCACGCAGAAGGTAAGGAGAAAGACCGATGGGCACGATCACGACGAAGGACGACACGTCAATTTTCTACAAGGACTGGGGTTCGGGCCAGCCGATCGTGTTCAGCCACGGCTGGCCGCTATCGGCAGACGATTGGGACGCGCAGTTGCTGTTCTTCCTGCATCATGGCTACCGCGTGATCGCCCATGACCGCCGTGGCCATGGTCGCTCGACCCAGACCGCAGGCGGGCACGATATGGACCATTATGCCGACGACCTGGCGGCTCTGACCGAACATCTCGACCTGAAGAATGCCATTCATGTCGGCCATTCCACCGGCGGCGGCGAGGTCGCGCGCTATCTGGGACGACATGGCGAAAGTCGCGTGGCGAAGGCAGCGCTGGTCAGCGCGGTGACACCGTTCATGGTGAAGACTTCGGCCAATCCGCTCGGCCTTCCGAAGGAGGTGTTCGATGGCCTGCAGGCGCAGCTCGCCGCCAATCGTTCGCAATTCTATCGCGACCTGGCGGCCGGGCCTTTCTATGGTTTCAACCGGCCCGGTGCGAAAGCCTCGGAGGCCGTCATTCAGGGTTGGTGGCGCCAGGGCATGATGGGCGGTGCCAACGCGCATTACGACGGCGTCGTGGCGTTTTCCCAGACCGATTTCACGGACGACCTCAAGAAGATCACTGTCCCGGTATTGGTCATGCATAGCGAAGACGACCAGATCGTGCCCTACGCCGCCGCCGGGCCGCTGGCCGCCAGGCTGCTGAAGAATGGAACCCTGAAAACCTACCAGGGTTTTCCGCACGGCATGCCCACGACGGAAGCGGACACCATCAATGCCGATCTGCTGGCCTTCATCCGCGCCTGACGCCGCTTCCCGCCGTGGCGGGAAGCTCTTCGTTCGATCGGAGTGAACGCCCGCGGGTGCCGGGCGGCGAGCCCGGTCAACGCGAACGGGGCGTCGGCGCGACCGACGCTCCGTCCGGATCAGTGGCCGAGCTTCGGGTCGATCTGCCAGATCTCATCGACCAGCTTGCCGCCGCGATACAGCAGCACGTAATCGACCTTCACGGTGGCCTTGCCCGTGAAGACGACATGGGCGGTGACGCTCGTGCCCTTCGGATTGCCGTGCTCGGGCAGGTCGCTCACCGCAGCCTTCAGCGGCCCAAGCGCCTTGGCGAATTTGGTCCAGACGCCGGTGATCTGTCCGGTCCCAAAATAAGTGCCATCCAGCGGGCCGCCGACCCAGCTCAGCCATGGACCGGCCGCATACTGGCTGATGATCGTCGCCACGTCGCCCGAGGCGACCGCCGCGAAATGCGCGCGGGCCAGGCTGGCGTTGGCATCGGCGAGGGCGGACGAGGCCGATGCCAACAAGCCAGCGGCCAGGCGTTCGCGGTGCATGGGCGGCGGTTTGTGGTGTGGAACGCGACCGCGAGCACGCCGGTCGGCCTCTGGCATCTAATGCGGGCCGCAAGCCACACGCACTTCCGATTCGGCGATCACGTGCTGTTCTTGCCCGATCGGGGCAGCGCCAGGCTGTTCGCCCGACGCGGCTATCTGCCGTGCGGCGTGGCCCTGCTGAAGCGGGCCGCTGCCGTCGCGGGTCAGACCGTGTGCGAGCGAGATGGTCTTGATTCCCGGGAAACGGCTGTCGCCGGCGAGCCAGTCGACCGGGTGACTGACGACATGGCGGCGGATTTCGATGCGGCCGTGGTCGCCGTCCGTGGTTTGGACGGTTTCAAGTTCGTCCGCCGGTGCGTCATCGGAATAACGCTTGAGGTCGTCGTGCAGGGTGGGCTGGTTGTCTTTGACGGCGAGCAGATAAGGGGCTCAGGGCATTCATCAGGTCGTTCAGCGCGTCGTGGCTTGGGATGCCGTCCTTGTAGGGCAGAAAGCGGCGCAGGAAATCCATGTGGGTCTCGCCCCAGTGTTGGATCTCGACAAAGTCGTCAGCGCCGACGATGGTGGCGCACAAGACAAGCAGCGGGATTTGGGGGCGTGGGTAGAGCACCTTGGCAAGCTGTCTTGGGTCCTTGAGCGCCGCGAAGTGCTGAAGCAGGGATGTGGTTTCGGGCGGGTGGTCCATGGCGGCCTCCGAATCGGAATGGGCCACCACAGAATCGCGGTTTGTTCTTGTGGTGAATCCCCCCTCTCGCGACCAGCCAGCAAGCCCCTCATGTCAAGGGCTTTTTCGAGCGAGTGCCCTGACCCTGACCATGCGGTCGGCTTGTGGGGTCCCCCCTGAAGCGTGATATGCAGCACGGGAGGTTGGCGGCGACGCACGGCCTCACCGGCCTCACGCCCGCAACCGCTTGCCATAGAGGATGGCCGCAGCGCCGGCCAGGTAAATCCCCCGCATGTCCGGCCTGTTCCAGGACGATCCGCCGACCGATTCCCTGCCGTCCCCCCCGCCGGACGGTCCCGGCCTGTTCGGCGACAGCCTTCCCGCGCCGGCCCCGGTGCCGGAACCCACCCACGCCACCGCCTACCGCGTCCTCGCCCGTAAATACCGCCCCACCCGGTTCGACGACCTGATCGGCCAGGAGGCGATGGTGCACATCCTGCGCAATGCCTTCGCGCTGAACCGCGTGGCGCACGCCTTCATGCTCACCGGCGTGCGCGGCGTGGGCAAGACCACCACTGCCCGCATCATCGCCCGCGCGCTGAACTGCATCGGGCCGGACGGCCAGGGCGGCCCCACCGCCGATCCCTGTGGCGTCTGCCCCAACTGCACCGCCATCCTCGCCGACCGCCACCCCGACGTGGTGGAGATGGACGCCGCCTCCCGCACCGGCGTCGATGACGTGCGCGAGATCATCGAGGCCACCCGCTACCGCCCGATCCAGGCACGCACCAAGGTCTTCGTCATCGACGAGGTCCACATGCTGTCGCGCAGCGCTTTTAATGCCCTGCTGAAGACTCTTGAAGAACCCCCGCCGCACGTGAAATTCGTGTTCGCCACCACCGAGCTGCGCAAGGTGCCGATCACCGTCCTGTCGCGCTGCCAGAGTTTCAGCCTGCGCCGCGTCCGGGTGGCCGAGCTGCACGCCCATTTCGCCCGCATTGCCGCGCAGGAGGGCGTCGCGATCGAGCCCGCCGCGCTCGACCAGATCGCTCGCGCCGCCGACGGCTCGGTGCGCGACGGGCTTTCCATGCTCGACCAGGCGATCGCCCAGGCGGACGGCACCGTGACCGAGGGCATCGTCATCGACATGCTGGGCCTGGCCGACCGCGGGCTGGTATTCAACCTGTTCGAGGCGGTGATGGCCGGCATCCCCCGGCAGGCCTTGCAGGTCACCGATCGCATGTATGAGCAGGGCGCCGATCTCGGCGTCGTGCTGCAGGACCTGCTGGAGCTGGTGCATACGCTGACCCGGCTGAAATCCGTCCCGGTGCTGCGCGACAGCCAGGAGCTGCCCGAAGCCGAGCGCACCCGTGGCGCCGCCCTGGCCGACCGGCTGTCGGTCCCCGCCCTGGCGCGTGCCTGGCAGATGCTGCTGAAGGGCGTGGGGGAGGTCGAAGCCGCGCCGGACCGGCGTGCAGCGGCCGAGATGGTGCTGATTCGCCTGTGCCACGTCGCCGAGCTGCCGCCGCCGGGCGACCTGGTGCGCCGCCTGACCGCCGGTCCGGCCACCGCCCCGGCGGTCGCCCAGGGAACCGTCCCGGCCGCGCCCGTGGCGCCGCGTCATCCCCGCGAAAGCGGGGACCCGGGCCGCGACGCTGGCAGCGGCGGTGCCCGCGCCATGGTCGGCGGCGCATCGGCCGCACTGGCCGCGGCGACCGATCCCGTGCCTGCCCCCGCCGTCCTTGCCGCGACCACCGGCCCCGCCGCGGCTCCTGCCCCGCCGCGCTTCGCCAGTTTCCGCGACGTCACCGCCTTCGTCGCCGAGCAACGCCAGGCGATGCTGCACGCGCATCTGGTCCACTCGGCGCATCTGGTCCGCTTCGCTCCGCCGGTGATCGAGCTGCGGCCGCAGCCCGAGGCGCCGAGAGACCTCGCGCCGAAGCTCGCCACCCTGCTGAGCGAGGCCACCGGCACGCGCTGGACCATCGCGCTGTCCACCGCGCCGGGCGAGGCGACGCTGGCCGATCAGGGCAATGCCGCGGACGCGGCCCGGCGCGCCACCGCGGCCGACCACCCGCTGGTACGCGCCATCCTCGACGCGTTCCCGGGCGCGCGCATCGACTCGGTGCATGACGCCGCGACTGACGCCTATGGCCTGCCGCCGGACCTCGCGCCGGCGGCCATCGCGGACCCCGCCGAGGTCCCGGACTTCGCCCCGTTCGACGCTGAATTCTCGGAAGAAATGGAGCCAGACGCATGAAGAACCTTGGCGGCCTGATGAAGCAGGCGCAGCAGATGCAGGCGCGCATGCAGGAGATGCAGGCCAGGCTGGAAACCATGGAAATGACCGGTGAGGCCGGCGCCGGCATGGTGCGCGTGACCCTCAACGGCAAGGGCGACCTGAAGGGGTTGAAAATCGATCCGAAGCTCGCCGACCCGGCGGACATGGAAATGCTGGAGGACCTGATCGTCGCCGCCCACCGCGACGCCAAGGACAAGATCGACACCCAGACCGCGGCCGAGATGCAGAAAGTCACCGGCGGCATGCAACTGCCGCCCGGCATGAAACTGCCGTTCTGAACCAACGCCGCACGGAACGCGCGGGGACAACGAGTACCTCGCGGGGCCGCCAGGCAATGCGCCGCGGCCCCATTGCCATCCCCCGCTCGACCGGGCCTACACTGGCACCGCACAGATCGGAGAAAACCCCATGGGCGCGAGCCACACGCGATCGGCGTGCCGCCAATGACCCGCAGCATCAGCGTCTCCGGCGTTGCACTGGAGATCGAGGAACGCGGCACGGGGCGTCCGTTGCTGTTCCTGCACGCCGGCGAAGGGTTGCAGCCGCGGCGTCCGTGGCTCGACGCCCTGGCCGCCCGGTTCCACGTCATTGCCCCGCACCATCCCGGCTTCGGCCAATCGACCCTGCCCGATTGGTTCGGCACGGTGGACGACATCGCTTACCTGTATCTCGATCTCGCGCGGGACCTTGGGCTGCGGGATGCGGTTCTGCTCGGCGCCGGCTTCGGCGGCTGGATCGCGGCCGAGATGGCGGTGCGCGACACGCGGTGCTTCGCGCATCTGGTGCTGGCCGCGCCTCTCGGCATCAAGCTGGGCGGCGTGACCGATCGCGACATCGTCGACATGCACGCGATCCCGCGCGCCGAGTTCATGCGGCTGGCTTGGGCCGATCCGCACCGTGGCGAGATCGACTGGACCGCGCTGCCGGAAACCGAGCTGGCGGCGATCGTGCGCGGGCGCGAAGCCCTGGCTCTGTTCGGCTGGAAGCCGTACATGCACAACCCAAGGTTGAAACGCTGGCTGCATCGCATCGACCTGCCGACCTTGCTGCTCTGGGGCGAGCATGACCGCATCGTCACGCCCGCCTACGGCGAGGGCTGGCGCGCCGCCATTCCCGGCGCGCGGATGGACCTGATCCGCGACGCCGGCCACTTTCCGCATTGGGAACAGCCGGAGGCGTTCGCCGAATGCGCCGCCGGTTTTGTCGGCCGGCACTGAAGGAAACATCCAATGCGATCCTGGTATTTTTCCGAGATGGCCTACCACCCGGCGTGGCAGGTGGGACTGAAGCGCGGTTCGCTGCGGGTGGTCCTGCCGAACGAGAACCTCGATCCGGCGGAGGCGCACAGGCTGCTGCACCGCTACCTGGACGAGTTCGCCCTGTGCGACGAAGTCGGGCTCGACATCATGGTGAACGAGCACCACAGCACCGCCACCTGCATGACGGTGTCCGCGCCGATGGCGCTGGCGGTGATCGCGCGCGAAACGAAACGGGCCCGGCTGCTGACGCTGGGCAATCCGATCGCCAACCGGCCCGACCCGGTGCGCGTGGCGGAAGAGATGGCGTGGCTCGACGTGCTGTCCGGCGGGCGTTTGGAAATGGGACTGGTGAAGGGTGCGCCATATGAAACCGCGCCCGCCAATGCCAATCCGGCGCGGCTGATGCGGCGCTACTGGGAGGCGCACGACCTGATCCTGAAGGCGCTGTCCACCACGGACGGGCCGTTCAATTGGGAAGGGGAATATTTCCATTACAGGAACGTCAACATCTGGCCGCGGCCGATCCAGCAGCCGGCGCCGCCGGTATGGATGACCGGGATGAGCGTGGATAGCGGCCGTCTGGCGGCGGAACGCGGCCACGTGATCGGCACGCTGCTGTCCGGCGGCACGGCGAAGCCGATGTACGACATGTATCGCCGGACCGCGCGCGAGCGTGGTTGGGAAGCGGGGCCGGACCGCATGGCCTATGCCGCCGTGGTGGGCGTCGGGCAGACCCGCGACGAGGGGCTGCGGCGCGCCGACCAGATCGCCGACTACGTGCGCACCGCGCCCGTGGTGGCGGAGCAATTCACCAACCCGCCAGGCTACAACTCGGTGGCGGCGAACGTGGCGATCCTGAAGGCGGGGCCACGCGCGCATCGCATCGTCAAGGACCGCCAGGGCAACCTGATCGACCACCGCACGGCGTCGGTGCAGCAGTTCATGGACACCGATACGGTGTTCGCCGGCACGCCGGACGACGTGTTCGGCCAGATCAGGGATTTCAACGCCCGCATGGGCGGCGTGGGGCACCTGCTGTTCTTCGGGCAAGGCGGTTACCTGAACCACCAGGACGCGATGGCGAACATCACGCTGTTCGGCCGGGAAGTGGCGCCGCGGCTGCGGGAAATGAACTGACGCCCCGGCGTGGTGACGATGCCACCGCGTTGACGGAGGCGCCGCGGTCTCTACGGTCCAGGAACTCAACTCCGCCAGGGGCCGATTCAATGACCTCCATCGCCACGCGTCTTGTCGAATTGCTCGGCACGGTTCGCCGGCCCGGCGACTTCTTTGCCTCCGGTACGATCGAACTGCTGGCACCTTCGCTGGAGGTCGAAGGCGTCGGCCCGGTGGCCTTCCCATTGCTGCCGCGGCAGGCGGAACAACTCGCCGCCGTGGCCGCGCGGGCACCATACGGACGCGGCCAGGATACGCTGGTCGATGCCGCAATCCGCCGCACCTGGCAGATCGGCCCGGACAAGGTGCGCATCAAGGGCCGGCACTGGCCGCGCACGTTGGAAGCAATCCTGTCGCGCGTGTCGCAGGGCCTCGGCGTCAGCGACCCGATCGACGCGGAGTTCTACAAGCTGCTGCTCTACGACACCGGCAGCTTCTTCGTCAGCCATCGCGATACCGAGAAAGCGCCGGGCATGTTCGCCACGCTGGTGGTCGTTCTGCCGTCGCAATGCAGCGGCGGGGAACTTCTGGTGCGCCACCAGGGCCGCGAGATCCGCCTGGACCTGCGCTGCGAGGACCCGGCGGAAGCCTCGTTCGCCGCCTTCTATGCCGATTGCCCGCACGAGGTCCTGCCGGTCACCGCGGGATGCCGTCTCGCGCTTGTTTACAATTTGCTGCGGCGCGGCCATGGCAAGCCGCCGGAGCCGCCGGACTACAGCGGCGAACAGACCGGTGCGGCGGCGTTGTTGCGGCAATGGAGTGAGAGCGAGGCGGTCCCGGACGGCGAGACGCCGCTGAAGCTGGTGCATCTGCTGGAGCATGCGTACACCCCGGCGGAATTCGGTTTCCACACACTGAAGGGCGCCGATGCCGCGGCGGCCGACATGCTCTCCGCGGCGGCATGCCAGTCCGGCTGCGATCTGCATCTCGCGCTGCTGACGCGCGAGGAGTCCGGTTCGGCGGAGCACACCGGTTATTCGTGGCGTGGCGGGCGTTATGACGATGACGACGAATTCGAGATCGACGAAGTCTTCGACCGGTCCGTGAAGCTGTCCGAATGGCGCACCCCGGATGGGAGTCCCTCGCCGCTTGGCGAGATTCCGGTTGAGGAGATGGAACTTTCGCCGCCTGATGCGTTCGACAGGTTGGAGCCGGACGAAATCCATTTCCGGGAGGCTACCGGCAACGAGGGCGCCTCTTTCGAGCGCACCTATCGCCGGGCGGCGCTCGTGCTCTGGCCTCGCGACAGGCATTTCGCCGTGCTGTGCCAGGCCGGGCTGGCGGCGACGCTGCCCTGCCTGGAGGACATGGCGCGGCGCTGGACCGAGGATGGCGCGGATTTCGCCTCGCCGCTGCGTCGCGACGCGCATGATCTGGCCGGCCATATGATTGCGCGGTGGCAGACAAAGCACTGGTATCCGCGACGGGACGACGCGGCGACCGACGCCGCGCGCATGCTCGCGGCATTGACGCGGCTGGAGGACATCCCGTGCATCGAAACGTTCCTCGCCGGCGTCACGGCTGCCGGCGTTTACGCCAAGGCGGACAATGCCGCGGTGCTCGGCGCGCTCGGCCTGTTGTCGCGCAAGACCGGAACCGGCCTGATCGAGCGCATCGTCCGCGCAACGGGTGCGACGGCATTCGCGGCGTGCGCCGACCTGCTGGCGCGTGCGGCTGCCGCCGCGCCGGAACACGCAACCAGCCTGCGCGCCGCCGCGGCCGCGTTGATCGACCTGTTGCCGGCCCGTCCCGGGCCGAAACAGCCCTGGGAGGCGTCCGGGCCCAGCGTCGAGCCCGGCTTCGTCGTGGATCTGCAGATCGCGCTCGCCACGATCGACGCGACCCTGGCGGACCGCGCCGTGGCCCACATCCTTGCCTTGCCATAGACCTATGATCCGGACAGGGTGCTTGTCCCCGCGGCAGAATTATTGCGGAGCTCGGCCAATGCGTCTCCGGCCGCCGGTCGGCTGCACGCAGCTTGCCTGGCGCATCTGCGCGGACGCATCGCCGAACCGCTGGCGCCGCCCACGAACTGGTGCCGGCCGAGCGCGGTTGGCTGCCGCTGCCCACATTGCACCGAACTCAGCCGTTATCTGGCCGATCCCGCACGCAAGACCTGGATCTTCAAGGCCGTCGAATCCGATCGCGGTCACGTCGAGGCAACGATCGGCACGGCTCGCTGCGATGTCGATACGGCAACCGATCGCCGTGGCAGGCCATACAGCCTGATATGCATCAAGAACCAGGCGAGCTATGAACGACGGGCAAAACAGCGCGTCGAGGACATCAAAAACCTGGCCCTGCTCTCGCGATAGCGTCCCGCGGGCGAGTTCGGCCGGGGGGCGGCCGATGCCAAGTCAGCGTGGCCGTTGCCGGACACGTCGTCAGTCCCACCACGGCTCGCCGTCATCCGGCAGCGGCCGATACCCGCGCGCCCGGCCCACCGCGATATAGTGGCGAGCGAAATCGCTGTAGTCGCCCTGCGCGACCTCGAACGCCGCCATCGGGTAGCGCGCGGCATACCAGGCCGGCGCCAGCCTGAACGGCAGGCGCCGCTCACGCATCCCGACACGCATGTAATGTGCCCGTGCGCCCTCCGCGTTGTCCGCGCCGACAAGTTTCGCGACGTCACCGTAAAACCCCAGGTAGAATGCCGGATCGAAATCCGCCAGGATTGCCTCCTCCGAGGGGTCGAAGCGCGGCGCCTCGCGCAACCGCCGCCGCAGCACCTCATGCGGCACCTGCCGCCAGAACGGTGCGATGCGCCGATGGGCCGTCGCATGGTGCTCGAGCAGTACGGCATAATTGATCGGGAACAGATAAAAGCGGTAGCGGATGTCGCCGAACGGCAGCAGGTCCACCGAACGGCACTGCATCGGATTGAACATCCCGGTCACCGCCATGAAAATGCGGTCGGCATGCGACAGCCAGGCGGCCAGCCAGGTAAAGATGCTGACCCCGACAACGATGTTCTTCGCCTGGCGGATCGTCGCGAAATCCAGGATGCTGTCGCCCCGGTCGAGGAACAGCGCCTGCGGAAACCGCGCGCGCAGGCGGTTCGTGTAGAGGTCGGGCGTGGTCTGCCCGATGAACACCGGCGTGAGCCCGGTCTCCTCGACGATATCGGCGTAGAATTCGACCGGCATGAGCGGATGGTCGGGGTCCTCGGCGTCAGGCACCGCCGCGACGCGAATCGGGCAGATGAGATGGCGTTCATCGAACCGGGCGGGCATAACCTCCGGCGTGTGAATTGCCTCCCGACAGGCATCGGCCGCCAAAAAATTCTCCATCCTCCGGCCGAAGCCGGTGTAGGCGACGCGGCAAATCTTGCCGGCGCGGATGCGCTCCGCCAGCCCGGCAATGTCAACGAACTGATGCTCGGAGGCGAATTCGACCGGCCCCGGCGACTCGATCGGCGGATGGTCGATGCCCCATTCCGGCAGCACCACATTGGCGATACGGCAGCCTGGCACCAGGCTCTGCAATTTCAGCGCTGCCATGTACTGGATCAGCCGGCTGCCGAGCCTGCCTCTCGGCTCGACATGGAAGACCGGCCCGTCCGTCGCGCCGGCCATGTCGTCGTCCGTCATTCCGAACATGCCCCGGCCGCGGCGATCCGTGCGCGGATCACGACCAGCCGCGCCGCGACCACATCGAGGTCGATGCGCCAGTTGCGGTCATGCGGGTTGCCCTCGCCCGCCTCGCCCGGAAACACATCGCCCCAGTAATTCAGGCCACAATCCTGCGCGAGACGGTTGAAGCAGATGTTGGGATAATGGCTGGGAACCAGCTCGTACACATGGCTTCCCGGTTCACAGGCCATGATATTGCTCATGCCCGCGCCATGCGGGCCGATCACCAGCCTGGCCCGGCGAAATATCGCGATCTGCCGCGCCACCGACAGCGTGCCGGGCACGACGATCCGGACGCCCTGGCACTCGAGCATGGCGATCAGCCCGGCCTCGTTCACCGCGACGCGACGGATTGAGTCGGTGCGCGCGACGTAGATCTCGCTGCCACCATCGGCCGCCGGCGCCACCGCCTGCCGCAGCCGCGCGTAGGTGGCCGCCGCCGCGTGGGACACGATCCCGCACAGGCGCTCGCCAAGGAACTCGCTGTATTCCGCGCTCGCCAGCGCGTAATGCGCGAGCGGCTCCAATGTCAGCCGTGGGGCGCCGGCATGACCCAGCAGCGCCAGCGCCTCCTCCTGCCATGGTTCCAGCGCCGGCAATGCCAATGCCACGTTCGGATGCCGCCGGTTGCGCAGTCCCCAGTCGATCGCCGGCAGCGACTGCGTCATCCAATGATAGTAATTGTCGGCCGAGACGTTGGCGCCGAGGACGTAGTGCCGGGCCGGATCGGTCGGCTCCGGATGCAGCGGCTTCACCAGGGCGTAATCGTAGTCATCCTGGCTCATCATGTAGAGCGTCTCGGGGATCGGCCGGTGCCCGCTGAACAGCGCCATCATCGAGGTGTCCAGGACCACGTCGTGCAGCCGGAAGGTGCGCATCGGCTCGCTCCTCTTCCGCCGGGCGAACAGTCCTGCAACGTCCCGCGGCAGCAGCTTTGCGAAGCTGTTGCCCAGCGAAATCTCGAATCCCGCGCCCAGCGGCTCCTCCCGCTCCAGCCACACCACCTCCTCGGCCAGTGCCGCGATCGAGGCGCCCGTGACGTCCGCCGCGACATCCTGGCTCGTGTCCCACCAGGACCGGCTGTCGTCGTCGTCCGGCAGCGGCTGGTAGCCGCGCGCCCGGCCCTCGGCGACATAATGGTGGGCGAAGCTGCTGTAGTCTCCCTGGGCGACTTCCAGCGCCGCCATCGGGTAGCGCGCGGCGTACCAGGCCGGCGACAGCCTGAACGGCGGACGCCGCTCGCCGACCCCGAAATGCTGGTAGTGGTGCCTGGCCCCTTCCGCGTTGTCCGCGCCGGTGACCGCCGCGACGTCGCCCTGGCTCGCAAGGTAATAGTCCGGATCGAATTCGGCGAGCATTTCCGTCACCGGCGGGTCAAAGCGCGGCGCCTGCTGCAACTGCCGCAGCAGCACCTCATGCGACACCTGCCGGCAGAATGGCGCAATGCGCCGGTGCGCCGCGGCATGATGCGTGTGGGGCACCGCATAGTTGATTGGGAACAGATGGAAGTAGTAGCGCGAATCACCGAACGGCAGCAGGTCAACGAGGTGATACTGCATCGGGTTGAACAACCCGTTCACCGCCATGAAAATGCGATCGGCATGCGACAGCCAGGCAGCGAGCCAGGCAAAGATGCTGACCCCGAACACGATGTTCTTTGCCTGGCGGATCGTCTCGAAATCCAGGACGGTGTCGCGCGTCTCCAGGATCACCGCCCGCGGAAACCGCGCGCGTATCCGATCCATATAGGGATTGGGCGCGGTCTGCCCCATGAACACCGGAATGAGGCCGGTTTGCTCGACGATGCCGGCATAGAACTCCACCGGTGCAAGCGGATAGTTCGGGTCGGCACCCGCGTACAGGATCTCGTTGGCGCGCACGTGGCAGACGAGATACCGCTCGTCGAATCGAACCGGGCTGACAACCGGCGCCCGGAACATCCGTCGGCAGAAATCCACGTCCGGGAAATTCTCCAGTCTCTGGCCGAACCCGTTGTAGATGACGCGGCGGCTCTCGCCGGAGCGAGCGCGTTCCGTCAGCCCGGCCATATCCACGTGCTGGTGTTGCGAGGCGATCTCGACCGGCCCCGGTGAGTCGATCGGCGGATGCTCGATGCCCCATTCCGGCAGGTGGACATTGGCGATGCGGCTGCCGGGCACCAGGCTCGCGAACCGCAGCGCCACCATATACTGGATCATCCGGTGGGCGAGCGAGCCCACCGGCTCGACATGGAAGACCGGCCCGTCAGCCATGTCGGTCATGGTCCGGCCCGCGCCCCCAACTCCTGACCGCGCAACAACACAGGACGCGGAACCGCCGGCCGGCCGTGCCGCGGGACGGAGTCCGCCTACAGCACCGCACGCGGGAAACTGTGGCGCATCTCGTCGCGCAACTGCCTCGCTTCGTCTTCATTCCGCCATGGCGCGCGGTAGCTGAAATCACCGAACAGCGACTGCGCCACCACTCGGTTCCGCTCGGCTTGTTCATCCTTCGCCTCGACGACGGACGGCACCAGGTGGTAGTTTATGCTGCCCCACAGCAGTTTGAACAGCGGCCCGGAGCGCCCGTTGACCGGCCCTTCCGTGCCGCCATAGCCCAGACGCAGCAACCGTCGCGTGTGCTCGACATGCTCGTGGCCGTATTCGCGGAAGCGCGTGTCGAAATAGCCGCCGAACAATAGCGCCTCGCGCGAGAACACGGCGCATTGGGCCGTGATCCGGTCGCTGTGGATCGGATCGTCCGCCGTGCCGGCGGCATTGCCGGGGACGAAATATTCCTGCAGCCATCGCCCGGCAACGTTGGCATGTCCCCAGCGGATCGCCGCATTCATCCACTCGACCTCCCAGTGATCCTGCGAGGGATACGCATCGTCCTCCAGCAGCACCACGACGTCGCAGCGCAACAACTCCGACAGCAGGAACAGGGCGCGGTTCTTGTTCCACGCGATGCTCATGTTGCGCCCGGTCACCGTCAGCACCTGCCGCTCGCGCAGCATGTCCAGGGTGCCGTCGGTGGAGCCGTCATCCGCCACCGCGACGATCGTTCGTGGATGCCGGGTGTGCCGCAGCACGCGGTCGAGCGTCTCGCTCAGGATCGGCCGGCGGTTGTAGGTGACGATGCCGATGCCGAGCAATAGCGGCCCGGCCGGTTGGCTGGCGGCCGAGGTGGCGGGCGGCTGCACCGGGACCGCCGGCGCGGCCAGCGCCGCGTCATGCAGCATCGCCCGCAGGCGCGGGATGAATCGCATGATGCGGCGGTCCGGCACGGTCGCCTGTGCTTCGGCCGCGCTCAGCGGCTGGCCGGAAGTCGTGCCGGACGGCACCGCGGCCGCGAACGCGCCGCCCGTCGCCTCGACGGCGCGTCCTTCGGACGCCGGCCGGGCGGGATAGCGGTTCACCACCATCATGTCGTCGCAAGCCTGCGCTGCCGCCGGCACAGGCTCACCGCGCGCATTGCATATGCCGCCCGCCAGCGCGAAGCCGGGCGGCGTGCCGCCCACGCCCCGCAGATCGGCGGTGCGCAGCAGCGTCGGCGCGGCAGCGTTCAGCGCCGGGCCGCCCGCGACGCGGCTGGTGTAATGGGCGATGACTAGCTGGCCCGGCCGGGTCTGCTGGCCCGACATGTCGAAGGTCAGCCGGCGGAGCGATACCGCCGAGAACCCGTCATAGCGCGGCAGTAACGGGCGGATCGAGTCGGTGCCGAGCGGGTGGATGAACTCGTCAGGCTCAATGATGATCGCCCAGGTGAAGCGATTGGCATGGTTGGCGGCGAAATCCGCATGGGCGGCCGCCCGCCCGCCGTTGCGCGACCAGTCGATCACGCTCGCCTGGCGGCCGAAGCGCGACCGGGCAACCAGGGCGGCGGCGCCGTCACTGCTGCGCAGGTCGTACAGCGCGAAACGATCCACCCCGATCAGCCGGTGGAAGGCGATCCATTCGAGAATGCGGGGCGCCGCGTCCTGCAACACGGCACAAATGACGATCGTATCCATAGCGGGCTCGTTGGTGCGGGGGCGGGTTGTACTCCGGCATGGTTGCGGTGGCCACAAGCACCGTACACCCCCCTCTCGCGACGTGAGCGAGGTTGTCCTCCCTACCCGGCCACCAGCAGCACCACGGCGCCGCCGACGAGCAAGGCGATCGGGTGCAGCTCGGTGAAGGCGAACGCCAGGGTCGCGCCCGCGGTCACCGCATAGGCCACCCAGCCATGCTCGGTGCCGCGGATCAGCGCCAGGCCGCTGGCGAAGGTCAGGCCGATCGCCACCGGCGCCAACGCGCGCTCCAGCAGCGCCCTCCAGGCAGAGTGGGCGGCGCGGTGCCAGATCCGCGCGGCGAAATAGGCCAGCACGCAGGACGGCCCGAACATGGCAACGAACGCCACCAGCGCTCCGGCCAACCCAGCCACCTTCTGGCCGATCAGCAGCACGATCAGCGATCCGGGCCCGGGCGCGGCGCGGGACATGGCGAAAAACGCCAGGAAGTCCGGCGCGGTGATCCAGTGGTGCACGACCACCGCGGCACGCTGCATCTCCGGCAGCGTTCCCGCGCCGCCGCCGAAGGCGATCAGCGACAGCCCGCCGAACAGCAGCGCGATCTGCACCAGCGCCGCGATCATCGGCGCTTTTCCAGCCATGCCAGCGCCAGGCTCACCGGCAGCATCACCGCCAGCACGTGCAGCAGGCGAAAGCCCAGCACGCCGATGGAAATGGCGATGACCGCCGCCACCAGAGCGGGCACCAGCCGGCGGATATTCAGGCGCCCCAGCCGGATGCCGGTGCCCAGGTTCAGCCCGATCGCCACCGCCCCCATGCCGGTCAGCGCGGTGCTGAACGTGGCGCCGCCGGGCATGCCCCGGCTGTGCAGATAGACCGCGCCGAGCACCAGCACGATCGCCACCGGCAACGCGGTCAGCCCGACCACCGCCGCGACCGCCCCGGCCACGCCGCGCAACTGGGCGCCAATGAACACCGACAGATTGACGTTGGTCGCCCCCGGCACAAGCTGCGACAGCGCGTAGCCGGACAGGAACTGCTGGTCGTCCATCCAGCCCCGGCGCTGCACCACCTCGCGGCGGATCCAGGCGGCCAGGCCGCCGCCGAAACTCATCATGCCGATGCTGACGAAGGCCGCGAACAACGACGCCAGGCTCGGCCGGCCGGCTTCCCGATTCCCCATCGGGGCATTCAAGCCGGTCCGGTGTAGGCTGCCCAGCCTATGGTTCGCAGGAGAGGGTGGCAGCGATGGAATACCGGTCCCTGGGGGCGAGCGGCCTGAAGGTTTCTCCCCTTTGTCTTGGCAGCATGATGTTCGGCGGCGCCACCGACGAACCGACCGCGCGGCGCATCGTCGATCGGGCGCGCGCCCAGGGGGTCAACTTCGTCGATACGGCGGATGGGTACAACGGCGGGAAATCGGAGGAGATCGTCGGGCGGGCGATAAGCGAGCACCGCTCCTGGTGGGTCCTGGCCACCAAATGCGCCAACCCCACCGGCCAGGGGCCAAACGCGCGCGGCCTGTCGCGGCGCCATGTGTTCGACGCGGTGGAGGGCAGCCTGCGCCGCCTCGCCACCGACGTGATCGACCTGCTCTACCTGCACAAGGAGGACCACGCGACGCCGCTGGCCGAGACGGTGCACGCGCTGGCCGATCTGATCCGGGCGGGGAAGATCCGCTATTTCGGCGTGTCGAATTTCCGCAGTTGGCGGGTGGCCGAGCTGTGCCGGCTGTGCGACGCGGCCGGCATCGACCGGCCGGCGGCGAGCCAGCCGCTGTACAACGCGCTGAACCGCGAGCCGGAGGTGGAGCTGCTGCCGGCCTGCGGCTATTTCGGGCTGGGCGTGGTGCCGTATAGCCCGCTGGCGCGCGGCGTGCTGACCGGCAAATACGCGCCCAACGTGGCGCCGGATCCGGAGACTCGGGCCGGGCGGCGCGACCGCCGCATGCTGGAATCCGAGTGGCGGGTGGAAAGCCTGCAAATCGCGCGGGAGATCGCGGACCACGCGCGGTCGAAGGGCCTGGCGCCCGGGGCGTTCGCCTTCGCCTGGGTGCTGCACAACCGGCTGGTCACCGCGGCGATCGGCGGCCCGCGCACCGAGGCGCAATGGGAGGAGTACTCCGCGGCGCTGCCGGTCCGGCTGGGGCCGGACGACGAGGCGCTGGTGGACCGTTTGGTCTCGCCCGGGCATCCGTCCACGCCCGGCTACAACGATCCGCAGTATCCGATCGAGGGACGGATGGCGCGGTGACGGAGCGGCTGCCTGGCCGCTTCGGCCGGGCGGTCAAGCGACGCGGGTTTCGCCGGATGTCCCACGCAACCGGCGCAAGGGGCCGGCGGCAACTTCGTCCCCACCTGCAAGCCCGCTTCCCATCAGACCATCACCGAATATCTCCAGGGTGGTGCGATCTTGCCGCCCGGCCCCACATCGGGGATCGTCCCGCGCAAACCAGCCGAGGAGTTCCCCATGCCCCTTCCGGGACCGCTGCATGGCTTCCGCATCATCGACCTGACCTCGAACATCTCGGGGCCGCTCGCCACGATGATCCTGGCCGACCAGGGCGCGGACGTGATCAAGGTGGAAAACCCGCAAGGCGGCGATCATACCCGCGCCTCGGCGAACCGGCGCGGCGGGTTTTCCGCCTCGTTCCTCAACAACAACCGCAACAAGCGCTCGATCGTGCTGGACCTGAAGACCGACGCGGCGCGTGAAGCACTGCTGAAACTGGCCGCCACCGCCGACGTCTTCGTGCAGAATTTCCGGCCCGGCGTGGCCGACCGTATCGGGCTGGGCGAACTCGCCGTCCGCGCGGTGGCGCCAAAGATCGTCTATGTCTCGATCAGCGGCTTTGGCGAAACCGGACCGTACGGCGCGAAGCCGGCATATGATCCGGTGGTGCAGGCGCTGTCCGGCCTGGCGACGATCCAGGCGGGCTCGGACACGGAACGGCCGCGTCTGGTGCGCACCATCCTGCCGGACAAGCTCACCGCGGTCACCGCGTCGCAGGCGATCACCGCGGCGCTGCTGGCCCGCGCGCGCACCGGCGAGGGCCAGCACGTGCGGCTGTCCATGCTGGATGCGGTGCTGGCGTTCCTGTGGAGCTCCGACATGGCCGGCCAGACTTTTGTGGGTGACGAGAAGCCGCAGCAGGACACTGCCAGCGCGATCGACCTGATCTACGCCACCGCCGACCATTACATCAGCGCCGCGGTGCAGACCAACCGGCAATGGATCGGCCTGACGCGCGCGCTGGACCATCCGGAATGGCAGGACGATCCGCGCTTCCGCACGCCGGCGCTGCGGCAGCAGCACATCGACGACCGGCTGCGCATGACACAGGAGGTGCTGCTGACGCGCCCAGCCGACGAATGGCTGCAACGGCTCACCGCGGAAGACGTGCCCTGCGCGCCGGTGCTGACCCGCGGCCAGGTGATCCGCCATCCGCAAGTGCTCGCCAACGAGACGCTGGTGGAGACGCAACACCCGGCGGCGGGCCGCTTGCGCCAGGCTCGCCCCGCGGCGCGGTTCTCCGTCACGCCGGCCGGCATCCGCTTCGGCGCGCCGGTGCTGGGCGAACAAACCGAAGAAATTCTAACCGAGCTGGGCTATGCTCCCGAACAGATCGCCTCGCTGAAAGGGTTCGGTCTATGATCGACTTCTACTACTGGCCCACGCCGAACGGCTGGAAGGTTTCCATCCTGCTGGAGGAGACCGGCCTGCCGTACAATCTGGTCCCGGTGAACATCGGCAAGGGCGACCAGTTCAAGCCGGAGTTCATGGCGATCAGCCCGAACAACCGCATGCCGGCGATCGTCGATCACGATGCGCCGGACGGTCCGCTGCCGATCTTCGAATCCGGCGCGATCCTGCTGCATCTGGCGGAGAAGGCCGGGCGCTTCATGCCGACCGATCCGCGCGGGCGGAAGGAGATGATGGAGTGGCTGTTCTGGCAGGTCGGCAATCTCGGGCCGATGGCCGGGCAGCTCAGCCATTTCGTCAATTACGCGCAGGGCGAGCATGCGTATTCGAAGCAGCGCTACGCCAACGAGTACAACCGCTGCCTGGGCGTGCTGGAGCGGCGGCTGGAGGGACGCGACTGGATCCTCGACAAGTATTCCATTGCCGACATGATCTCGTGGCCGTGGGTGCTGATCGCCAGGCCGCTCGGCCAGGCTCTGGAAGAATTCCCCAACGTTGCGCGCTGGCGCGACGCGATCAAGCAGCGGCCGGCGGTGCAGCGCGGGGTCGATCTGGGAAAGGAGTTGCGCCGCTCGGGGCCGCGCTCGGAGGAGGAGCGGCGACTGCTGTTCAACCAAACGGCGCGCAGCGTGGCGGACGCGGTGCGATGAGCATGCAGGAGTTTCGCGGCAAGACCGCGATCGTCACCGGCGCCGCGTCCGGCATCGGCTTCGGCATCGCCCTCGCCCTGGCCGAGGCCGGCATGAACCTGGTGCTGGCCGATATCCAACCGGACAAAATCGAGCCCGCGCGCGCGGCGATCGAGGCCCTGGGCGTGCCGGCGATCGGCGTGACCGTGGATGTGTCCGATGCGGCCTCGGTCGCCGCCGCCGGGCGCGCGGCGGTGGAAAAATTCGGCAAGCTGCACGTCGCGGTGAACAATGCCGGCGTGGCGATGCATGGCACGAAGCTGACCGATGTCGGGCTGGACGAGTGGCGATGGGTGGTCGGCGTCAACGTGATGGGCGCGATCCACGGCATCCGCAGCTTCGTGCCGCTGATCCGCCGGCACGGCGAGGGCGGGCACGTGGTGAACACCGCCTCGATCTCCGGATTCTTCGTCCGCGAGGGGGCGAACCAGGGGGCCTATTCGATGACCAAATACGCCGTGCTGGCGCTGTCGGAGGCGCTGGAGCAGGAGCTGGCGGGGTCGGGGATCGGGGTTTCGGTGCTTTGCCCGGGGGCGGTTAACACGAACATCTTCGGCTCGGCGGCGACAAGGCCAGCGCAGTTCGGCGGGCCCTATGTGCGCGAGGCACAGGAAAAGCTGCGCGACCGGACGCTGTCGGCCGGGCTGCCGCCCGAGGCGGTCGGCCGGCGCGTGGTGCGGGCCATGCGCGACGGCGAGTTCTATATCGTGACGCACGCCGCGGAGCGTGCGGCGATCCAGGCGCGGCACCGGCGCATTGAGGCCGCGTTGGACCAGGCGGCTGCGCAGCCTTCACCTGATGGCCGGGTCTGATCCAGGAAGCGTCACGATAATTGGCGGCCGAGCAACCCTCGCCGCCTTCCTCAACAGGAGAGGGAGACTGTTGCGCTACCCCTCGGCGCGGGGAACCCAGGGCATGCGGGCGACCTCGATACCCTCCTCGGCCAGCGCTTCCGCCTCGGACGGGGTGGTCTCGCCGTAGATGCCGTGCTTGTCGCTCTCGCCCCGGTGCATCTTGCGCGCCTCCTCGGCAAACGCCGGCCCGACATAGTCGCAGTGCTTCTCCACCTCCGACCGCAAGCGTTGCAGCATGGCGCGGATATGCGCCGGCATCGGACCGCTGGCGGCCACCGCCGGTTCGGCGGCCGGCATGGCCGGCGGCGGCGCCTCCGGCGGCACGGGCGCCGCGCCGGGCGCCCCGCCGGGGGCCGCATCGCGCGTCGCCACGGCGGGCGCCATCATGGCGCGGGCCACGGTCACGTCACCGCAAATCGGGCACTCGACCAGCCCGGCCTTGGCCTGCCTGTCGAAAGCGGCACTGCTCTGGAACCAGCCATCGAACTCGTGCCGCTGCGCGCACCGCAACTGGTAGTGGATCATGAGGGTCCCGTCGTCATCACGTCGTCATCCGATCAGATGGCGAATTCTGCCAGTCCGGACAAGGTACTGCCAAGCGCGAAATTATATCACGGTTGTATGGGTGTGCGGCAGGTTGTCTGCCGCTCGCCGCGGCAGGACCTATCCTGTGGCCAGCAGCGGGTCGAGCCGGCCGGCCCGGTCCAGTGCCACCAGATCGTCGCAGCCGCCGATATGCTGCCCGCCGATGAAGATCTGCGGCATCGTGGTGCGGCCCCCGGAGCGGCGGGTCGCCTCGGCGCGTTCCGCCGAGCCGTGCGGCGCATCGATCTCGCGGAACGCCACGCCCTTGCCACCGAGTATGTGCACGGCGCGGGCGCAGTACGGGCACCAGGGTTGGGTATAGATCTCGACTTCCGGCATTGCGTTCACCTCTGGCCGCGGAACATCGGGTCACCGCGCGGTTTGTGCAAGACAGGGAACCTCGCCAACGTGAGTGCGCGAGGTCCGCGCGAAGCGCCGGGTGCGGCGGCCGCGAACGCCCCATGGCCGCCTTTCGACATGCGGCATACAGCAGGCGCTCACGCGCCTTGACCCACGTCGTGGGAGAGGTTCTTGAGCACCCGTGCACCGAACAGGCGCATCGACGCCTCGGCGTCCGCCAGCGACAGATCGTTGAAGTTCACCTGCACCGATGCAATCTCGAACCCGCCCACCTGCCGCTGGTAGCTGGCGATGGTGTCCAGGATGCGTTCCGGCGTGCCGACCCAGGCGGCGCATTTCTCAACCTGCGTCTCGAAGGTTTCACGCGCCAGGCTGGCGATGATCTTGTCGTAGCCCGGGTAGTCGGCCGAGTTCTCGCCGGTCGTCCAGTCCGACGCGGCGGCGACCAGCGAGCGCAGATAGCGTTCAAGCGGGCCGCGCGCGGTGCGTTCCGCCGCTTCCTGGTCGGGGTGGCAGAACATGTGGAACGCCAGCATCACCGTGCCGCGGCCGGGATGGCCGGCGCGCGACCAGGCCTCGCGATACAGGCCGAGCAATTCGGCCATGGCGCCGCCGGCCATCGGGATCGCCATGATGCCGTGGCCCGCGGCACCGGCGCGCTCGAACGACTCCCGCGTTGCCAGCGCCGCAACGTAGAACGGCGGGCGCGGGAGCTGCGTCGGGCGCGGCAGCGACGTGACATTCTCGAAACTGTGAAACCGCCCGGCGTAGCTGGCATTCTCCTGCTCGAGCAGCTGCCGGACCTGTTCCATGCCTTCCTCGAACCGGGCGCGGCTTTCGTCCAGCTTCACGCCGAAGCGGGCGAATTCGTGGGGGAGAAAGGCGCGGGCAAAACCGATATCCAAACGCCCGTCGCACAGCGCATCCAGCATCGCCAGCTCGGCGGCGAGCTTCAGCGGATTGTTGAACGCCGGCAACACCGCGCCGGTGACCAGCCGAGCGTGCTTCGTCAGTTGTGCGGCGGCGGCCAGGAACACCACCGGATTGGGACTGTAGCCGCCATACGGATGGAAGTAGTGCTCCACCGTTCGGACATGGCTGTAGCCGTAGCGGTCGCACAGCGCGACGAGCTGCAGCGCCTCCTGCCAGTAGTCGCGCGCCGATTTCCGCGCCGGGCCGATGTCGGGGAAGAACTGGATGCCGACCCGCATGGGCCTATTCCTTCGTATGGGTGTGGCCCAGCCGGTCCATCGCCGCCAGCAGCACGCCGAGCACGCCGATCGCAAGCAGGATCGCGAGTTGCCGGGTGACCGCGTCCGGGCTGAGCGATTCGACATGCGTAAAGCTCTCCAGCATCGCGATGGCGGCGATCACCGCGATCGACCCGATCAGTTTCAGCTTGATCGCACTGAAGTCGAGCGCCAGCCAGGCTGGCCGATCGTCGAGGTGAGAGCCCAGCAACGGGTCAACGAAGCCCTGCCAGCCGGCCAGCACCACGATCAGGACGAGATTGGCCACCAGCGACAGGTCAACCAGGCCGAGCACGGCCAGAACCGTGTCGGCGCCTGACATTTGCAGCAGGTTCGGCACGACCGCGACGAGGTTTTGCACGAATTTGATAACCAGCAGCAGCAGGCCGGCCAGCAGCCCGACATAGATCGGCGCCATCAGCCAGCGCGCGGCGAAGACCATCCGGCCCAGGGCATGCGTCAGTCGCGCGGGGATGTCCTGTTCGGGCATCGGCTTCCTCCTGGCTGCGACGCTAAGGCGACGCCCGGAAATAAGCGCAGAACGACGGCCCGTTCGCCACCTGATTCGACTACTCGTGGACGTCGCCTAATACCAGCCGCCCGCGAAATTGCCACCGCGGCCGGGTACGCCCCGCCCCCGTGTCGTGACCGGCGAAGGCCGGCCATGCCACGGGTCGCGGTTGAGTCGCGGGGGCAACGGACCGGTCGGTGTCTCGGGCGATCGGAATTAGTCCATCGCTGCCTGGGTCTCCGCCGGCGCTCCCAGAGCGCGGCGCGGCCGGCGCATCAGCAGCAGCAGCAGCAGGGACGGCAGCGTGGTGAAGATCATCATGTGGTAGTCGTCGATATAGGCGGTGATCTGCGCCTGCTGGTTGATGACCTGGTCCAGCACCGCTGCGCCGTGGTGCGTCGCCGGATCCCAGGCGTGCCTGATCGCACCGCCGGCCTGCAGGGCGCGGTTGAACGGGGTGACCGAGGCGCCGATCTCGGCGTGCAGCGCCTGCGTGTTGCGCGCCAGCATGGACGAGGTGATGGACACGCCGATCGCCGCGCCGATGTTGCGGAACAGGCTGAACAGCCCGGCGCCGTCGGTGCGGAAATGCGGTGCCAGGGTGGCGAAGGCCAGCACCTGCAACGGAATGAAGACGAAGCCCAACCCGGCACCCTGCGCGGCGATGGTGAAGGCGATGCGCCAGTCCGATACGTCGGGCGTCCAGGACGTCATTTCCCAGATCGACCAGACCAGCAGCATGATGCCGAACGCCATGAGCTTGCGCGGGTCCACGCGCGAGGACAGCCGTCCGCCGATCATCATCGCCGCCATGGTGCCGATGCCGCGCGGAGCCATGATGAGGCCGGCGGTCTCCACCGGGTAGTTCGCCAGGCCCTCCAGCCACGGCGCCATCAGCGACGAGCTGGAAACCAGGATGGTGCCGGTGGCGGCCATCATCGCCAGCCCGGCGGAGAAGTTGCGGTCGCGGAAGATCGCCGGTGGAATGAACGGCCGCTTGCCGGTGAGCATGTGCACGATGAACAGATAGACCCCAAGTCCGCCCAGCACGGCCTCGACCATGATTTCGCGCGAGCTGAACCAGTCCTGGTCCTGGCCGCGGTCCAGCATCATCTGCAGCCCGCCGATGCCGAGCGACAGCACCGCGAAGCCGATCCAGTCGAACCGCATGTTGAAATTCGGGAACGAGCGCGGCATGAAGATCAGCAGCCCGGTAGTGGCCAGGATGCCGAACGGCAGGTTGATATAGAAGACGTAGCGCCAGTTGTACATCTCGGTCAGGTAGCCGCCGAGCGTCGGTCCCAGGATCGGCCCCACCATCACCCCCACGCCCCAGATCGCCATCGCGTAGCCGCGTTGCTCGATCGGATAGATGTCCATCATCGTGGCCTGCGACAGCGGCACCAGGGCGGCGCCGAACATGCCCTGCATGATGCGGAACAGCACCATCTGCGGCAGCGACTGCGCTGCGCCGCACATCATCGAGGTGATGGTGAAGCCGATCAGGCAGGAGATGAACAGGTATTTGCGGCCGAAGCGTCCCGCCAGCCAGCCGACGGGCGCCGTCATGATCGCCGCGGCGGTAATGTAGGACGTCAGCACCCAGGTGATTTCGTCGTAGGTCGCCGAGAGGCTGCCTTGCATGTAAGGCAGCGCGACATTCGCGATGGTCTGGTCGAGCGCCTGCATCAGCGTCGCGCCCACCGTGCAGAGGGTCAGGAGCAGCCGGTGGGGGACGCGGTCGGGCGGTGCAGGGGCCAAGGATGGGACTCTCGTGGCGAGGAGAAAGCGTCACACGCGCGCGCAGTTACCCCTCCCGCCGGCGGGAGGGGTTAGGAGAGAGCGCATCGTGCGCCCCGCTGCACCCTCCCCCTCAGGCGGCAGGGGAACAGGTCGAGGAACTCAGAACAGATCGTGCCAGGTGCGGCGGTGGCCGGTATCGATGTCCGCTTCGACGCTCATGCCGGCGCGCAGTTCGGGATCGCCCGGATGGCGGTCAACGTGGATGCGCACCGGGATGCGCTGCACCACCTTTACCCAGTTGCCCGAGGTGTTCTGCGCCGGCAGCACGGAGAATTCCGAGCCGCTGTTCGGCGCGATGCTCTCCACTTCGCCCTTCCAGGTGCGGCCGGGATAGGTATCGACCGACACGTCCACCTTGTCGCCCGGCTTCACCCAGGTGAGTTCGGTCTCCTTCGGGTTGGCCTCGACCCACACATGCTCGGTGGAAATGATGCCGAAGGCGGCGGTGGACGCGGCGAGGTACATGCCGGGCTGCACGGTATCGACCTGCGTCACGATGCCGTCGAACGGCGCGTAGATCACGGTGTGGTTCAGTTCGCGCTGTGCCTCGGCCAGCTTCGCCTGCGCGATCAGGTAGCTTGACATCTCGTGCACATCGACATCCGGGTTGCCGCCCAGCTCGGCAAGCTGCACCTGCGCCCGCACCTTCAGGGCATCCAGCCCCTGCTGGTCGGCGGCGAGCTGGAAGCGCGCGTTGTCGTATTCCGCGCGGGTAACGCCGCCGGATTTCACCAGGTTGGCGAAGCGGTCGTAGTTGGCCTGGTCGGCCTGCACCTGCGCCGCCTTCACGTCGGTGTCGCGCAACATGCGGCGGTAGGTGAGCTTGTCCGCGTTGAGATCGGAAATCACCCCGCCGACATTCGCCCGCGCGCTGGTGACGGCGATCTGGTATTGCTCGGGGTCGAGGCGCAGCAGCACGTCGCCCTTCTTCACGCGCTGGCCGTCATGCACCGGCACCTGGGCGACGATGCCGCTGACGTCGGTTGCCACCGACTCTTTTGCCGCCCGCACATAGGCGTCGTCGATCGACACGTAGCGGCCACCGGTGATCCACCAGGTGGCGGACGCGACGGCGACGACGAGGATGCCGCCCAGCATCAGCACCGGACGCAGCGCGGCGCGGCTGACGCGGCGGCGGGTGGGCGCCTCGGTGACCCGAGGCGCGGGGGGAGCGGAGGAACCGGCGGTAGCGGCTTGCGACATCAGGCCAACTCCGTCGCTTCGGCTTCACGATGGATTTCGGCGGCGTCGGCCCCGCGGCGGACGGCATGCAGTTCCTGAACCAGCGTCGTCTTCATGCGCATCAGGGTCCCTATCAGCGTGTCGATGATGTCGTCGTCGAGTCCCGCGGTCACCATGCGGGATATCTCCGCCCGCTGGCGGCCGATCTCGCATAGCACCGGCAGCGCGGCCGCCTGAAGGTGCAGGCGCCAGATGCGGCGGTCGCGCGGGTCCGGCCGGCGCTCGACCATGCCGCGCGCCTCCAGCCGGTCGATCAGCCGGGCGACGGTGATCGGCTCGACCTCCAGCAGTTCCGACAGTTCCTTCTGGGAGATGCCGGGCTGGCGCTCGAGCCAGACAAGGATGCCCCACTGGGCGCGGGTCATGTCGTGCGCACGGGCGCGCTTGTCGGCGTCAACCCGCAGCAGGCGGGCCACGTCATGCAGCAGGAACAGCAGGTCGCGCTGGAATTCGGCCAAAATGGGGACGCCCCTCGGAGAGATCATTCGGCGCAACTATAAGCCGCGTTATGATATCTGTGCCAGATGGCCGGTCATGCGTTGGCCGCAATGCCGACCCGTGGGGCCCGGGAAGGCCGTGGGGTGACCGTCAATGGCGCACTCGTGAAACCGGTCATCCGGCGGCATGCCCCTGTGGTCACGGCCGGCCCTCCCACTGCTTTGGCGGCACTCGCGCCGTGGGTCGCGGGGGGCGGAGCTGCCGGGTCACGCCCGATAAGCTGGCCGCCCGGCATGGGGTATCTCGGCTCGGGTGCCTGATCCGGTGGCGTTGCCCGCAACGGCTATTCCAGGAGTCCAGAACCTTCTTGAGTCAAATGCCATGGCTCTTATGGCGTTCTTTGTTGGTATCGGCTATGCTAGTGGCAGGACGAGGAGATCGCCATGGACCTGGCGGCATTTGAGAGCTGGCTTGGTGGGGTCGTGACCCTGACCGAGGCGCAACGACGA
>Ga0307373_10001112_pt1 | contig 50696 bp, 43 predicted proteins | sample OX2MG_FD_202534 | JGI IMG/M metagenome (GOLD analysis project Ga0307373, IMG submission 202534) | Soil microbial communities from Risofladan, Vaasa, Finland - OX-2 | ecosystem: Environmental > Terrestrial > Soil > Coastal area > Acid sulfate soil | place: Finland: Risofladan, Vaasa | collected...
GAGGCCATTGGCGCCGATGCCACTCGTATTCACCGCGGCCATAGCCTGAGAGAACGAGAATGCCCCGGCATCCGGCGGTCTGCGCCATCAAAATGTCATCGTACCGGTCGCTCACGAGAACGGAACGAGCCAAATCGAGCGCGTGCTCGCGCGCCGCCTGCTCGAGCATCCCCGGCAGCGGCTTGCGGCAGTTGCAATGATCGTCGCGGATGTGCGGACAATAATAAACGGCGTCGATATGCGCACCGCCCGCCGCGAGTTCCTCCTTCATTTTCTGATGTATTTGGTCGATCAGCGATTCGGGGAAAAATCCGCGCGCCACGCCCGATTGATTGGTCACTACGACAACAGGCAGGCCAGCTTCGTTCAGCCGCCGAATTGCGGCCGCCGCAAACGGAAATATCGTAAACCGGCTCGGATGATTGGCGTAGCCCATCTCCTCGGCGATGGTGCCATCGCGATCGAGAAAGACGGCGCGGTGTTTCGGTGGCGTTTCAGGCACGGCGCGGCTGCTCCAGCCATTGAATCGCGGCGGCGCGAACGTCGGCGGTCTCGATGCGCGTCATGCAGCGATGATCGATCGGGCATTCGCGCAGAAAACACGGGCTGCATGCCACGGGATGGCGAACAATCGTGCGACGCTGCGTCCGCGGCGCGGTCCCCTCTGGATCCGTCGAGCCAAAAATGCCGACGACCGCAACGCCCACGGCAGCCGCGACGTGCATCGCCCCGGAATCGTTGCCAATGAAAAGCTGGCAGCGTGAAAATAGCGCGGGAAGCTCGCCGATGGGCGTCTGACCAACCAAATTGATGGGTTGATGGTGCATTCGCGCGGCAATTTGCCGTGAAACCTCTTCTTCTGAAGGCGTACCGAAAAGTATCACATCCGCCGCGAACTCATCAACGAGGCTGTCGGCCAGAGCTGCGAAACGTTCCGGCAGCCAGCATTTCGCGGAGCCATACGCCGCGCCGGGCGCGAGCGCAATTCGCAATGCGCCGCGGCGCGCTCCCGCCGTCTCAAGGCACAGCTCCGCCGCTTCCGATGCGCTTGCGGCGAGTTGCAAACGAATTTCCGCGACATCGGGCAATGAATCAACCCAGCCCGCGCGTCGAACCAGTTCGAGATAATAAAACGATTCGTGCGCCGGGATTTGCCCGGCGCGCGGAACTGGAATCGCGCGCGAAAGCAAGAACCTGCGGCCGTCGCGTGCAAAGCCGATACGCTCACGAATTCCCGCGCGCCAAACGAGCCACGCCGCGGAGAAGGCATTCTGCAGAAGAATCGCGCAGTCGAAATATTCGCCGCGCAGATCTCTGGCGATTTTTTCCATCGCGAAGGGATTCCGCACGGACGCATCGAGCGCGATGACGCGATCCGCGAATGGCTGTCCCCGGTACAGATCGGCAACCCACGGGCGCGCCAGGATCGCGATTTCGGCTTGCGGCCAGCGCGCGCGAATGGCTCCGAGCGCCGGAATGCACATCACCGCGTCGCCAACCCAGTTCGTCGCGCGGATAAGAATCTTCATCGAAGCCAACCCGGCCTTCTCTGTTCGATTTTGCCGAAGATCTCCCGCCAAAGCGCTTCTTCAGCGTTGAATTGCAGTGCAATCTTGCAGAAAAATATCGGCATGCGATTTGCACGAAGCGGCGCCAGATCGTAAATGTCCTTTTCCGTGCACAGAAGAGCGTCCGCACCCGCGGCAGCCGCGCGCGATTCCAGTTCAGACATATCGCGCTCCGTATAGAGATGATGATCGCGGAAGATGGCGCGTCCGGCGAGCGCAATGCCCCACTTCTGCAGATCGTCAAAGAAAGCGGCTGGATTACCAATGCCACAAAAACCGAAAAACCTTGCCGCCGTGGGCTGCTCGTTGGGGGTAGGACTCGCGGAAAAACTCCACGGCTCGATGGCAAGTAATCTCGTCTGCGCGTAATAGATCGGCGCGGATGTATGACGCTGAATCGCCGCTTCCGTCGCAGGCGCGTGTTCGGTTCGAGTGATCACGACAATGTCCGCGCGCGCGAGCGCGGAAATCGGTTCGCGGAGGCGTCCCGCAGGCAGAAGGTGAGCTTCTCCGAGCGAAGTCGTCGCATCGACCAAAACAATATCAACGTCACGCGCAAGCTGCAGGTGCTGAAAACCGTCATCCAAAATAAAGCACTCGACTCCGCGCGCTTCCAGTTCTCTGCCCTTCTCGATTCGATTGGCGCCCGCGCCAATTTCCACTTTCCTGCCAAGACGCCTGCGGAGCAGCGCCGCCTCGTCATTCCATCCCGCAACAATTTCCGAGTCCTCGCCCGCCCGCGATCGTTGCGGTAGCGGCCGATAGCCGCGGCACAGCACGGCGGTCGCTTTGCCCGTTTTCGCGAAGCGCTGCGCCAGCCACACGACCATGGGAGTTTTCCCCGTGCCGCCTACCGTGAGATTGCCCACGCTGATCACCACGCTATGCAAATGCCTTTGACGCAAAATGCCCACGCGATAGCTCCCGGCACGCAGACGCGCGCCCGCGCTATAGAGAGTCGAAAGCGGCCACAGAAGCGACTCGGCAAAAGTCACGCTCCGCCTCCGACTGCTTCGAGAATTTCGGCGACCCGTGCGAGCGTCCGAGCCGTGGCGCCGCGATTCGCTTCAACGAGCAAGCGCGCCTTGCGCCCCATTTCCTCGCGCCGCGCCGTATCGCGTATCAATTCCACCCACACTTTGCCGAGCTTTTCGCCGCTGGCGACCTGAATGCCCGCGCCGCCGCTCGAGAATCGCGCCGCCATCTCCCGAAAATTTTCCATCGAAGGACCGAACACCGGCGGCTTGGAAAACCACGCAGGCTCGAGGATGTTGTGTCCGCCAGACGCCACCAACGAACCACCCACAAAAACCGCGTCGGCGAGCGAGTAAAGGCCCGCCAGCTCGCCGATCGAATCGAGCACCAGAACATCGGCGTTTTCGTCGAGGGGAGAATCCATATCCAGTGCGCTGCGGCGAATCGCTTTCCAGCCGCGCTCCGCGACGGCGCGCACGGCGGAATCGAAGCGCTCGGGCTTGCGCGGCGCGAGAATAAACAGCGCGCGCCGCCAGTGCCGTTGCACGATGTCATAGGCGGCAAGAACGGCTTCTTCTTCGCCCGCAACCACGCTGCCGGCAACCAAAACGGGCCAGCGCTCCTGCTCGCGAATTTGCTGCGCCAGCCAATCGCCGAAAGGGCCCGGCGGAGGAGGTTCATGATCGTACTTGAGGTTTCCGGAGACTTCGATTCTGTCCTCGGGCGCGCCCATCGCCTTCAACCGGCGAGCGTCGTCCGCCGTTTGCGCCAGAAACAGTTCGGCATTGTGCAGCACGCGCGAGAAAAATCCGCCAATCAGCGGCTGAAAACGCCGAAAGCGCCGGAACGACCGTTCCGAGATCCGGCTGTTGATGAAGACGACGCGCACGTCTTCGCGATCCGCTTCGCGCATGAAATTCGGCCATATCTCCGTCTCGAGAATCACCACGAGCGCGGGCCGAATTTGATGCAGTACGCGGCGAACAGGCCCGGCCCAATCGAACGGGAAATAGAAAATGCCGTCCGCGAAGGCAATGCGCTCGCGCGCCACGCGCTGGCCGGTGGCCGTCGTGGTCGAGACGAAAATTCCGCGATTCGGGAATCGCTGCTTGAGGCCCTCGACGAGTGGCTTGGCGGCGAGCACTTCGCCGACCGAGACTGCGTGAATCCAAATGGCTGAGTTGCCGGGGATGCCGCGGGCGAGCGTCCGCGGCAGATGTCCCATGCGCTCGCGGAAGCTTCCGATGTACTTCCCGCGGCGCAGTCCCTGCACGATGAAATATGGCGCGAGCAGCACCATGCCAAACGCCATCAGCACGCTGTACAAGAAATACATGGGTGGGAGCGGGGCGCCTTTCAAAAAACGGCTGCCAGTCGCAAGAGACGTATTATAGTGGCAACGCGCTTTCGAAACCCACAACGTTTCCGGCTGGCGTTGCATCTATGGTCAAGCGACGATGCGAAGCATTCTAATTCTGGCGACGCTGAGCCTGCTTACGCCTGTCTCGTGGGCGCAACGCTCGGATTTTTCCAAATTGCCCGCGAAAGATATACATCAGAACTTCGCGGTTGCCGCGGACGCCTATTCCAACGCGTCGCGGTCGAAACAGAAATTCGGCAAAGCGGATCCTTACAGGGCGGGAATTCTGGCCGTTGAAGTCTATTTGCGCAACGATATGAAGTATCCGGTTCACGTTGATTTGACTACCATACGCCTGATGATTGACGCGCCGGATGGCAAGCGGTTCCACCTGCGGCCTTTGAGCCTGCGGCACACCGCCGAAGAGATCGCTCATCCGCAAGGGTCCTCCGCGCCGACCCAGCATCGGTTTCCCACGATTCCCTTCCCGCACGGCGGCGGCAAGCAGCGCGGCATCATGGACAAACTTCAGCCTCTGACGTTTCAGTCGGACATTGTGCCGCCCGGCGGAATAACTCACGGGTGTGTCTTCTTCGACGTAAGTCATCATTTCGACCTCGTCCCCTACGCCTCGCTCTACGTTCCCGACGTCAAATCCGTCGCATCCAACTCCGCCCTCATCTATTTCGAAGTCTCGCTGGGGCAAAAGCCCGCGCAATAGTCGTATCCGGCCATCATCGAGTCAATGACCAAGCCGATGATTTATTTTCTTACCTAATCTCGGGTAGTGGATCAGTCTGCTGCTGGCTTATAATCTGGCCGCGATGTCGGGAAAACACATGACAGCGCGGCGGTTCGGTTACCTGGGGTTGCTTGTGCTTGCATTCCTGCCGGTTGCTTTTCCGGTTTCGGGACAGCGGAAGCAAACGGCGTCAAATCACCAGCTCGCTGCGGAAATCGACAAACTCTTCACTGCTGACATCAAGAACGAAACGCCCAGCCACGTGATACACGCGCGTGTCCGTCAGATTTTTGCCGAGCACGGGGTGCCAACGGACGAAATGGTCGGCGAAGAAGCGGCCGAGGAGTACGTTATGTTGCTGTCCGGCGAGCCCCTGACCTTCGTCAAAACGGCGCTGCCCCAGCTCAAGCGGGCCGCCGACGCTGGAAAAGTCTCCCGGAACAGTTACATCTATCTCCGTGCTCAAGCGCGCCAGAAAAAGATTCGCGAGAAGTTCAGCGGGCCGCCTGCAAACTCGACATTGCAAAGAGAAATCGAGCGTCTTTTTAAGACTGACCAGGCAGTCCGTCCCGCTGGCGAAAAAACATGGGACCTCAAAAAACAAGAGGCGACAGATCGCGCGGACGGAATTACGGCCCACGCCATTTTCGCTAAGTACGGCCTTCCCACATTCGCCCTGGTCGGGCCACAGGCTGCACAAGATTTCGATGACGTTATTCAGCACCAGCCGCTCGCTTTTCAGAAACAAGTGCTGCCCCAGATGGAAGCCGATGTTGCGGCGGGCCTGGTTAGTTCAGAAAGCTATGCGATGCTGCTCGACCGCGTGGCATCGAGTTCCGGTCAACCTCAGACCTATGGTGAGAATTTTGTGTGCACGCCCGACGGGAAAATCAAGCCGTCGCCAATTGCCGATCCCGAACGGGTGGATCCTCGCCGCGCCGAATTGGGGCTGATGCCTTTGGCCTTGTATTCGAAGGTGCTCGGAGAGCTTTACATGAACAGCTTTTGCGCACAGATCGCTGCAGCGAATAGAAAGGCAGCCCCCAACAAACCCGCAACGCCACACTTATAGAGGTCTAGTCGTCCGGATTCTCGCTCCGCGCTCATGGTCAGAGCTTAATTGGAAACTGACCCAACAACCAATCTCGTCCCGGTTTGCTGAATCCGCGACACTCGGCTAAACTCAAGTTTCGCTTTTTCCTCCATCGCACACCATTCGAGGCTCATGGCGCTTCTCGACGAACTGAACCGGCAACAGGGCGAAGCAGTTTTGGCGACCGGAGGCCCCGTGCTGGTGCTTGCGGGAGCCGGAACGGGCAAGACGCGCGTGATTACCTACCGCGTCGCCTATTTAGTGGAGCAAGGCATCCCCGGCAAAAATATTCTTGCCGTAACGTTCACGAACAAAGCGGCCGAACAAATGCGCCGCCGCATCGAGACCCTTCTGCGCTCGAGCGGACGCGACGCCTCCGATATTTCGATTTCGACGTTTCATTCCTTTTGTGCCCGCCTACTCCGGCGCGAGGCCAATCGCGCAGGTTTGCCCAGCAATTTTACGATTTACGATGACGACGATCAGGCGCGCGCCGTAAAGCTCGCGGTGCAAAATCTGCGCCTGGCGGAGAAGGAATTTGCGCCGCGTCCCGTGCGCGACCGCATCAGCTCCGCGAAAAATCACAATCTCTCGCCCGGCGAGATGGAAGCCGAGTCCTATGATCCCTTCGGAAAGAACGTCGCCGCAATCTATCGCGAATACGAGAACATTCTCGCCAAGGCCAGCGCCCTCGATTTTGACGATCTGCTGCTTCGCGCCGTCAAGCTCCTTCGCGAGGACGCACAAGTGCGCGCCCGGTGGTGCGAGCGCCTTCGCTTCATCCACGTCGACGAATTTCAGGATACCAACGCCTCGCAGGAGGAGCTGGTGCGGCTGCTCGCGGGAACAGAACGGAACGTTTGCGTGGTTGGCGACGAAGATCAGTCCATTTATGGCTGGCGCGGCGCCGTGAGCGGAAATTTCCAACGCTTCCTCGGGGATTTTAAGGGCGCGCGCACGATTCGCCTCGAGGAAAATTACCGCTCGACGCAGATGATCCTAGACGCGGCAGGACACGTGGTCAGCCACAACCGCAAGCGCCTCGGGAAAGATTTGAAAGCGGTACTCGGCGCGGGCGAGTTGCTGAAGTTTTACGAGGCGCGCGACGCCTTCGACGAAGCCGAATACGTTTGCGGCGAAATCACGCGCATCTTGCGCGATGATTCCAGTGCAACGCTCGCCGTGCTGTACCGCACATCGGCGCAGTCGCGCGCCTTTGAGGAATCTCTGCGGCGGCTCGGCGTGCGCTACCGCGTGGTGGGCGGATTCAGTTTTTATCAGCGCGCGGAAATCAAGGACGCCCTGGCATACGTGCGCCTGGTTCTGCATCCCGAGGACGATATTGCGCTCCTGCGCGTGCTCAACGTGCCCCCACGCGGCATCGGCAAAGTGAGCGTCGACGCGCTGCGAGATATTGCGCGCGAATTCAAGGAATCTCTCTGGCAAACGATTCCGCGTTTGGCAGGGGCCGGCAAATCCCGAGGTGGCGCCGCCCTCGGCGCGTTTCGCGAAATGATTTTGGGCCTTGTTAAAGAATGCGAGAAACGAACTCCTGGAGAATTGGTCGAAGTAGTGCTCGAACGCACCGGCTATCTCGATTGGGCGGAACAGCAGGACAAACTCGATCAATCCACGCGCGCCGATAATCTGCGCGAACTATCCAATGCCCTCGCAGAGGCCATCGAAGCGGGCCAATCCCTGGAAGACATCCTCGACCGCTCGGCGCTCGTGAGCGACGCGGATGAATATGATGAAGGCGTTCCCGTGTCGCTGATGACTCTTCACAGCGCGAAGGGCTTGGAATTCGACCACGTGTTCCTCGCGGGACTCGAAGAAGGCCTGCTGCCGCACGGCCGCTCGCTCGGCAGCGACGAGAAAATCGAGGAGGAGCGCCGCCTGTGCTACGTGGGCATGACGCGAGCGAAGCGCACGCTGACGTTGTCACGCGCCGCTTCCCGGCGCTTGTGGGGCAATACGGACCTGGCCGCGGCCGCGCCGTCGCGATTTTTGGCCGAAATTCCCATCGAGCTGATTGAGGCCGCGCAAGGCTCGCTCGCGGAGCCCGGCGAAACTCGGCGCTATGAGCCGGATCCCGACTTTTACCAGAGCGAATATCGCCGCCCAGGAAAATTTCCAGCGCGCGGCTCGGGCCCGGCTCGTGTTAAGCGAGCCTCAAACCCGCTCATCGGGACGCGCGTGCGCCATCCCAACTACGGCGTGGGAACGATCCTCAGTGTCGAAGAGGACGGCGACGACCGGAAATTCACCGTCAGCTTTCGCGATCATGGAACTAAAAAGCTGATCGAGCGTTACGCTCACCTCGAACCTGCATAGCACGCCACCCACATCTGGCATTGCGGCGGCAACCCCGCTCAAGGTACAGTTTCGCCCGAGGAACACCGACAAACGAAGGGGCGTGGCCGGTGAACAGACAACTTTTCCGAACCAAGAGCATCGACCAGCTGATCTATGACGCGGACCTGCCTGAGCACCGCCTCAAAAAGACCCTCGGCTGGCTCAGCCTGACAGCCCTCGGTATCGGCGCCATTATCGGCAGCGGCATTTTCATCACCACCGGGACCGCCGCCGCTGGCGAAGTGGACCGTTACCCCTCGATCCTCCAAGCGCCTCTTCTCAGTGTCCTAATGCACGGCAGCCATGCGCTTGGCATCAACGGCAGACCCGGCGCCGGTCCGGGCATCGCCGTATCATTTCTCGTGGTGGCGCTGATTTGCGCTCTGGCCGGACTCTGCTACGCCGAACTTGCCTCCATGATTCCCATCGCCGGCAGCGCGTACACCTATACCTATGCGACGCTCGGCGAGTTCATCGCCTGGATCATCGGCTGGGATTTGATCCTTGAATACGCCGTCTCGAATATGGCCGTCGCCGTCGGCTTCTCCGCCTACGTCAACAATCTCCTCGGCACATTCCACATTCACATCCCCGATTCTCTAGGCGCTCCGGCGTACGACCCTGCCGTCGGGTGGGCGTGGCATTTCAACTTGCTCGGCTTCCTGATCGTAATGTTTCTTACCGTTTTGCTTGTGCGCGGCATTCGCGAATCGGCCCGCGCGAACAATATAATGGTCGGAATCAAGCTTCTCGCCATCGTGATTTTCTGCGTCGTCGCCAGCAAATACATTCAGCCCGCGAATCTGAAGCCATTTTTTCCCAACGGTTTTCAAGGCGTGCTCACCGGCGGCGCAATTGTGTTTTTCACCTACATTGGTTTCGATTCCGTATCCACTGCCGCCGAGGAGTGCCGGAACCCCAAGCGCGACGTGCCCCTGGGCATTCTCGTCTCGCTTTTTGTCTGCGCCATTTTTTACGTGGCCGTGGCCATCGTGCTTACGGGCATTCAGCACTGGGATAAGCTCAATAACGCCGCGCCCGTCGCCAATGCCCTCGAGGCCATCGGCCTGAAAGTGACCGATCGCTGGGTCACCGTCGGCGCGCTGATGGGCATGATTTCCTCGATTCTCGTTTTTCAGTTGGGCCAGGCGCGCGTCTGGTTCGCCATGTCCCGCGACGGCCTGCTGCCGGCGATTTTTTCGCGCGTTCACAAAGTGTTTCGCACGCCGGATTTTGCCACCTGGGTGGCGGGATTTTTTGTCGCCATTCCTGCTGGGATTTTCGACATCGGCACGCTGGTGAACCTCACCAATATCGGCACTCTCTTTGCATTCATTCTCGTTTCCGTCGCCGTTTTGATTTTGCGCAAGCGCCAGCCGGACCGCCCGCGCGCTTTTCGCGTCCCATTTTCTCCGTGGATCCCCATCGCCTCGGTGATTTTGTGCTTTGTTCTTATGGCCAGCCTCACCGTGGAAAACTGGGTGCGCTTTTTCGTCTGGCTGATCGTCGGCCTGCTTCTCTATTTTGATTTCGGCGTGCGCCACAGCACCGCTGGTCGAGCCGCCGATCCGGCTGCGCAGCGTGGCCTGATGTTGCTGTCTGACAAGGCGCTCATCGCCCTCAGCGCGACATTGCTCTTTCTGGCGATTGTTGGAGCAGGCATCGTATTCGACGGCGTAGTGTACGCGGGCATTCTCGAGAGGATCGGCCTCATTCTCCTGGCCATCGCCGCATTCGTGTTTTTGCTGAGAGGCTGGAAACATTACCGCGAGGATTCGCCTGCCGCCAAAGTCGCATAACCGTACCGCGTCCGGCGCAATGACCGGGGCTCAACCTGAATCCGATGCTTCCCGTCTAGCGCGCCTGCCCAAAGCTGAGCTCCACGTTCATCTCGAAGGGTGCATGACGCCCGCGCTGCTCGCTGAACTAGCCGCGAAACACGGCGAGAAGCTGGACCTTCAAAAAGTCGAAGAGCGGTATCGCACCCGCACTTTTCCCGAGTTTCTGGAACTCTTCAAATGGGCCACGTCTTACCTGCGCTCTCCGGAGGATTATGCGCGGCTGGCGGACGCCACGGCCGCGCGCATGATCGCGGAGAACTGTCACTACGCCGAGGTAACGCTGTCGATCGGCGTGATGCTCCTGCGCAGGCAGGACGTAGAGGCAAATTTCGCCGCGATCCTGAAGGCGCTCGAACGCCCCGCGCATCGTTCTCGCCTGCGGATACAGTGGATTTTCGATGCTGTCCGGCAGTTCGGGCCTGAGAAGGCGATGGACGTTGCGCGCCTGGCAGCGCGGTTGAAATCCTCAGGCGTCGTCGCCTTCGGCCTGGGCGGAGATGAAGAATCACTGCCCGCCGCGGATTTTCGCGGTGCGTACGACTACGCCGCAAGCGAAGGTCTGCATCGATTGGTGCACGCCGGCGAGATGGGCGGGCCGTCGGCCGTGCGCGACGCGATTGAATTTCTTGGAGCCGAACGCATCGGACACGGAATCGCCAGCATTCGTGACGAAACGCTTATGGCCCTCCTCATCAAGCGGCAAATCCCTCTGGAAATTTGCCCGCAAAGCAATGTGTGCACCGGGGCGCTGGCGAAGCTGCTCGGCGTGGCGCGCGCGCGAATCCAGGACCATCCTTTGCCGAAATTTTTTGCTCGCGACGTTCCCGTAACGCTCTCCACCGATGATCCCGCAATGTTTCGCACCAGTCTCGACGAAACGTACTCTCTCGCCGCCACAAAAATGGGGCTCAGCAGCGCGCAGCTCGTTACTATCGCCGAAGCAGGATTCCGCCATGCTTTTTTGCCGGCAGACGAAAAGCTGACCCTGCTTACCAACTTCCGTACCGTCGCCAAGAGCCTCGGCCTGCTATAATGTCGCCCATGAAAGCTCACGTTTGGGTAATGCCTAAATCCACGGTCCTCGATCCGCAGGGCCAGACCATCCAGCATGCTCTGTCGTCGCTGGGTTACTCGAAAGTGCAGCACGTGCGCCAGGGCAAGTTCTTTGTGCTGGATCTCGACGGCGCGAACGCCGAAGAGACAAAAACACAAATCGAAAAGATCGCCCGCGAAGTCTTGACCAACCCGGTCATCGAGGAATTCCGTTACGAAATTGTGCCCTGAACCTTCGCCTGCCGCTGGGTTCACTGATCCGTAGGGCCATTTCGCCGCAGGCATTTTCCGTTTCGCGGAATATGCTAACCTGATTCCGTCACGCATCCCGGCATCCGTGGCGTGCGATGAATATTTTCAGCGGGAGAAGAAGCGTCCATGTGCGGAATTGTTGGCTACATCGGACCAAAAAAAGTGGTGCCGCTGATTCTCGACGGCCTCAAGCGCCTCGAGTATCGAGGGTATGACTCGGCGGGAATCGCCGTCGTCACGCAGAACGGCAAGCTCGATATCCGCCGCGCGTCGGGAAAACTGCGCAACCTCGAGGAAGCCATTCGCCTCGCGCCGCTCGACGGCCTATACGGCATCGGACACACGCGATGGGCCACTCACGGCCGCCCCACGGAAGAAAACGCGCATCCCCACCGCGACTGCAAGGGCGAGATCGTCGTTGTGCATAACGGAATCATCGAGAATTATCTCGAATTAAAACAGCAGCTCATTCAAAAGAACCATAAGTTCCTGACCGAGACGGACACGGAAGTCATCGCGCACCTGATCGAGGAAAATTTCAACGGGTCGCTCGAAAGCGCGGTGCAAAAAACCGTGAAGCAGTTGACCGGCGTTTATGCCCTTGCCGTGATTTCGACGCGCGATCCCAAAAAAATCGTCGCGGCGCGCTGGGGTCCTCCGGCTGTGATCGGACTGGGACAAAACGAATATTTCGTCGCCAGCGATATTCCCGCTGTTCTGCATCACACGCGCGACGTCGTCTTCCTGTCGGATGGCGACATCGCCGTAATCTCTCCCGAAGGCGTCCGGCTCACCGATTTCGATGGCGCCGCAATCGAGCGCCCCGTCCAGCACATCACCTGGGACCCGATCATGGCCGAGAAGGGCGGCTTCAAGCATTTCATGCAGAAGGAGATTTTCGAGCAGCCGCGCGCCGTTCGCGACACCATCGTGGGCCGCGTCTCGCTCGACACCGGAAAAGTCTTTCTCGATGAAATGGACATCACCGAGAAGGAATTCCGCGAATTCCAGAACGTCAAGATCGTTGCTTGCGGCACAAGCTGGCATGCCGGATTGGCCGGCAAGTTCATGATGGAGAAACTGGCGCACATCCCGGTGGAAGTCGATTACGGCAGCGAATTCCGCTATCGCGATCCGATTGTCGGTGCAAACAGCCTGGTGGTCGTGATCAGCCAGTCCGGCGAAACAGCCGACACGCTTGCCGCTCAGCGCGAAGCCCGGCAAAAGGGCGCGAAGACACTCGCGATCTGCAACGTCGTGGGCTCGATGATCACCCGCGAGGCTTGCGGCACAATCCTGACGCACGCCGGCCCGGAGATCGGCGTCGCGTCGACCAAAGCGTTCACGGGTCAGCTCACGGCTCTCGCTCTGCTGGCGCTGCACATGGGAGAATTGCGAGGCCGGACATCGCCGGAAGCCGGCAAAAACGTTGTGCAGGAAATGTCCCGCATTCCCCACAAGATGGAATCGATCCTTCAGCGCGATGAAGAATACGAAGCGCTGGGACGCCAATTTTTCCGTCATTCGGATTTTCTTTATTTGGGCCGCGGCATCCACTATCCCATCGCGCTTGAAGGCGCGCTCAAACTGAAGGAAATTTCCTACATCCACGCGGAGGGCTACCCTGCCGGAGAAATGAAACACGGGCCAAATGCTCTGATCGACGAGAATTTACCCGTGGTCATCATCGCCACGCGCGACGAAGCCGATTCGGCTTCCATGACGCGCTACGAAAAAACGGTGTCGAACATCAAGGAGGTGAAAGCGCGCGACGGCATCGTAATCGCCATCGTCACCGAAGGCGACCATCTCGCCCGCGAAGCCTCTGACCACGTCATCGAGATTCCCGCCGCACCGGAAATCCTGACGCCCATTCTGGAAATTTTGCCGTTGCAGCTGTTGGCGTACCACATCGCCGTCCGCCGAGGGTGCGACGTTGACCAGCCAAGAAATCTCGCCAAATCCGTCACCGTCGAATAGCCGGACGCGGATCACTTTCCGCTTCGTTCGTTAGCCGTTCGACGCCGAACAGACCCGCTTGTTCCTGCGCGAAAATTCGTTGCGTCTCTCCGGAACCTTTCGTGATACGCTGGCGCAAAATTCATCAGCACAAGGAGGGGCCGTGTACGATCACTTGCAGGAAATCTTCAACATTGCGTTCCTCATCGGGCGAATCATCGCCGGCGGATTCTTCCTGACCTCCGGCATCAACCACCTCGCGAAACTCAGCATGATGGCCGGATATGCAAAGAGCAAGGGCACGCCTGCTCCTGAACTCGCCGTCGGCGGCACGGGCGTGCTCCTGATATTGGGCGGCGCGAGCCTTCTGCTCGGGTATCACCCAACCATCGGCGCGTTGCTGCTGGTGATTTGCATGCTGGGCTTCTCGTTCGGAATCCACAATTACTGGACGGTTCAGGACCCACAGGCGAAAATGGCCGAGCAAGTGAACTTCATGAAAGACATAGCGCTGGCCGGCTTTCTCCTGATGACCCCGATGATTCCCAGGCCCTGGCCGATGAGCCTCCACCGCTGACGACCCGTCCGGCGCTGCGTCAAAATTAGGAGCGCAGAGGCTCACATGAGCTATCGAAGGGCGTGAATTAGACGCTGGGCAACTCTTTGTGGCCGTATCTGCGGATTGTTCCCCAGCCGAAATAGGATTCTGCAAGCGAGGGTGGTGTGCAGTGATCCTGAAACAGTTTTATCTGCCATGCCTGGCGCACGCTTCCTACGTAATTGGAGACGAGGCTACGGGCACGGCCGCCGTCGTTGACCCGCAGCGGGACACGGATCAATACATTGCGTTTGCCGCTGAGCACGCGCTCCGGATAAAGCACGTATTCCTGACGCATCTCCACGCCGATTTTGTCGCCGGGCATTTGGAACTGCGCGATCGCGTGGGCGCAAGAATCTATCTGGGCGCTGCGGCTAAAGCGGCGTATGCGTTCACTCCTCTTCGCGATGGCGACATTCTGGAATTCGGACGCGTACGCCTGAAGATGCTGGAAACGCCGGGCCACACTCCGGAATCGATCTCCATCGTCGTTTACGATCTGAACACGAGCGATACACAACCACACGCCGTACTCACCGGGGACACTTTGTTCATCGGCGACGTAGGGCGCCCCGACCTGCGCGTCGCGCTGGGCTGGTCGGCCGCCGAACTTGGCGGCATGCTCTTCGATTCGGTGCACACGAAGCTGTTGGGTCTGCCGGACCAAAGCCTCGTGTATCCGGCGCACGGCGCGGGTTCGCTCTGTGGGAAGGCGCTAAGCCAGGAGACGGTATCCACCCTGGGGGAGCAGCGCCGCTCGAACTACGCGCTGCAACCCATGAGCAAAGAAGCATTCATTCAGGTGGTGACCGCCGACCAGCCGGAAGCTCCGGCCTACTTCACCTATGACGCAGTGCTGAACAGCCAGGAGCGGCCGACACTGGACCAAGCGCTGGCGCGCGAGATGAACCCGCTCACTCTCGACGGTCTGCTTGAATTGCAGGCGGCGGGCGCGCAGATCCTCGACACGCGCGATGCGCCTGAATTTGCTTCGGCGCACCTGGAGGGCAGTATCAACATCGGCCTCGCCGGCCAGTACGCAACGTGGGCGGGAACCGTGCTCGATCGAAAGCATCCCATTGTAATCATCGCGGACCCTGGCCGGGAGAACGAATCCGCAATTCGCCTCGGACGCATCGGGTTCGACCACGTTGCCGGGTATTTGAACGATGGATTGCACAGCCTCGAATCGCGGCCGGAACTCGTGGCCGTTACCGAGCGCCTCAGTGCGCAATTCGCTGCGGAACGTTTGTCGTCGAGTCAGCCGCCCCTGGCCATTGACGTTCGCGCGCCGCGCGAGCGCGAGGAGAAACACATCGCGGGAAGTTTGGGCATCCCGCTCAATCATCTGGCGGAAAGTCTGGAAAAGCTCCCCAAAGACCGGTCCTTGCTGGTCTATTGTGCGGGCGGCTACCGGTCGTCGATTGCCGCAAGCATGTTGCAACGCAGCGGATTTGATCGCGTCAGCGAAATTGCCAGTGGCATCGCGGGATGGGAAGCTGCAAACCTGCCAGTTCAAACTACTCAGGCCGTGTCGTAGAAATTTCGGAGCCGCTAACTTCACCAATGAGCCTTCATTCGTTGGAAACATGAGATTGTAGAAAACTGTGCGCCGTGGTTCCCCCGCCCGGCGAACAGAGGAGTTCCTATTCGGCGCGCGGTGTTTTAGAATCGTAGCGATGATTTGCCCTACGCTGTACACGCACGGCGCTCGATTGTTTCGCCGATGGTTCCCTGCTTGCCTGACGCTCGCGCTGCTTGCAAGTTTCTGCCCCCGGGCTTTGTCGCAAACGGCATCGGCGAACGACGCTAGCCTTCTTTCCGTCACCGAGGTCGGCTCGCAGCAATATTCGAACGCGCAGGTCGCCGCTCTGAGCGGCCTGCAAGACGTCGCGACCGTAAACCGAGACACCATTCAGGCTGCCGCCGACCGCCTCGCACATACCGGATTATTTTCGAGTGTCCGCTACCGTTATTCCGGCGACATAGGCGGCGTGCGCATCACATTTCAGTTGCAGGACGCTCCCACGTTCCCCGTGTCCTTCGACAATTTTCCGTGGTTCACCGACGCGGAACTATCCGCCGCGCTGACACAGTCGAGCATTCCGTTTCATGGCGAAGCGCCCGCCACGGGAACCATACTCGACACGATGGCCGCGACGCTCGAAAAAACGCTCGCGACGCGCAACGTTCACGCCACCGTCGAGCATCGAGTAACTCTCGTACCCGGCACGGATAAAAAAACACTGCAATTTCGAGTCGTCGGGGCTGATTTGAACGTAACTTCAGTTCAGTTCAGCGATCCTCTCGCTGCGAATGACCGCTCCATTCAGAATGAATTGTCCTCGCTTATCGGCAAGCCATTTTCGCGCGAAGCGGTTGAGCGTTTCGATTTCGAGCATGTTCGGCCAGTGTACTTCACGCACTCCTATTTGCGCGTTCACTTCGCCACGCCGGAAGCGCGCTTCAACGCCAACCCGCTTGGCCCTCCGCCCAAGAGCGTCGTGGTGATCGTCCCGATCACTCCCGGCGCGCAATACACATGGGGCGGCGTCACATGGAACGGCAATCAAGCATACACAACCACCGACCTCGACACTCTGGTGCGCGAGTCTGGATTGGCTTCCGGCCAACTGGCGGACGGCATGAAGATTTTTGCGTTATTCCAAAGCGTTCAAACGGCCTACGGGCACCGCGGCTATCTTGACGCGACGGTCACGCCCGCGGAACTATTCAACGACGCAACGCACAGCGCCGCATACCGCGTCGATATTTCCGAGGGATACCAATACCACATGGGCAAACTGGTCCTCAGCGGGCTTTCCATCGACGCCGAACAGCGCATCCGCAAAGCGTGGCGCATTCCCCAAGGGCAAATCTTCGACAAAACCTTTTACGATTATTTTCTTACCAAGGGAATTTCCGACGCGCTCAAAGGATCGCCCGCGGCGCAGGACACCATTGAACACTATCTACAAAAAAATACCCAGCCGCCGACCGTGGACGTGATGCTTAATTTTCAATAGCCCGTTCCGCGCTATACTGTTCTCGCATGCACGAGCTCACGCGCCAGACAATCGTAAAAGAAACATCGCACTCCGGAAAAATACCGGAATCGAATCCTCCTGATGCCGGCGCCGAGGAATCGCGTCGCAAACAGGATCGGATGATTGCTGATCTTCGGCAAATCGATTCCCTGCTGATTGCTTTTTCCGGCGGCGCCGACTCGGCCTATCTCGCGTGGGCCGCGCATCAAGCGCTCGGCGAAAAATCGCTTGCGGTCACGGCGCTTTCGGCGAGCTTCTCCGAGCATGATCGCGCGGAAGCGCAGCGCTTCGCGACGGCAGCCGGGATTCGCCATGAATGGATACGCACCGAGGAATTTGAGAATCCATTGTACGTGGCGAATCAGGCCGATCGCTGCTATCACTGCAAGGATGAGCTGTTTGAAAAAATGGAAACGCTCGCACGCCAGCGCGGATTCGCCGCGATTGCTTACGGAATCAATGCGGATGACACGCACGAATTTCGTCCCGGCCACCGCGCCGCGGCTGAACATAAAGTGCTCGCGCCTCTTTTGAGCGCGGGCCTGCGCAAAGGCGATATTCGCGCGCTGTCGCGCGAGGCGGGACTCATCACATGGGATCGTCCCGCCGCCGCGTGCCTCTCTTCGCGCATCGCGTACGGCACTGCGGTGACTCCGGAACTTCTTGCGCGCATCGAACGCGGCGAGACTTTCATTCGCGATCTCGGCTTCCGGCAATTCCGGCTGCGCGCGCATGGCGAGTTGGCGCGCGTGGAAATTGCTCCCGACGAACTGCCGCGCGCATTGAACGCTGAGATGGCGCAGCGAATCGCGGCGCGCTTGAAAGAAGTTGGATTCACCTACGTGACGCTGGACCTTGAAGGCTACCGCACAGGCTCGCTGAACGCCTCGCTCAAGAGCAAGTAACTCGACAAGTAAAAACGGGTCAGAAAGGGTGGGTACCAGTACAGGCCATTGAGAGACAAATTGGCCTGCTCGGAGGCTACCTTTTTGCCGAAATTGTCTTTTTTGAGCAGGCCATTGAACTTTTCGATTTTGACTGTTTTTGCGCGCGCGGCAGCGTGCGAACACGCATTTCAGGGCCACAGAATTGCATTTTACGACCGTGCGCGCGAAGAGGAACGCCTCGCGCGAAGCCATTTCCGCAAAGAGACAATTCGCGTAAAAAAAGTCGAAATTGGATTGCACTATTTTGGTGCAATGTGTCGCTCGGACTGGGAGTGAGGCGGTGGCGAGGCCGCAGGGGCGGGTTTTCAAACCCGCCCGGTCGAGTGCGACTCCTCCTTCTTCGACAAAGTAAAAGACATCTTCAGTTGACGGCAGTGCGGGGATAAGCCTTTTCGGTTGGTCATCAAAGATCGCACTTCATGCTCCCCTATGCCCTGAAAAACTCGTCGCCCTCCTGGTTTACGACAAAGTGCGTGAATCCCCCCTCGCCATAAAACGTCCTCGGGAGGCTCGTCTTGCCAACCTGGTCCAGGAAATATCTCAAAATCGTATTCGAGTCATCATAATCCTTTCCGACGACCATCAAGTCGGTTAGTCGTGGAAGGTTCTCTCGCAGCATCTGCAAAAAGTGCGCCTCTCTGGCCTGCCATCCGATGATTAGAATCTTCGTCACATTCGGCAGCATTTTTGCAAGATACTCGCGATGAGTGACTCGGCACTCGAAGCTTCTTTCCGTTTTCGTTTGCACAGGGATGGCCACAGCGGGAAAGATACGTCTATCAAACCTGAACAGCGGTCGCTAGCGGAATGTTTTATCGCTGAGCGCGAAAGGCGTCCATCGACCACGTATCGGCAGACTCATCGTGCTTCAACACATAAACGTTTCCGTCGTCTGCTAAAATGCGAAAATAGGTCGCGTCTGGTGAATACCATTTGTCGTCCACGCGCTCGATTTGATACGTGCGGTCACCGACGGAGAATCGCAATGGTTTCTCGTCGGCGCGATAGCCCGAATAGCATTCAACGCGTATTTCACTCATGATTCGTTACCCTTGCGGATTTGCATTGAATTTCTCTTCTTCGGCGCGGCGCTCGGCCTTGTATGCGGCGCCCAAAAACACAACTACCGTTGCCAGGCACATCCTCGATCACTAAGGTAGATTATACCGGCTGGGTTCAAGTTACTGGCGGCAATCCGACTGCAAGCCAAGCCTTGCCTCCGGCGTCCGCAAGATGCTTACCTTGCGCTCCTCTTGAAGCTCCGCATCGCCAGGCGTAGACTCGTGTCGGGATTTGTATCGTCGCGACAAGCGGTGCGGCGAATGGAATTCGGGAGGATTGCTTCCGTGACGACGCCAGCCAAACAGATGACGGAATCCAGCCGCAGCGAAGAAATCATCCGCAAACATAAGGAATTCCTATGGCCCGCGGTGACCAACTATTTCAAGCAGCCGCTCGTGACCGATCACGCGTCGATGCAGTATCTCTGGGACCTGGAAGGCCGGAAGTATCTCGATTTTTTTGGCGGCATCGTGACGATTGGCGTGGGGCACTGCAATCCCAAGGTCACTTCGAAAATCAAAACGCAAGTCGACAAGCTGCAGCATACCTCGACGGTTTTCCCCAATGAAGCAATCGTAAATCTGGCGGAGAAGCTGGCGGAGATCACTCCCGGAAAATTGCAGAAGAGTTTTTTCTCGAATTCCGGCACGGAAGCGAACGAAGCCGCGATTTTGCTCGCGCGAATGGCCAGCGACAGCTTCGACGTGGTTGCTTTGCGGCATGGCTACGCGGGAGCATCGAGCCTAGCCAAAGGCGTGACGGCGCACGCGGCGTGGCGCAAAGGCGGAGTGATAAACGTTGGCGTGTCGCATGCGATCAACGCGTATTGTTACCGCTGCCCGCTGCATTTGACCTATCCGGATTGTGGCGTGGCCTGCGCGAACGACGTGGAAAATCTCATCCAGACCGGAACCAGCGGCCATATCGCTGCCTTCATCGCCGAACCGATTCAGGGCGTCGGCGGCTTCATCACTCCTCCGCCGGAATATTTCAAGATCGTCTACAAAATCGTGAAGAATTACGGCGGGCTCTACATTTCCGATGAAGTCCAGACGGGCTTTGGCCGCACGGGCAAGAAATGGTTCGGCATCGAGCAGTGGGAAGTGACGCCTGACATCATCACGTGCGCGAAAAGCATGGGCAATGGCGTGCCTGTCGGCGCGACAATCACAACGAGCGAGATCGCCGATAAATTCCAGGGACTCACGATTTCCACTTTCGGCGGCAACCCGGTTACGTCCGTTGCAGCGCGCGCCGTGATTGAGGTGATCGAGGAAGACAATCTCCGCGAGAACACGCACGTCGTGGGCGGATATTTTCGGAAGCGCCTGGAAGAATTGAAAGAGAAGCATCCCGTGGTCGGCGACGTGCGCGGCATGGGCATGATGCAGGCGATTGAACTCGTCAAAGATCGCAAGACGAAAGAGCCTGCGCCCGAGGCGACGGGCCAGCTTCTCGAACGCGCCCGCGAAAATGGTTTGCTGATCGGCAAAGGCGGACTTTTCGGCAACGTGATTCGCATGGCACCGCCGATGAATATCTCGAAGGCCGACGTTGATGAAGGGATTCGCATGCTGGATAAGTCGCTTGCCGAACTTCCAGCGTGAGTCACAAACTTACACAATCGACGAGGTGGGAAAACAGCAATGGCCACGGCAACTAGCGCGACGCAAGCCAGCCGCAATTTTATAGGCGGCAAGTGGGTGGAATCGAAGGCGACGAAAATCGCCGAACGGCGGAATCCCGCCAACACGGACGAGATTGTCGCGCGCGTGCCGCTCTCGACTCGCGAGGAGATGCGCGCGGCTATCGCCGCGGCAAAAGCCGCGTTCCCTGCGTGGCGCGACATGCCCGCGCCGAATCGCGGCAAGATTCTTTTCAAGGCCGTGCGCCTGATGGAGCAGCAAAAAGAAGAATTGGCGCGGATGCTCACGCTCGAGGAAGGCAAGGCGCTGAAGGATTCGCTGGGCGAAGTGCAGCGCAGCATCAACATTCTGGAATTCATGGCCGGCGAAGCGCGGCGGCTGAACGGCGAAAGCTACCCCAGCGAGCTGCCCAAGAATTTTTCCTACACGATTAAGTCGCCGATTGGCGTCATCGGCGCGATCACGCCGTGGAATTTTCCGCTGTGCATCCCTGTGTGGAAAGTTGCGCCCGCGCTGGTTGCCGGCAACACATGCGTTATAAAGCCCGCGGAGCTGACGCCGCTCTGCGCGATTCGCATGACGGAGATTTTCGAGCAGGCGGGCTTGCCTGCGGGCGTCCTGAATCTGGTGCTCGGCGCGGGCGAGGAAGTGGGCGACGAACTGGTGCAAAATCCCGGCGTGCGCGCGATTTCGTTCACTGGCTCGACGGAAATCGGCTGCCAGATCTACGCCAGCGGCGCGCGGCGCATGCAAAAAGTGCAGTGCGAAATGGGAGGCAAAAATCCCGTCGTCATTCTGGCGGACGCTGATTTGCCGCTCGCGGTGGAGTCGGTTGTTGCCGGCGCGTTCGCGTCCACGGGACAGCGATGCACGGCCACAAGCCGCGTGGTGATCGAGGAAAGTGTGGCGGATCGATTCGCGGCGATGCTCACGGAGCGCGCGAAAAAATTCATGGTTGGCAACGGACTCGACGCCGGAATCGAAATGGGGCCGTCGGTGGATGAAACGCAGATGAACACGGTGCTGAAATACATCGAGATCGGCAAGCAGGAAGGAAAATTATTGCTTGGCGGGCATCGGCTTACAGGCGGCGCCTTCGACAAAGGCTACTTCGTCGCGCCCACGATCTTCGATCACGTCGCGACGCAGAGCCGCATCGCGCAGGAGGAAATTTTTGGGCCGGTCCTGAGCATCATTCGCGTGGAGAATTTCGATGAGGCGCTCGACGCCGCGAATTCCGTCCGCTATGGCCTGGCCAGCTCGATTTATTCGAGCGACGCGACGAAGATTTTCGAGTTCATCGATCGCATCGAGACGGGCATCACGCATGTCAATTCGCCGACCGTCGGCGGAGAAGCGCATTTGCCCTTCGGCGGAATCAAGGATACGGGAGTGGGGCACCGCGAAGTCGGCCACGTCGCGCTCGATTTTTACACCGAGCTGAAGACCGTCTACATCGACTATACTGGCCGCAAGCGCGAATCGAGCGTCTACTGATGGCAATGGGCCGTCCAAATCGTTTCTACATCGGCGCCGGCATGGCGGCGCTTTTCGCGGTTCTCGCACTGCTTCCGGCCGCGCGCGCCGCGAGCACAATCACGTGGAAGCCCATCGGCGACGCGATTCTCAAAATCACCGGACGCAAGCCGCCGAAATCCTGGAATGTGTATCAGGATCGAAAGAAGAAGCAGCGCGTGTTGGTCGAGATTGATGGCCGGTACTTAATTCTGGACGCTAAGACGAAAGAGGTATACGAAATAGCGGCCTCGCAATTTCAGCAGCACGGCAAGAATTACCAAAGTCCTGACCCAGCCGGCAGCAGCCACCCACTTCCCAGCGCGGATTGGGACATTCGCGACATCGGCCCCGCCGAACGCATACAAGTTCGCTTGACCGAGGAAAAAGTTTTCCTCGACGTTGAACTGCCTCACCCGCTTGATCTTCGAACCGCCGAATAGGGCGCGGGGCCTTCGTTAACAGGCCCCGGCGAATCCGCAGCAGATTGCGCCGGGCCTTTCAACTCCGATAGGACAATTCCGATGAAGACCAATGCCGCGCCGGAGAGCTCGCGCATCCCCAGGTGCTCATGCAGGACGATCACGGACGTGAGCGCGGCGAATACCGGTTCGAGACTGAGCAGGATCGCCGTGTGCGAGGGCGTCGTATATTGCTGCGCCCACACTTGCATGGAAAAACAGAGCGCCGTCGCGCCGACGGCCGTAATCAAGATCGCCCAAATCAGATTCGGCGTCCATACGACGCGCGGCGGCTCCCATCGCGTGGCAGCCAACAGAGGCAGGCACAGCAGCGTCAGCGCAGCGGTCATCGCCACCTGCAAAAAGCTCAGCGCCGCCACCGAATGCCGCGCGCTGTAGCGCCCCACCAGAATAATGTGCATCGCAAACATCGCAGCGCCGCCCAGCACCAGCACGTCGCCGCCATTTAGCCCAGTGATGCCCGCACGCGGCACGGTGAGGTAATACAATCCCACCAGCGCCGCAATCGCTCCGGTCCACACCCAACGATTCACTCGCCGCCGCCAAAATAATGCCAGCAGCACCGGCACCATCACCACGCTCGCGCCGGTGATGAAGCCGGCTTTCGATGGAGTGGTGAGCTTCAGGCCCAGAGTCTGGAATGTGTAGCCGCCAAACATGAAGCAACCGATGAGCGCGCCGGCAATAGCGGTCGCGCGATTCATCCTGCGCAGCGCGCGCCAGTAGACGATGCCCATCACAATGGCCGCAAGGGAAAATCGCAGCGCATTGAAAACAAATACGGACGCGAACGGCAGAGCGTCCTTGACGACGACGAACGTCGCGCCCCAGATGAGCGAACAGAGCGCGAGCGCCAGATCGGCCTGCAAACGGCGTGGCATCGTAAGGTTCATGGCGCAGGCGTTGAGCCGCGTTCATAAACGACGCGGCCACCGGCAATCGTCATGTCAGCGGAAGTATGCAACAGCTCAGCCGGTGGGATGCGCGTGATGTCCTGCGGATACACGGCAACATCAGCCAACATCCCCGGCTTGATTTGCCCCTTCGCGCGTTCGGCAAACTCCGCGTAAGCGGAACCCGCTGTGTAGTTGTACACGCAGTCGCCGATCGGAAGTTTTTCCTGAGGCTCCCATCCGCCGGCGGGGTCTCCTTCGAGAAGCTCGCGCGTCGCGCAAGCGTAAAGCCCGCGCAGCGGGTCGATGCCTGCGACGGGGTAATCGGTGCCAAAGGCGAGGCGCACCCCGTGTTTCCGCATCGTGTTCCACGCATAGGCGCCCTTCGAGCGTTGCGGCCCGAGCCGCGCCCCGGCCCATCGTTCATCGTCAAGCAGATGAACCGGCTGCATTGACGCAATCAGGTTCAACTCCGCGAAGCGCGGGAAATCGCCGCCGGCGACGACCTGCGCGTGTTCGATGCGATTCCGGCGATCGCGCGGCCCATTCGCCGCGGCCACCGCGGCAAACGCATCGAGCGCCACTCGATTCGCTTTATCGCCAATGGCATGAAACGCCAGTTGAAATCGATGCTTGTCGCGTTCAATCGCCATCCGGTTGAGATCCTCCGGCTCCATCCGCAAAATTCCCGAGGCAGACGGATCGTCGGAGTAAGGCGCAAGCATCGCCGCGGTGCGTGAGCCGAGCGAACCATCCAGGAATGCTTTCAGGGCGCCGGTTTTGAGCCACGGGTCCGTGGTGCCACCTTCGCGGCGTTCCTCCGCGAGCTTTTCCAGCGGATCGGTGAACGTCAGCCACTCGGTAATGCGAAGCGGCAGCTTTCCCTCCTGCTTCAGCTCGCGGTAAATCAGGAAATCCTGCCACTCGGAATAATCCTGAATCGAAGTCACGCCATGGGCAAGGGCATCGGCGAGCGCGATTTCAATGGCGCGCCGCCGGCGCTCGCGGCTGACGGGCGGCACATGACGGTACACAAGATTCATCGCCGCGTCTTCTTCGAGTATTCCCGTGGGTTTGCCTGTTTTCGCGTCGCGTGTGATGCGTCCCGCACTCGGATCACGGGTTTCCTTCGTCACGCCCGCGATCTGGAACGCCAGCGAATTTGCCACGGCCACATGCAAGTCGGAGCGAGAGAAAATCATCGGATGATCGTTGGACACGGCGTCGAGATCTTCGCGCGCCGGGAATCGCATCTCCGGCCACAGGGTGTGGTCCCAACCGCCGCCTGTAATCCATTCGCCCTGTTTATAATTTCCCAGCTCCGCACGAATTCTGCGTTGAAACTCCCCGAGCGAGTTTGCACCTTCGAAATTCGCCATGAGCTTGGCCATGCCCGCGCGCGCCAGATGCACGTGCGCGTCGTTGAATCCCGGCATCGCAAAACGTCCGCGCAAATCAATCACACGCGTGCGCGGCCCAATCCACGCATGCGCGGCGTCATCGGTTCCGACGGCAGCAACTGTTTCTCCACGGATCGCCACCGCCTGCGCGCGCGGATGCCCCGAATCAACCGTATAGATATCACCATTCATCAGCACGAGGTCTGCGCGAGTTCTTGCCGTCTCCGCCTCTCGAAGCATGCGCCTCTGCCCGCGATGGATTTTGGTGTGTTCCGGCGTTGCGTATGGCGCGGGCAATCCGCAAAAAACCGACGCCGGGAAATACGGAAAGCCTCTCGAAGGAAGCAGGCGATTTTAGAGTTGCACGCCGGCAACCGCCAGCACGGTTAGCATCGCGCGTTTCAAACCGAGCTCGCGTCCGGCAGGATCGTACCATTCGTCGAGCGAATGCGACCCGCCGCCCTGGCCGCCCGCCCCGATGGCGATGGCGGGAATGCCTTGCGACAGCGGCAGATTCGCGTCGGTTGACGAAGGTTCCAGCCGCGACCGATTGCCCAGATAGCGATCCACGTTTTCGATGGCCATGAGCAGAGGCGAGTCGGCGGGCAATTTGCCGCTGGGACGCACGCCGAGCACGCGAATTTTCAGTTTCAGCGTTCCATGGCCCGAAACCGCCGCAACCATTTCTTCTTCCACCGCGCTGGCGAACGACCGCCGCAGCTCGTTTTCGAGGCGCGACAATTCTCCGTCGTCCGCCGACCGCAAATCCACTTTCACGTTTGCTAACGCCGGAATCGAATTCACCGAATTGCCGCCTTCGATCACGCCAAAATTAAACGTCGTCCGCGGCTCTTCCGGGACACGCGTCCGCGAGAACTGCACAATGCCTCGCGCCAGCGCCGTAATCGGATTGGGCGCGCCAAAGTCCGACCAGCTATGCCCACCGGGACCCGTGATTTGTAGCTCGAGCCGCCGCGAAGCGAGGCCGACGGTTGTCACGTAATCCGTCGCCGCGCCGTCCAGAGCAATCGCCGCCCGAACACGTCCGTTGTATGCGTTCATCAGTTCGCGAATGCCTCGCAGATTCCCTTCGCCCTCTTCGCCGACATCCGCGGCAAAGACAATCGACGCATGCGTCTTCAGGCGCGCTTGCTCGATCGCCCGCGCGATGGCAACCACGGCCGCAAGCCCCGCTCCATCGTCGGCGATCCCGGGCGCTTCCAGCCTCCCGTTGACGCGTCTGACGCGCACGTCCGTGCCCGCCGGAAAGACGGTATCGAGATGCGCGACGACCAGCACGGCATCTTCTTTTTCTTTGTCACTTGCGCCCGTCCGAGTCCCGGTGACGTTTCCAACGGAATCGATGCGCACGTCGAGTCCGCTTGCGGCGAGCAGCTTCGCCACATACGCGCCTCGCGCCGCTTCTTGAAATTCCGGCGCGGGAATCTCCGTGATGGCGATTTGCTGCTCCGTAATCCAATCGAGATTCTTGTCCAGCCAAGCCAAGGCGCGAGCCACTCGCTTGTCCTGCGCCAGACTATCGATTGGATTTGCCGCGCGCGCGGTCAGAGTCGCCATGGCCAACAGGATACCCAACAAGAAAAAAACTTTCACGGAATTTAATCAGATGGCGATTCTTTGGCAGGGCGCGTTGCACGCGCGAGTCAGGCTTGAAACTGAATTCAGCGAGCGTTTCCGGTTTTGTTGCGCGCAGCGGCTCCGCATAGCGCGAGAAGTTCGTCGTCGGTCATCACGCGCTCGGACTGCTTGGCAGCCTGGAAAATACGCTCGACGAGTTCGTCGGTCGCTGGGATATTGCGCTTCTCGAGCCAGTACGTGACGTTCGAGCGCCCGCTCATCGGCCCGATTTCGATCACTTGCTGAAGCCCAAAAAGATGCGCCGGCACGCCGCTGTAGACGGAATCGGCCAGCATCATGTCTTTCTTGCGGTACGCCTTGATGATCGCCGCCGCGTGAACTCCCGTCGCGGTGCGAAACGCGTCGCGCCCAACGACCGGATAATTCGGCGGCACTGTGGTGTGCGTCGCGGCAGCCACCGCATCGGAATATTCCTTCAGCTTCGAGAGGTCCCGTTCGATCAATCCCATCAGGCGCAAATTGACAAGCATCAATTCCATGGGCGTATTCCCCACGCGCTCGCCGAGCGAATTCGCCGCCGCGTGCACTTGATCCGCTCCCGCAGCGATGGCCGCGAGCGAATTGGCAATCGCCAGGCCGCGGTCGTTGTGCCCGTGCCAATCCACGCGAATGATTTCCCCCGATGGCTTCACGACCTCGTCAATCGCAAACTGCACCAGATTAAATGCCCCGCGCGGTTCCGCGTGTCCCACCGTGTCGCACAGCACAATGGCGCGCGCGCCGCAGCGAATCGCGTTGGCATAAAGCGTCTTCACGGTTTGCGGATCCGTGCGCGTGGTGTCTTCGGTGACGTACATGACCGGCAAGCCTTCCGCCACGGCAAACTTTACGGCTTCCTCGGTCGTCCGCAGCAGGTGATCCACCGTCCAATCCTCTACCAGCCGCCGGATGGGACTGGAACCCAGAAACGTCGCGGCCTCGATGGCAATTCCCGTCTTCTGCGAAATTTCGGCGATGGGACGAATATCGTTCCGGTGCGTTCGGGCCGCGCAGTTCGGCCGGATTTTCATCTGGCAGCGAGCGATCTCCCGCGCGAGGGCTTCGGTGTCCGCGCAGGCACGCGGCCCGGCGCCGGGCAGCCCGATGTTCACCGTGTCGATGCCGAGAGCTTCCATCAAATGCAGAATGTGGATTTTTTCCTGGATGCTGGGATCACGCACGGAGGGATTTTGCAGGCCGTCGCGCAGCGTCTCGTCATTAAGCATGACCTTGCGGCCCAGCGGAACCGCGCGCCCGTTCGCAATATTCCAGTCGTAGATTAATTCGCTCAGGTCCATCAGTTCCCCGCCACAGCACTCTCCGCTAAACAGATCGTGAGTCGCGCGACTGAACAGCAGGCTTGCAATAATGGAACGGCAACGCTCATCGATACGCGGATTCTAACCGATTTTCCACGGCTCTGGATACTTCAGCGCCACGAGATAGAGCCCTTCCGGCGGCGCCGTCGGTCCGGACTTCGAACGGTCGCGCGATTCGAATATGCCGGCGATGTCTTCCGCGCGCAGTTTGCCGCGCCCCACTTCAAGCAGCGTACCGACGATTTTCCGCACCATATAACGTAGAAAAGATTTTCCGGTCACCTCGTAGACCATCTCTGCCTTTTCAGGATAGCGAATCAATTCCGAGCGATAAATCTCGCGCACCGGCGAGCGATCGCTATCCGTCTCTTCCGATCCGCTCGAGGCCGCAAAGGAAGTGAAGTCATGCTCGCCTTCGAAAAGCTTCGCCGCTTCGACCATCGCGGCCTCGTCGAGCGGGTACGGATAATGCAGCACGCGCCCGTATTCGAACGGCGAAACAACGGGCCCGCGAAAAATCCGGTACTGATACGTCTTTTCGAGCGCCTGCCAGCGCGCGTGGAAATCAGCTCCCATCTCCTCGGCGGCAACCACGCGAATGCCCGGAGGAAGAAGCGCATTCAAGGCTCGCTGGAATTCCTCGGTTGCCAGCGTCGATTGCGTTTTGAAACTCGCCACCTGCCGCAGAGCGTGGACGCCTGCATCGGTGCGGCTGGCGCCGTGGATCGACATCTGTTCCTGCGTGATCTTCCGCACGGCATCGGTAATTGCACCCTGAATCGTGGGCACGCCCGGTTGAATCTGCCATCCGTGGAATGCGCTGCCGTCGTACGCCAGAGTGAGTTTGATATTCCGCATGCGTGGGGAATTATCGCACGCCGTAACAATCGGGAAGAAAACTAAACGGTGAGGAAGGAAAAAACAATCTCAGGCGTTGATGCGGGACCCACGGTACGCGAAATACGCAGGCCCGATGCACACCGGTTCGTCTGGCAAACTAATATTGCGATGCAATACATTTCTTTGTGCCGCCGCTCAAACTTCCGACCGTACAAAATGGCTCCCGGGTTTCGTCACCGCTTCTCCGGCCCGGCAAAGCGGACAGTCAAACGGTTCGTAGCTGGGTATATTGATCTCGATCAAAGAGCGCGATGGCACGTTCAGTTCCAGCCGATTCCCGCTGCGATCAATCAACGCGCCCGCGGCCACCGCGATTCCGCCGGCCTGCTTCACCACGCCGATCGTTTCGCGCGTGGATCCGCCCGTGGTCCAGACGTCCTCGACCACGAGCACGCGTTCACCCGGTTGAAACGCGAATCCCCGGCGCAGAGCCATGCGGCCCGATGTATCTCGCTCCACAAACACCGCGCGCACGCCCAGCCCTCGCGCCACTTCATGCCCCACAAGCACACCGCCAAGAGCCGGCGACGCCACGCAATCTATCTGCACATCCTGAAACTTCGCGGCCAGCGCGCGACCCAGCCGTTCCGCCGACTCCGGATGCTGAAGCACCAGCGCGCACTGCACATAGGTCGCGCTATGCCGGCCGCTGGAAAGTTCAAAATGCCCGTGCCGGACCGCCCCAACAGTCTCAAGCAGCTGCTTGATTTCGTCCGGATGCATGTTGGCGCGCCTCCGTAATCGAACAGGTTTGGCTAGCCTAGGGCAGCCGGCCTTCGTTGTCAACGCAGCAGCTCGATGCTAAACTTGCCGACTGTATGTGCGTTTCCGGGTTGCTACTGTCCGCTTTTGGACACCGCGTAAGGCCAATCCTCTGAGTATTCGCGTGATTCCAAGGGGATAGGATTGGCCGCCGACTTGCTCCATGCAATCGGTTGAAACATATCATTGCTCTCGCACGTTTCACTACCGTGGGGCTTAAGGCGCAATTCTCAAATTACGGGGAAAAGGAAGAAAACGATATGAGTGGAAGGCTTATTCGAACGACCGTTGCTCTCTATCTGGCTGCGGCGCTCGCGGTCGGACTACCCGGCGTTGCCATGGCGCAGTCTCAACAGGGAAAACCACCCCAGAGCCAGACACCCGCACCCTCGCAGAATCCGGCAGCGCTGCCCTACCCGAACCTTTCGTCAGGTCCAGATTACTCGAACGGCCGGCGGGCTTTTCCAGACATCTTTGCGCCGTATTTTCCAATCTCCGTGCCGGCTCCCGAATTGACCAATACGCCGACCATTTACAGCCTGATTCACAACGGCAAGCTCGAACTAAGTATCCAGGACGCGGTTGCCCTTGCGCTCGAGAACAACCTCGACATCCGCGTTCAGCGCTACGTTCCGTGGTTTGCCCAAACCGACTTGCTCAGAGCCAAAGGCGGCGGAACTCCCAATGGCCAGTTTCTCCTGGGTTCCGGCGGAGGCGGAACGTTCGATCCGGTGATCGGCGCGACGGCCAGCATTGCCGACAACAGCATCCCGGCGAACAACCCTTTCACCACCGGCCTAGGCGGACAACTCGTCCAGGTAATCCCATTTAAGACGCATCAGACTCAACTCAACATCGGTTACGCACAGGAATTGCATACGGGGACTTCGTTCTCCTTTTCCCTGAATAACCTGCGTAGTTCGTCCACCTCGCTCGCCAACTTTTTCAATCCGTCCGTGTCGTCCACGCTGATTGCCAGCATCCAGCAACCGTTGTTGCGGGGCTTCGGGATTCTCCCCAATACGAAATTCATTATTGAGGCCAAGAATGAGGTGCAGCAAGACAACCTGGTCTTCCAGGAGCAGGTGATCAATTCCGTCACGCAGGTGGAAAATCAGTACTGGCAGGTTGTGTATGCGCGGCAAAACGTCGGCGTCCAAAAGGCCGCCCTGGCTACCGCACAACAGCTCTATCAAGACAATAAGCGCCAGCTTGAAATCGGCACCCTGGCGCCCCTCGACGTGCTGACGGCGGAATCGGAAATCGCCACCGACAATCAGTTGGTCATTCAGGCGCAAACCAACTTTCTTCAGCAGCAGACTCTCTTGCTTCAGTTGATGACTAAGAATCTCCTAGACCCGGCGTTCCAGGATGTTGAAGTGGTTCCCACGACGCCGATTGAAGACGTGTCGGCGATTCCAAGCATCAGTCTCCCGGACGCCGTAAAGGAGGCGTGGGCCAATCGCCCTGAATTGAAAGTCGATCAGCTTACGTTGAACACGGACAACATCGAAATCAAGGCCACGCGCAACGAGTTGCTTCCGTCGCTCACCTTGTCCGGCAATTACCAAAGCGCTGGCTTAGGCGGCATCTCCCGGATCAACACTTCGGCTCCGCTGACCATCGGCGCGAATCTAAATGCGCCAATCGTCGATGCCAGCGGCACTCCCATCCCGAACGAATTCGCCAGCGTGCCGCTCACATACAGCACAACGACGACAGTGATACCGGGCGGCATTGGCAACGCCTATTCCTCTATTTTCCAGAACGAGTTTCCCAGCTATTCCGCCTCCTTGAGCCTCAGTTTGCCGCTTCGCAACCGCTCGGCTCAAGCCGATCACGCCCGCGCGCTGCTCAATGAGCGGCAGTACGAAACGGAATATCAGCGGGACAAGAACACTATCGTTGTCGGCGTTCGCAACGCGCTCATTGCCATTCAGCAGGACGCCGCGCAGGTGGTCGCCACCGAGAAAGCCACGCAGCTTTCCCAGCAAACGCTCGATGATGAGCAGAAAAAGTATGCTCTCGGCGCATCCACCAGTTACAACGTGGTTCTCATGTCGCGAGACTTGACAGCCGCGAAAGGCAACGAGCTGCTGGCAAAGGCAAACCTCGAAATGGCGCTGGTGAATTTCAATCTGGCTTTGGGCCGTACTCTCACCGCAAATAACATCACCATCGCCGACGCCCGAGGCCGCGCCATCGACTTTAACTCGCGCGAGCCGCTCATTCCCGGCACCATCGACGGCCGATTGGCGGGCCAGGACGTTTTCGGATTAGGAATGAACAAGTAGTACTGCTGATATCTTGCAGGGTCAGCCGGTAGTGCTGAGTCTTGCCTTTTGCGACTCTGCTGCCAGCCTGCGCCGCCGTAACTTGCTGCGTCTACGGCGGCAACATTCAGCCTGACTGCCCGTGCGGGAGCTGTACATCGTCCTCGAGCCGCGCTTGCTCGTCCTTTCCTGTTGCCCTACAATGCAATCAGAATCTTGTGGTTCGTTTGTGGCGCCATTGCTCGCGCCATTCCATTTAGCGGGTCGGAGCGCGGTAAATGACAAAGGTAAAGCAATCTTCGTCGTTGACGGCAAGCGCGGAACCCGAATCTGCCCGCACGCCGTCGCCGGCCGAAGCCGAATGGGAGAAGAAAGTCCTCGCGCCGACACTCGAAAAAGCGCCCGAGCGCACGAAACAGTTCACGACGATTTCAGATTTTCCGATTCGCCGCCTCTATACGCCAGCCGATCTTGATGGATGGTCACCCGAAACCGATCTCGGCTATCCGGGCCAGCCGCCCTACACGCGAGGCATTCATTCCACGATGTACCGCGGCCGTCTGTGGACCATGCGGCAGTTCGCGGGTTTCGGCGCCGCCGAAGATACGAACAAGCGATTCCGGTATTTGTTGGCGCAGGGCCAGACAGGCCTCTCCGTCGCTTTCGATCTTCCTACTTTGATGGGTTACGACTCCGATCACGCACTCTCGGAAGGCGAAGTCGGCAAATGCGGTGTCGCCATCAGCTCGCTGGCCGACATGGAAGTTCTCTTCGACAAGATTCCCCTCGCCGATGTCAGCACTTCGATGACCATCAATTCCCCCGCTGCGATCATTTGGGCCATGTACCTCGCCGTTGCGGAAAAGCAGGGCGCCGACTGGAAGAAAATTTCCGGCACGCTTCAGAACGACATTCTCAAGGAATACATCGCACAGAAGGAATATATTTACCCGCCCGGCCCGTCGATGCGCCTGGTGATCGACACATTCGAATTTGGCGCGAAGCAAACGCCTAAATTTAATGCCATCTCAATCAGCGGTTATCACATCCGCGAAGCTGGCTCGACCGCGATTCAAGAACTCGCTTTCACGCTGCGCGACGGCATCGAATACGTCGACTGGGCGATTCGGCGCGGCCTGGAAGTCGACAATTTCGCGCCGCAGCTTTCATTTTTCTTTAACGCGCATAACGATTTCTTCGAGGAGATCGCCAAATACCGCGCGGCGCGCCGCATCTGGTCTAAGACCATGCGCGAACGCTTCGGCGCGAAGAATGCCCGCTCGTGGGCGCTGCGTTTCCATACGCAAACCGCCGGCTGTTCTCTCACCGCGCAGCAGCCTTACAACAACGTGGTTCGCACAGCACTGCAGGCGCTGGCCGCTGTTTTGGGCGGCACGCAATCCCTGCACACGAACTCGCTCGACGAAGCCTGGGCGCTGCCCACGGAATTTGCCGCGACTGTCGCGCTGCGCACACAGCAAATCATCGCGCACGAAAGCGGCGTGACGAACACCGTCGATCCACTCGGCGGCTCTTATTTTGTCGAGAGCCTCACGGGAGAAGTCGAGCGCGGCGCCTGGGATTACATTGAGAAGATCGACGCCCTCGGCGGCATGGTCAATGCCATCGAACGCGCGTATCCGCAGCGCGAAATCTCCGAAGCGTCGTACCGCTATCAAGTGGAAATCGACCGCAAGGAGAAAATCATTGTGGGCGTGAATGATTTCGTCGCTGAAGAGAAACCCATCGACACGCTGCTCATCGACGAGACCGTCGCGCATCGCCAAACCGAGCGTCTGCGCAAACTCCGCGCGGACCGCTCGGCCGATGAAGTTGCGCGCCGCCTCAAAACGCTGCGCAAAGCCGCCGAGGGCGACGAAAATCTGATGCCGCACATCTACGAAGCCGTCAAGGCCTACGCCACTCTCGGCGAAATCTGCGACACGCTCCGCGACGTCTTCGGCGTCTACGAAGAAGTCGCCATCACTTAGTGATATCCTAGCCAACTCGAATGACTGACAAAAAGATACGCGTGCTGATCGCGAAGCCGGGGCTCGACGGACACGACCGCGGCGCGAAAATAATCGCGCGCGCGCTGCGCGACGCCGGAATGGAAGTGATTTACACGGGACTGCGGCAGACGCCGGAAATGATCGCGTCGGCCGCGGCGCAGGAAGACGTCGACGTGATCGGCCTCTCGATTCTTTCCGGCGCGCACAATGCGCTGTGCCCGCGCCTGATGCAGCTTCTGCGCGAGAAGAGCATGGCGGACGTCACCGTTCTGATCGGCGGCATTATTCCGGAGGCGGATATTCCCGACCTCAAGAAAGCCGGCATCGCCGAGGTTTTTCTTCCTGGCACATCCACGCAAGATATAGTCGAGTTCATACGCAAGCGCTTTACCACCAGCGCCCAGAAAGTCTGACGCCGCGTGAATAACTCACTGATTGAAACCCGCGTCAAAGCCAGCTCCGCCGATTTCGAGACAAATCGCCGCGCCATGATCGATCGCCTGACGGAAATAAAAAACGAAGAAGAGCGCGTCCGGCAGGGCGGCGGCGCGAAAGCCATCGAATCGCAGCATAAAAAAAACCGGCTCACGGCGCGCGAACGAATCGAAAAGCTCGTCGATCCCACCAGCCGCTTTTTTGAACTGGGCCTCTATGCCGCGCACGAAATGTACGAGGAGTGGGGCGGCGCACCAGCCGCCGGCGTAATCACGGGCCTCGCGCGCATCGCCGGACGCCAGATGATGATCATCGCGAACGACGCCACGGTGAAAGCCGGCGCATTTTTTCCGATGACGGCGAAAAAAGTGATTCGCGCGCAGAATATCGCCATCGACAATCGCATTCCGACGATTTATCTCGTCGATTCTGCCGGCGTTTTTCTTCCGCTTCAGGAGGACGTGTTTCCCGATACGGACGATTTCGGCCGCGTATTCCGCAACAATGCCGTGATGTCCGCGATGGGCATTCCGCAGCTGGCCGCGATCATGGGCATGTGCGTGGCGGGCGGCGCGTATTTGCCGGTGATGTGCGATCACATTCTGATGACCGAAGGCAGCGGGCTTTTTCTTGCGGGGCCGGCGCTGGTGCAGGCGGCCATCGGGCAGAAAAGTTCCGCCGAGGAGATTGGCGGCGCGAAAGTCCACGCGCAGATCAGCGGCACGGTCGATTTTCGCGAGCCGGACGACGATTCCTGCATCGCGCGCATTCGCGCACTCGTCGAGAAAATGGGCCATCACCCGCGCGCGCCCTTCGATCACCAAACGGCCGAGCCGCCAAAATATTCCGAGGAGGAGATCTACGGAATTTTCTCTTCCGATGCAGGCAAGCAATACGACATGCGCGAAATTATCGCGCGCATCGTGGACGGCAGCCGCTGGGAGGAATACCGCCCGGAATACGGCCAGACCGTGCTCTGCGGCTTTGCGCGCATTGGCGGGTGGGCCGTTGGCATCGTTGCCAATCAGAAAAAGCACGTGCAGATTGCGGCGGCGGGCACGGGCGAGCGCCGCATGGAATTCGGCGGCGTCATTTACACCGAGTCCGCCGACAAGGCCGCGCGCTTCATCCTCGACTGCAACCAGAATCTTATTCCGCTGATTTTTCTTCACGACGTCAATGGCTTCATGGTGGGCAAGGAAGCCGAATGGAGCGGGATCATCCGCGCGGGCGCGAAGATGGTCAATGCGGTCGCCAATAGCGTTGTCCCGAAGATTACGGTCATCTGCGGCGGCAGCTTCGGCGCGGGCCATTATGCGATGTGCGGCAAAGCATACGATCCGCGATTCATTTTCGCGTGGCCCACGGCGCGCTACGCGGTAATGGCCGGCGAATCCGCCGCAGGAACGCTGGTCGAAATCAAAATCAAGCAGCTCGAGCGCGAAGGCAAAAAACTGACGGAAAAGGACAAGAAGGATCTCTTCGAATCCATTCGCTCCACCTACGAGCATCAGACCGACGCGCGTTACGCCGCCGCGCGCCTTTGGGTCGACGCCATCATCGATCCCGCGCACACGCGCGACGCAATTATCGAGGCGCTTGACGCCGCGTCGCAGAATCCCGTCGTCGCCGAATTCAAAACCGGAGTTTTACAAACCTAGATGGAGCAAGTAACTATAATTGAATGCCCGCGGGATGCGTGGCAGGGATTGCCGCAAATTATTCCCACGGACGCGAAGATCGAATATCTGAGCCGCCTCGTCGCGCTGGGGTTTCGCCATCTCGACGCGGTAAGCTTCGTTTCAGCCAAACACGTGCCGCAGATGGCCGATAGCGAGCAGGTGATGGCCGGGCTGGTCAAACACTTTCCCGCGGACATGCCGGCGCCGGAAATCATCGGCATCGTGGTGAATGAAAAAGGACTCGAGCGCGCCCTCGCCACTCCCGGCGTCACCACAATTGGTTATCCCTATTCCGTCTCGGCTTATTTCCGCCGCGCCAATGCGAATATGTCGCGCGCCGAATCCCGCGCCCTGGTGGAAAAACTTCAGCGGCAAACCAAAGCCGCCGGCCGCAATCTCGTGATTTACATTTCCATGGCTTTCGGGAATCCGTACGACGAACCGTGGGGGCCGGAGATTGTCGAAGATACGCTGATTTGGCTCAAGGACATTGGCGTGCGCGCCGTTTCTCTTGCCGACACGGCTGGCAACGCATCGCCGCATGACGTCGCATCGCTTTATGCCGCAGTAAAAAGCTGCGTCGCGGGCGTCGAACTCGGCGTTCATCTTCACAGCAGCCCAGACACGGCCGCCGAAAAAGTTCTCGCCGCGTTCGAGGCCGGTTGCCGCCGATTCGATGGCGCGCTGACGGGGCTCGGCGGCTGCCCGTTCGCGGGCGACGAACTTGTCGGCAACATTCCGACGGAGACCGTGCTTGCCACGCTCGCCGCTCGTGGCGTTGCCACCGGCATCGACACAAAATCTCTCGCCGTCGCTTGCGCGCTCACAGGGGAGATTCGCAAGGCGTACGCGCACGCGGCCGACGCGCCAAAACCGAACTGAAGGCATCCATGAACTATACGACTCTCACGCTTGAGCTCGAAGGCGAAGTCGCCACCATCACGCTGAATCGTCCCGACAAGCGCAACGCGATTTCGCCCGAGATGATTGACGATTTGCTCGCAGCCCTCGATGAAACCGAACGCGGCCCCGCTCGCGTCGTGATTCTCACCGGAGCGGGCAAAGCCTTCTGCGCAGGCATGGATCTGGAGGCGCTTCGCGCTCTCGCGACGCAAACGCACGAGCAGCACATCGCCGACGCGGAGCGCATGGGCAAAATGTTTTATCGCGTTTATAGTTTCCCGAAGCCCCTCATTGCCGCGGTGAATGGCGCGGCCATTGCAGGCGGCACAGGACTCGCGACGCTCTGTGACTTCACGCTTGCGGCGCCTGAAGCGAAATTCGGTTACACGGAAGCGCGCATTGGATTTCTGCCAGCCGTCGTTTCCGTGTTTCTGTTGCGCCAGGTGGGCGAGAAAATCACGCGCGAACTTTTGCTCACAGGAAAAATCTTTGATGCCGCCGAAGCGCATCGCCTCGGCCTGGTGACGCAGCTCGTGCCGCAGGAGAAACTGATGGAGTCCGCGCGCGAGCTGGCAAAATCGCTTATCGCGGCAAGCCCGGCGAGCCTGCGTGAAACGAAACGCCTGATCCTCCGCTGGAACGAAAAGGAAATTCAGCGCGACCTCGCTGTCGCCATCCGCGAAAGCGCCGAAATTCGCCGCACGGAGGACTTTCGCGAGGGACTTTCGTCATTTCTTGAAAAGCGCGCGCCCCAATGGCATCGCCGCTGACTCCCGCCATGCGTCTCTGTTACACTTTCTTGCCTTGTTTCGCGTTTTATTGGGAATTCGATTTGGGAGCCTGCTTGGAAAATCATGACTGATGGTGAGACAACGGTTCGCGTGCGTTACGCGGAGACCGATCAGATGGGCGTGGTCTACTACGCCAATTTCTTCGTCTGGTTCGAAGTGGCGCGGGTCGAGCTGATGCGCCAGTTGGGATTCAGCTACAGGCAAATGGAAATGGATGATGACAGCTTCGTTGTGGTCGCCAAAGCGAGTTGCGCGTACAAGCGGCCCGCAAAATTCGACGATATCCTGAGAATTCGCACTTGTGTCACGGAATCGCGCCGCCGCACGATCACTTTCTCGTATGAAGTATTCCATGAGGCGTCCGGCGCGCTGATTGCCACGGGTGAAACGCTTCACGTCATTTGCGATCGCCACGGACGGCCTAAAGCTCTACCGGAAAAATATCGCCGGTATTTTCCGATGACTCACCGCGCCGATTCGGCCGCCATTGGAACCTCGCGCCAATGAAGAGATCCATCGCTCTTTCCGGCAATGATTTGACGCTCGGCCAGCTCTATCAAATCGTCCTCGAAGGATTTGAAGCCGCGCTCGCATCCGAGGCGCGCGCGCGCATGGAAGCGTCGCGCGCGGTGGTCGAGGAGCTGGCCGCCGGCAACACCGCCGCGTACGGCATCAATACCGGCTTCGGCGCACTAGCGACCATGCGCATTCCGCCCGATCAGATTCGCGAGTTGCAATTCAATCTGGTGCGCAGCCACGCGTGCGGCGTGGGCGCGCCGCTCTCCGAGAGCGAAACGCGCGCGATGATTCTTCTTCGCGCCAACGCCCTTGCGAAGGGCTTCAGCGGCGTGCGCCCGGTGGTTGTCGACACGCTTCTCGCCATGCTTAATCGCGGCGTGCTGCCGGTGATTCCGTCGCAAGGATCGGTCGGCGCTTCCGGGGACCTCGCGCCGCTGGCGCATCTCGCGCTCGTCGCCATTGGCGAAGGAGAAGCAATTTACAAGGGCGCGAAAGTTTCCGGCGGCGCAGCCATGCAAGAAGCCGGCATTGCTCCGCTGCAGCTCGAAGCAAAAGAGGGGCTCGCCTTGCTCAATGGCACGCAAGGCATGCTGGCGCTTCTCGCGCTGGCGCTTCGCGACGCCGAAATTCTCATCGACACGGCCGACGTGGCCGCCGCGCTCTCGCTCGATGCGCTGCGCGGCAGCCCCGCCGCCTTCGACGAGCGTATATCGCGCATTCGCCCCTATCCCGGCCAGATCACCAGCGCGCGCAACCTCACGCGCCTGAATCGCGGCAGCGAAATTCGCGAAGCGCATCGCTCGGCTGCGAAAGACGCGCGCGTTCAGGATGCCTACAGCCTCCGCTGCACGCCGCAAGTACACGGCGCCGTGCGCGATGCGCTTTCGCAGGCGCGCACAACGCTCTCGATTGAGCTCAATAGCGCCACGGATAATCCGCTTGTTTTTGCCGACTCCGGCGAAGTAATCAGCGGCGGAAATTTCCACGGACAGCCGTTGGCGATGGCCGCCGACCAGATCGCGATTGCGCTGGCCACTCTCGCGGGCATCTCCGAGCGCCGCATCGAGCACATGACCAATCCGCACACGAGTCTGATGCCCGCGTTTCTTACGGCCGATCCGGGCCTCAATTCCGGCTTCATGATCGCGCAGGTGGTCGCCGCAGCCCTGGCGAGCGAACTCAAGGCGCTCGCCACGCCTCATTCCGTGGATTCGATTCCGACTTCCGGGGATCAGGAGGACTACGTCTCGATGGGCATGGGCGCGTCGCGCCGCCTGGAGCGCATGCTCGATGCATTGCGAAACGTGATTGCCATCGAGCTGCTCGCGGCTTGCCAAGGAATCGATTTCCACGCGCCGCTCCAAACGGGCGCCGAAGCGCGCAAAGCGCACGCGCTGGTGCGCTCCGTTTCTCCCGTGCTGCACACCGATCGGCCGCTCGCCCCCGATATCGCCACCGTCGCGCACCTGGTCTCACAGGGCGAATTCCAAAACATTTTGCGATAAGCCGGGAGCTTTCCCGCGCAGAGGCGCCGAGAATCGCCAATCATTTAGAGCGCGTTAGGCATCGGGCACGCTCTTCGCGCGCGTTGTTGAGACAGCGCCACGCTTGTGGCAGAGTCAAATCGTGCTCCCGGCATCCCTCATCGCGCTATTCGTCTTCGTTTTTGGCCTGATCATTGGCAGCTTTTTGAACGTGTGCATCAGCCGGCTGCCGCAGGGCAAATCGGTGGTCTCGCCTGGGTCGCGCTGCCCCAAATGCGCGAAGCCGATCAAGCCCTACGATAACATTCCGGTCCTGAGCTATCTGATTCTGGGCGGCAAATGCCGCGCGTGCAAAACGCGCATTTCGCCGATCTATCCGGCTGTCGAACTGCTCACCGGCCTTCTTTTCTTGGCGTGCTACCTGATTTTCGGAAACTCCGTTCTCACGCTGAAATGGGCCATTTTCTCCGCGATTCTCATCGTTCTAATTTTCACCGACTGGCGCGAACGCGTACTTCCGGATGCGGTGAACTTCGCGGGCCTCGCCATCGGATTGTTGATCAGTTTTTTTGTTCGTCCGGACGATGGCACGGCGCTTTGGATCGCACGTCGTTTTTTTGAGTTTCCGCCGCCCGCGCCGGTTATCTCATTTGCCGACGCGCTGATCGGCGCGGCCGTGGGCGGCGGGTTGCTCTGGCTGGTTGGAGAGGGCTATTTCCGCGTGCGCGGCCGCGAAGGCATGGGCTTGGGCGACGTGAAAATGATGCTCATGGCCGGCGCCTTCTTGGGGCTGCGCCGCACGCTATTGACGATTCTCGTCGGCTCATTACTCGGCGCAATTTTGGGAGCAATCTTCATCCTCGCATCGCGCAAAGGCTCCGAGTACGAACTTCCGTTCGGCACGTTCCTGGGGATGGCCGCGCTGCTCGTCGTGTTCTTTGGCACGCCGGTCGTCACCTGGTACCAATCGATGTTCGTCATGCGGTAGGTCCGCGCCATGGCAATCGCGCCGCACACGCAAGACCTCAACCTCGATGTGATCATCGCGGTTGTGTTTCTTGGACTGATTTTTGCCGTGATCGCCGGCATATTCATTCTGGTGCGGCGGTCGCTACGCGAAGAGCGCAGCGGCACGGCCGATCCCGCCGACCCCTTCCGCGTCGACTCCGAAAATCCGTCAGCGTTCATGACCGCCTCGATGCAAGGTGTAATCCAGCGCCTGCGCCAACAGGAACAAGAGCTCGCCCGGCTCCATCAGCACGAAAAGGAGCGCGCGCAGGAAACCGAGCGTCTCAGCGAAGCAGTCACGCGCAATATGCCCGCCGGGCTTTTACTGGTGAACGCCACCGGCGCAATCAGCTCCGCGAATCCCGCCGCTGAGAAAATTCTGGATATTCACGGCCTGCAATACCGGCGCTACACCGAAATTCTGGGCGCCGATTCGTCCCTCGCCCAGATGCTCGCCGCATGTCTGCGCGAGGGCCAGACATTTCAGCGCGGCGAAGTCCCGCATACCACGCCGGCGGGCGAGTTGCGCCAGCTCGGCGTTACCATCTCGCCGATTTACCGTTCCACGCGCAATACTCTGGCCGAGGGCCCCACCCCTGCTCCGGAGCAAAAACTTACTGGCGCGTTGTGCTTGATGAGCGACCTCACCGAGTTGGCGACGCTGCAAAGGCAGATGCGCTGGAAGGAAAATCTCGCTGCACTGGGCGAGATGTCCGCAGGCATCGCGCATGAATTCAAGAACGCGCTGGCCACGGTCTCCGGCTACGCGCAGATGATTCGCAATGAGGCCCCTGCCTCGGAAACCGGAGAGTGCGCGGAGAAAATACTCGACCAGACGCGCTCCCTGACGCACGTGGTCACGGAATTCCTACGCTTTGCGCGTCCTCTCGAGCTAGCGCAGGAGGATTTTGAACTTGCCCCGCTTGTGGAGCAAGTTGCCGAGGAGATCGGCACGGCGCTGCCCGGCGCCGTGATCCGCGCGGAAGGCGTCTTCGGCGAGGTATCCGGAGATTCTGGACTGCTGCGCCAGGCGCTCTTGAATCTCACGCGCAATGCAGCAGAGGCCGCCAGTTCCAATGGGCATCCGGGAGAAGTGGTGATCGCCGGCGCGCAAGAAAATTACTCCAGCCAGCACTGGCAATGCATCGCCGTCCGCGACAATGGTCCGGGCATTCCGCCCGGCGACCTCGACAAGATCTTCGTCCCTTTCTTCACCACCAAATCCTCCGGCACCGGCCTCGGATTGGCGCTGGTGCAGAAGATCGCGTTGCAGCACGGTGGACGCGTCGAAGCGCGGAACCAGCCGGCGGGCGGCGCCGAATTCGACCTATGGTTACCTTTGCGGTAGCACCCGCCGCGCCTCCAATTGCCTGCACTCGTCGCAGCATCTAAACTAAAGGGAACAGGCATCAGTATTTGGCTTCCCGAGGTGAAGGCCATGCGAAGAGGAATTTGGCTCGCCGCAATTGCTTTGTTTCTGGCTGCTCCGCGCGGTTCCGGGGCGCAACAGGCGCCGCAGGCATCGCCATCGCAGTCTCAGGCTGGCGCGCAATCATCGGCCCAGCAGGATCCACTGGTAGTAGCCGCGCGCAAGGCGCGCGAAGCGCAGAAAAACGCGCCCAAGGCCCCGACCGTTTTCACCAACGATAATATGCCCGCTTCGCCCGGTGCCGTCTCCGTGGTCGGGACCGCGAGTTCGGGTAAACCATCCGCCGCTTCCAGTAAAGCCGCCGGCAAATCAAAATCCAAGAGTCAGGCTGATGAGGCGGCGTGGCGCAAAAAATTCGCTGACGCCCGCCACAAACTGGCACAGGACCAGGCCGAGCTTTCCGTCATGCAGCGCGAATCCAGTCAGCTCCAGCTCCAGTATTATCCCGATCCGTCCAAGGGGCTCACGCAGTCCTATAGTCGCAGCGATATCATCAAGAAGCAAAACGCTATCGCCGCCAAGCAAAAGCAGATTGACGCCGACCAGCAGGCCATCTCGAATCTTGAAGATGCGCTCCGCAAAGCGGGCGGCGATCCCGGCTGGGCGAGAGAGTAGCGCGCGGCAATGGAAGCAATCCTCCTCGTCGAGGATAAGCCGGAGCTTCGCGCGATGCTGCGCAAGGCGCTGGAAAAGGCCGGATACACGGTCGATGAAGCACCCGACGGCGCTTCGGCGATCGATAAAGTTCGCACCCGCAGGTATCTTGTCGTGCTCACGGACCTGAAGCTTCCCGGCGCGTCCGGCCTTGACGTGCTCCGCGAAGCGCGCCGCGCCGATGCCGCCATTCCCGTGATCCTCATCACCGCCTATGGCTCGGTCGAAGACGCCGTGGCGGCCATGAAAGACGGCGCGTTCGATTTCATTCAGAAGCCCGTCGACCTCGAACATCTGAAACTGCTGATTGCGCGCGCGGCGCGCCAGCAAGAGCTTCTCCGCGAAAATTTGCTGCTGCGCGAGGAATATGCCGAACGCTACGGCTTTCCGCGCATCGTTGGCGAGGATCCCTCGATGCAAGCCGCCTGTCAGATGGCGCAGCGCGTCGCGCCGACGGATTCGACCGTCCTGGTGCTCGGCGAAAGCGGCACGGGCAAGGAGCTTTTTGCGCGCGCGCTTCATCATCTCAGCCGCCGCCGCGACGCTGCGTTTGTCGCGTTGAACTGCGCCGCGATTCCCGAGGGCCTTGTCGAAAACGAGCTTTTCGGCCACGAGCGTGGCGCGTACACCGGCGCGGGCGCCCGCAAGATTGGAAAACTCGAGTTGGCGCACCGCGGCACTATTTTCCTCGACGAGATCGGCGAATTGCCGCTCGCCGTGCAGAGCAAGTTGCTGCGCGTGCTCGAGGAGCGGCGCTTTGAACGCGTCGGCGGCACGCAGTCGATCGATGTTGACGTCCGCATCCTGGTCGCAACGAATAAGAACCTACAGGAAGCGGTCGCGCAAAAAACATTTCGCGAAGACCTTTATTTCCGTATTTCGTCCGTCCCCATCACCGTCCCGCCGCTGCGCGAGCGCGGGGACGACGTCATCCTTCTCGCCGAGCATTTTCTCGAGCGCTTTCGCCGCGAATTCCGCAAACCGGCGCTCGCATTCACCGACTCGTCGCGCGCCCGCCTGCGCGGCTATTCATGGCCCGGCAACGTCCGCGAGTTGCAAAACAGCATCGAGCGCGCCGCCATCCTTGCGGACGAAAACGAGATTAGCGCCGAGGATCTGCAATTGCCGCTGCCCCGCCCCGCGACCAAGGAAATGCCTGATGGAATGCTGGACGGTACTTTTCTTTGGGATGGCTCGTTAGAGGAGGTGGCGCAGCGCGCCGTTCACCACGTCGAACGGTTCAAGATCGAAGCGGCCTTGCGCGAAGCGAAGTGGAATAAATCCCGCGCCGCGGAGCAGCTCGGCGTCTCATACAAAACGCTTCTGCACAAAATACGCGCTCTGGGGCTGGAAAACTGAAGGTGGCCGCAAGTGGCTCGTCTTAAAGCGCAGCCCATTGGCTTTCCGCTCCAACCGCGCACGGAGTCTATCGTCTGACGGCGCGATGTAGCGTGACAATTCCGCACGTCCAGCGCTCAAAGCGCGTATTTTCGAAGCCCGCGCTTTCCATCCACTCTTTTAGGATTTGCGGACGCGGGAATCTCCGCACCGAACCCGGCAGATACGAGTATGCCTCGCGGCTGCCGGATATCGCGCCGCCGACCTTGGGCAGAATTTTCGTAAAATAGAAGCCATATAGCGCCGCGAGCGCTCCGTTTTCCGGCTCGCAAAATTCCAAAATGCCCACCTCCCCGCCGGGCCGCAAGACGCGCGCGATTTCACGCAGCCCGTGTTCGTAGTTGGCGAGGTTTCGAAGCCCGAATGCCATCGCCACCAGATCGAAGCTCGCGTCGCGAAACGGCAGCACCAGCGCATCCGCGGCAAGAAGCAGGGCGCGGAGCTCGTTCGCGTGCCCTTTCTTCGCCGCAAGCTCCAGCATCGGCAGCGCAAAATCCACTCCGAAAAATCCGCCCGCCGCTTCCGGACGCGCCTCGCTCGACCGCGCAGCCACGCGCTCGAGCGCAAACACCAAATCCCCCGTGCCGCAGCACAAATCGAGAACGCGCGCTCCCGGACGCCGCAGAATGTGGGTGAACTTTTTGGCCGTCCGCCTTCGCCATATTTTGTCTAATGAGCCGGATAGAAGATGATTCAGGAAATCGTATCGTGGCGCGACGTTGCTGAACATTTCGCGGATGCGCTGCTCCGCGTCACGCTCGTTCCGCGCGCCTTCCGGCCTGGTCCCGCGCAAAGCGCCGCCGTCCGCGGAATCCACGTGCTCGCTAACGCGCGTCATGTTCGCCGGCTCCCCGCGCACGTGCAAAAAATGCCGGCAGTTCCCGCCACGCCATGGCCACGAGCTTTTCCGGCACGTACACTCCAATTTCAGCACTCCCAATTCGTCGCGGCATCACCCATCCAACGCGCCCTTCGCGCGACTTCTTGTCGGCGGAGATCGCGCGCAACAGCGCACCCGATGAGCAGCGCGGCAATTGCGGCAAGCGTCCGCACCTCGCGATAAGCGAAGCGATGCGGCTGGCATCTCGTTCACCAATACGCCCCGCACCCACGCCAATCAGCGCCGCGCCAAGCATTCCCCACGCGACTGCCTCTCCATGGAGGAAAACTTTATATTCTGTGAGCGATTCAAGAGCGTGTCCAATCGTGTGGCCGAAATTCAGAATCTGCCGCAACCCGCCTTCGCGCTCATCGCGGCTCACGATCGCCGCCTTTCGCCGGACGCAGCGTTCAATCACCCATTCGAGCGCGCGCATATCCATCCGCGGCAGGGCTTCGATTTTGCGTTTCAGGAACTCGAATAGCTCCGAATCGCCAATGACTCCGTACTTAATCACTTCATAAAGCCCCGACCGAAATTGCCGCGCAGGCAGTGTCCGCAGCACCATGGGATCGGCTACCACCATTTGCGGCTGGTAAAATGCGCCAATTAAATTCTTGCCTTCCGGCAAATCCACGCCGGTCTTTCCGCCAATGGCGCTGTCGGACTGCGCCACCATCGTCGTCGGCACGTGCAGAATGCGCACACCGCGCAGATAGGCCGCCGCCGCGAATCCCGCGACATCTCCCACCACGCCTCCGCCCACCGCCACGAGCAGCGCCTGGCGATCCGCGCGAGCGCGAACGAGTTTGCGGCAAATCCTTTCGACTGTCACAAGGCGCTTCGCGGCTTCCCGGTCGTCAAACAAAATTACGCGTTCCGCGGGCAGCCCCCCGAGCGCGCGCGTTACAGCTTTTCCCCAGAAGCTCCAGACGCGCGGCGACGACAGCGCGAAAACATTGCCGCCCTCGCGCGCTTCAGCCGCGAGCTTGCCCAGCCCCGCGAGCGCGCCCTGGCCGCAAATCACGGGATAGCTTCCCGAGCCGGTTCGAATGTGAATCGTTTTCACTGGAAGATTGCTGCAAAAGCTGGCAACGATGTTCGCGCGCGCGCGCCGGGAAATCGGCATCGAGCGAAAGCCGCAAGAAACCGCGGATTCCTCGCCGCGTTCCGCTCTTCGGAATGACAGCCCATAAGCTTCCGACGCCTCCTAAGAGAATTTCTTTTCAAGCTCGCCGACGGTCACCAAAATCACGTGGCCCACAATCGCCAGGCTTTTCGGACTGATCTTGTCCATCGTGTCCTGCGGAGTGTGCCAGTAGCCTTCCGTGATGTAGTCGTTCAGGTCGATGATATCCACGGCTGGGACATGTTTGCTCAGAAATGGGTCGTGATCATCGCTGACCTCCGTAGACTGCGGCAGAAACACATTCTGGTATCCCAGCTTCGCCGCCGTCGACCACACCAGATCGGTGAGCCACGCTGTCGAGCTGCTTTCCTTCAAGATATGCAAACCCTTTTGCCCAATCATGTCCGCCAGAATCACGGCCTTCACATTTTTTAACTGGCCCGTGAGTTCGAGGTTGGCGGCCAGTTCACGGCTGCCGTAGGTATGGTCGTCATCCTGATTCCAGTGAACCATGGCCTCTTCGCCATCCAGAAACGCCATCCAAATTGCCAGCGGCTGCCGCCGCCCGCAAAGGTGCCGGGCCATTTCGAGCATGAGTCCCGTGGACGATCCGCCATCCTCGGCGCCCACGAAATCCGGCAGCCGCTTCGTATCGTAATGCGTCAGCAGCAAAATGATGCCCTTGCCCTGCGCGGGCGTTTTCGCGATGAGGTTTTCCATCGCCAGCGTGCCGATCGGGGTCTGCGCGTGGAAATTGTCCACGTCCATTTCGCAGCCATCGGCGTGCAACTGGCTGTAAATATACTCCTGCGTCCGTTTGATGGCCGCCGAGCCGGACGGACGGGGTCCAAAGCTGACGAGTTTCGCGGTGTAGTCGTAGGCCCTCTGACCGTCGAATCCGCCTGTGTCTTGCGGCGGCGGAGCCTTATCCTGCGCGCTGATTGCCGCTCCATCTGCTGCAATACCTCCGGAAGCGATTGTCTTTGGCTTGCCGGCGCTGCTGTTGCATCCCATCGCAAAGATCACAGCCGCAAACGCCGCCCACAGCCGAAAGCCGCCAGTCATTCTATCGTCTCCTCGCGCGTGATCGCGCCGTCTTGCTTCCTCTCGCGTCGCTTTTTCTTCCGGAACACCACGTACGAAACAGCGATTCCGACGAAATACAACCCCAGCATCGGGGCCATGAAAACCAGCATGGTCGTGGCATCCGGAGTGGGCGTCACAATCGCCGCGACGATGGTGATGATCAGAATCGCGTAACGCAAATTCTTCCACAGCCATTGCGGCGTCACAATCCCAAATACCGAAAGAACGAAAATCAAAACTGGAAGCTGGAAAATTATGCCCAGCCCCAAAAGCACCACAAGGATCAGATCGAAATATTCGTTGATGCTGATCAGCGGCTGAAACGGCCCCTGAAAGCTAATCAGAAATTTCAGCACGTAGGGCAGCAGTATGAAGTAGCCGAAGGCAATGCCGGAAAGAAACAAAAAAATGGAAGAGACGATGAAGGACACCACCGCGCGCCGCTCGTGCTTATATAATCCCGGCGCAACGAACAGCCAGATTTGATACAGCACCACGGGAAGCGCGATCACAATACCCAGATAAAATCCCAGCGTGATCAGCAGGTTCACGAAACCGGCGGGGCTGGTATAGATCAGCTTGTCCTGGTAATGCGCGGAGCGCAGCGCATCGACCATCGGCTGCACGATGAAAACGATTACTTTTTTAGATACGGAAAAACCAATGACGAACCCAATCGCGACCGCCGCCGCCGAATAAACCAGCCGCTTACGCAAATCGGCCAGGTGCTCGAACAGCGACATCTTGCCGCTGCCTTCCTCCTCGGTTTGGGGTGCCTGGGGCAGGTCGGGCTGGCTAGGCGTGGCCATCGCTCGCCTTTTTGGGAAGTCCTTCGGGAGACGGTTGTTCCGGAAACGGCAGTTCCAGAGAAGGCGTCACGGTCGCCGCATCGGGCGTGTCCGGCGCCACGATTGAATCAGGCGGAGCCAAAATCGTGTTTTCTGCCGCTGGCTCCGGTTCTGCGCCGCTGGTTGCCGACAGCGTGGGACCCGGCAAGGTCCCGGCCTGCGTGACTGTATCGGACGGCGACGCTCGGCTTGCGGCGGGCGCATACGGCTTCCTTGCGTCGCTGATACGCGTTTCGCGCTCTAGCTCGCGCATGTGCTCTTCGAACCCGGACCGCAAATCGTTCGTCGCGCGCTTGAATTCCGCCATCACCTTGCCGAAGTTCCGCGCCAGCTCCGGCAATTTTTCGGGGCCAAAAACAATCAGTGCCACCAAAAAAATGATCACGAGATGAGGCATGCTCAGCATTTTTGCGCGGCGCAATCGCCTTCTTTTGCATCATAGAAGAGGCTGCTGGGCGTGTCAAACCGCCCGAAAATCTATGCTATACTGCGTGTGAGACGCATCGAGGAGCCATGGAATCTCCCAAACGAGGGGCTTTTCTTTTAGCCATCATCCTGATCATCGCGGCAATCCTAGGCGGGCTATACGGGCCGTCCCTAAAGGCCACCGCCGCGGGCGCCACCGACCTGCAGCAATCGGTCCACTCCTTCGCTCAGGTGCTTTCCATCGTCCAGCAGAACTACGCCGATCCGATTGACACCAATAAAGTCGTATACGATGGCGCTATTCCGGGGATGCTCCACGTTCTCGACCCGCACTCGAATTTCTTCGACCCGAAACAATGGGCGCTCATGATGGAGGAGCAGCGCGGCGACTATTACGGCGTCGGCATGCGCATCGTCCCCGATGGAAACCACGTCGAAGTCGTTTCTCCGTTCCCCGGCTCACCGGCGGAAAAGGCGGGTATCAAACCGGGCGATTTTATTACGGCAGTCGACGGCAAAGATTGTTCTGGCTTCTCGACGACGCAAGTCGCCGACATACTCAAAGGCCCCAAGGGCACAGTCGTGACCATCACGCTCCACCGGGAGGGATGGCCGAAGCCGATTGTCGTCAATGTCGTGCGCGCCGAGATTCCCCAGTCCGCGGTGGAATTCGCCACGTTGCTCGCTCCAGGCATCGGTTATGTGGATGTCACTGGATTTAGTGCCGAGACTACGGACAGCGACTTCGCCGCCGCACTGAAGAAGCTGGATTATCCTCATCTCGATGGCCTGATCCTCGATCTCCGCGGCAATCCGGGCGGATTGCTGATGCAAGCCATCGGCATGTCGGACATGTTTTTGGCGAAGGATCAGCTCGTCGTTTCACACAAGGGCCGCGCTTCTCCCGAGCGCCGCTACTACGCGTTGCATGGGAACGACGGCCACGACGTTCCCGTGGTCGTTCTGATCAATGGCGGCTCCGCTTCTGCTTCCGAAATTGTCTCTGGCGCGCTCCAGGATCACGACCGCGCGTTGATCGCGGGCCAGCGCAGCTTCGGAAAAGGCCTGGTTCAGACGCAATTCCCGCTGAGCGATGGTACCGCGCTTCTCCTGACGACTGCTCGCTACTACACTCCGAGCGGCCGGCTGATTCAGCGCGATTACAAAAATGTCTCGCTCTACGACTACGAATATAATCGCCAGCCGAATAAGAACCAGCAAGTCAAGCTGACCGATAGCGGACGCAAAGTTTACGGCGGCGGCGGAATCACGCCAGACGTTGCGGACCCGGCTCCTAAGCCCGATCCGTTTCAGGAGCTTCTCTATGGACGCGGCGTGTTTTATCCCTCCGATCCCTATTTTGTCTCATCGTCGCCCGTCGGCGTGGGCGATTTCACGCGCTACTACATGGGCACGCGTCCCACGATCACCAAGGATTTCAAGGTGGATGACGCGGTGATGAAGCAGTTCCTGGCCTTCCTCGATAAAGAGCACATTCGCTATACGCAGGACCAGATTGCGGCCAATTCCGACTGGATCAAGGATCACATCAAGCGCGAAGTGTTCACGTACGCTCTGGGACTTCCCGCTGGCTATAAAGTCGCCGTCGACACCGATCCTCAAGTCCAAAAGGCTGAGACACTGATTCCGCAGGCCAAGGCCCTTTACCAGAACGCGATGAAGATCGTCGCGGAGCGCCAAGCCGCCGAACAACAGCCTTAGTGTTGACACTGGGCCAGCGGCTTTCCCGCGCTAAGTTTTCTCCGCGGTTTTTATTGGCTTGGCGGAATCGTCTCTCCCTTCACTAATACGCGCTCGAAGAAATCGGCTGTCGCGGCGTAGGCGCGCATCCACGTTTTCCACATCAGAAAATCGTGAATTTCATCGGGGAACACCATCTGTTCGAACGGGACGTGCTGCGCCCGCAGCCGTTGCACCAAATCCACCATTTGGCTGAAGGGAACGTTCCGATCATCGTCTCCCTGAATCAGCAGCACCGGCGATTTCCACGTCGCGACGGAAGCATCCGGAGACGAATTGAACGCCAATTTCATCGCCTGCGCGAGATCTGGCGCTCCCTGGCTCTCCCGGCCTTCGTACGACGCCCATCGCGGAAGAAACGCGGACCAGTCATGGACGCCGTGCATGTCCACGCCCGCTTTGAAAATATCCGAGTTGCGCGCCAGCCCCATCGCCGTCAAATATCCGCCGTATGACCCTCCCCACAATCCAATTTCGTCCCGGTCGACAATGGGAAGATTCTGCAAATATTTTCCCGCCGCCACAATGTCTTGATACTCTGATGCGCCGCGCCAGCCGGCGTTCGCCGGTT
>Ga0307373_10001113_pt1 | contig 50691 bp, 44 predicted proteins | sample OX2MG_FD_202534 | JGI IMG/M metagenome (GOLD analysis project Ga0307373, IMG submission 202534) | Soil microbial communities from Risofladan, Vaasa, Finland - OX-2 | ecosystem: Environmental > Terrestrial > Soil > Coastal area > Acid sulfate soil | place: Finland: Risofladan, Vaasa | collected...
CCTTCACGCTCGGCGGCACCAAATACGCTTGATCGGGATTGTAGGTCAGAAATTTCATCGCGGCCCTCCTCACCCCGCATTATACAAACTCGTCAACCCCGGTTGTCACACAGACTCCAAGGGCGAGCGCTGTGTTTTTTGTGGGGGCGCAGGCGGTACGGCTGAAGCCGTGTCCTTTCGCAACGTCCGCATACGTCGCAACGACCGCGACGTATGCGCGACCCCTGATGACAATAATTACCGCGATGCCTGGGTGTTGTCGTTGGCGAGCGACTTGACAAAGGTGATCATGCGGGGATCGGTCCAGTCGGTGGCGCCGATGATTTTATCGGCCACGCGGCCGTCGCGCCCGATGATGTAGGTTTCGGGCAGCTTGTAGGTGCCGTAGCTGTTGGCGAGCGCGGCGCTGGGGTCGCGCCCCACGGGATAGGTGAGATGATAGTGCTCGACGAATTGCTTGAGCTGCTGCTCGTTCTCATCGACGCTGACGCCGAGGACGGTGACGCCCTGGGATTTCATCTCGGTGGCGAACTTTTCCAGGCTGGGCGTCTCCATCACGCAGGGCGGGCACCAGGTGGCCCAGAAGTTCAGCACCACCACCTGCCCCTTGAACTCGGCGAGCGACAAGTTTCCGGACGGCAGCCGGGCCAGCGTAAACCCCGGCGCGCTTTCGCCCGTTTTCACAGGCCCGTGCGCTCGCGGATGTACCACCAGCCACACCAGGCCTCCCGCCGCAACGCCGATCAGAATCCATTTGGCAATCGTGATTCTACGCATCATTCAAACATCCATTATAATCGCATGGTTGGCCAATGGCACAAAGAGTAGATCGAGTGCGGACGGGTGAAGGACGGGGGCGAAAGGGCATGGCTTCAGCCATGCCGCCGGCTGAGGCACTTTTGATGCGGCTTTGGCCGCTGCCGCTTCAGTGGCTAAAGCCACGGGGCACGCGCCTGCCTCTTCGGCACGGCTAAAGCCGTGCCCTTTCGCACCCCGCGCCGGACCCATTCCTTGCTGCACGAAGATCGTATTCAAACAAGGAGCGAAATGCCGCACCATGCCTGAGCGCGACGAAGGCGCAGTGTCCGTCATCATTCCCGCCCGCAATGAAGAGGCGAACATTGAGCGCGTTGTGCGATCCATTGCGCCGCAGCGAGGCGTGCGGGAGATGATTGTGGTGGACGACGCATCGACGGACACTACGGCCGAAATCCTGGCGGGGCTGTGCCGCGAAATTCCGCTGCTGCGCACCATCCGCCTGGAATCGTTGCCTGAAGGCTGGATGGGCAAAAGCCACGCCGCGGCGGCGGGCGCGGAACTGGCCACGGGTGAGTGGCTGCTCTTTACCGACGCCGACACCGAACACCTGCCCGGCAGCCTGGAAGCGATGCTGCGGCGTGCGCGTGCGGAGAAGGCCGATCTGCTTTCGCTTTCGCCCGGGCAGCAGACCGTGAGCTGGTGGGAAAAGTCGATCATCCCTTATGTGTTTGTGCAACTGGCCGGAATTTTTCCCTTTGAGGAAGTGTCGGACCCGGCATCGCCGCAGGCCGCAGCCAACGGGCAATACCTGCTGGTGCGGCGAAGCGTTTACAATGAGGCCGGCGGATTTGCGGCCGTGCGCGGTGAAATTCTGGATGACGTGGCGCTGGCCCGGCTGGTGAAGGGGCGCGGAGGGCGGCTGGTTTTTCTGCCGGGCGCGGAATGGGTGCGCACCCGGATGTACGCGAGCTTCCGCGGCATGTGGCAGGGCTGGAGCAAGAACCTCTATCTGCTCTACGGCCGGAAACTCTGGCCAATCTGCAGGGCCCTGGGCGCGGCGCTGCTTCTGGACGTGCTGTTGCCGCTGGCCTTTGTGGCTTTGGCCCTGCTGATTGCCGTGGCCGAGGTGACAGGCTGGATGTTTCTGGCGGCGCTGCTATGCTTTGCCGGGGCGGTTCTGCGACAATGGAATTATGAGCGCAGCCTGCTGCGGCTGGGTTTTGATCCGCGGCTTGATGTTTACCAGCTCGCAGGGGCCGGCCTGTTTACGCTGCTGCTGCTGAATTCCGTGCGGGCGTACAAATGGGCGGGCGGCGTGCGCTGGAAAGGCCGGAAATATCCGGCATAAGGCCAAAAGCAGGTTGCGCTGCGCACGTCATTCTGAGGCCGATTGCCGGCCGAAGAATCTGCTTTGCTCTTTTGAGAGGGAAAAGCAGATTCCTCGTCGCCCCGCGCCGGCGGGGCTCCTCGGAATGACGGGTGCGGCGATGGGAATGACGGGAGAACGGAATGATCTATCTGACGCGGCGGGCTGAGTTTTCAGCTTCGCATTACTACCACAATCCGGACTTCAGCGCGGAAGAGAACCGGCGCATCTTCGGCAAGTGCAACAACCCGCACGGGCACGGGCACAACTACACGGTGGAAGTGACGGTGGCGGGCGAAGTGGACGAAACCACCGGCATGGTTCTCGACCTGAAAGACCTGAAGGCCGTGCTGGAAGCGGAAGTGCTCGAGCTGATGGACCATAAATTTCTAAACAAGGAAGTGCCGGTGTTTGCCACGAAGATTCCGACGACGGAAAACATCGCGGTGGAAATCTGGGGCCTGCTGGCAGCGAAACTTCCCTCGGGGCGCCTGCATCGAATCCGGTTATACGAAACGGACGATCTGTTTGTGGATTACTACGGGGAGTGATGGTTTCACTGACCAAACGATACCGGTTTTCAGCATCGCACCGCCTGCACAATGAGCGGCTGGGCGCGGATGAGAACAGCCGCGTCTTCGGCAAGTGCAACAGCCCTTACGGCCACGGCCACAATTATATTGTGGAGGTGACGGTGCGCGGGCCGGTGGACCCGGCAACGGGGATGGTGATGGACCTCGGCCGGCTGGACCAGGCCGTCGAGCAGGAAGTGCTGGAGCGCTTTGACCATACCTACCTGAATCTGGACGTCCCCAACTTTGAAGGAAAAGTGCCGACCACGGAAAATCTTTGCGTGGAGATTTACAACCTGCTTCGTCCGAAGTTGAGCGGCGGCCAGGGAAGCGCGGAGCTTGAGAAAGTGCGCCTGGAAGAGACGAACTCGAATTCCTTCGAGTACTCGGGCGCGGCGGCGGAGAATCGTGCGGCGGCCATGAGAGAAAAGAGATGAAGACAAACCCTAAAACCCCAGCGGCGGAACGGCGGCAGGCCGCGAAGCCCGACCCGCTGCAGGAAGCGGTGCGCGCCACCCTGCGCGACCTGGGCGAAGATCCGGAACGCGAAGGATTGCTGAAAACTCCCCAGCGCGTTGCCGAGTCGCTGCGGTTCCTGACCAGCGGCTACCACCAGGACGTGAAGAAGGTGCTGAACGACGCCGTCTATTCGGTGGCCTACGACGAGATGGTGATTGTGAAGGACATCGAAATTTTCAGCCTCTGCGAGCACCACCTGCTCCCCTTTTTCGGGCGCTGCCACGTGGCCTACATTCCTACAGAGAAAGTGATCGGGCTGAGCAAGATTCCGCGGCTGGTGGACGTTTTCGCGCGCCGGCTGCAGATCCAGGAGCGGCTGACCAACCAGATTGCCGAGACCATTATGGAAACCGTCAAGCCGCAGGGCGTGGGCGTGATTATTGAAGCCAAACACCTTTGCATGATTATGCGCGGCGTTGAGAAGCAGAATTCCGTGGCCGTGACCTCCGCCATGCTGGGAGCCTTTAGGGACGATGGCCAGACGCGGGCGGAATTTTTAAGGCTGGTGAGGGAGAGAAGCTAGGAAGTAGGAAATAGGAAGTAGGGAAAGGCCCGTCAGCCGCCGTCGTATCCCGCAAGGCGGGGCACCCTCTTCCCGAGGAGCAGGGAATAGCTGGTTGGGAATTGCGAGTAGGGAATAGCGAGTGGCGAATAGGGGCGGGAAAATGCAAACAAGGGTACGCATTAATGCTGTGCGCCTCCCTTTGAATTTTAACCCTCTCCGTTGAGGACCAGGCGCGGAAGGTGCGACGGCGGAAATGGAACTGCTCCCTACTTCCTACTTCCTACTTCCTCTTTCCTGTTCAACCCCAACGGGTCGAAGAAATCAGAGAACCAAATTATTCATGGGCACACTAAAGAATAGAATTGCAGTTGTGACGGGCGCGAGCCAGGGCATCGGCCTGGCGATTGCGCAGGCGCTGGGGCGCGCGGGTGCGCAAGTGGTGCTGGTGTCGCGCAGCCGGAAGGCCCTGGAATCGGCCCGCAAGAAGCTGGGCGCCGGGGCAAGCGTTGTGGTTGCGGACGTGGGGCGGCCGGAGGACGTTGATCGCCTTTTCCGGCAGGTGAAACGGCGGCATGGCCGGCTCGACATTCTGGTGAACTGCGCGGGCATTTTTACCTACAAGCCGTTCACTGAAACGACTCTTGAAGACTGGCAGCGCAACCTTGCCGCCAATCTCACTTCGGTTTTTCTGACGGCGAAGGCGGCGCTACCGTTGTGGGAAGGCAGCCGGCACGCGCACCTGGTGAACATTCTTTCCACCTCAAGCCGGCACGCATTTGCCAACTGCTCGGCCTACACGGCGGCAAAGTTCGGAGCGCTGGGGCTGACCCGTGTCCTGCGGGAAGAGTTGCAGCCGAAGGGCATTCGGGTGACGGCCATCCTGCCGGGGCTGACGGACACCGCGATGCTGGGTGAATTCAATTTTGAAATTGCGCGCCACAGAGTGATGCAGCCAGAGGACGTTGCCGGTGCGGTGATGGCGGCGCTCCGGCAGCCGGCGCGAACCGCCGTGAACGAAGTGCTGCTGATGCCCTCGGCGGGTGCGATTTAGGTTCCCGGCGGCGCGGGGCAACGGACGGCTGAGACTCGTCAAACGCAGGGAAGCCGATCAGGCGCGCTATCGCAAATTCAGTGGAGGAACGCTGTACTTCCTGGCAGCGCGTTTGAGGTAGTCCTCGCGCCGGGCGGACTTCTGCATGAATAACGGCAGAAAGATAAGAACGATGGCCGTGAAAATCGGGACGCAGACCGCAACCCAGATCGCTAAATAGTGTGCCCATCGATGCATAACAAACCCATCCTGGCACAGCCTTGGCACCAGGTCCACTTCGTTATCAAACTGAGCCACCACCTAAACTTTTGCCAAATTGACGAAAACAATGCTATGCTATCCGATGAAAATGTGGGAGAAATTGTCGGAAACGAGGATTATGAGCGGATGGCGTTAACCCCGGATTCAAAGTCACAAATTATCGCGAACTTCAAAGTTCATGCTTCGGATACGGGTTCGCCTGAGGTGCAGGTTGCAGTCCTGACGGAGCGCATCTCTTACCTGACAGAACACTTTCGCGTCCATCGTAAGGACCACGCTTCTAGACGCGGCTTGCTGACCATGGTCAGCAAACGGAAGCGCCTGCTGGAGTATCTGAAACGGCACAATGCCGATCGTTACAAGCAGGTGATTGATCGGTTGGGAATCCGCAAATAGAGTGGTTGTGAAGGGAAGCGAAAAGACACTGGGTCAAACTGCCCCAACAGGCCCGAGCGACCCCCGGCAGGATTGCCACGGGTCGCTTTTTGCTTAATAAGGGGCGTCCCCGGTGTTTCCATGGTTCGTTTGTTTTCTTGGAAAAGTTCCTGCCTCGGTCCGTGTTCCCACACCCAATGACAAGGCTATCTGAAGTCCCTGCCGCGAATGGCTGGCAGCCGGATGTGAATCCGGCCTGTTCTTGAAGCACAGAGTGGAAGGGGCAAACGAGCCATCGAGATTCGGAGGATAAATTAATGGAGCAAGTCAGCGTTGAACTGGGAGGAAGCACATTATCAATTGAGGTCGGCAAGATGGCCAAGCAGGCCAACGGCTCGGCCTTTGTGCGTTACGGCGACACGGTTGTGCTGGCAACGGCCTGCTCAAGCAACCCGCGGGAAGGAATCGATTTCTTTCCGCTGACGGTGGATTATCGGGAGTACACCTATGCGGCCGGGAAGATTCCCGGCGGTTTTTTCAAGCGCGAAGGGCGCCCCACGGAAAAGGAAATTTTGAGCAGCCGGCTGATTGACCGTCCGGTGCGGCCCATGTTTCCAGCCGGGTATAATGATGAGACGCAGGTGATTGCCATGGTGCTTTCGGCCGACACCGACAACAACCCGGACGTGATCGGGCTGGTGGCGGCCGCGGCGGCCCTTTACCTTTCAGACATTCCGTTCCCGACGCCGTTGGCGGCAGTGCGGGTGGGCCTGGTGGACGGCCATCTGGTCACCAATCCCACTTATTCGGAAGTGAAGGAAAGCCTTCTGAACATGGTGGTGGCGGGCAGTGAAGACGCCATCGCGATGGTGGAAGCCGGGGCGACCGAGGTGTCTGAAGAAACCGTGAGCGACGCCATCCAGTACGCGCACGGCGAAATCAAAAAGATCATTGCGGCTGAAAAAGAACTGTTCCAGAAACTGGGGATCAAGAAGCGGGAGGCCTCGGCCCCTGTACTGGATGAAGCCATTGAGAACGAGGTGCGGCAGAAAGTGGAGGACAACCTCCGCGAGGCCATGGACACCTCCCGGTATCCCAAGCTGGAAAGCCAGAAGAAGATTTCCGCGCTGAAGGAAGCGCTGATTACCAGTTACCCCGAGGCCGACGAGGAAACGCGCCGCAAAGCGGCCGGAGCCTTCGGACGGCTGGAGGAGCGCATCTTCCGCCAGGACACCCTGCTGAAGCGCCAGCGGCCTGACCGCCGGGCCTTTGACCAGGTCCGTCCCATCAGTTGTGAAGTGGGCCTGTTGCCCCGCACCCACGGCTCGGCGCTGTTCACGCGCGGCGAGACGCAGGCCCTGGTGACGGCCACCCTGGGCACCGCCGAAGACCAGCAGCGGCTGGATGTGCTGGAAGGCGAATCGCACAAGCGCTTCATGCTGCACTACAACTTTCCGCCCTTCAGCGTGGGCGAAACGAAATTTCTGCGCGGCCCGGGCCGGCGGGAAATCGGGCACGGCGCGCTGGCCGAGAGGGCGCTGTTCAAAGTGGTTCCCGGTGAAGATGTCTTCCCTTACACGGTGCGCGTGGTTTCCGACATTCTGGAGTCCAACGGGTCGTCGTCGATGGCGAGTGTCTGCGGAGGCTGCCTGGCATTGATGGACGCCGGAGTTCCCATCAAGTCGCCCGTGGCCGGCATCGCCATGGGACTGGTGAAGGAAGGCGACAAGTACGCCATCCTTACTGACATTGCCGGCGCCGAGGACCACTTTGGCGACATGGACTTCAAGGTGGCCGGCACCAAAGACGGCATCACGGCGCTGCAGATGGATATCAAGGTGAGCGGAATCACCGCGCAGATCATGGCGGAAGCCCTGGCCCAGGCCAAGGTTGCCCGGCTGCACATTCTGGACAAGATGCTGGCGTCCCTTTCCGAGCCCCGCACCAAGATTTCCGCTTACGCGCCTCACATTTACACCATTCACATCAATCCGGCCAAGATCGGCGAGCTGATCGGGCCCGGCGGCAAGGTGATCCGCGGAATCGTGGAGCAGACCGGCGCCAAGATCGACGTGGAAAACGACGGGCGTGTGAACGTGGCGGCGGTGGACGAAGATTCGGCCAACAAGGCGCTGAAGATCATCAAGGACATGATGGCGGAAGCGGAGCTGAACAAGACCTACCTTGGCAAGGTCGTCCGCCTGGCGGACTTCGGAGCCTTTGTCGAAATCTTCCCCGGCACCGACGGACTGTTGCACATCAGCGAGGTTGCCGAACATCGCATTCGCGACATCCGCGACGAGCTGAAGGAAGGCGACCAGTTGCTGGTCAAAGTGATTTCGATTGACGGCAACAAGGTCCGCCTTTCCCGCAAGGCCGTGCTGCGCGAGCAGCGGGAGAAGGCCGGAAAAGAAAACTAACAACCTCAGCGCCTGGAGCGTCTCGATCGGAGACGCCCGGTCGCTTCAATTCAATTCACAACGGCTGCCGGCAAGAGGAAGAGTTCTTCGCCGGCAGTTTTTTTTAGCGCCGGGCTTCAGCCCGGCACTCCCGCTTCAGCCGGCGACAATCCATCTTGACACCCCTTTGCGAGTTCCATAGCATAGGTCTGAACGGTTTGCGGAACCCAACATCATGGACATCACCATCGAGTCGCGTGACGATGTGACGATTTTCCGCTTGCAAGGAAGGTTCATTGCAGGCCGGGACGGCCCGCAGTGCCGCCAGAAGGTGCAAGAGTTGATCGATTCCGGACGCCGGAAGCTGCTGTTTGATTTTTCCGGCGTGCCTTACATCGATTCAACGGGCCTGGGGTTCCTGGCCGGCTGCCGCGCTGCGGCCCTGAAGGGGGGCGCCGGACTGGTTCTCTTTTCCCTGGGTGAGCGCGTCCGGCGGGTGCTCGACGAGGTGAAACTATCTGAGCATTTCCTGATTGCCGAAGACGAAGCCAGCGGCATCGCCCGGCTCGGGGAGACGGCCGGGGCCTGACCGGCAGAGCAGTTTGCAAACCCTTTCAGGGCATTTCCCCTTCACACCCCTGCAAAAGGCTTCGCTTGTTTCCCGCCTGCTCATCTTTTTCCTGAATTGACCGATTTCTATGAATGGCGGGAAAACCCGCCCGAGGTGCCGGTGTCCACCCGAAACACCCTGAAGAGAGTGGAGGTTGTTTGAACTGGCCCATGCTGGAAGAGCAAAGACGACGCACAGATCGCGTGCTGGCGCCCGTGCGCATTCGGGTGATCGGGAACGACGTTTCCGGCGTCTCCTTCAGTGAGGAGACCATTACCGTCAGCTTCAGCGCAGGCGGCGCCCGCATCAGCCTCACCCACCCTCTCCTGCCGGACGACATCATCCTGATTAGAAACCTGGGGAATGACATCGAGGAGGAATTCCGGGTGGTGGGCGCTTTCCAGCAGGTTTTCGGCGACCGCCGGGAGTGGGGAGTCGAGGCGCTGAATCCGGAGAGCGGCATCTGGGGGATTGACTATGCGCCGCCGGTGGAAGGTCTTCAGCCCAGGGTACTGATTGAGTGCGCCGCCTGCAAAAACGCCATTCAGAGTCCGCTTTCATCCATTGAATACGATGTGCTGCTGGCCACCGGGCTGATTTCGCGCCACTGCGGCCGCTGCAATGAAACCACGCGCTGGAAACCCAGCGACCAGGTCGTCACCCCTGAAATGGTCCGGGACAGCTCCCGCACGCCGCCTCCCTCCACGGAGCGCCGCAAATCGCGGCGCCTGAACCTGGTGATGCGGCTCAGGGTCCGCAACATCTGGGGAGTGTCGGAAATTGCGCAGACGCGCAACGTCTCCAAAGGGGGCCTCTGCTTTCTGAGCACCAGGGTCCTTAACGTGGACGACGAACTCTTCATTACCCTGCCCTTTGCCGACAGCCAGACCCCCGTCGAGACCCGTGCACGGGTTGTCTGGGCGCGGATGGCGGAATCCGGGCGCCTCTGCGGGGTTTGCTACATCAAGAAATAGGTCCCCCCGGCTGTTCCCCTCCTCCTGAATTAACCTTCCGGGCATTGGAAACAACGGTGATGGATTTCTCCCGGCGGGTCCGCGCATGCCCCTGCAGGCCCGGCGGCGGCACCCCGTAAACTCCGGTCCGCCAGACCACCGCGCTTTCAGAGGTCATTTTTCCGGACCTGTGCCCTATAATGCTGGTGCGCGCACAGCAGCCCGGAAAGCCGCAGGGTTGCGGACCGTGGCGCCGGCAGCCGGACCTGGGGTGAGGGAAGATCCAATGAGGAAGTTACGCCTGAGACATTTTGCCGCGGCAGGATGGTGCGTTGCGCTGTTGCTATGCCCTGGCGCGCCTCCCGCCCGCGCCCAGGTGAACGCCCGCCTCCTGCTGGTGAGCGGCTCGGCGGTCCCCGGCCATCCCGGGTTCACCTTCGGCCCGTTTCAGGACCTCGCGATGAGCGGCAACGACCAGGTGGTGTTTCTCTCCACGCTGGAAAGCCCCCGCAGCAGCCTGCGCGCCGTAGTACGCTCACAGGGAGTTTCATTTTCGGTGGTGGCCTTCGAGGGGCTGATTTCTCCGGCGTCGCACGAGCAGTACGAATCTTTCAGCGCGCCCTGCATCAATAGCGCAGGGGACGTGGTCTTCAGGGCGAGGTTGAAGGCCGAAGCCGCCGGTAAACCCACGGAGGCCATCGTCCAGGTGAAGGGCTCGGCCGCAAATCTGGTGGCCGATAACGGAGGCGGGGGAGGAAGCAGCTTCGGACAGACCTTCAGGGCATTCTCGGCCCCGGTCATCGGCTCCGATGGCGCGGTGCTGTTTGCGGCGCGTACGGCCGGTTCAAAACCCCACTCGGGTTTGTACCTCTGGTCGGCGGGAGGAATGCGCGAGGTGGAGATGCCCAACGATTTTCGGATGGGGCCCGGCGAACTTCTCGAGCCCATTTTTGCCAGCCACGATGAAGCGGTTTTCGTGCAGCGGGGCGTGAACATGGCGGCGGCGCAGGAGCAGTTTTTCAGGGCGGTGGCGGTGAGGAATTTCCAGCAGATGGATCCGGCCCCCAAACCTTCCGGCATGTTCCAGGTGCTCCCGGCGCGTCCCGACCAGAAGCCCGTCCAGTTGCTGCTGGTTCTTTTGCAGGGCAACCACGCGGAAACGGCGAAACTCCCGGGCGACCCCGCCCAGCCCGTGATGGCTCAGGACGCTCCCGGGGCTGTCGGTGACGCCAGATTTGCGGCCATCCAGGGGCAGGCGGCGGGCCGCCGCAGCGGCAGCATCATCTTTGCCGGAGTTCCCTCGGGCCAGACAGACGGTTTCGGCCTGTTCTGTTTCTGCGGAGGCCAGGTGGTCCGGCTGACCACTCAGGCGGATTTTGGACTGCTGCTCGGCAACCTGAGCAGCAAACCCATCACTTCCTTCGCGGGGGACGGCCAGGGAACCGTGGCGCTGGTGGCTCCGGTGGGAGCCCAGCCGGGCTCCAACGGCATCTTCGTCATCGATACACCGTGACTCCCTCGCCCGGTTGAACCGGCTTTTTTATTGAGTGTGGCATGGGCGTCTCGCCCATGAGCACGGCCGGGACGGCCGTGCCACATTCACACCGCCAGTTTCCAGGGGGTGCGGGATTTAACGCTTGACGTTCAACGCGTGGCGTTATATCCTGGCCTTGTGATTAAATCGTTCCGCTCGAAGCAGACGGAGCGCCTTTTTAACCGCGAGAGAGTGCGGGAGTTTCAGTCCATTGAGCGGGCAGCATTGAGAAAGCGCGTGATGCTGGATGCGGCCAGGGAATTGCCGGACCTGGCAGCGCCGCCGGGCAACCGGCTTGAGTCGCTGCGCGGGGACCGCGTGGGGGAGCACAGCATTCGAATCAATGATCAGTGGCGTGTCTGTTTCGTCTGGCGGGATGGCGGCGCCTACGGCGTTGAAATCACGGACTACCACTAGAGAGGACCCAAAACATGGCTCGAAAATTGAAGCCGGTTCATCCCGGAGAGGTTCTCCGCGAAGAGTTTATGGAGCCGCTCGGCCTGAGCATGAACAGGCTGGCGCTGGATCTGCACGTGCCGGTGACGCGAATAGCTGAAATTGTGCATGAGCGCCGCGCCATCACCGCCGATACGGCGCTGCGTCTGGGCAGATTCTTCGAAAATTCCCCGGAATTTTGGCTCAACCTTCAGGCCCGTCACGATCTGGAGATTACCCGCGACAAGGAACAAGCCAAAGTCGAGCGCGAAGTCCAGCCGCTGAAGTCCGCCGTGGCCTGACGCAATCCAAGGCCGGTCTTTCACATCCTGCCGGACTGCCCGGCGCCAACGCCATCTTCGTCATCGATACCCCGTGACTCCCGCGCCCGGTTGAGCCGGCTTTTTTATTGAGTGTGGCATGGGCGTCTCGCCCATGAGCACGGCCGGGACGGCCGTGCCACATTTACACCGCCAGCTTCCAGGGCGCGCGGTAATTGCGCGCCACATACTGCTGCGCCTTGCCGCCGCCGGAAACGAGCTTCTGGTCTTTCACGTCCCACTCGATCCGTTCCCTGCTGCGGAAGGCGACGTTGCCCAGCAGGCAGGCGCTGGTGGAGCGGTGCCCGATCTCGATGTCGGAAATCGGCCGCTGGCGCGATTTCATGCAGTCGAGGAAATTCCGCACGTGGTCGAGGTGCGAATTGTTCGCGGATTTCATCTGCATGGAAGCTGTTCTGGCGGCTTCTTCCTTCCCACGCCGGCGCGTTTCCGGAAACACCTCAAAGCCGCTGCGGTCGACGAACAGGGTGCCGTCGGCGCCGTGGAACTCAATCCCGTAGCTTTTGTCGTACATGGAATTGGCGTTGTCCCAGCGGTTTTCGTAGACGCAGACGAAGTCGGGATTGCGGTACTCGTAGGTCACCTGAAGCGTGTCGGGTGTTTCGGCGTTGTCCTGGATGTAGTATTTCCCGCCCATGCCGGCGATGACCGAAGGCGCTTCCACCTGCATCGCCCACTGGACGATGTCGATCAAGTGCACGCCCCAGTCGGTCATGTATCCGCCGGCGTAGTCCCAGAAATAACGGAAGGTTGACCATCGCGGAGCAATGTTGGGATCGGGCCCGAAGCGGTTCCAGTTGAAGGGAACTTTGGGCGCCGGACCCAGCCAGGCGTTCCAGTCGAGATCTGCTGGCGGGTTGGAATCCGGCGGATTGCCGATGCCCCGCGGATATTCGTTGGCATAGTTCCAGGTGCGGACAAAACTGACCTTGCCGATGAAGCCGTCCTGCACCAGCTTGACGGCCTTCTGGAAGTGGATGCCGCTGCGCTGCTGGGTTCCCACCTGCACCACGCGATTGTATTTGCGCGCGGCTTCCACCATCAGGATGCCTTCGTCGACGGTGTGGCAGATGGGCTTTTCGACGTAAACATCTTTGCCGGCCTTGCAGGCTTCCACCATCACCAGCGGGTGCCAGTGGTCGGGCGTGCCCACGATGACGGCGTCAATGTCTTTGCGGTCGAGCACCTGGCGGAAGTCGCTGTAGGTTTGCGCCTTGCCACCGGAATCCTTGAGGCCCAATTCGAGGTTGGGTTTGTAAACGTCGCAGACAGCGACGATTTCAGCGTCGGGCTGCCTGGCGAATTCCCTGAGGTCGCCGCGCCCCTGCTGTCCCGTGCCGATGACCCCCACGCGCACCCTGTCGCTCGCGGCCGTCTGCGCCGCTTTGCCCAGGGCAGGGAATCCGATTCCCGCCGCCGCTGTTCCGAGGGCGGCCTTCTTCATAAACTCACGTCGGTCAAGTTCTCCGGCCATAGTCAATCCTCCAATGCCTGGGTAGGCGTAGCGGCAGGTTCATCCCGCCAGGCAGTGTTGCGAGACCGCCGCTACATCGAGCAGCCATTTTTATCACATTGCGGCCCGGAGTGAAAGGGATCGTGTTGCAGAGGCCGCGCGGCGACTTGCCAAAGACTTTTCCGTTGCGGAAGGGTAAAACTTGATTTCGGGTGGGCCCCGTTATAACTTGGATTTCTGCGACTTGGGTCAGCTTGGGCGGCAGGCGCGTGCGAGGGCTGTTGTTTTGAAAGCCGGTTCGCAGAGGGCCATGCCTGAACTCTTCAGATTCTGGACCGGTGCAGAACGGCGGGGTCGCAAGATTGCAGCAACTGGAAATGGAGACACTACAATGTACGATCCGCAAACCATTCAGACGATCGCGATTCTGGTTTCCCTGGTGTTTTCCGCGGCCTTTATCCTGGGGTTGCTTTACGGGTTGTACCTGCTGGCCAAGATCCGCAAGCAGGCTGTAGGCATCAACCAGCGCCTGGACGAGCTCCTGGCCAGAACCTCCCTGGCGCGCGGAAGCACGGGCGAGGGCGGGATGTCTCTTTAGGCCGTCATTGGCCCGCCGCGGGGACTAATCTTTTCCCAGCTTGCTGGCAAGGGTGAGAATGAGCTTGCGGTTCGGCGTGGTCATGCTTTCGAAGGACTTGATCAGCTTGCGGACCGACTTTGACTGGCTTGCCTGCGGCGGAACACGCGGCGCTGTGGCATGCCCGGAGCCTTTAAAAAGCAACTGGTAAGGTTCAACTTCCAAAGCCTTCGCGAACTTCTCCAGGGTGGAAAGAGAGGGGGCCGTATACCCGCCCTCAACCCGCGAGATATACGACCGCAGCAACCCTGACCGCTTTTCAATATCTCCCTGAGAGAGCCCTTTGGCTTCCCGCAGAGCTCGAATACGCTTTCCTATGTCCATATATTTATAAAATCAGAAACGCCGTTTATTGTCAATGATTGTTGAAGTATCCTATGTTTAAGACTATGTAATAGTCTGTGACAGGCAGTTCCTGGCCTTGAATTGCCCGGCCTCCCGAGCCAGCGGCCGCTTTGCGCCCGGCCGGGCTACGAGCCGGACGCCTGCGCGGCGTAAAAGCCCGCAAGCTCAAGAAATACGAGGGTGAGCAGCGCCCCGCCGGCTTCCGTCAGGATGGGGAGGAGAACGGCAAGATCGGCCCTTTCCGAAAGCTGGCGGTCGTTGGCGTCGGTCAGGGCAAAGATTTTCTGATGGCCTTCCTGCCGCAACTCGCGCGCCGAGTGGTGGACCTCGGCTTTCAGCCCGCATCGCGATGAGGAAAGAAAAAGGACCCCCGCGCCCGGCTGCAAAACCCGCCGCCGGGACTGCTGAAATTCCAGCAGCTCATAGCCCCGGACGGGGCGGCCGCCCGGCTGATAGAGACGCCCGGCCCCCTCAAGGGCGACGGGATAAAAAGCGCCGCCGCCCGCGACATCAATCTCCGTCAGGGTCGCCATCTCTTTTGCCAGGGCGCGGGCTGCGTCAGAAATCTGGTTGACCACCCACTCGACGTGGCCGGGCAGTTTTTCGAGTTCTTCTTCCCAGGCGACTGGCATCTGCCCGGGCGGCTTCAGGACCCGGGCGGCCGCCACGGCCAGAAAGAGCAGCGCCGCGTGCCGGCAGAAGGTGGACCGGGGCCCATCGGCGGGAGATTCTCCCGAATAGTCGTTGAAGGTGGCGTCGGCAATCGCGCCGAGTTCGCCCGCCGGGTCCGGCGTCATCGCCCAGACAATGGCGCCCCGGCTGTGGGCTTTTTGCACGGCTTCCAGGGTCTGTTCGGAATCGCCCGTGCCGGCGGCCACGATGACCAGCGAGCGGCGGGCCAGCGTGCGGCTGGTGTAAGCGGTGAAGGCTGCCGGCCGCTGCACAACCACGGGCATTCCCAGCAGCGACTCAAACGCCCAGGCGCCGCTCAGCGCAGCGGGGTAGGAGACGCCGGCGCCCAGCATGTAGACGGGCCTTTCGTCCCAGTGGACGCGGCGCACGAGCGCGTCGTAGAGCGGGCGTCCTTCTTCGTGCATCCGGCGCAAGGCGTCGGGGATCTCCAGAAGTTCTTTTCTGATATTCACAGTCACCTCAGCAGGCAGTTGGGTCTTCGGGCGGAGGATCCTGACAGCGGGGGCGGCAGGCTTCCGCCCCCCGCGCCCCGCCCGGCCCCTCTCATCGCCTGTGGATGGTGCAAGCCCACCCGAATATCAATTATAATGGGATGGAGCGCAAACAGGTGACCTCGTAGTGCGGGAGGATGTGCAGGGTCGTTGTTTTGATTCTTTCCTGCGTTTGCGGAATTCCCCTGAGATGCCGATGGCGGGATGTGCGCTGAGGTGTTGTGCGCCCGCCGTCATATTCGATTTTAGGGTCATGGATTTTGAGGGCCGCATGGAGACGCGGCGAGTACGGCCTGCAAGCGAAATCTCTGTAACGCCTGGGCGTGCTGGAACGTCATAATTTGAATGGAGCCAGGCTTGGGAAAAGTGCGTACTTCCACATTAAAATTGATGGGGTTGCTCATGGTATTGTCCATGGCCGCCCTGCTCTTCACCGGTTGTTCTGATAAGAATGCCGCCAGCGCCCCCAAAATGTCGCTGAGGGACATGGAGGTGCCGGTTGATGTGGCGAAAGCCACCCAGCGGAACATGCCCGTCCAGGTGTCCGCCATCGGAAACGTCGAGGCGTATTCCACCGTTACGGTAAAGTCCCTGGTGGATGGAGAGATCCAGAAGGCCTATTTCCAGGAAGGCCAGGACGTGAAGAAGGGCGACATGCTGTTCGGCATTGACCCCCGTCCGTTCCAGGCGGCCCTGCACCAGTCTGAAGCCAACCTGGCCCGTGACCAGGCGCAGGCGCAGTACGCCAGCACCGAGGCCAAACGCTACACCCAGCTTCAGAAGGAAGGGATTGTTTCCCAGATCCAGTATGAGCAGTTCACTTCCAACTCCCAGGCGCTGGACGCGGCTGTGCGCGCCGATCAGGCCGCTGTGGAAAATGCCAAAATCAATCTGGGTTACTGCTCTATTTATTCTCCCATCAACGGGCGTACCGGAAGCCTGCTGGTCCACCCCGGCAATCTGGTAAAAACCAACGACACCAGCCTGGTGGTCATCAACCAGGTGACGCCCATTTACGTTGACTTCTCAATTCCAGAGCAGGTCCTGCCCCAGGTAAAGCAGCACCAGGCGCAGGGAAGGCTTCGCGTGCAGGCCTTTCCTTCCGGCGACAATTCCAACCCGCCGGTCGGGACGCTGAGTTTTATCAACAACACAGTGGATTCCACCACCGGAACGATTGAACTGAAGGGGACGTTTGCCAATCGCCACCGGCGCCTGTGGCCGGGACAGTTTGTCAATGTGGTGCTCGATCTTACGGTGAACCGGAACGCCACGGTGGTGTCGTCACAGGCCGTGCAGACGGGCCAGAACGGGCAATACGTTTACGTGGTCAAGCCCGACCACACGGCTGACTATCGCCCGGTGACGGTGGGCGCTACTCTCAGTGGATTTACGATTGTGGACAAGGGACTCAATCCCGGAGAAACGGTGGTGACCAACGGGCAACTGCGGCTCTTTCCGGGCGCCAGGGTTTCGTTCAAGAGCGAAGCTGCCTCAAAGCAGGAAAGCAACTCATGAATCTTTCTGAAATCTTCATCCGTCGTCCGGTGATGACGACGCTGGTGATGCTCGGCATCCTGTCGTTCGGCGTCATGGCCTATCGCTTTCTGCCGGTCAGCGATCTGCCCAGCGTTGATTATCCCACCATCACGGTAAGCGCCGGCCTGCCCGGCGCCAGCCCTGAAACCATGGCCTCGTCAGTGGCGACGCCTCTCGAGCGGCAGTTCTCCACCATTGCCGGTCTCGATTCCATGTCGTCCACCAACACCCAGGGCAGCACCCAGATCAGCCTGCAATTTGACATGAGCCGCAACATCGACGCGGCCGCGCAGGACGTTCAGTCCATGATCACCCAGGCGGAGGGCGAGCTCCCTCCCAACATGCCCTCGCCGCCTACGTTCCGCAAGGTGAACCCCGCCGACCAGCCGATCATTTACATGGCGGTGTATTCGGACACTCTTCCTCTTTACACCACCAGCGAATACGCGGACACCATGATGGCGCAGCGTATTTCGATGATCAGCGGCGTGGCGCAGGTCCAGGTTTTTGGCGAGCAGAAGTACGCGGTGCGCGTGCAGTTTGACCCCAAAGCCCTGGCCGCCCGCAAGATTGGCATTGATGAAGCCACCCAGGCCATCCAGAATGCCAACGTCAACCTGCCCACGGGTACTCTCTACGGGGCCCATAAGTCGTTTGTAGTACAGGCAGAAGGGCAGTTGAATGACGCCGCCGCTTACCGGCCGGTGATCATTGCCTATCGAAATGGCGCTCCGGTGCGCCTGGATGAGGTTGCCAACGTTCTGAACGGCAGCCAGAGCGACAAGGTGGCGATGTGGTTCGGCGCGCACCGGGCCATGGTTCTGGCCATCCAGCGCCAGCCGGGAACGAATACCGTTGAGGTGGTGGACAACATCCGGAAACTGCTGCCGAGCTTCCGTTCGGAATTTCCAGCGTCCATTAATTTCCAGATTCAGTATGACCGCTCCGAGACCATCCGGGATTCCATCAATGACGTCAAGTTCACGCTCTACCTGACTCTGTGTCTGGTGGTCCTGGTCATCTTTATCTTCCTCCGCAACGTGTCCGCCACCATCATCCCCAGCCTGGCGCTGCCCATGTCGATTATCGGCACATTTGGGGTGATGTATCTTGCGGGCTATACGATCGACAACTTATCACTCATGGCCCTGGTGCTCGCCGTGGGCTTTGTGGTGGATGACGCCATCGTCATGCTGGAGAACATTGTCCGGCACATGGAACTGGGCGAAGGCGTGATGGAAGCCGCCCTGAACGGGTCAAAGGAAATCAGCTTCACCATCCTTTCCATGACCCTGTCCTTGACCGCCGTCTTCATTCCCGTGCTCTTCATGGGCGGGATCATGGGTCGGTTGCTGCACGAGTTTGCGGTCACCATCATGTCTGCGGTTCTGGTTTCCGGACTGGTGTCTTTGACTTTGACCCCCATGCTCTGCAGCCGGTTTCTGCGCCATCCGCGGGAGCAAAAACACAGCAAGTTGTTTGAACGTTCCGAACGCTATTTTAATTATCTGCTTAAGGGCTACGACTGGAGCCTGCGGAAGGTCCTGCGGCACCGGCTTGTCGTTCTGGTCGCTTCCATCCTGATCCTGGTCCTGACCGGATACCTTTTCCTTCAGATTCCCAAAGGGTTCCTGCCCAGCGAAGACAGCGGAGCCATTTTTGCTTTCAGTATGGCGGCCCAGGGAACTTCCTTCGACCAGATGAAGAAATATCAGCAGGAGGTTTCCGCCATCGTCCGGGCGAACCCGAATGTGGCCACGGTGTTTGCGCTGGCGGGGGCGGGCGGGCCTTCCGGCGGGGGCAATTCCGGAATTTTCTTCTCCCACTTAAAAAAACGCCCTTCTGCGACCATGGAGTTCAAGGCGGGGCTTGAGAACTTTTTCCATATCCCTCACAAATCCTTTGGACCTGAATACCGGCTGGTCAGCACTGATGAGGTGATTCAGCAATTACGTCCCAGGCTGGCCACCATTCCGGGCCTTTTTGTCTTTATGCAGAATCCGCCTCCCATCCAACTCAGCGCGCACCTCACCAAGAGCCAGTACCAGTACACGCTGGAGGGCCCGGACACCAAGGAGCTTTACGCGGTATCCGGCAAGATTGAAACCCAAATACGCAAACTTCCGGGCTTCCAGGATGTGACCTCCGACCTGCAGATTGCCAACCCGCAGGTCAACCTCCACATTGACCGTGACAAGGCCCAGGCGCTGGGCGTGACGCCATACCAGATTGAGAATGCGCTGGCAACGGCCTATGGCCAGGGCAGGATTTCAACCATCTACGCGCCGAACAATGAGTATTGGGTGATTTCGGAACTGGAGCCGCAATATCAGGCGAACCCGGATGACCTGTCGCTGCTTTACATTCGGTCTTCCGGCGGGCAACTGGTTCCCCTCAGCACGGTCACCTCCATTTCGGAAGGCCTGGGCCCGCTTTCCGTCAACCACTTCGGCCAGCTGCCTTCGGTGACAATCTCCTTCAACCTGGCGCCTGGAGTGGCCCTGGGCGATGCCGTGAATGAGGTCAACAAGATTGCCCTCAACCTGCCCGCCGACATCAGCGCGAATTTTGAAGGGACCGCCCAGCAGTTCCAATCCTCGCTGGTTGGCCTGGGCATCCTGCTGCTGGCCACGGTGCTGGTGATTTACCTGGTGCTGGGCATTCTGTATGAAAGTTTCATCCATCCCATCACCATCCTTTCCGGCCTGCCTTCGGCCGCCCTGGGCGCCCTGGTCACCCTGATGGCCTTTCACATGGAACTGGACCTTTATGGGTTTGTCGGCATCATCATGCTGATCGGCATCGTCAAAAAGAACGCCATCATGATGATCGACTTTGCCCTGGACGCCCAGCGAACTTCCGGTTACTCGCCGGCGGAAGCGATTTACCACGGCGCCACCGTCCGCTTTCGCCCCATCATGATGACCACCGGCGCCGCCTTTATGGGCATCATGCCCATCGCCCTGGGGCTGGGCGCCGGCTCCGAGTCGCGGCGGCCGCTGGGCCTGGCCGTGGTGGGCGGCCTGGTCTTTTCGCAAATCATTACGCTTTACATCACACCGGTCTATTACACGTACCTGGATCAGTTCCAGCACTGGCTGGGCAGGCATTTCCATGGCCGGCCGGCCGAGCCTGGAATGGAAGCTCCAGCCCCGGTTCCGGAATCGGTTCTGGCGGAGACCCGTGAGGGCTCCGGCGAGCGTTAAGAGGGTTCAGAAGAATTGCCGGCGTGTATCAGAAATAAGTAGTTGGAAAATATCCAAGTGATATAATACTGCCTTCTTCACACCATCAGACCGGTTGAGGTCTAGTCTTCGTCATGGCTTTTAGATCATGCGTTCAGAAGCTGGCGGAAGTTCAAACCCCAGGAAGGAGCCCACTATGAGACGGAAAGATGACCGGCAACGAAAGGCCGGCCGGGAGAAGCCTGAGTTGACACGCCGGGATTTCCTGAAGGGAGCAGGCGTCACGGTATCCGGCGGGCTGCTGGTTGGCAGCACAGTCGCAAACGCCGCCCCTCCGGGACCGGAGGGTGGATTTGTAGGGCCAGGAGCGGTTCCTGTAACCCTTCGCATCAATGGCAAGGCTCACAAGCTGAACCTCGAACCTCGAGTGACGCTGCTGGATGTCTTGCGCGACCATCTGGATATCACCGGTGCCAAGAAGGTCTGTGACCGCGCCACCTGCGGAGCCTGCACCATGATGATTGACCGCAAGCCCGTATATGCCTGTACGGTTCTGGCCATCGAGGCTGAAGGGCACAACATTACCACCATCGAGGGGCTGGCCGGCGACGGCAAACTGACGCCGGTGATGGAGGCTTTTGTCCGCCATGACGCCCAGCAGTGCGGATTCTGCACGCCGGGCTTTGTGATGGCGTGCACCGCCTTCCTGGAGCGGGACCATAATCCGACGGCGGAAGAGATTGACAAGAACCTGGGCGGAAACATCTGCCGCTGCGGAACCTACTGGGGAATCCGGCACGCAGTTCTGGATGCCGCTAATGGAATGAAGGGAGGCGCCAATGGCAACATGTAAATATGACTGGCCGGAAGCGGACCATCGCGAACTGATTGGGAAACGAATTGAACGGATTGACGGGCCGGAGAAGTCAAGCGGCCGGGCCAAATACACCTATGACCAGAACGCCTCAGGAAGACTGATTGCCAAGCTCTGCACCTGCCCGTACGCGCATGCCAAAGTGTCTTCCATCGATGTTTCCGCCGCCAAAAGCCTTCCGGGTGTGAAAGCGGTGCTGGTTGTTCACCCTGCCGGAGATGAAATCCAGTGGGCAGGCGAGGAAGTTGCCGTGGTCGCGGCGGTCACCGAAGAGATCGCAGACGACGCCGTTCGCCGCATCAAGGTTGAGTATGAGCAGCTTCCCCACCTGGTGCGAGAGGAGGACCTGAAAAAGGCCGAGGCCGCGGGCCGCACCAAAGACGGTGGTGAGCAGACAACGGGCGACCCCGCCAAAGCTTTCCAGGACCCCGACGCCGTGGTTTCCGAAGGTTTTTACGGCCTGCCGGTGATTACCCATTGCTGCCTGGAATCGCACGGAAACACGGTGGAGTGGCCCGATAAAAAGTCCATCCGCATCTGGTCATCCACGCAGAACGTTTCAGGAGGTCCCGGCCAGTTGGGCCAGGGGCTGCGCCTGAAAAAAGTGGAAGTTGACGACAACAACATCGAAACCATTTGCCAGTACATCGGTGGCGGGTTTGGAAGCAAATTTTCTCCCGACCGCTGGGGCATTGAAGCCGCGCAGCTTTCCCAGATGGCGGGCGGTGCCCAGGTGAGGCTGATGCTGGATCGCGACACCGAGCTGGAAATGGCCGGATGTCGTCCCTCCGCCTATGCAAAAGTTCGTGTCGCCGCCAAAAAGGACGGCACGCTGACGGCGTGGGACTCAGATTCCTGGGGGACCGGCGGCGTTGGCCCGGCGGGACATCCTCCGCTGCCCTATGTGATTGAGCCTCCCAACCGCCACTGGAAGCACACGGCGGTTCTGGCCAACATCGGTGAAGCGCGCGCCTGGCGTGCCCCGAACCATCCCCAGGGATGCCTGATTACCATGGGCGCCCTGGACGACATGGCTGACAAGCTCCAGATGGATCCTCTGGAACTGCTGTTGAAGAACGTTAACCTGGCGCCGCCGGTCCTGCAGAAAACCTATTCCGAAGAACTGGTGAAGGCGGCGGAACTCTCGGACTGGAAAAAGAACTGGCACCCGCGGGGTGACAAGACGCACGGGCACATGAAGCGCGGCATGGGCGTCAGCCTCCACACTTGGGGCGGGCGCGGCCACACCAGCAACTGCAACGTCATCGTGCGGCCTGACGGCTCTGTGACGGTACAACTGGGAAGCCAGGACCTGGGAACAGGAACCCGGACGGTGATCGCCATTACGGTGGCTGAAACCCTCGGCCTTCCGGTGGATGCCATCAAAGTGGAAATCGGTGACAGCAAGTATCCGATGGATGGCGCCAGCGGCGGCAGCACCACCGTTGGAGGCGTTACCGGTTCAACCCGTCGCGGAGCCATTGACGCCCGGGATGAATTGTTTGCCGCTGTGGCCCCGTCGCTGGGCGTTCAGCCCGCCGAACTCGATGCCTGGCAGGGCAAAATCCAGGTGAAGGGCGATCCCTCGAAGAGCCTCTCCTGGAAACAGGCCTGCGCCAAGCTGGGCGTGAAAACCATCGAGACCAAGGGCAAGAATCCCGGCCCCTGCCACCTGGGTGACAGCGGCGTGGGCGGGGTCCAGGTTGCCGATGTCTCGGTGGACACGGAAACCGGCCAGGTGAAGATCAACCGCATGATTGCCGCGCAGGATTGCGGACTGGTGATCGACGTGAAGACGGCGGAAAGCCAGGTGTTCGGCGCGCTGATCATGGGCGTTTGCTACTCGCTCTATGAGCAGAAGGTGATGGACGAAACGCTCGGTGTGATGCTCAACCCGAACATGGAGTTCTACAAGCTGGCCACCATCGGCGACATTGGAGAATTCAAGGTTCATATGATGACGGGACCCGGATATGACGAGCGCGGCGTGATTGGACTGGGCGAGCCGCCCGTGATTTCTCCCGGCGCGGCCATTGCCAACGCCGTCGCCAACGCCATCGGCGTCCGGGTACCCACCCTTCCACTGACCCCTGACAAGGTCCTTGCGGCACTTGAGAAAGGAGCGATGGCCTGATGGAAGCTTTCGAATACGCAAGTCCAAAGAGCGTGCAGGATGCCGTCCGGTTGCTGGGAAGCGCCTGGGGCGGTACGGAAGTTATGGCTGGAGGAACCGACCTGATCAGCGCCATGAAGGACCGGGTGGTGACTCCCAAACGAGTGGTGAGCCTGAAGAATGTGAAGGCGCTGGATCGCATCCAGGGCGCATCGGGCTCGGGGTTGCGCATTGGAGCGCTGGTGACGATCCGCCAGCTTTTAGACTCCAAAGAAGCGCAACAGCTTTTTCCCGGGCTGGTGCAGGCGGCGGACGGCATTCGCGGCGAGCAGATGCGCCACATGGGGACCGTGGGCGGCGAACTGTTGCAGCGTCCGCGCGACTGGTACTTCCGCAACGGTTACGGCCTGCTGGCGCAGCAGAACGGCAAATCGCTCATCCCGGACGGCCAGAATTATTACTCGGCCATTCTGGGCAATTCCGGACCCGCCTACTTTGTGAACCCGTCCAGCCTGGCTCCCATGCTGATTGCGCTGGATGCCAAGGTGACCCTGCAGGGGCCGAACGGACATCGCGAAGTGGAACTCAGCAGGTTCTACACCACGCCGAAGTCGGAAGAGGAACGGGAATACGTGATGAAGCCGGACGAAATCCTGACGGGGATCACGGTGCCCGGCGGCGGCACCAAAACCACAACCTATGAAATCCGCGAAAAGGAGGGCCTGGATTGGCCTCTGGTCGGGGCCTCCGTGGCTCTTGAAATGAGCGGAAACACCGTAAAGAGCGCCCGCGTGGTTCTGGGTCACGTGGCACCCGTGCCCTGGCCCTCTGCTGAGGCGGAACAAGCCCTGCAAGGAAAGTCCCTTACCGAGGAGGTTGCTGATGCCGCGGGTAAGGCCGCGGTGAGCAAGGCAACACCCCTGAGCCAGAACGGTTACAAGGTGCAACTTGCCCGCGTGGCCGTGAAGCGCGCCCTGATGCGCGCTGCGAAAGGAGAAGCGTGAATATGGCTGAACCTTTGAAGCTGAACATCGCCGGACCGTCCGCCTGCCGTTGCCTTCATTCGAAGGAGATGTTTACCCACGCTGAACCTGATCCCAGGATTCCCAGCATGAGCAGCGGCATCCACTGGTGCGTCCACACCCATACCTGCCTGGGGCCGGACGGCCAGGTGGCTGAACCTGAAAGCTGCAAACCCGGCCGGGGCTGCTACGACCCTCTTTAAGCCGCCGGCAACCTGCCCATGGGCTGCAATTTGGAGATGGCGAGTGTGCGTGTGAAAGTGTGCACACTTCGCTCCTGTCTGTAAATTCCTGCTTCGCTGTAACCTGAGGGCCCGTGAGGGCATCATATGGTTGGTGTCTCTGTTCCTGCTGGGCTAAAATAAAGACATACAAGGGGCAAGGCATCGGCAGTTGAAGGAGGACAAATATGCGCAAGATTTTTGGGGCAAGTCTGGCGGCGCTGGTCCTGTTGGGGCTGGCGGTTGTTCCGGCTAAGGCCGCTGTAACCGGCGATTATCTGGAAGTGAGAAACGCAGACGTGTGGACAGGGCCTTGTTTTGCCAGTTCGCAGGTTGACCTGACGGGAAAGCAGGCGATCCTGGCTTGGAAAATCAATAAGGGAACCTGGGAAGGAACGGATGTAAGCGGATTGACGGTGGTGGCGGTGGTGAAGGCCAGCGCCACCCTGGGCGATCCCTATCGCAACCCTCTGCCGAGTGAGTCGGTGCTGATTCTCGACCACAAAGCGACGGCGCAGCAGAGGAAAGCCCTGGTGGATTTCGCCAGGGCGAGGGCAGGGAAGCTGGTGGGCCATGTGGTTCGCGTGGACATCGCGCCGGTCTCGTTTGAAGTGGGCCAAGGGGCGAACCATGGAACCGACGTGCTGAAGGCCGGCAACCTTGCCTTGGTGAAAACGCGGTCGCTCTGCCAGGGCGATATCATGTGCGGCAATGAGACGGTCTATTATCCGCCGCTGACCAGGATTGAGCAGTCCATGCCCGCCTTCAGCGAGCAGGATGCGTTCAACGGCAAAGGCCTCGGCGTTGTTTGGAACAACCGGGACGCCCGCAGCGCGTTTGTGGGCACTTTTTCTGACTGACGCGTAAAGGGATGCTGCAGAAATATGCTTTAAAAACGGGGAGTGGGAAGTGTGCCTGCTTCCCGTTTTGTCTGTATGAAATTCCGGCAGGTTAATCAGGGAGGTTCGAGATGCGACGGCTCGTAGCTTTTTCAGTGGCTTCTTATCTGGCATTCAGTGTGGCAGCCTTTGCGCAAGGCTCCTACAAGATTCAGGCGACCCAGGGACTGCCGGGAGGCGACGTCAGCCAGGCGATCCAGGGCACCTTGCAGCCCCAGGGTGAAAGCCTGCTCGACAGTTCGGGCAAGACGCTGTGCGAAGTATGGCTGCTCAAGCAACTGACGCCGGCCGCGAATCCCGATTCGGCGGCGAACGTCATCTACGGGAAAATTGACCAGGGATCGCTGGTGGGTGTTATCCACTTTCCAGAGGCCACTAAAGATTTTCGCGGGCAGGCCGTCAAGGCGGGTTACTACACTCTCCGCTATGAACTGGTTCCGGAGGATGGGAACCACATGGGCGTCAGCCAGTACCGGGATTTTCTACTGCTGATGCCCGCCGCCAAGGATACGGACGGCACCAAGCCCGTCAACTTCACCGACGCCGTCAAGCTTTCGCGCGATTCCACCGACACCGGGCATCCCGGCGTCATGGTGATGGATTCGGTGAGCGATTCGAACAAGACCTTCCCTGCGGTGTTCCAGGACTATTCGCAGAACTGGGCGCTACAGATGGAAGCGACGCTTGGGTCTGGCGGTGGGAAGTTGCCGCTGGCGATTGTGCTGGTCGGCCAGTATCAGGGTTAGGGCCGGGCGCAGAAGGCAGAAGGCGGTATGCAGTTGAGAGTACCACGACCGTGGTCAACTCACGGACGGGAAGCGGTGACGGCGCGACTGTGCCGTTGCGGGTTCATCCTTTTATTTTCGTGTGCAATGGCGCTGGGGTTTGCCGCCCCACGGGCTCGTGCGGCGGATACGCAGAATTCCCAGCAGACTTTGCAAGGGAAGCTTCTGTTTATCCAGGGAACCGGGCCGGTCGTGAAGACGGCTGAAAAACAGGTTCCTCTGGCCGGACGTTACGAATATATTTTCCGGACGCTCGAAGACAAGCGGCTGCGAGATGATGAAGTCCGGTTGAAAGGCGAATATCAGGCGGACGGGAATTTCCGCGTGGACGACATTTTTACCATCCACCACGGCGAGGTTTATCGCGTCCGCTATTTCTGCGAGACCTGCAACATTGTGGGCCTGGGTCCCGGAAGGTGCGTCTGCTGCCAGCAGCCCACCGAACTTCAGGAAGTTCCGGTCAACAAGGACGACAAAAAAATCCTCATCACCCATTGAGACAGGAGAACCTGGCCCGTCCGCTTGCTGCCCTGGTTCCGGCGTTCCAGCGCCCTCGCGCCACCGGCTTTACATTGACACTTTCGCCGTCTCAATGATTAGATAAGATGAGGTGTCAAAATTTAAGCACCTTGTGGTGAGCGTAGCTCAGTCGGTAGAGCGCCAGATTGTGGATCTGGAAGTCGCGGGTTCGATCCCCGTCGCTCACCCCAATTCTTTGGGCCACCACTCCTTCCCATCAGCTTTTCCTGCAAATCCTTCAGCGATATCCAGGGATGGATTTCGTCAATATTTCCGCGCCGGCGGTGTATTGAAGGCTGGCGATGGGAGCCATCTGGTAGACGTTGACGCGAAACCCGGGATTGACGCCGATCAGCAGGTAGGCGGCGCGCTGGGAGCATCCGTAATCCTCCATCAGCCATTCCATTAACTGGATGCTGGCGCGCCAGACGGCCTCTTCCAGGGGCTTGGCGCAGGCCAGTGAAATCAGGCTTTCCGGTTTTTCAAGGCGCACAAAGGGTTTGCTTTTCCCCTTGATGAGGTTGCAGCGAAGAGTTACGGCGCTTCGGGTTTCCATGGCGGTCCCGTAAAACTCGGTGTCCCCCTGGCAGGCGTGGACGTCGCCCACGTAGAGCAGGGCGCCGGGATGGTAGCAGGGAATCAGGATGCGCGTGCCCGGACGGATGTCTCGCACGTCCATGTTGCCGCCCCAACTTCCCTGGCCGAGCCCCGGGGTTGTGACCTCGCGCTCCGGCGCCAAGGCAATGGTTCCGATAAAGGGCGACTGGGGAAAGCGCAAATCCAGCGGATGGCGGCGGACTTGTCCCTCTTCCCAGGTGACCGCCTCATCGAGCACCACCTCGCCTTTTTCGTGGCGGCCGATGGCAAAAGTCGGCGTGCTCAACTCTCTCCAGCGGGCGGAGTCGCCCAGAGGTTTGTGCCCCGGGCGCCAGTAGGTGACGCTCTGGTTGTCGAGTTCCAGCTTTTCAATCTCCACCACCAGCGTGTCGCCGGGCTCGGCGCCTCGAATGTAGACGGGGCCTGTAACCGGATTGGCCATGGGAGGCGAGGAGTTCAGGTACCAGGCGTCCAGCAGGTGCGCGGCGTCTTCCGGCGTGCGGTAGGTTGCTGAGGGGGCGTCTTCAGTTTCCAGAATGAAGGGTTCGCCTGTCTCAACCTCCAGGAGGGGAGAATGATGGTGGTCCAGCACGTACTTCAAAGAGTCGGGGTTGCGCACAACACGTTTCATTTTCGTCAGGGTTCCTTTCAGGTTTCCCGTTGAGTTTAATCCCGGAATGATCTGTCGTCTATCTGCAAACGGTTTACTGGTTGTAATAAAGCAGGGGTAAACCCAGAGGAGCTCAGGAAAGCGGGCGAGCGTGCCGCGCACGGGTCCCCTCATGTCGCGTTTTGAAGATCTGGGCTGCCATGCGGGCCAGAAATCCCAAATTGCCGGGAAATTGCTTTGACAAACAACACGAAAGGCATTAAAAACAATGCAACTGTAATCTGAAACAACGAAAGGACAAAACTATCATGCTGGCCGAAGAACGGCGACGGGCAATTCTTGAAATCATGGCGCGCGAAGGCCGGGTTTTGGTTCGTGAACTGGCGGACAGGTTTGATACCTCTCATGTTACCATTCGCAACGATCTGAAAATTCTCCATACCGAAGGACTTATTCAGCGGGCCCATGGCGGCGGACTTCCGGCCGGTGGTGGGACGCTCATCGATCCCAGCCTTAAAGAGAAGGAGAGCGTTCGTCAGGATGAGAAACGCCGGATCGGCGAAGCTGCGGCTGCCATGGTGAAAGAGGGACAATCCATTTTGCTGGATTCCGGTACAACGACCACGGCTGTGGCGCGGGCATTGCGCCAGCATCGGGACCTGACCATCATTACAAATGCCGTCAACATCGCCGCAGAACTGGCGCCCACACCGATGGAACTGATCCTGACCGGCGGGAGCCTGCGGGAGCGGTCATTTTCCCTGGTAGGCCCGCTTGCCGAAGAAACTTTGCGGCAACTGCAAGCTGACATCCTTTTCCTTGGGGTCGACGGGTTTGACGTTGAGTATGGCCTGACCACACCGAACCTCCTGGAGGCCAAAGTCAATCGGGTGATGGCGGAGATAGCCCGGTGGGTGGTGATGGTGTGCGATTCCAGCAAATTCGGACGACGGAGCCTTTCCCTGATTGTGCCTCCAGGGTCGATTGATGAGGTGATTACAGACACGGGTATTGGAAAGAGCGAGTTGCAGGCCCTGGAGAAGGCCGGAATCAAAGTAACCGTTGTGTAGGTATGAAGGTCGCATCCCTGCCGGGCCTGTGCTGAATCGAAAACCTCAAGACCTCCCGTCAGAGCCCCGTCTCTTCCACTGAAGAGCACGGCGGCGCCGGAGTGCATTCTTGACGGACTGGAGGTGCGTCGATACAATGAAAGATTCCTCTATCCGTGTGATATCAATACGATGGCGCTACGCTTCTACAACACGCTGGGAGGCAGGGTGGAAGACTTCCACCCCCTGGAAGACCAAAAGGTACGCCTCTACACCTGCGGCCTGACGGTTTACGGATACGCCCACATCGGCAACTACCGCACCTTTGTTTTTCAGGATATCCTGAGACGCTTCCTCCAATATCAGGATTACGAAGTTACTCAGGTGATGAACCTGACGGATGTTGATGACAAGACCATCCGCAACGCCAATGCCGCCGGGCTGAGCCTGCGGGACTACACCGACCGTTTTATCGAGGCCTTTGATGTCGACCGGCAATTGCTGAACCTGGAAAAGCCGGAGGTTGTGGTCAGGGCCACGGATCACATCGACGACATGGTGAAGCTGATCCAGACCCTGGAAAAGAAAGGTTACGCCTACAGGAGCGACGGCTCGTACTACTTCCGGGTGGAAAAGTTTTCGGATTACGGCAAGCTTTCCAGAATTGACCTTTCGGGGATGCGCGCAGGGGCGCGGGTCGACTCGGATGAATACGACAAGGCCAATGTCCGTGACTTTGTTCTGTGGAAAGCTGCGAAGGAAGGCGAACCCTACTGGGACACTCCGCTGGGGCCGGGACGGCCCGGCTGGCACATCGAGTGCTCGGTGATGTCCATGAAGTATCTGGGCGAGACGTTTGATATCCATTCGGGCGGAGTCGACCTGGTTTTTCCCCATCACGAAAATGAAATTGCCCAGAGCGAGGCGGCGACGGGCAAGCCCTTTGTGCGCTACTGGCTGCATGGTGAGCACCTGGTGGTTAACGGCGAAAAGATGTCCAAATCACTGGGCAACGTGTATACGCTGCGCGACCTGATTGCCAAAGGTTACCGGCCCACGGCGATTCGTTACCTGCTGGCCTCGGTTCCTTATCGAAGCATTTTGAACTTTACTTTCGACGGACTGCACCAGGCGAAGCAGTCTGTGGAGCGCCTGAGGAATTTCCACTTTCGCCTGACGAAGGAGGAGTTTCCCGCAGGGAAGAGTACAGAGCTTGAAGAGGCCGCCGGCACCGCGCGCCGGAAGTTTGAAGATGCGCTGTCTGACAATCTGAACACTGCGGAGGCGCTGGCTGCCATTTTTGAGATGGTTCGCGAAGGCAACACGGCCATGGACCAGGGCCAGTTGCTTGACGGAGACCGTGTGGCCTTTCTGGACACGCTGGCACGCTTTGACCGCATCTTTGCCGTCCTTGAAGATAACGATCAGGCCAGATTGCGGCAGTTCGGATTGTTAAAAAGCGAACAGGCGCTTGCATCGGAACAAGCCTCCGTCGGGAACGGGAAACAGGAAGAAGCGCTTGTCGAAACCCTGGGTGATCAGGAAATCGAAAAGCTCCTTTCAGAAAGGGAACAGGCGCGCCGCCAGAGGAATTTTGCGCGCGCGGACGAAATTCGCGTTGAGCTGGAGAACGGCGGAGTGCTTGTAGAAGACAGGAAAGCGGGCACCCGCTGGAAGCGAAAGTGACGGGCAATCACTTCTGCTCCTGAACTGAGATTTTGTCTTGTGAAGTCATTTCTTTCTACTGCGCCATGCAGAACTGCATGGATCCTGAGGATGCCGCCAAGGAAACTTTATGAATAACGGTTTGCCTGAAATCAAAACGCCTCTGCCCGGTCCGGAGGCGAAGAAGATCGTGGACCTGGACCATCGCCTGGTTTCGCCTTCGTATGGCCGTGATTATCCCATGGTGGCAAAACGCGGCAGCGGCATGATGGTGGAGGACGTGGACGGCAATATCTTTCTGGATTTCAGCGCGGGCATTGCCTCGGTATCCACCGGCCACTGCCATCCTGACGTTGTCCGGGCCATCCAGCAACAGGCCGGCACCCTGATCCACATGTCGGGAACGGATTTTTATTATCCCCTGCTCACCGAAGTAGCCGAAAAAATCACGGCGATTACACCGGGTGATTTTCCCAAGCGTGTTCACTTTGCCAACTCCGGCACGGAGGGCATTGAGGCTGCAATGAAGCTGGCCCGGTATCACACCCGGCGGCATCGTTTTATTGCCTTCCTGGGGTGCTTTCACGGGCGCACGTTTGGCTCCCTCTCGCTGACAGCCAGCAAGGCCGTGCAGCGGAACGGGTTTGGTCCGCTGCTTCCCGGTGTCAGCCACGTTCCTTATCCGAACCCCTACCGGTGCGTCAACAGGCATCCGGCAGGTGAGTGTGATTGCAGCGGCGTGGAAGCCATCAAGAAGCTTTTCAAGACGACGGTTCCTCCGGAAGAAGTTGCCGCGGTGGTTGTCGAACCCATCCAGGGTGAAGGCGGCTACATCGTGCCGCCGGATGGTTTTCTTCCCGAGCTTCGCAAACTGACGGAACAGCACGGCATCCTGCTGATCGCCGATGAAATCCAGACCGGCATGGGGCGCACGGGCCGCATGTGGGCCTGCGAACACTCCGGGGTTGTGCCGGACATCCTGGTGACCGCGAAGGGTATTGCGTCCGGAATGCCGCTGGGCCTGACGGTGGCGCGGGCCGACATCATGAACTGGCCGCCGGGAGCTCACGCCTCCACCTTTGGCGGAAACCCCGTGGCGTGTGCCGCAGCGCTTGAAACGATCCGTCTGCTGGAAGAGAAATACATCGCAAATGCGGAGCGGATGGGTAAGTACATCCTGGAACGTCTTCAGGGCTGGCCTGCAAAGCTTCCTAACGTTGGCAACGTCAGGGGCAGGGGACTGATGATCGGCATCGAGCTGGTGAAAGACCAGGCCAGCCGTGAGCCTCATCCCAAGATGCGACAGCAGGTCTTGGAGCGTTCCTTTCAGCAGGGTTTGCTCGTGCTGGGCTGTGGAGAAAGCACCATCCGTCTGATGCCGCCCCTGCTTGTGGAACAATATCAGGCTGATTTTGCACTGGACGTTCTGGAACGGGTGATCGAAGAATCATCGAAATAAGGTTGAGAAGCATTGGACTGGGCAGCTCATCTGGTCTATGGCGCGTTGGTTTGGCGAGAGCGGCGGCGCGCAAGTGCAACCGGCAGTCGACAGCCTGGCGAGTATGGGCCAGCCGATGCGAAGACCCGGCACTTGAAAGTGGGCGCGCGGGGTGAGACGCTGGCTTATTGGTACCTCCGCCAGGCGGGGTATGCCATTGTTGCCCGGAACCGAAGGCCGCATGGCCGGCGGGGCGAGCTGGACATGGTTGGCTGGGATGGTCCTGTGCTGGCGTTTGTTGAGGTGAAGACTCGGACGGGCGAAGCGGCCGGGCCCCCCGAAATGGCGGTCAGTTATGACCAGCAGAAGCGGATTTTCAAAAGCGCCTGGGAATATATGCGGCGGCTGAAGCGGCAACCGGCAGCATACCGGTTTGATATCGCAAGCGTCTTGTGGGACCCTGCAAGAGGCTACCATGTGCGGGTGATCAAGGATGCCTTTAAGGAATAGCGATGCCGTCTTTATTCCCGCGGGAAATCTTGCAGCCTAAGGAGTAATAACCTTGCCTGAGCTCAGGAAAGATCCTATCACCGGCCGCTGGGTGATTATTGCCACGGAACGCGCCAAGAGGCCTTCCGATTTTGTTCGGGACAAAGTCGAAATTCGAGGTTCGGGTTTCTGCCCGTTCTGTTACGGGAATGAGGCGAAAACTCCTCCCGAAATCATTGCCTACCGCAGCGACGGGAGCCTGCGCAATTCGCCTGGTTGGTCTTTGAGGGTGGTGGCCAACAAGTTTCCGGCGCTTGGCATTGAGGGCTCTTTGAACCGCCAGGGTGAAGGTCTTTATGACAAGATGAGCGGCATCGGCGCTCATGAGGTCATCATTGAAACCCCGGACCACCAAAAGACCCTGGCCATGCTTTCACCCCGCCAGATTGAAGACGTTCTGTGGGCCTACCGTGACCGGATCCTGGACCTCAAGAAGGACCGCAGGTTCAAGTACATCATGATTTTCAAGAACCACGGCGAAGCCGCGGGAGCCTCGCTGGAACATACCCACTCGCAATTGATCGCCCTGCCGGTTGTCCCCAAGCGGGTGCGGGAGGAAACGGATGGCGCGCGCGATTACTTCAGGTTCAAGGAGCGTTGTATCTTCTGCGACATCATCCGGCAGGAATTGGAAAGCGGCATTCGGGTGATCGCCAATACGCCAACGTTCATTGCCATTGCGCCCTTTGCCCCGCGCTTCCCGTTTGAAATCTGGATTATGCCCCGTGTACACCAGTCGGCTTTTGAGGACTCGCAGAGGCAGGAATTTGAGCAGTTGGCTGTGATGCTGAAGGACATGCTGGTGCGTTTGGACAAGGTCCTGGACTTTCCAGCTTACAACTATATTATCCACACTTCGCCGATACCAGAGAGCCCCAACGAGCACTACCATTGGCACCTGGAAATCATGCCCAAGCTGACCAAGATTGCCGGGTTTGAGTGGGGCACGGGGTTCCACATTAACCCCACCCCGCCCGAGGAGTCGGCGAAATTCCTTCGCGACGCTGCGATGCCTGTTGAGTCCTGAAGGCTTGCCTGCAACGCGGCATTTTGCAGGTCTCTATTTAACTTCAGGCCTGGTCGATGGCTTCGGCTGCGCGATGAGCTGACTCCACGGCAGCTTCCTGCCCCCAGTTGACGTTGGCGGCGTAGGCGCCTGCAAAATGGATGCGGCCGACGGGACGCGTGACCTCCGGCCACATTCTGGCGAGCTGGCCCGGCGGGTAGAGAACTCGCTCACAGGCCATGGCCCACGGGTCAGTGGCCCAGTTCAAAACCATCGTCTGCTCGATATCTTCAGACTTGCCCGGATAATATTTTCGGAAGTCGTCCAGAGTGCGCTGCAGCGTTGTGCTGGCTGGCGCAGTTCCCATCAGGACGGCACGCTGTGTGTTAACCTCGTCAGCAATTCGCCAGACCTCATTGATTCCCGGCGTTCCGAACTCCATATTCGGGCTTAAACCATCCTTTTCCCAGAATGCCGTCCTGGACTGGAAAATGATACGGGCCTGGGTGTAATAGGGCATATTGTTGAGCACAAAATTCTTGGCTTCCGGCCAGGCAGGTTCCACTGGAATCAGCCGAAGCATGACGGCCGACATGCAGCACACCAGGTAGTCGCACTCCATCTTCTGCGATTTACCGAATTCCTTGTAGTGGACCGTAGCGCCGGCGTTGCCGTGTTCGATTCGCGTGACAGGCGCACCCAGGTGGATCCGCTCGCCGAGCCTTGCCGCAAAGGCATTGGTCATGTGTTGATTGCCGCCCTTGATCCGAAACAGTTTTCGCGTGAGCAGCGGCGTGCCGCGCAACTGCTTGATGGCGGCGTTCCATATCCATTCGAGCGCGGAGCCGTCGGCGCCTGCAAAGCGGACCACGGCCGGGGATGCCCCTTCGCGCTTCAGCAGATCACTGACCGAGATGTGGTCGAGATCGTCCATCCCCCAGCCGAATGGCGTGTGTTCTTCGCGCACGCGATCCACATACTTTTGCAGATAGATCAGTGGAATGTTCCACCAGGGATTCCGGGCAAGGTCGCTGATTTCGCGCTGCCGGAATCCGAGGGCCCCCAGCACACCCCGGCTCTGGAGATCCTTTTCGGTGTACCACCTGTCGCCGATCCGGCGCATCACATTGTCGCGCCGGTGATAAGGGACAATGGGGAGGTTGAATTCTTCAAGGTACGGCCAGTAGAGGTTATATCCCGGGTGATAGAAGTGCTCAGCGCCGACGTCAGCGTAGAGTCCGTCGGGAAACGGGTCATGAATGCTGCGTACGTGGCCACCAGGGTGGCCCGCCGCTTCAAGAACGGTGACGTCGTGGCCGCGACGTACCAGTTCATACGCACAACACAGTCCGGCGATGCCGCCGCCGGCTATGATCACATTCTTCTTTCCGGCTGAAGCCGCCTGTGCGGACGAGTGGCGCATCGCCGCCAGGGTAATCGCCGCGCCTGTCAATTTCAGGACCTCGCGGCGGTGGATCAGGCCGGACCTTGGTGCCGGGCTGTCTGCAGAGGCACTCGCCTTCTCGGAGCGGGACATCTCCCTTTCCTCAGTGAATGGAGTTGTGCCGCGCTGCGTGTTGGGTTGCAACCCTTGTGAACGGCAGCGCGGCGTCTATGTCCGGTGTAAGCCTGGAGCGGCAAAATCAACAGCCTGGCTACACGTTTTCCGGAACAACAAAAGGCGCACGATAGCCGCGGTCGCCGTCGCGCAGAATCAGGGCAGCCTCTTTGTCCCCGATCACCTGTTCGGTCACGGGATCAAAACGCAAAGTGCGGCCCACGCGGTAGGAAGCGTTTGCCAGTTGCATCAGGCCGGCAGAAACGTAAGCTTCTTCAATGGGTGCGTCCAGATCTTTGTAGTTCCGCGAGCGCACACAGTCGATCCAGTTCTGGAAATTTCTCACGGTATCGTCGCTATTCCTGCTCTCCCCGGTGGGGCCAGGTTCCTGCTCTTCACCCATCCAGGTTCGCCAGGTCTGAGCGTCCTCATCTCCCATTGACAAATACCCTTTCGAGCCGTAGAAAATGGCGCCGATCGAGCTGGGCGCGCCGGACGGAGGCATCTGGCCGGAGGCAGCGCGGTGCCGTTTCGGCAAGGGAGTCCCGAGCGCCGGAGTACCAATTTCGGCCTCGTGGTTGGTGATCCAATGGCGAACCTCGAACTCCAGCATTTTGGGCTTGGCATTGGGAATGTGGTACTCGAAGCCGCAGTGCAGGGTGTTGGGAGTCTGCTGATCATCATCAAACATGAAGTGCGCTCCGACTGCAGAGATCTTATTGGGGAATTTCAGGCCCAGACCCCAGCGTGCCGCGTCAATCTGGTGGATGCCCTGATTGCCGATATCCCCGTTGCCATACCACCAAAACCAGTGCCAGTTGTAAAGGAAGCGGTTTTTGGTGAACACGTGCTCAGGCGCCGGGCCCTGCCACAAGTTGTAATCCAGCCCCTCCGGTACCGGGCTTGGAGGTGTGTGGCCAATGGTATTCCTCCATTTGAAGCACAAGCCACGCGCCATGTAGATATCGCCAATCAACCCGTTGTGCAGCTTTTCCATGGCGCTTTGGTACGCCAGCGAAGCGCGGCATTGCGTGCCATGCTGGGCAATACGGTTATATTTCTTTACGGCGCGCAGCAGTTGTTGACCTTCCCATAAATTGTGCGCACAGGGCTTTTCAACGTAGAAATCCTTTCCGGCCTGACTGGCCCAGATTCCCATGAGCGTATGCCAACTGTTGGGCGTGGCGATGCTCACGGCGTCGATCGATTTATCATCGAACAACTTACGCAGGTCCTGATAGCCCTTCGGCCTGGGCTTGCCCATTTTTTCAACTTCAGATAACCGCTGATTCAAAAGAGGCAGGTAAACATCGCACAATGCCGCTATTTCCACGTTCTGGAGTTGCGCAAGCGCACTGATATGGTCCCTGCCGCGGTCATGCAGCCCTATCACAGCCACGCGAACCCTGTCGTTAGCCCCCATCACCCTGGACGGGAGGATTTCAGCAAATCCGCCCATCGCTGCAAGTCCTGCAGCCGTCGTGCCGACGCCGGTCTTGAGGAAATCGCGCCGGCTGATTTCAGATTTTTCTCGTTCCTTTGACATATATGCCTCCCTATAAGTTCCTGCTCTCGCAGCCTTTCAATACTCTATGCGAAAAGTTTACACCCTAACGTCCTTCCGCATATTCCTGGTAGGCTTCGGCGACGTGGGCCTGCTTGTCATCTCCGTGGTGAATAAACACGCGGTAGCGAAGGGTGAGGGACTTGCCCTCCGGGATGGTCCAGCTTCCGTCTTTGTTGAAATCGCCGGTGAATTCCCGAATGGCAAACGGATTTGCGGCGAACAATCCGTAGCCCCGCGCGTGCCAGTAGGTTGGATGGCGAAAACTTTTGGGGCTGTCAAAGATGGCGACCCCAACTTCTTCGGCGCCCACCTTTCCGTAATAATCCACCCAGTTTGCGCGTTTGCCCCAGACCTCTTTTTCACCGACGCTGCCGTTGGAGTTCACCATGTGGCCGGGCGGCACATTCAGTGTTTTGGTAAGCCGTAATGCGAAGCTGCCTTCCTTGGTGTCACCCATCACAACATCCGATCCGTGGTTGGCTGTGATGGTGAGCACACAGTCAATCATGCGGGTTTGCTGGCCGCCGTGGAAGACGTATGCCTGGGTTTCATCCGCAAGGATTCTTCCTCGCGGTCCGACCAGGTGGAAAAGCGCCCGGATGGTGCCGGAGTCCGCACCGCCCTTCACTTCCTCAATTTTTGCCAGAACGGTGCGCCCGAACACTGAGTCATCGCTCCACTTGGGATAGAGGGCTTCTCCCCAGAAGTCGACACCGTCCACGTCGCCATGGCCGAAGTACATGGGACGCTGGTGAGGTTCCAGATTGGGATCGTGCTCGTGCCCCGGCGGAACCTTGTTGCCGATGGGGAACCCCCGAGTGATGATGGTTCCCTGGGCGCTGCGCAAAGGCATGAAGTAGGGTTTTGCGATTTTCGGGTCAAAGTAGTAGGTGGCAAACGGTTTTCCTCCGATGACCACGTTGATGTGAGTTGCCTCACGCTGAAGCTGAACGTTTTCTCCTGCGGCATACGCGCAGGAGGCAACCAGAACAGTGCCTGCAAACAGTAGAAGCGATGAGTAAACAATTTTGCTTCGGAGCATGGCTGGACCTCTCAAAAATGATCGCGGGCGCTACCACGGGCCTTGCGAGGCAGCACACGTTTCATGGAATTTATTATCTATGAATTGGATGTGCTTAGACGAAGGCTTTCAGGCCAAGCTGCCCGATTCATAGGTCGTTCACGCCAAGTGCCTGCATTAATCCTCCGCCGAGCAAAAGGAACTGCCTGAGCAGGCGATACCGTTTGCGCGAACAGAGTGAAAACGGGAACAATACCCTCCAGACAGTCCGCATATCGTAAGAGAAGCAGATCATAGCGAGCTACTAAAGTCTCAGGTCTGCGCACTTCGCTGATACCTACCAGCCGAATCCGCGGGGCTATGATCCAGCTTCACCGGCGGTCACCGCAGAGCATTTCAGGATTGTAACGCACTGCATTATGAGAGCCCACGGAAAATTATGAGGATGCCCCGAAGCACTCAAGACATCTGAACACCTGCGCCCCAGCTGACTTAGTCACGATCGAAATCGGAAGACAGGCTCATCTCCCCAGGGTGCTCTTCGTGCTTTGCCGTTCACCATGGGCCTGGACGTCCAGATTAACCGGCCGTCCAGGCTGACATGGCACTTAAGTTATTCCCTCACCTGTCCGGCGGTGATAACCGCAAGAGGGTGCAAGGGGTTTACCGAAAGGCCAGATGCACATCAAAATCTATACTTCAGCGCAATCTGGATGATCCGTGGATCGTTAGCGCTCTGGATCAAACCAAAGGTTGAATCCGTAAGATAGTTGTCCGGGTTCTGGAAATTTGTGTGGTTCAAGACATTGAAGAAGTCGAACCGCAACTCCACGCGCTGTCGCTCTGTGATTTTGAAGTACCGGCTCACAGCTGTGTCGATATCAAAATAGCCGGGCCCCGAGAGCGAATCCAACCCTGCGTTGCCATATGTGCCAACCGGACTTAGGGCAAAAGCGCTCGGGTTAAGCCATTGCAAGGTATTGGTGTTCTTGAGGTAAGGATTCCCAATAGCGTTAGGACGGTCCAAACCAACACCGCTCAGTGAATTGTCGATTCCGTCATATGGGCCGTACCAAGACCCTGTGTGAAAAGCAACAATTGGGGATATCTGCCAATTGCCCAGCACGTTGTTCGCAAATGAATTGGTAAAGCGAGGCGTCTGGGCAATCAGGGTCAAATTGAAAATATGGCGGAGGTCAAAACCGCAATTTCCTCTTTCACCATTTCGATTGAAGGGATTCTGCGTATAGGCGCCACCCATATCGCCCTGAAAGTCTCCACTGCTGATGCAGTGGGAATAGGTGTAATTAGCCAGGACTGTGTAGTGATCGCTGAATCGATGCTGAATCTTAAGCAGCGCCGACTGATAAGTCCCGTTTGCGCCCGCATCCAGTTGATAGATGTCGGAGATTTGGGAACCCGTGACGGGGTTGATAAGGTACAGGCGTCGTCGCTGATCTATGTTGTCGAGCGTTGAGCAGGGTGAGCCGCCGCACATTCCCGGAATGAAAATCCCGGGGTTGATGTCCGCACCGGTCCAGATGTGGGTGGACTTGTTGCCCATGTAGCTCGCCTCAAACATCCAATTTTGGGCCACTTGCAGTTGATAACTGAGGTTCCACTGATGGACAGACATCGGCTGTGAATCCAAAGGATAGCTGTAATAACTGCTTCCCGCTGGGAAAACCGCATTTTTCGAGGGCGGATAAGGCAGGGGAAAAGGATTGCCACCCGGGTAACCCTGGAAGGGATCCGACAAGCCCCCTGGAGGGTTGTTTAGATTGATGACGCTCCCCCACGGAGCTCCCTGGGTCTGGTCCTCGAAGTAGGCAGTCGGAATCGTATCATAGAAAAGACCATAGCCGGCGCGGATCACCTGGCGGCCACTGCCGGTTGGGTCCCAGACGATTCCCACTCTTGGTTCAATGGCCCCCCACTTGCGGTTCGTGTATGTCCGGGGCACACCGGGATCTCCGGGGTAGGTCAGACCCGGAGGAGCATTATCGTACTGGGTGGTTGTTGTGCCTGCGGTGAACGCGGCCGTGCTGAAATGATCCACAGCATTATTCCTTTCAGTCACCGACAGGTTAGGCTCCCACCGCAATCCGAGGTTGACGTTGAAACGCTTGCTGAATTGGATGTTGTCGTTGATATAGACGCCAGCATAGTTTTGCCGCCCGTTGAATTGCGTCGTGTTCCCCTGGTCGAAAAAGCTGGGCGCCCCCAGAAGGAAATCCAGCAGCCCGTCGTTTGTATTCTGCCCGTTGAACTGAAAGCCGCCGTTTGCGTAGGCGGTGTTGTTGTACGGGTACTGGTAATGGATCCAGTCCACCCCCGTTGACAAGTGATGCCTGCCGAGCATCATGTCCACGTCATCCGCAATTTCCGCCACATTATCCTTAAACAGTGCATCTGCGCAGGTCCCGCAGCCGATACCGAAATAGCTCGAGATCGACAGATCAATGGCGTTGGGCGTGGCCTGAAATAGATTGGCGCCGAAATCCGTCAGATTCTTCATGTCAGGCGCGGCTCCGCGCGTAATGGCCAGCCGCGTCCAGGCGAGATGGAGAGAATTGAGAGTGTTGGGAGTGATGGAGTAAGTGTCGCCGATCGTGGCTGACTGGGCACGGTCAAGAACACCGCGTTGGGTTGTCAGCAGGAAGTTGCCACCAAAAGCGGCAGGACTTTTGTAATCCGAAAAAAAGTACCGCCCGTAAACAGTCTGCTTCGCGCTCTTGTTCCAGTCTACGCGGGCGATATATTGATTTTCGTTCTGCGGTTCAGGAATCGCATATGTGATTTGTCCGCAAGGATTACTGGAAACGGGCACGTCTTTGAGCAGATTCAGGGCGACCTGGTTGTACCTGGAGGGATCAACGAAATCATTGGGAAACGGCTGTCCTGTTGACGGATCGATGATCGTGCGCGCCGTTCCGCTGGACTGGCAGGAGGCGGATTCAAGTGCGCTCCAATCTCCGCTCAGGACTGCCGCAGTCGGCACATAGGTGATCGATGAAGGTGGAGCTGTCCGGATTCGGGTGCCTTGGTAACCGAAAAACGCGAATAGTTTGTCCTTCTTGACCGGCCCGCCAATCGTGCCTCCAAACTGATTTCTTTTCAGGGTGTCCTGAGTCGCGGCGAAGAAGTTGCGGGCGTTGAGATCGCCGTTGCGCAGGAACTCAAAGGCGTCCCCGTGAAACTGATTGGTGCCCGATTTAGTCACCACATCAACCTGGGCGCCGGGATGAAGTCCCCACTTGGCCGAAAGACTGCTGGTTTGAACGCTGAATTCCTGAATGGCGTCAGGGAAGGGGAAAGGAAGATTGATGTTTGAAAAATTGTCCATGTGCGTGGCGCCGTCCAGACGATAGCTCGTCGCACTGGACTGTCCGCCCGCAACCGAAATACTGTCGGAACTGAAATAATTCTTGCTGGTTTTGACGTCGGTCAAATTGGGGTTCACAGTGTTGGTTGCGGCACCCATCAGCATGATCAGATCTGTCGCCTGGCGACCATTCAAGGGCAGATCAAGAATACGTCTGTCGTCCATGACCTGGCCGACAGACGTGGTCTGCGCTTGCAGCATGTTGGCGTTTGCGGTCACATTAACCTGCTGCTTGACCTCGCCAACGTGCAACGTGATGTTGATGGTAACGCTGCTGCTCACCTGAAGAACGATCCCTGTCTGGATATAGGCGTTGAAGCCCGAAGCTTTCACCTCGAGCCGGTAGGGTCCAACCGGAAGGTCGGGAAGTGCGTAGTTTCCGCTTGGGCCACTGATTGCCGTCCGAACAAAACCCGTATTGGTTTGCGTTGCCCTTATCGTTGCATTAGGTACAACCGCACCGCTTGTGTCCGAAACCAAACCGGAAATCTGAGTACCTGCCTGCCCCTGGCCTCTGAGCCGTGTCATTGGCACAGTCAACAGAAGTCCAAATAGCAGAAATGCAGTCCATATGACTTTCCTTGTCATTAAAATCTCTCCTTTGTCCTTCGGACCAACCCACTTGCCCGCGCAAAACTTTAATCACATTCAGTTGCAGTAACTGATTCCATCAACTGCATAAATATGGGTGCTAATAAAATAGAGCTATACGTGTCCACGAACAACGCTCCAATCGAAATTCATTCCGAATGGACGCGTCACCGACGATATTTCATACTTACTGGCGTTTGCCCCTGACGTCTCAGGAAAGATAATGTAAAGTCTCTTTAACCAGCCTATGAGTGCCTTCAAACGGATCGCCCGCGTTCGTTTCCCACTCCATGGAAAAATAGCCGCGGTAGCCGCTGGCTTTTGCAATGCCAAATGCCTTCGCAAGGTCGATTTTGTAGACAGTGCCTTTGCTGGAAACGACTTCATCCTTGACGTGCGCCATGTTGAAAACGTGTTTGAACATGGCTTCGACGCCGCGGTAGTTGTATGAGGGGTCCCCCTTCAGCATCGTGTTGCCAAAATCGGGCAGCGCGCGGAGATAGGGATTATCCGCTTTTTCAATGACCTTGACGATGAAGAACGGGTCTTCGTTATCCAGACTGTCGTTTTCAAGATTGATGACAATGTTCTTCTTGGCTCCGTAGTCCGCAAGCTCTCCGAGGCTTTGCGCGGCGCGGTCAACGTCCGGCTTGGCGCCGCGGGAACCTCCCAGGTGCTGGCGGACGCTGGGAGAACCCAGAACGACAGCGATGTCGATCCATCGCTTGCTGCTGTCAACGGAAGCCTTTCGGACAGCCGGATCCGGATCATAGAATTGACCGGCGCCCAGACCGAGATCAACAAAATGCGAGCCGGCCTTGGCCATCTGTTCGCGAAGAGTGTTGAGATACCGGGGTTCTGTGGAAGGGAAGTGCGCGCTGAGAGGGTTGATGTTATGGATGTCGAACTTTTCGATTGCCATCCTGGCAATGCCGATGATATCCATGCCCGGCTTGCTTCGATTGCGATTCGAGTTATGAGGGCCTTCCATATATTCACGGAAGGGCCAGGATGTCAGCGCCAGGCGGTCAATGGGCCGGACCGGAAATTTGATGTGAGGCTGGCGTGCGACGGCTGCTGAGATTGTGCTCCGGCAAAGAGCACTCAGGCCTAGCGCGGCAGAGCCTTTCAATAGATCACGGCGTGAGAGGTTCATATGAGTTGGCGTCCCCTTGGCAACGAATTCGCTTCGTTGGATGATGACCGCTGGCCACTCCATCCGCAGATATTGCCGCTTTCAATCGCGGCATCAAAAGTCTCAACGCTAGCCAAACCAACACGCGGTCGAGCATGGTCAAAAAGCTAGATAAAACGAATAACAGATATCACGGAGATTTGCAGTGTGTCAAGCATTGAAGGTTACTGCTTTTCCGATAATTTACGAAATTACACTGTAAATAGTCAAATGGCGGCCGGATAGTTTTTACCAAACTCCAGCCAACAGGAAAGCAAGACAGAATCCACGAATAGCTGCATAATGGAGTTTCTATCAGCAACTGTTTTGGATGAGGTTCGACAAGATTCCTGAACCCTGTGTAACTTTGAACCTTGGGCTACTTGCTTCAGTCCCTTGCAGGAATGGTTGGACTGAGATTGCGCTGGTGGCGATCTACGAATAGAATGTCCGCCCTCCGCAGACGAGAACAAATCGCGTGAAATTTCTGCACACTCTGGCCGAAAAGCTTGAACATACGCTCCTTCTTTATGGTGGCTGGGGGCTTGTGGGCATTGCCACCCTTGACTCTGCCGGCCTTTCAATGCCCGGCGTGAAGGACTTTCTTCTCATTTACCTATCCAGCCAGGATCCGGGCAGAGCCTGGCTTTACGCGGCGGGGTGCACGCTTGGAACCGTTGCGGGCTCATTCGTTATTTACTTCATCGGCCAGACGGGCGCCCGCCTCCTGAAGAAAAAACCATCCGACCGGGAAATGAGCCGTGCCAAGAAGTGGCTGGTGAAGAATGATTTTCTGACGGTCCTGGTTGCATCGCTGCTGCCTCCGCCGCTGCCCTTCAAGCCGATCTTGCTGGGATCGGGCGCCTTGCGAATCAGTCCCATAAGGTTTGCGGGTGCGCTGGTGCTGGGGGGGATTCTCAGGTTCGGCGCGGAGGCCTGGATCGGGGTCCGTTACGGCACAGGCGGAGAACATTTCCTCAAGAATAACCTCATCTGGATTTCGCTGGGGTTTGTCGCCATCGTTGTGATCTCGACCTTGCTCTATCGCTGGTGGACTTCCGGGGATAAAGAAGGCCAATCGCCGGCAACCACTCCTGTGTCCTCTGATCGCGGCCAAGACTAATCGTACCGGAACCTGCCTGAAAAATCGAATTCCTGCGACAGAACGTGCAACTGCTGGTCGAGTTTTATCCTGATTGCAAAGCCGCCGCGCCGGGCGTTGGCCGGCTGGAAGCGAAGGTCCCGGACCGTGATCGTTACGCCGTCCTCGGTGGGAATAACTTCGGACCACGGAAACCGTGCGAAACCCATAAAGACTCTGGCTGTTCGAGTTTCCATGGCCGTTTTGAGAGCGGCCGAGGGCTCAGGTTTATGGAAGACTCGCGAGCCGGCCGGGTCAACGCCCGCGCTGATCGTGTTGACCGGAAGAACATAATAAGCTCCGGAAGTTTCGACCACTCCCGTCCATTCGAGGGGACTCGTAAAGCTCGGGAACGCACCCAGCCGTTGCGGGTTGGCCTGGTGATAGCGGACGGAGTCGAGCATATTCAGTGCCCGGCGATGGCTGAAGTCGCGCAGGCCCCACAAGGCCACAATGGCGCAGAGGGAAAAGATGGCGCCAGTCTGAAAGCCGGTCTTGCGGGCTCCCACCTCCTCCGTAATCAGCCGGAACAGGGCGGGTAGCCCGAGTCCTGCAATCAGAGCCAGCCAAAGCAGAGGATCAACAATGGGTTCAATGCCCCAGGCGTACCACTGGCCACTGAAGGGCAAAAACGGACGGACCCCATAGGAATTCGTAAAATCGAACAGCAGGTGGCTTCCTGTTGCAGCGCAGCACGCCAGCAGGAGCCAGCGGCCGTCAAGCGGCGGTCCAGTCGCCTTAGGACGCGCTCTTTTTCCCAGGAGATAGATGCCCGCTGCCAGCGCCATCCCCAGTGCTGCCACTCCGATGATCGAATGCGTTATCCCACGGTGATGTTCCAGATAGGTCACGCTGCCCCAAAAACCACTGACCAAGTCAATATCGGGAAGATTTGAACCAATGACCAGGGCCAGTGTGGCGTATCGCGTCTTGCGGTTGAAGCCCGCCTGGCTGATGGCAATGCCGGTAAGCGTGTGGGTCAGATTGTCCATGTCAAAGGACCGTTGCTTGTGGGAGTGCAGGATTTCCACCCGGCCGGTGTCTGTCCGGTTCCGCCCGCGCTCCCGCCATCACGTTTTGGAACTCAGGAAAGGCCCGGGCGCCAATAACGTTAATGCATCCGGGGCCACCTCAAAAGTGACAGGTATCCGCCCTGCCAGTTCGCCATCGACTTCAAAGAAGATGTCGTCTGCGGCTTGCTCGTTCCTGCAATGGCCGCTGAATCCGTTCAGAATATGGACATCCCCCAGCCGCTGATGGGTTTGGGTGAGGACGCCCAGGGCGTATCGAAGGTATCGCCCTGGACCGGATCCCTCAAACATGCAGCAGGAAAAGTCCGGCCCACGAATACTGTGCGGCAGCGCCAGCTTCAGCCATCCTGCGTACCGGTGGGACCGCTGGATCACCGCAAAAGTTGCCGAAACGGTGGAACCGTCCATGGAAAACTGGAAGCGTGGAAAGCTGTAGCGGAATACTTGCCGCACCGCTTCCCATCCGTAGGCGACAACTCCCAGGCGAAGTTTCGCCCCCATGTTGAGCTGGCTGATAATGCGGGCGTCAAAACCAACGCCTGCTACTGCGAGGAAGAAACGTTGGCGGACTGATCCGGATTCTTCCCAGGTGGCCCGTCCCAATGGGATCCTGCAGGGGCGCCAGGACGGGATCTGCCTGGCCGCCTTCACGATGTGCCCGGGAAGTCCCAATTCTTTTGCGACGATGTTGGCGGTTCCACCCGGCAGGATGGCGAGCGGGACGTGACCGGGCGTCAGGCCGTTGATCACCTCGTTGATGGTGCCGTCGCCCCCACACACGATGACCAGGTCACTTCCGTTTTTGACAGCCTCTCGAGCCAGTTGTCTGCCGTCGCCCGGGCAGGAGGTGGCGCGGAAGTCGGCCGCGATTCCGGCACTGCGCAGTGCCGCCACCGCCTCGCGAATCTGGCGGGCACGCCGGCTGCTTCGGACTCCAGCCAGTGGGTTGAAGATTAAGACAGCATTTTTCAATGGAAGGTTTCTCGGTGGCCCGGTTAAACTGGCTCCCTGGGGGTGGAATGCGGACGATGCCTGGCGCCGGCGACCGGCCTGCGATTCATCAACCAGCCAGATTACGACCCCAACAGTCTACTGGGAAACCGTTTTCGGGCTAACCCCCGTAACCACTTTCCTGGCGATTTTCTCGTCGGTCTTTTTCTTGATTTTGGCGTCAATCCAGACCATATCACCCACTTTAAGGTTCGCCTTTGTGCTTCGCTTGCCGTTGTCAACAAACCTGGTGTTTCGCTCCAGCTTGAATACCTGGCCATCCCCAAAGACGGTCTTGTCCAGGATGATCTGGTCTTTCCCGATTTTCTTCACCACTCCGTATATATAATTCTGATACTTGCCTGCCACGGAAATAGCGTTCTCCAGCCGGTCTGCCGCCCCGGGGGACTCAGTTGATTGATAAACTTGTGCCCACACCTGCCCGGCTGCGAGCGTGCCGGAAAAGACGCAATATATTAGAAGGTTAGTGATCCTGGTCTTCATGATTATCCACCATCCCCAAATACTTGATTCGTTCTGTCAACGAAGCTAACAACCGGAAGATTGCGATGTCAAGCCCCAGGGGCGGCAGAGCACGGACTGAGCCGGCAGGGTTGGATTCGCGCGCCGCATCCACCGTGCCATAGGCGACGGGCGGCGCCCCCTCCGGCAACCATGGAAGCTGCTGCTCCCTACTTCGTTGAGGCCGCGCTCTCAAGGGCGTTCAGGTCTTGAACGAGGACGTTGCGCCCTTCGATCTTCAGCATCCCTTCTGATTGAAAGTGGCTCAGATTTCTGGAAACCAGTTCCCGCACCGTGCCAATCTGGAATGCCAGTTCCTGGTTGTTGATGCTCAGTCCGAATTCGATTCCACGAGCTGTCTTTTGACCCTTCTCCCGGGCCTGCTGCAGCAGCCAGGATGCCAAACGATTGCGAACAGTCGTGAAGGAGAGTTCCTCAATAATGCCCACAAGCTGCCGCAATCTCGAGCTGACGACTTTCAGGACCTTTAAGGCCATTTCGGGCCGTTCCAGGCATAACGCGCGGAAGTCCTTCTTACTGATGAAGAGCAGCGTGCATGGGTCTACAGCGGCGGTTGAAGCCGGGTAGCGCCCGCCATCGAACACCGGAAGCTCTGCGAGGGAATGGCCTGCCTTCTCGATATGCAGTACCTGCTCGCGCCCGCTGGCGGAAACGTTGAATATCTTCACGCTTCCCGCCTGAACCACGTACAATCCCTCGCAGGGATCGCCTTCGGAAAAAATCATTTCGCCCGGCTGATACTGCCTGGACAGTGCGCGATCCGCCAGCATCTCCAGCTCTCGCTCTGTCAAATCAGCAAACAGCGGAACGTCGCGAAGAGACTGAATACGCTTTGTTATTGAATTGTCCATGGCGTCTTATTTTACTTCCGAATGGCTGGATTGACCATGCGCAAGGAAGGACCGCCAGGAGGTTCCGGGGCAGGTTTCGGGTCAAAAGCCCGTCACCCGATAGAGTGATTTACGTCACATCATTGATTTTGGGTTTCCCCTTAAATAGGCATAAGCAGCCTATGAAAAACTCAGCCAAATCAGTTGCGTTCCCTAAATTGAAGGGCGGCGTTTTTGCCTCAGGAAAACCCTGGAACAGATCCCTGACGGAGTTTGTCCAGGCCCTCGAATCCGTCAAGTCAATTGTGAACCTGCCCAAGCACGCCAAACTTCTCGAAGAAGGACAGATGCCGGAAGGCATCTTTGTTCTTTTGCGCGGAAGCGTCAAGCTGTTTGTCTCGCTGAAGGGCGGAAAGATGCTGATTTTGCGGGTCGTGCAGTCGGGAGAGGTGCTTGGCCTGAGCGCCACGATGTCATCCAAACCTGCCGAGTACACGGCGGAGACTCTGAGTCCGACTCAGTTCCTATACGTCCCCCGAAAAGACTTTCTCGCGTTGCTCGAAGAACACCCGGAGATTTGTATCTCAGTTGTTGAGGTTTTGAGCCATCAGCTGCGTGAAGCTGTGAATATGATTCACTACTCTTCCGGATCGCAACCGGCGGTGGAAAAGCTGGCTGATTTACTGGAGTTATGGGTCGCTGAAAGCGGCCGGATGACGGAGCGTGGTGTTGAGTTCAAGCTTCCCCTGACGCAGGAAGAGATCGGCCAGATGATCGGTGTCTCACGCGAAACTGTTTCCCGGCTCATCGCTGAGTTTGAGGAAGAGGGCATTCTGGAATTAGAGGGTTCGCACGTCCGGATCTTGAAAGGACACCATCTTGAGGACATGCCCGCGGCCAGGAGCCGGAAACCCGCAAAAGAAAATACCGTCGCAGAGTCAACCAACGCGGGCGCCGGCGAATCCGCCTCTTCTTCTGAAGCGCACCCCGGCACCGGTTCCGCTCCGGGAAATACCCGGAACGGGAACTTCCCGAACTAGGCGCTTGCCCGGACTGCTCGTGGCTGGTACACGCACGAAGGGTCCGCGGCGAAAGGGTCGGCCGTCAGAGCATAGGCCCGCGACCGGGAGCCGCCACAGATTTCCCGAAATTCACACACACCGCATTTCCCCTTCAAATTTGATGTGTCGCGCAATTGCTTGAAAAGCGGCGCGTTCCGGTAGATATCAGCCAGCGGCTGGCGCCGCACGTTGCCCGCTGCCAGGGGGAGAAATCCGCTGGGAAAAACCTCACCCAGGTGAGAGATAAAGACAAAGCCTTTGCCGTCGTTCAGGCCACGCGGCGCGCGGCCGATCCCGTCGCCCAGCGGCTTGCCATGCGGCATTGAGAGAGTGGTGATATTCCTCCGGCGCTCTGCCGCGCGTTGTTGCGCCAGATAGCGCCTGTAATGTTGCGCCTCGGTCGTCTTGATATCGAACTCAACATTCCGGGAGATATCTGCAAGCCTGGCGAATACCTGCTCGAACTCCTCGGCGCTGATCAGGTCCTGAAGCTGGCCCCGGCCTGTCGGTACCAGAAAGAATACGCTCCACAGAACCATCGGGAAGGTTTTCAGCAGGGCAACCATACTGTCGAAGTCAGCCAGGTTGCGCCTGGTGATAGTGGTATTGATCTGCATGGGGAGCCCGAGTTCGCCGGCCCAACGCACTGCATCCAGGGTCAGGGCGTACGAGCCGGAAACGCCCCGGAATGCATCGTGGATTTCCGCTGTGGAACCATCCAGGCTGATGGCAAGTCTCGCCAATCCACATTGACGCAGCCGGGCGACTGCCGCGTGGGTGAGCAGGGGCGTGGCGCTGGGCGTCATCGACATCCGAACTCCCCGGCGGGTTCCATAGTCCACCAGACTGTAAATATCCGGCCGTTTGAGAGGGTCCCCTCCCGTCAGGACAAACAACGGGGCTGCCATCCGGGCTACCTGGTCGATGAGTTCTTTGCCCTCTTCAGTTGAGAGTTCGAGCGGCGAACGAAGTGGTTGCGCGCAGGCCCGGCAGTGCAGGCAGGCCAGGTCACACGCCTGCGTGGCTTCCCAGATGACGATGAATGGTGTTTCGTTGAAATCCATGTTTTGCCACTCTCGATGTCCCTTCCCGCGAAATAACCTGTACCTGAATCTAAACATTCCTGTACCGCCACTGCAGTGACTAAAGTCACATTCGCTGTGTGACGTCTGTCACAGACTACAATCGTAAACAGGTTTATCTTGTGAATGTCTGGTTGGCGGGGCCTTGAGATTGATCGGGGCCAGCCGACCGGCGGTTTTAGAAAGACCAGTCCTCATTAAGGTCAGTTGACCTTCCGGCGTTCTGCCCCGAACGCAAAGGGTAGAGACGGTTCAAGACCGGCCGTCTCTACCTCCCTTCATTCCTGGCGTTATAATCCTCCTGACAGGTTGAAAAATGGAACAGGTATGTCATGCTGAGAAGAGTGAATCTTCGCGGCATGGGTGGAATCGGCCAAGTGCAGGTTTCTTCTTCACTTGCGGGTCCCTGGAAGGTTGCCGGGAGCGGTTTTTTTCAGGCGTCGTGAAGAGTCGCCTGTTCACATGGTTTTCAATCAGCGGGAGATAACTGTGGCCAGGAACGTTGAGATCGAGAAGGAAATTGAAAAGCTGAGGGAAGAGATCCGGCGCCATGAGCACCGCTACTACGTCCTGATGGACCCGGAAATCTCTGACGTCAAGTTCGACGAGCTGATGCACCGGCTCCAGGAGATGGAAAAGGAACACCCAGGGTTGGTGACGCCCGATTCTCCCACTCAGCGTGTTGGTGGCCAGCCCGCGGAGGAGTTTGCCAAGGTCCGGCACTCGGCGCCCATGCTGAGCCTTGACAACACCTATTCGGTGGAGGAACTCCGGGACTTCGACCGGCGGGTGCGTGAGCTCTCCGGCCGCGAGCAAGTCCCTTATGTGGCGGAACTGAAGCTGGACGGCCTCTCCATGGCCCTGACCTACGAAGACGGGGTCCTCGCTCGGGGGCTCACGCGCGGGGACGGGGCCACTGGAGAAGATGTCACTCAAAACGTGAAAACCATCCGGTCTGTTCCCCTCAAGATCGATTCCAGAAAACTTGGCGCAATCGGGCCTGCCAAAAAATTTGAGGTGCGTGGCGAAGTGATCATGACGCACAAAGCATTCCGGCAAGCCAACGAGCAGCGCGAGAAGAACGGTGAGCAGCCCTTTGCCAATCCCCGTAATGCCGCGGCTGGCGCCATCCGCCAACTTGATCCCAAGGTGGTGGCGCAACGGAACCTGGACATTTTTCTCTACTACCTGCTGGTGGATGGCCGCCCGCCGCTTAAAGAACACTGGAAAATTCTGGAAGAGCTCAAAAACCTGGGCTTCAAAGTGAATCCTTACAAAAAGCTCGCGAAATCATTTGACGACTTGATCGGCTACATCCAGGAGATGGAGTCCCAGCGCGAAAAGCTC
>Ga0307373_10001114_pt1 | contig 50673 bp, 45 predicted proteins | sample OX2MG_FD_202534 | JGI IMG/M metagenome (GOLD analysis project Ga0307373, IMG submission 202534) | Soil microbial communities from Risofladan, Vaasa, Finland - OX-2 | ecosystem: Environmental > Terrestrial > Soil > Coastal area > Acid sulfate soil | place: Finland: Risofladan, Vaasa | collected...
GCGTCGATGCTGTAAGAAGTGCGCACGATGGCGCTGGCCGCGTCGCGGGCCGTGAAGCGCAGATGCCATTCGCCGCCGGACTGATCAGCGCGAAGGTTTTCAACGGTAGGCGGAGTGTTGTCCACTTCGAAGCGGTCGCTGAGGCGTTCGGCGGTGAGCGCGTGGCCGACGGGATTGGAGTCCGCGTCGGACGCGACGAGTTTCAAATAGTACGCGCCGTCAGGCATGGAATTGGTGTCCCAGGAGTAAAAGTCGCCATGGATTTTGTCCTTCAGAAGCTTCCATTCTTTTTCACCCTGGCCGCGGTAATAGAGTGAGAACACGAGTTTGTCGCCGTTGTCGTCGTGCGCAGTCCAGACAGCGGTCTCATAACCCTTTGAAGAAAAACCCTGGGGCGGAGCCGTGAAGGTTGGAGGATGCTGGAATATGGCGCTCGAGAAATTCACTTCGCCCGCTTGGGGAGTTTCCGGCATGCGCAGAGGCACGACCGATGGCGGCTGCTCGGGACTAACGCCCGTTGATGAAATTCCGCGGGCGCGCAAGCCGGGCTGCTCGACGACGATGCCCTCGATTACCGGAGCGACGTTGTTGCGAAGATAAGCGAGCTTCACCCAAGCGAGCTGCGGCTGATGCTGGCGGGCGTCTGGCGCGGCATCCTCCCGCTTATTTTTCCGTATATTTTTCCTGGCACTTGGCTGGCTCGTTGCGTGGAAGACAGCCTTCCATTGCACGAAGCGCGCGGGAGGGCACTGGACGTTGTCTCCCATCGCGCTATCTCCGGTTGTGCCGGAGTAAGGACCGGACCACGGGCTCCAGTAATCGTCAGGATCGGAAGTGTTGCCGGAGCGAACGTAAAATTCAATTTTTCCGCTTGCGGCGGCGCTTTTGCCGCTCGCGCCGTCGTGTTCACCCCACCAGGTGAGACGGCCCCAACGGGAATAAATTTTCGCGTCAAACGGCTGGGATTCAAAGGTGCCTTCGGTGGCGTAACCGGGGCCGAGAGTGAAAACTTTTCCGGGATTCGCTGTGGCGACGTACATCGTGTGACCCGGCCCAACCGCGAGCGAGGTGACTTGCGAGGCGTCGGCGCTGGCGAGGGAGGAGAACATCCGATCGCTAGTGAGTTCGATGACTTCACCATGATTTCCTGCGCCGAGCAAGAGATGATTTTCAGGCGAGAAGGCGAGCGCGTAGACGACGTCCTGCGGCGATGACCACAAAGATTCGGGCGAGCCGTCCGGGGCGATTTTGTAGACCTCGCTGCCGCCGGTGGCGCTGGGAAATTGGGGGAACATCATCATCGGCGCGGCGGATGGAATGGCGGCGTTGGGTGTGGCTGCAGCGGCGGCGGAGCGAGCCGCGGCGGCTTGGAATGCGGCGGCAAGCTGAGCCGCGGCGGCGGGAGCGACTCCGATTTGGGGCTGCCGGGCGACTTTGTTTCCTACGCCAGCGGCATAGATGTTTCCGGCGGCATCGGTGGCGAGCGCGGTGACTTCTTTTTTGTCTGTTTCATAAATGACGAAGGCTTTTCCGGCTTGAGGAAGCGCGGAAGCCGCGGCGGAATGAAACGGGACACGAATCACGAGGCCGCTGGGGTCCGTGCCAATGAGCAAATTACCATTGTGATCAAAGGCGAGAGAACGGGCGTGGGTTTCGTCGCTCTTGTAAAAAAGCTGGCCTTTGCCATCGGGAGCGACGGCGTACACCTTTCCTTTGTCACCCGTGGCGACGAAGAGCGTGCCGGCGGGATCGAAAGCGAGCGCCCAGATGTATTTCGATTTTGGATCGAAGAACACGCTGTGCTTTCCGTCGGGCGTAATTTTATAGACTTTGCCATCGGGCGAAGTTCCGACGTAGACGTTGTCTTGGTTGTCGACGGCGAGAGCCTGAGCGACGAGTTCGGTCGATTCAAAAACGGCGGTTGGTTTTGCGGATGCGTTGAGACGAAACACCTTCGCGTCGGAGCCGCCTGCGGCGTAGACGCGTCCGTGCGAATCCACGGCCAGTGCCCAGACATAGGCGAGGCTGGGATCCGCAAAAGGTTTGAATTCGGGCGCAGGCATGAGGACGCCATCGCTGCGAAGGGCGACGCCTTTGTGCGTGCCCCTTTCAAATTCCTGGAAGGAGGATTGTTCCCAGAAGCGCGTGTGCTCCGCGCGCGCCGCAATCGCGCCAAAGAGGGCCACTGAAAAAATACACACAAGTATGGCTCGCCGCATCAGTTGTCTCGCATTCTTTTTATTTACCGGATCGTTTGCGTGGCTCACTTGATCGCAATCGAAAGATATTGCTGGCCTGTAATGACTTGATTCATGCCCACGGAATGCTGGGCAATCACGGACTGGAAAAGCATTTGCGCGCCGCCGGGAACGCGAACCTGATCGAGGACGTTGCTCTCCGAGACCGGGACGTTGGGAAGCTCTTTATCCTCGACGAGCAGCGTCGGAGAATTCTGCAACAGTGTCACGTACAAATGATCGTTCTGGCGCTCGCGATTGATAATGCGGATCAGCTCGTTCAGATCCTGCAAGCGTCCCGACGGCGCACCGGGAAACAGTTCACGCATGCGATTCAGGGAAGAAGCATCACTGACAAGAATCTGAAGATTGCCGCGCGCGGCTTGCGCAGGGATGGTCAGCGGAACTTCCTGGATGAACGGAGCGCCCCGATAAGGGCGCAGCAATACTTTGATGCGAATGGTGTCGCCGGGATGAGCTTCACTCTTGTCGCTCCAGGCACCGTCAATCGCGGACCAGCGGCTGTCGGAGCGGCTGGTGACGTTCAGCGCGACTCTTTCGACTTTTGGCTGTTCGTAGGGATTCGTGTAAATGCGCGCAAACGCGGATTGCACGGCGACGGCCAGTTGGTAGCCGTCGGGAACCGGAACCTCGGTGGGAGGAAACATGTCGTGAAGCTGGACCGAGGGATGGCCAGCGAGGTCGATATGTCCGTCGAGTTGGAGCGTGGTGCCCTCGGTGTACGCGGTATTGGAAACGATGCCATTGAGGGTCGCGACAGCGACGAGCAAAGGCGTGAGCTTGGGATTCTCGACGACATTAAAGTGGAAATGCCGCTGTTGCTGGGGCGTGGTGATGTTCACGTCAACGGGAATCGTGGGCGGGGATGCGCCGAGGCGGCCGACCACAGCGGTTAAGCGGTCCTCGGTGATTGTGCCGATGGGTCCGCCGGAATTCATAATTTTGGTGGACTCGAGCGACGAGGCAAGCGTGGTGACGACGTGCGCGCGAGTCATGGGCAAAGAAACCGAGCCGAAACTGAAGAGCGGATGGCCGCAAACGAAGACGCGATTGCCGACAATCGCGGTGACCGTGCATCCCGCGTAGAGGGCGAGATCGCCAGAAACCAGGTCCATGCCGACCATGTCGCCGGGCTGGAGTTTTGCGTCATCGGGGCGCGCGGCGGTGGTGCCTCCTGCCATTGCGCTCATGCCGTAGGCTTGAAATTGATTGCTGAATAGGGCCAGGGTTTGCGGCATCACGCCGGAGAAAACGAGAGGCGTCTCGATGGGTACAAGAAATCTTCCGTCGCCGAGAGCGACTTTGCCAGGAAAAGTGCTGGGCTGCGAACCGGCAGCGGTCAGCGACGCGTCCGGCAGCTCGTTGGCAGCGATTGTGGGCGCGGGCATGGCCTTCTGAATGTCCAGCATGGTCTGAATGGGCGTGACGCCCGCAATGGCGTCTTTCGTGAAGGTGCCGATTTTGAGGGCGACCGCGCCGGCGAGCTTGCCGTCGAAGTAGACAGGGCTGCCGCTCATCCCGGCGACGACGCCCGTTTTCGCGACATCAGCGCCAGAAAGTTGGACGAGGATAACGTCCTGCTTGGGGCCCATGGCGTTCTTGAGAATGCCGAGGACGGTGACATCCATTTTTTCGATTTGATCGCCGGTGAAAATCGTGTAGGCAACGCCCTTCATTCCCGCATGAATATCGCGGAGGGGGAAAATGACGGGATTCTCGGCGGCGCCGAGAGGGACGGCGAGAAAAAGAACCGCTAGTGCGGCTAGCAGAAGGACTGGACGCAGGCGCATAGGACTTTTCATGATAGCGTGCGGCGCCGCGCGAAGCAAATCGAGGTTCCGGCGATGTAGTTTCACAGTAACGATGCGGCTTTGGGATAACGGCAGCACGGGCACCTTCCTGGTTACATGCGCAGTCTGTGAACCGCATTCTATTTGACACCGAGGGAGGGTATGGGGTTGTTTCGCGCGCGCGTGCTACTATTTTGGCGTGACGAAAAAACGCATCAGTCCGGCGAGAGGGTTTAGCGGCGTGCTTCTGGTGCCGGGTGACAAATCGATCTCGCATCGCTACGCGATTCTGGCTTCGCTGGCCGAGGGAAGCAGCGAGATTTTCAATTTCTCCGGGGCGGCGGATTGCCGGAGCACGCTCGAGTGCTTGTGCGGGCTCGGCGTGAGAATTGAGGACAAGAAAGGAAGCGTGGTTATCGAAGGGAAAGGTCTCCACGGATGGAAAGCGCCGCGGAAGGCCTTGGATGCGGAAAACAGCGGAACGACGATGCGGCTGATGGCAGGCGCGCTGGCGGGGCAGGAGTTTCGTTCGGAACTGACGGGAGATAAGTCGTTGCGGCGGCGACCGATGCGGCGCGTGATGGAGCCGTTGCGGCAGATGGGCGCCGAGATTCGCGCGCGCGACGATGAATTTGCGCCACTGAAAATAGAAGGCCGCAAGCTGCGGGCAATCGAATATGCGCCGAAAGTGGCGAGCGCGCAGTTGAAATCGGCCGTGCTGCTGGCAGGGCTTTTCGCCGAGGGAGAAACGGTGGTCCGCGAGCCGGTGCACACGCGCGACCATACGGAGATTGCGTTGCGGGAGCTAGGCGCGACTGTGGAGTGGGCGGCGGATCGAAACGGCGATCAGAAAAGCAGCGCGATTCGGATGCAGGGGAGGCCGAAGCTGATCGGACGGCCACTTACCGTGCCGGGTGATTTATCCGCGGCTGTATTTTTTCTGGCGGCGGCGCTGATTGTGCCGGAGACGGAACTCACGATACAGAGCGTAGGGTTGAATCCAACGCGCACGGCGATTCTCGATTTTCTGGCGTCGATGGGCGCGCCGATATCGGTTGTTGCGCTTGCGATGCGAGACGGCGAGCTGCTAGGTGACGTTAATGTTCATTACGCACCGCTGAAGGGCGGCAAAGTTTCGGGAGCGATGGCGGCGCGGCTGATTGACGAATTGCCGATGCTGGCGGCGCTGGGGCCTTACACGGAAGAGGGAATCGAGATCCGCGACGCGCGGGAATTACGCGTGAAGGAAAGCGACCGGATTGCGGCCATGGCCGAGAATCTGCGGTTGATGGGCGCGAAGGTGGAAGAATTTCCCGACGGGCTGCGCGTGGAGGGACGCCCGGCGGGACGGCTGCACGGGGCGACGATCGATCCACATGATGATCATCGCATCGCGATGGCGATGTCGATTGCTGCACTGGGAGCGGAGGGCGAGACGGTGATTCGCGAAGCGGATTGCGTGGGGATTTCGTTTCCGGGATTTTACGATTTGCTCGCGGGGCTTGTGAAGCTGGGGGGATGAGGCTACCGAAAACACCGAAACGCACATGGATCAGCTATATACCGCAGGTATTGCATCCGATGCCGTATTAGTTTGTTGGCTCGTGTGGGGAGCCTACTGGATCATCTCTTCGCGCACGGCAAAGCAGAAAGCGGAGAGGCAAAGCGCAAGGAATCGCGCGGGATATTTCGTATTCACAGTGGCAGGTTTTATCCTGCTTACGTCAAACACGTCGCACGTTTATCCTTTGAAGAAGCGCGTCGTTCCCCAAACATTTGCGGTTGCGCTCGTAGGAGCGATCATATGCACCCTTGGGACAATTTTTACGCTATGGGCGCGACACGTTATTGCCAACAACTGGAGCTCTGATGTGGCTTTCAAGAAAGAACATGAGCTCGTGGAGAGGGGACCGTATTCCATTGTTCGTCATCCTATCTATACGGGGATGCTGATCATGGTTCTCGGCACGGCAATCGTTGCGGGCGCGCTCGCGCAATTCGTCGCTATCGCTTTCGTGTTCGTGGGCTTTTGGATAAAGATGAAACAAGAAGAAGCACTTCTGACCGCGCATTTCCCGAACGAATATCCCGCGTATCAAGAACGGACGAAACGCATCCTCCCATTCGTGCTATAGGGTTTTAAAAAAATCATTGATTCCATGCGCGAGTTTTCGCCGAGAAGAAGTTTTTGTCCCGAATGCCACTACTTTATTGCGATTTGTGGATGGAGACGGTGCCGTAAGTGGTGCTTAGGGTGATGCGCGGGCCGCGCGCGCCGTATGTGCCTTGCACGACCGTGGTGTCGCCGCTATTGGAGGATTTCAAGCCCGAGGATTCAAAATCATTTTGGATGTCGCCCTTGCGCGAGACAGCCGAAATTTCGAAGCTCGACTGCGCGGGAAGCGTGACGTCAATATTACCGGATTCATCGGCGATGCGCAGATCGTCGTGGGGCGGGTGAGCAAACGTGACCTGGATATCGCCGCGCTTGTCCGTAAGATCGATTCTGCCAGCGACGTTTTCGAGCGTGATGTCCTTGTTCGCAGTGGAAAGCTGAATGCCCGCCGGAGCGCCGGAAACCGAAAAGTTGCCCGAATCCATTTCCAACTGACCGGAGAGATGCGCGAGGGTCAAATTGGTGAGCGAAGAAGTGTAGCGCGTGATTTTCGAAACGTTGCTGGCGCGAACGGGGCCATAGAAATCCCCGTCGATTGTGGCGTCGCCGGTGATTGCGGAGAGATCGAGTTCACCACCACGGCCGGTGACGCGGATGTTGCCCTTGATGTTGTTGATGTGGGCGTCGCCGTGGGCCATAGCGGCATCGACGTCGCCGGAAACATCGTGGATGTTAAGGTCGCCGCTCTTTGAATTAATGGTGACGGGACCAGTGATCTGCGCGATGGCGATGTCGCCGTGCTGGGTTTGCGCGTTGATGGTGGCGTGGCTTGGTAATTGGATATCGAGGTCCACTTTTACGTCCGAGGCTTCGTCGCTGGATATTTGCGGCTGAATTTGGTAGCCGTTGGCGGTCGGCGTTATTTTGACGTGTACTTTGTTGGCGTTCTCCCGCGCTTGGGTTTCGTTGGATGCGCTCGCGGTTTTGTTCACGGTGACGTGAAGCTGCGAATCATTGCCGGGATGCACGGAGATGTTGCCGCGCACGGTGGAAATCGAGATGAGTTCGTTTGGTTTTGCCGGGACGACGGGGAGGGAGTTACTCCAGTTGTAGGGGTGCTCGAACATGTTGCCCATGCCGAAGTCGATGCCAGGGTTATGCTTGCGCGCCCAGTCGAACCCGGCCAAGGATGCGACGGCCAGCAGCAATAGAACAATCAGCGCGACTTCGCCTCCGGAGACTGCGGGGGGGCCGGCTTCTCCCGAGCGAGACGCGAACAAATGATCGAAGAGACGGGCGACGCCCCAGAGGATTAGCAGCAGAGGCCAATAATGCGTGAACAGGCGGCCGATCTCGATCTCCGGATGATATTCATAGAGAAGAAAGACGACGCCGATCAGGATGAGGATCAGCCCGCCGAAGACGGAGCGCCGCCGGTGATAGTAGTAAGTCATAGCGGCCGGGGCGGCGGAGGATTTTGGGGTGGAACATATGGCGGAACAGGCGGCGAACCAGGCGGCGGAGCCTGCCAGCCACTCGGGTCGACGTGGCCTTCCGTCGAGGCGGTTTCCGAAAGAATTTTGACGACACCGATAACGATGAGGATGACGGGCCACAAGCGTTCAAACGAATACTGCCAATTATATTGGCCGATGAAGAATAGAACGCCGATGGTGATCAGGATTACAGGGCCCATCAAACCGCGCATGCGGCAGCTGGTACAATGGCAATTCCTCCAACGTGACATACTCGAATCCTCCTAAGAGGGAACTTGTGTGCGCTTCCAAATCAAGAGCACTCCGACGGCGATGAGCGCCAATGGCCAGAGACGCCATATCCAAACGGAATTTAAAACTCCCAGCGTATCGAGCAGAAAGAAAATGCCGAGGCCGATCAAGACGAGGGCGCCGATGGGCCGCTGTGATTCCGTTTCACCGAAAATTCCGGGAGCGGGCTGGCCGAGTTGCCTGGCGCGCGCCGTGCGATAGGCTTCGATGGGCATGTAGCAATAGAACGCAGCGAAAAAGACGCCTATCATCGCCTGCATGCCGCCGGACACCGAGTCGCTATTCATCAGACCAATCAGGCCACCGAAAATTATGACGTGGATCAGGCCTTTTACGTATTCACCGTTGTAGACCGCGCCTAAGCCTGGAATGAAGCCCAAAGCGCAGGCGACACCGGGATTGGGGCCTGCCGAAACTCCCGGAATTACTGGTGATGGGCCGGCGACCATGTGCGACAGGCACTCCTCGCAATACAGCGCGCCGCGAACTTCGCGAGCGCATTGCGCGCAAAGCGCCTTGCCGCAGTTTCGGCAGAAACCCGTGGCGTCAACGTCTGTGTGAACAGCGCATTTCATCGAAGACTCCTTCCCGGTAGGTCCGCGAGAAGCGTTGCAAGGAAAGCAAAACTCCCGTTTGTATTGTGGTTTTGCCGCGATTCGTTTGGAGATTTCGGTTGAGACGGAGCGGGAGGTGGCGCTGCATTACTCGGCGCGGGGCCGCTCGAAGGCTGAAGGCGCGATTGAATTTCATAAACCACGCGAAGATCGTTGACGAATTTCACGCTGCGCGCGAAGGCGAGATGGGCGTGGCGATCCGCGGAATGATAAATATTGACTGGATTCAAATTTGCCGCGGTGATGTTTGACGCCCGCACGCCAGTCGCCTGGAAAGTGATGAACAAAGTGGCAAGGACCGTTACGGCGCCCATCGCGAAGCGGGGCTGCCAGAGCATCGGTAGCCAGCCGAACCAGTTGCGCTGGGTTTTACGCGGGCCGAGCGTCTGATCGAGAATCTTGGCGAGGAGGAGGGGAGAAACAGGCTCCGGCTCGAGAGTGCGGAGACGGCCAAAGACAAGTACTACTTGCGCGAGAAGGGGAGCGCAGCGCGGGCAGGAATCGATATGCGCGCGAAACTCGCGCTGCTCGTTCTCCGGCAGAAGGCCGTCGAGATATTCGCTCAACCGTTCTTCGATTTGTACGCAAGTCCAAGTCATCGTTGTGCTCGTCTTCTACTCGATCTTCATACCGACTTGATTCGCCGATGCTATGCGGGTCTCAATCCCATTTCTTGCAGCACGCGGGCCAGCTCGATGCGGCCGCGATTAATTCTGGATTTTACCGTGCCTTCGGGCACAGACAGAACTTGTTGAATCTCGTTGTATTCCAAACCCTGCAGGTCGCGCAAGATCACGGCTTCGCGCAAATCGGGCGAAAGGCGGGAGAGCGCGGATTGCACCTGGGCGCTGAGTTCGCTGGCTAGGGCGGCCTTGTCGGGCGTACGCATGGGTGAATGTTTCTCCTCGACCTTCGGGAAAACATCCTCGAGCGAGTCGGTGACACGGTCGCGGCGAGTCCGGCGGTAGTGATCGACCAGCAAATTGCGGGTGACGCTGGTGAGCCATGTCGGGAAGCCGCCGTAAGCCATGCGATAGCTTGCGAGGGTTCTGTAGATGCGCAAAAAAACCTCCTGGCTCAAGTCCTCGGCTTCGGCAGAATTGCCGGTGAAACGATAACAAAGATTGTAAACGCGTCGGGCATGGCGGTGCACAAGCTCCTCCCATGCTGTACCCTCTCCCCGGAGGCAGCGCTGAACCAGTTGAGCGTCCTGCTCCAATCGTCATTGTCCTCGCAACTAGCATTGCCCTGCGGCCTCATAGTAAGAAACGAGCAAAGGGGCCGAAAAGTTCCGCACTGCGACGGCATGTTAGCTGGGCTGCCGGGGTAACACAAGCGCGTTGCATGATTTGCGGGCTGAATCGCACTGAATGTTGCGCGTGATTTCAGGGATTCCGCGCGGACGCTCGCTTGACACTCGGGAAGGGGTGCTGATACGGTGCGCGGCGATGCGGAATCGTGTGCGCAAAACGCTGTGGCTGATTATGGCATTGCTCATCGTGGCCGGGCTGCTCTACCGGTTTCGCGGCGCGATCATGCTGGGCGGATTCGATTGGCACAAGCTGGGAGCGGCGCTCGAAAACGCGAACATTCCATTGCTGGGGCTCGCGGTAGTAGCGATTTACGTTTCCTATGCCCTGCGGTCGCTGCGGTGGGTACGGTTCTCGCGCTACATGGGGAGGCCGACGTTTCGCAATGTATTTGGCGCGACGATTATGGGGTTCACCGCAATTTTTGTGCTGGGACGAGCAGGAGAACCTGTTCGACCATTGCTGATCGCGAGCAAAGATAGATTGCCGGTGGCTGACAGTTTTGGCGTGTATGTGTTGGAGCGGGTATTTGATGTGGGAGCAACGGCGGTGCTGGCGATTCTGGCGTTGCTGGCGCTGCCGCGTCATGCGCTGGCGGGATCGGAGGTGAATGCAGGCCGGCTGCTTCATGATGCACGGCTGGCGGGATGGGCGCTTTTCTGGCTGCTGCTGGGATTGATTGCGGCGCTGATTTATTTCCGGCTGCACGGGGCGCGCGCGTTGCAGTCACGGCTGGAAAAATTTCGACGCCGTGGTGGCTGGCGCGGGAAGATTGGGACGCTAGTCGACGGGTTCAGCGAGGGATTGCAGGCCATTCGCTCGCCGGGAGATCTGTTTGTCGCGACGGGCTATACTGTGGTGCATTGGGTGGTGGTGGCGCTGGTTTATCTGTGGGTGATGCGCAGTTTCAGCGGCCAGATCGGGGAATTCGGTTTTCGAGCGGCGCTGATGGTGCTGGCGTTTACGATGGTTGGCTCGGTGGTGCAGCTTCCGGCTGTCGGCGGCGGCACGCAGCTTGCGACGTTCCTTGTCCTCACGGTGATTTTTGGAGTAGAAAAGGAGCCTGCTGCGGCAGTGGCGATTGTGCTGTGGCTGGTGACGTTCGCCGCAGTGTGCATTGCGGGTGTGCCGTTGCTGATACACGAGGGGTGGTCCATGGGAGATTTGCGCAAACTGGCCCGCGAAGAAGCGGCGGACGAAGAACACGGCGAGCACGCGCCGATGGCCGGCGCGCCGAAGCAAAAGCGGGAGAAGCCACGGTGAAATGTCCATTTTGCTCGCACCTTGATGACAAAGTCGTGGACTCGCGCGAAGGGCGAGAAGGGGATTTGATTCGGCGGCGGCGCGAATGTTTGAAATGCGGAAAACGGTTCACCACGTACGAGCGCATCGACGAAATTCCGTACATGGTGATCAAGAAAGATGGCCGGCGGGAGAAATTCGACCGGCACAAAATTCTGCAGGGACTGCTTCGCGCGTGCGAGAAAAGGCCCGTGCCGACGGCGAAGCTCGAGGCGCTGGTGGACGACGCGGAGCGGTTTGTCAACGAAGCGAAAGACCGGGAGCGGACGACATCGGAAATTGGCGAACAACTGATGGTGCGATTGAAGAAGCTCGACAAGGTCGCGTATGTGCGATTTGCTTCGGTTTATCTGGATTTCAAGGACGTGAAGGAATTCATGTCCGAGCTGAAGAATTTGCTGAAGGACCGGGCGAAGAAATAACTCAACCGACGACACGCAGGCGAAGCAGCACTTATGGTTCCCAAACGCCGGCGGCGAAGGATTTTACCGTGCGAAACCCGAGATTCTCGTAGAGGCGCACGGCGTTGGCGTTGATTGTAGTGACGGTGAGCGACAGCGCGCGATAACCGAGCGTCTGCAGCGCCCGAATCGACGTTTCCATCAAGCGTCGACCCAAGCCATTTTTCTGATATCCCGGCAGGACGCAAATCTGCGTGGTGTGTCCAACGCCGGGAGCGACGGTGGAAGTCAAAATCATGCCGATAGGTTTTTCTCCCGGGGCTGGGCGGACGACGAATGACGCGTCGGGAAAGAATTGTCCGCAGCCGGGAAGGAGAACGATGTTGCGCAGGAATTTCATGGCGCCGATTTCGGTGCGGTATTGGTCGTTGATTTCACTATCCACGTGATCGGTGTAGGCGCGCTGAATCAGGCGCGCGCAGGGCTCGAGGCAGCGATCGGTCCAACTTTCCACATGCAGACCATCGGTGGATTCGAGGGCCGGTGACAGGGCGGCAGGAAGATCGAGGAGCATAAATTGCCGGCCGTGCAGGCGGAAACGCTGCTCTTCGAGAACGGGGTCGAGCGCCGAGCCATAGGGCATCAGTTGCGCTTCGATGCGCTCGATGAACGGCGTCTCACGAAGGATTTCGAACATATCGAGCAGAAGCTTTTTGCTGATCTCGATTTGGGCGAAATGGGGGGAAGCGAAAAGGCCGCCGATCAGGCCTTTCTGTTCTTCAAAGACGTAGAAGCCGTAGCCTACGGGCTGCTTTTCTTCAAACGCGGCGTAACCGGCGAGCGAGTGGGAGTCGATAAACTTGCGGATCAAATGCTGGGAGGGACGGTAGTCCCAGTAGAGATCCTTGCGCCACTGTTCCGCTTCTTCCTGGAAGAGGGGTTCGAGTGAACGCGATTGAATTTGACGCAAATCGACAACCTGCATGGAAGGCCTGAGTGTCTCCTGGAAGATTATAGCTTTGCTGGGGCTGGGCGGACAGAGAAACATGGGAGGCTCTTGCGTGGAATGCGGACGCGGACGAGCTGTTCTTGACGCGAAAAATCGTGTTATTCGACGCGCGATAGCTTTTGAAGCGATGAGCGTTCGAGGAACTATGTTGAAACGATAATTTTGCAACAATGACTTCGACACAAGAAGCGCGGCGCTGGCGGGGACGCGCGGGAATTATGCTAAACTGCGCGGCGGTCTAACATTGGGGTCAGCCATCCATAGATGAAGCCTGCGAATAGCTTTCGGCGTTCGTCCGAGCGCATCACGCGCATTTTGGGATCGCTGCTCGCACTGGTGTTGTTTGTGTTCCTCGCAGCGGCAACGATTTCAGGATACCTGCTGTACCAAATTCTCACGCCGCCGCGCAGTCCGGCGAACGTCGATGTGACTTTGTTGATGGGCCACCCGACCGTCTACAGCTTTACCATTCCGGGCGAAGGATCGCGCGAAGGCTGGTTTTTCCCGGGGTTAATTCACGCGCCGACGATTGTGTTATGCCACGGTTACGGGTCCCAGCGAGCGGACATTCTCACGCTGGTTACGGCGCTGCAAGAGCACCAGTTCAATGTGTTCCTGTTCGATTTTGTTGGCCACGGCTCCGTAGCGGGACGAACAACGCTCGGCTATGAGGAAACGCAGGAGTTGCTTGCAGCGATCAAAGGGCTGGCGACTCGCACAGATATAGACAGCTCGCGATTTGGAGTCTGGGGCACGGACCTGGGCGCTTATGCGACTTTAGCGGCAGCAACGCAGGACCCGCAGATTCAGGCCATAGCCGTGGATTCCGCATATAATCAGCCCTCAGATTTTCTGGCGATTCAGGTGAGCCAGACGGGATTGGGCGCGCTGCCGCTGATGAAGACGTTTTGCCTGTTTGGTTTTCGGATGGTCAACTATCAATATCGCGCCGTGCCGCCGATCATGGGGCGTCTGGGTCGCCTGCAGGGCATTCCGAAATTGTTCATCGAATCGACCGACAAACCGGAGTTGGACGAAGCTACGTTGCATATGTTCGAAAACGCGCCGCCGCCCAAAGATCACCTGGTGGACTCAATGACGTATGCCGAGATGAGCGACGAAGGGCGCCGGAGCTACGAAAACCGCGTGGTCAGTTTTTTCCTGCAATACCTGCCGCCTGCCGGGCAGCCGGCGCAGTAGGGAGCAAATCCGCCCCCTGCTGGCGAACAGATTCCACCCAACAGTAAGGAAGGAATCTGGCCACGATTTTTCGGTGCGTGAGCCCGAGGTTGTTCAGCGTCATGTCGCCGCCGCTGCTGAGGAGAGCATAGGTCTGGCTGCCGTCCGGATTAAATCGGCGGAAGGCGTCCGCATTGAGATAGAAGCGCAGGCCATAATCGCAATTGCGATTGACGTCGCCGACCGTGTAGAGATTAGAGCCCGGAGGAAGAATTTCTTGAATGTCGTGTGCCAAAGGCCGCGCTGAAACAAGAGGATCGAGTTGGGGAAGCACGCGCAGGGCGGCGATCCCTACTAGGGCGGCGGTCACGAACGCCGTGAGCGCGAGCACGAGCCACAATTTCCGACCGAGGCTGACAACTTCAATTACCATTCCTGTGACTATGCCGATAAAAAGCGCCGCGAGCGCGAGATGATTGATTCCGTGCTGATACGGCGGTTCGTAAGGTGGGAGACGGTGAAAACCAAGCGCTCCTGCGACTCCAAAGGCGACCCACATCGTGCCTGTTACGACGCCGAGCCATTGTGCTTTGCGGGGAGCGCGCTCGATCGCGCAGACAAACGAGCGCGCCATTAGCAGGGCGAGGGGCGGGAAGACAGGCAAAATGTACTCGGGGAGCTTCGATTGCGAGAAACTGAAAAAAATCAGCGGAAAGATCGCCCAGCACGAAATGAAAAATCCAAAGGAGGTCCTCCAGGCGCCGTCACGGAAGATGCGACGACCGTCGAATGCGGCACCGACGAGGAGCGCCGTCCATGGAAGCAATCCAAGCAAAACGATGGGACCGAAGAACCAGAAGGGCTGACGGTGCTGGAATACAGGCGTGAGGTAACGCTCGAAATTATGGAGCAAGATAAACGTACGGAAGAAATCGGGATTGAAATAAGAGCAGAGGATGTACCAGGGCAGCGCCACGATGCAGAAAAACAAAATCGCGAGCGGATGAAGAAGCCGGAAGGCATGTTTCCAGTTTCGAGTAGCCAGCGCCCAGAGCAACACGCTGCCGCCGGCGAGAATGACAGCGGCAGGACCTTTAGCCAGAGTTGCGAAGCCTAGCCACGCGCCGAGAAAAATCAGCGCGAGATTGTCGCTGCGGTCGGCCTCTTGATTATCGCCACCGAAGAGCTTGCGTTTTTCGAGCACGCTGGCAGCGCAGACCATCGCGAGCGCGATGCTTGCCGTGAAAAGCATGTCGGGTGAGGCTGCGTGCGCGAACGCGATCACGCCAAAGCACGTTGGGAAAATGAGCAGGATTGCCCAGGCGGTCGCAACTCCATAGCGTCGCAGGCCGAGCCAGGCCATCGCTAGCGCGGATACAAGCGCCGCGAAAGAGGACGGAAGGCGCGCGGCCCATTCAGGCGAATGCAAAAACTTAAACGTGATGGCGGCTGACCAATAGTAGAGAATCGGTTTCTCGAACCAGGGCAAGCCGTAGAGGAATGGAGTGATCCAGTTGTGGTTATGTGCCATATTGCGGGCGATCCACGCGTAGCGGGGCTCGTCAGGGCCGACGAGCCCTATGGCGGAAAGGCCGCCAAAGAGGCAGATTGCCAAAACTGCCGCAGCCAGCAAAGCAGCGAGGACGTTTCTCCGCGATAGAGTGGGATTCTTGCCCATGGGGAGCGAGTGTAACAGACGTGACGACAGGTTCACACGGGGCACACACGCGCTGGTTCGCGGAAAATTACTGTGACAGAATGGCGCTCAATGCGCGAATGGTGCGAGTACGCGGCTGTCTGGACGATTGTGAAATTTCTAGGGTTTTTGCCACGTTCGCTGGCTCGTGGGATTGCAGCATCGATTGCTCAAATCTTGCTGATATGCAGGCCGCCACTTCGCCGGGCCGGAATAGTGAATTTGCGGCTTGCATTTCCCGGCTGGACGGATGCGCAACGCCGCAGGACGCTGCGCCGAATGGCGCGGTATCTGGGATGGATGGCGGCGGAGTTCGCGCATTTTCCGGACCTGTCGCGGGAAAACATTGAGCGATTAGTCGTGCTGGATGGCTTTGAGAATTTCGACGCGGCGCGGCGGCGTGGAAAGGGCGTGATTTTTCTTACGGGCCATATGAGCGCGTGGGAATTAGCGCCGTTCGCACAAGCGGTATACGGGAATCCGTTGTCGTTTCTGGCGCGCGCCGTGGACAACACGCGAGTCGATGCGCTGGTGAATCACTATCGCTGCCTTGCGGGCAATCAGCCGATTGAGAAGAACAATGCCGCGCGGGCGATGCTACGAATGCTTCACGAAGGAGGGACGGTAGGGATTCTGGCTGATCAGAATACATCGCTCGAAGAAGGAATCTTCGTTGATTTTTTTGGGATCCCCGCCGCAACGACGACGGGACTCGCTCGTATCGCGCAAAGGACGGACGCTGCGGTTGTGCCCGGGTTTCTTTTCTGGGATGACTCGATGCGAAAGTACCGGCTGCGGTTCGAGGCGGCCGTTCCGCTCCAACGCAGCGAAGACGAAGACGCGGATATTCGCGTGAATACGGGACGTTTCAACAACGTGATTGAGGATTACATACGAGCGCATCCGGATCAGTGGTTGTGGGTGCACAAGCGATGGAGAAACCGACCGTCGGGCGGCCCGCCGCTTTATCCGTCATAGGCGCCCGGCGGATTGCCGTTGAAGGAACGGGGAGAGCAAGAGATGAGACGAATCGCGCTGGATCTGGCGGAGTACTTGCAGGCAGAAGTGAAAGGGGATTTGTCGCGATGGGTTTCGGGGGTCGCGAGTCCCGAGGATGCGGGGGTAGAGGATTTGATTTATGTGGATGCGGCAAAGTACCTGGCGCGCGCGGAAACTTCGGCGGCCGGTTGCGCTTTGGTGCGCGGAGGAATGAAACTGGAAGGCAAGACGTTGCTCATGGTTGCCAATCCGAAACTCGCATTTGCGAGGGCGGCGGCGTGGCTGCTGGATTCACCGGCCATTGCACTGGGAGTGCATTCGACAGCGGTGATCGACCCGTCCGCGAAATTGGCCTCGGATGCGCGAGTTGGGCCATACGCGGTGATTGAAGCGGGCGTAGTGATCGGGACGAACACGGAGATCGGGGCGTTTTGTTTTGTCGGAGAGGGCGCTTCCGTCGGAGAGTCGTGCCGGTTGTATCCCCGCGTGACACTCTATCCCAATACGCGGATTGGCAGTCACGTGACGATTCACTCCGGCGCGGTGATTGGTGGAGATGGCTTCGGCTATGTTTACGGCAATGGACGGAATTGGAAATTCCCGCAGGCTGGGAGCGCTGAGATTGGTGACGACGTAGAAATCGGAAATAATACTACCGTTGCGCGAGGATCGCTGGGAACTACGCGCATCGAGAGTGGAGTGAAACTCGACAATCTCGTTCATGTCGCGCACAACGTGCGGATTGGCGAGCACACGGTGATCGCGGCGCAAACCGGGATTTCGGGAAGCTGCGACATTGGGCACCATGTCCTCATGGGCGGACAGGCGGGGCTTGGCGACCACTGCCGGATTGAGGATGAGGCCATCGTGGGCGGGCAGGCAGGCGTGCTGAATGGCAAAACCATCCGCGCGAAAGAGATTGTGTGGGGCACGCCGGCGCGGCCGCTGGCGCAATTCAAGAGACAGTTCGCCTGGTTTGCACGCTTGCCGGAACTGGCCGAGCGTATTCGGAAATTAGAAAAAGGAAAAGAGTGATTGGCGAGTGTTCGAAGGCGGCTGCTAGTGCGGTTCTGCTAAGGCGCAAGCGACGAGCTATTACGCTTCGCGAAGGTCCGCGCATAATCGTAATTGGCGGACAGTGCCGAGGCGTTGGCAAGACCGCCATGATCGTCGATGTGATTCGAGCGTTTCCAAATTGTGATTTGCTGGCTCTGAAAATCACGCAGCACCACACGGATGAAAGAGACTGCTCGCCGTATGTTTTTTGGGTGGAAGTGGACGGAACAAGAGACTCCGATACGTCGCGTTTTATCGCAGCGGGTGCGGCGCGCGCCTTTCTGTTGCGAGTAAGGCCACGACGTTTCAGGGAAGCGATGCCAGAACTGGGCGCGCTTGCTGGAGCGGCGGAAAACGTGATCATTGAGAGCAACACAGTGCTGGAATATTTGGCACCGACTTTGACGATCTTTGTTCTGGATCCGCAGCGCGCGGATTTCAAAACCTCAGCGCGAAAGATGATGCCCCTCGCGGATGCTTTCGTTATCCGCTCGGCTTTTCACGGCCGCAAATGGCCGGGAGTCGATGCAGAAATGATTACTTCCAAGCCGCATTTCCTTCAGCCCATCGGAGCGCCAATGCCCGTTTCTGTTCGCCGAATCGTCCGGCGAGTCTTGGGCAACTGAATCGCTGTTGTGGCGTCAGTAGCGTGTTTTTGTGTTGACCGGGGTGTCCAAGAACGGGATAATTTGTATTCCGATGTGTAACTTATTGCATTTCTAGCCGATTGTTGGGAAACACGTTAGAACGAAGCGGATATCTTATGTGGTTTTCTTGCATCTGATCCCAGTTGGGGCGGATCCCCGGGCTTGGTGGCATCTCCAAAGCTTGAGTACTATGTAACGGATGGAAGTTTGGCGGCAAGTCTCGAAACAGAGTATTGCAGGGTAAGCAGCAGTGTAGGCGTTCCAAATTTCTAACTCAATCGCTGGGGATTAGTTCGGAAGAGCCAACGCAGAGGGCATGTAAATGCCGGAGATGCAAACACGCATGGGTGGCGCAACGCAGAGAGCTCGCATCCCAGAACGGCAGACAAGTCCGTCGATAGAGGATGCCGTCGAGCGCAGCGCGAAGCACTTGCTTTCGCTGCAAGCAGCCGACGGATATTGGTGGGGCGAGCTGGAAGCAGACACGACTCTCGAGTGCGATCATATTCTTCTGCACTATATTCTGGGCGATTCCGAAAATGAGAAAGTGCGGAAGCTCGCGAATTACGTCAGACAAAAGCAGCTCGACGACGGAGGATGGAACATTTATCCGCGCGGCCCGGCGGAGCTGAATACCTCCGTAAAGGCTTATTTTGCGCTGAAGCTCGCGGGCGAAGCGCCGCACGCCGCGCATATGGAACGCGCGCGCGCGAAAATTCATGAACTGGGCGGTCTGGAAGCGACAAACTCTTATGTGCGGTTTTATTTTGCGATGGTGGGGGCTATCGGCTGGAACATGGTCCCGGCGATTCCGCCCGAGTTGCTGCTGCTGCCGAACTGGTTTTTCGTGAATTTGTATGACATGTCGTCATGGACGCGCGCGATTGTTGTGCCTCTGACGATTATTTATGCCCGGAAGCCGGGCTGGAGAATCCCGGAAAGCGCGCATGTGGATGAGTTGTTCGCCGATGCGCAAAACAAGACGGCAGCATTCCGCTGGAGCCGGAAAGTATTTTCGTGGCGGAATCTGTTCCTGGCCATTGATCAAGTGCTGAAAGTGCACGAAGGACTGCCGTGGAAGCCATTTCGGCGCTGGGCGCTGACACAGGCCGAACGCTGGCTCCTCGAGCACATGGAACGCAGCGAAGGGCTGGGAACGATTTATCCGGCGATGGCCAATTCGGTATACGCCATGCTGGCGATAGGATATCCGGCGAATGATCCGCTAGTTGCAAGAGAACTGGGATGGATATCCGGCTACGAAATTGAAGAGGGCGACACGTTACGGATGCAGCCGTGCATTTCTCCCGTGTGGGACACGGCGATCGCGATGGTGTCGCTGGAAGAAGCGGGAGTTGATCGTTCGCACCCCGCCCTGCAGAGCGCGGCGCGCTGGCTGCTGGATCATCAAATCCTTGGACCCGGCGACTGGCAAGTGAAAAACAGGGATGCCGCTCCGGGAGGGTGGGCGTTTGAATTTCGCAACGATTTCTACCCGGATGTGGATGACACAGCCTTTGTGTTGATGGCGCTGCAGAGTGTTTCCTATTCCGATCCTGAACGATTCGAACAAGGCGTGCGACGTGGTATCGCGTGGCTGCTCAGCATGCAGAATCGTGATGGCGGGTGGGGAGCATTCGATCGCGACAACGACCATGTCTTGCTTACGCAGATTCCTTTTGCTGACCACAACGCGATGATTGATCCGTCATCGGCCGACGTAACGGCCAGATCAATCGAATGCCTCGGGAAATTTGGCTGGACGGCGTCTCATCCGGCGATACGCCACGCCGTGGCTTATCTCGAGCGCGAACAGACTGAAGACGGCGCGTGGTACGGACGTTGGGGGTCGAATTACGTGTACGGGACGAGCGGAGTGCTGAGGGCGGCCGAAGTGCTCAATCTTACAGAGAGCAGGGAGAGCCGGCGCGCCGTTGAGTGGCTTCGGCGTGTGCAGAATGCCGACGGAGGCTTCGGCGAGACCTGCGCTTCCTACGATGATCCGAACCTCAAGGGGATTGGAGAGAGCACCGCTTCACAGACGGCTTGGGGCCTGATTGGCCTGCTGGCCACGGAGAGACCGGACGATCCCGCGGTGCAGCGAGCGGTCGCATGGCTGGTCGAGCATCAAAATGAAGACGGCTCGTGGGATGAGGATCAATTCACGGGGACGGGATTCCCATGCGTGTTTTATTTGAAATACCATCTATACCGGAATTCTTTCCCTCTTTATGCGCTGGCCCGATATCGAAACTTGACGAAGGAGCATCAAACAGAAATGGGTGTTTTGCAGTTTAATCCAAACGAATTTACGCACCGAAATGGACACGGGGGCAAACGATGAGGTTTCCGCTGAGCTTGACCGCCAACCTGACAAAGTACCTGGCAGGGAAAGCGATTCGCCGCGAAGAAAAATTTCCGCTTGTGATGATGCTCGAACCTCTGCACGCATGCAATTTGACGTGCACGGGGTGCGGGCGCATCCGCGAATACAAATCGACGATCAACGAGATGCTGACCGTCGAGGAGTGCCTGGCGGCGCTTGATGATTGCGGCGCGCCAATTGTGTCGATTTGCGGCGGGGAGCCAATGATTTATCCGGAAATCGGGCGGCTGGTTAAGGAAATCCTGGCGCGCAAACGAAACATTTATTTGTGCACGAATGGGATGTTCATTACCAAGCGCTTGAAGGAATTCAGACCAACGTCGCGGTTCTTTTTTAACGTTCACCTCGATGGGCTGGAGAAGACGCACGACCTGTGCGTAGAACGCGACGGAGTGTTCCGCGAAGCGATTGCAGGAATCAAGGCGGCAAAGGCCGCGGGGTTCCTGGTGTGTTCGAACACGACGGTTTACAAGGAAACGGACATCGAGGAAATCGCGGAGCTATTCGCTTATCTTCGCACGCTCGGCGTCGATGGCAACATGCTTTCGCCCGCGTATTCGTACGCGTCCGTGCAAACCAAGGACATTTTCATGTCGCGGAAAGACGTGAACGAGAAATTCCAGCGCGCGAGCCAACTGTTGGAGCAATTCAACGTGATCACTTCCCCGATTTATATGGAATTTCTGCGCGGCGAACGGGATCTGATGTGTACCGCTTGGGGCAATCCGACATATAACCCGCGCGGATGGAAGGGTCCGTGCTATTTGATGACGGATCAGCACCACGAGACGTTCGGCGATTTGATTAACAACACGCCGTGGGAAAAATACGGCTATGGACGCGATCCGCGTTGCGAAAACTGCATGGTGCAGTCCGGCTACGAGGCTTCGGCGGTGCTCGGAGGCAACCACAAATTCGGCGACACGTGGAAAATGCTCCAGTGGCAGGTTTCTGGCCGCATGGGCGGCCGCAAAGGCGCGAACGCGAAGTCAAACGGCGCGTCGAAGCCAAACGGAAACGGCCACAAAATGAATTTACCGTCGAACGCTGGCCCCATCGCGAATGCGCAGAGCCGCGAAAAGGAAGAGGCTTTCCGAATATTATGACGACGTTGGTCACCGGCGCGACCGGGTTCGTTGGTTCGCATGTTGCCCGGCGACTGGTCACTTCGGGCGAATCCGTAAGGGTGCTAGCGCGTGCGGGGAGCCGCCGGCAGGCTCTTGATGGAGTTTCTGTCGAGTGGGTCGAAGGTGATTTGCGCGATGAAGGTTCGCTCGATCGCGCTCTTTCGGGAGTCGCTCGCGTTTATCACGTGGCCGCGGATTACCGCCTGTGGTCGCGCCACCCTCAGGAAATCTACGATAGCAACGTGACCGGCACACAAAACCTGCTTGCCGCGGCCCTGCGCGCGCGTGTGGAGCGATTTATCTACACGAGCACCGTCGCGACAATCGCTGTGCCTCGCGAAGGTGAATTGCCGGATGAAACGAACCGCGCATCTGTTGACGAAATGATTGGCCACTATAAGCGTTCGAAACTCCTGGCGGAACAAGAGGCCTTGCGCGCGGCCCACGAAGGCTTGCCTGTGATTATCGTGAATCCAACTACGCCTGTCGGGCCGGGCGATTGGAAGCCGACGCCGACGGGCCGAATCATTCTGGACTTTCTACTTGGGCGAATGCCGGCGTACGTGGACACCGGGTTGAATTTCGTGGGCGTGGAGGACGTTGCGGAGGGACACTTGCTGGCCGCTGAACGGGGAAAAATCGGCGAACGGTATTTGCTGGGCGGCCGAAACCTGACGCTGAAGGAATTGTTGGACGTTCTGGCGAGAATCACCGGGCTTGCGGCGCCAAAGAAACGGATTCCGCATTCGGTGGCGTTGATTGCAGCATATGGCGACGCTCTGTTTTGTCGGGTAAGTAGGCGCGAACCGCGTATACCGGTTGAAGGAGTGCGCATCGCGAGGCATAAAATGTTTGTGAATGACGCGAAGGCGCGAAAGGAATTGGGTTATCAGCCGGGCGCGGTGGAAGCAGCGCTTGAACGTGCGGTCGGCTGGTACGCTGACAATGGTTACGTGAGGCTTCCGGCGCGCGCACACCTCGCGCAAGTTTCCGCGGCGTGAATGCAGATCATGAAAATTCTGGTTACGTTGGCATTGGAAAATGAATTCGCACCGTGGCGGCGGCTGCGTGGGTTCAAGCGTATCGCGGGGACGAATTACGCGGCATACGACGGCAATGTCGATTCCGCCGACGTGCGCGTGGTTCTCACGGGTATTGGAGCGGTGCACGCAAAACCCGTCGTCGCGAACGCTTTACAATGGTTGCCGGATGTTTGCATCTCATCGGGCTTCGCAGGCAGTTTGCGCACGACTTATTGTGTTGGAGATGTACTCGCCGCTCGCGAGGTGATGGAGATGGAAAGCGGACGCACAATCGCGATGGATCACGACTTGCTTGCGGCTGCCGAGAAGAGAGGCATTCGCACGATAGGACGGCTGCTGTCGTCTGCGAACATGGTCCCCACGGCGGAGGGGAAAAGCCGCCTCGGGAGCATGGCTGAGGCGGTCGAAATGGAGAGTTTCGCGGTGCTGACGGAAGCGGCGTCGCGCAACGTGCCGGCGATTGCGATTCGCGCAATCAGCGATCTCGCGGACGAGGATTTGCCGATGGATTTCAGCCGCGTTCTTGACCAACAAGGCAATATGAGCGGCTCAAAGATCGCACGTTCGCTCGCTCGCGCGCCGCACAAATTGCCGGCACTGCTGCGACTGGGGCGGAATAGCCAGCGGGCGGCAGCCAAACTCGCGGAATCTCTGGATGCGTACATACGATATCTAGGGGTTCGGCCGAGTCACACAATTGAAATGGCTGAGGCTACCAGGGCATGAGTTTAACGACGACGCACATAGAGAATGCTCCGTTCGAAGATCGAAGCCGCGGCAAAATGCTAGCCGGGGTTTATCGCGGCAAGGGAAACGTCGTGTGCGAAGAAGTGCCGATTCCGGAAATTGGCGAAGGCGAGTTGCTGTTTCGCGTGGCGGCCTGCGGAATTTGCGGAACGGATACAAAGAAAATTGCGCAGGGACTTGTTCCTGCACCTCAGATTTTCGGTCACGAGCTTGCGGGTACGGTTGTCAGCGTGGGACGCGGAGTTCGCAAGTTTAAACCCGGAGACCGCGTTGTCAGTTTTCACCACGTTCCGTGCGGCACGTGCTTCTACTGCGAGCGAAAACTCTTCTCGCAATGTCCGCAATATAAAAACGTCGGATTGACCGCCGGCTTCACGCCGAACGGCGGGGGCTTTGCGCAATATGTCCGCGCGATGCCATGGATCGTCGAACGCGGCATGCTGGCAATTCCGCCGGACATTACGTTCGAGGAGGCGACGTTCATCGAGCCCGTGAACGCCGCGGCCAAAGCTGTCTGGAAGGCGCGTGTTGCAGAAGGCGAATTCGCGGTGGTGCTCGGACAAGGGCCGATCGGCATGCTGCTGACAGGTTTGTCCAGACTTAAAGGAGCTGAGGTAGTCACGACCGATCCGCTTGCGGGGCGGCGCGCTGCCAGCCTTCGGCTTGGCGCAACCGCTTCCTTCGATCCGGCATCCGATAACACAGGGGCGCAGGTCAGGGAACTTACCCATGGCAGGGGCGCGGACGTCGTTTTACTGGCGGCGCCGCATCCAAAACTGGTTAGCGAAGCGTTGGATATAGCGCGGCCCGGGGGCAGAGTGCTCCTATTCGCCCACAATGACCCTGTCCTGCGGATTGAATTTTCCGCGGCTGCCGTGGGTATTGAAGAGAAGGAAATCCTCGGCAGTTATAGCGCATCAATTACAGAGCAACAGGAGTATGCTCAAATAGTGTTCGAGCGACGGTTGCCGGTGGCGCAGCTCGTTTCCGACCGGTTTTCTACGGAGCGAATCGCCGAGGCGTTGCAGCTCGCTGCACACCCGGTAGATACGACTTTGAAAGTGGTGATTACGCATTCATGACGACGGATTTCATGGGAGTGATGACCGCGGCGGTTTTGTATGGCCGCGAAGATTTGAAAATTGAACGCGTCGGGATACCCGAGCTCGGCGAGGATGAGGTGCTGATCCGCGTGCAGGTGGCGCTGACGTGCGGGACGGACCTGAAAGTTTGGAAGCAAGGATCGCACCCGCGGATGATTCATCCGCCGGCAATATTTGGGCACGAACTGGCGGGCGTTGTGGAAGAAACAGGAAGGTCCGTTGACGGCACGATTCGCGCGGGAATGCGCGTGGTTCCGTCGAATTCCGCTCCTTGCGGCGCATGCCTCTATTGCCGGAAGGGCCAGCCGAATCTTTGCGAGGACTTGCTGTTTAATAATGGAGCATACGCGGAATACGTTCGAATTCCGGGCCGAATCGTTCGCCAGAATCTGCTCGAAATCCCGGATCACGTGAGCTTCCGCGACGCGGCGATGGTCGAGCCGCTGGCATGCGTGCTGCGCGGGATTCATGAGACGGACATTCGTCCCGGCGACACGGCGGTAATTGTCGGGTGCGGCCCGATTGGTCTGAAGTTTATTCGCGCGCTTTCGGCACGCGACGTGCGCGTTATCGCGCTGGGCAAGCGGAAGGACCAAATTCAGGCCGCCGAGCGGCTGGGAGCTTACGCGGCGTTCGATGTGTCAACAATGGATAGCCCGGTGCAAATGGTTCGGCAACTGACCGAGGGCGGCCGTGGGGCGGACGCTGTTATCGAAGCAGTGGGCTCGGCGGCGACATGGCAATGGGCCATGCAGATGGTGAGAAAGGGCGGCAAGGTGAATTTGTTCGGCGGCTGCCCGCATGGCACGCAAGTGCAGTTCGACCCTGCGCTGCTTCACTACTCCGAGATAACGATCAAGGCGACATTCCATCACACGCCGCAGTTCATTCGCGAAGCGCTGGACACGATTGCGCGCGGGGAAGTGAGCGCCAATGATTTCGTCACCGGTGAGATCCCGCTCGCGGATTTGCCGCGCGCTTTTGAAGACATGAAGCACCGCAATGGCGAGCTGAAGACGGCTGTCAATCCCTGGGTATAATCCGCCGCTCCCATGCTGGGTCAAAAAGAACTGGAAATCGCGCGCTCGTTGCCGGCTGAAGGTTGCACGCCCATCGAAGCGCAGCGGTACACGCGCTGGCTGGCGACTCACCATTACGAAAATTTCCGCGTTGCCTCGTGGCTGCTTCCTTTGCGCTTGCACCGGCATTTCTATAACGTCTATGCATACTGCCGCTGGGCCGATGATTTGGGAGACGAAGTTTCGGACCCGAAGCGCGCCACCGGATTGCTCAATGAGTGGGAAGAAGAATTGCATCGCGCGTATCGCGGGGCGGCTAAGCATCCCGTGCTGATTGCGGTCGCCGAAACGGCGCGGGAGTGCGACATTCCCATCGAACCATTTAGCGACTTGCTAGTTGCGTTCCGCAAAGATCAGACGGTGCATCGCTATGCAAAATGGGACGATGTTATCGGTTATTGCCGTTATTCCGCGAATCCCGTGGGCCGATTGGTCCTTTACCTGATGGCTTATCGGGATGCGGAGCGGCAGCAGCTTTCTGACGCGACATGCACGGCTCTGCAGCTTGCGAATTTTTGGCAGGATGTTGGGCGCGACCTGGAAAAGGGCCGGATTTATATCCCGCTAGAGCTGGCTGCTGTTCATGGAGTGAGCGAAGAAGATATTGTGTCGAAGCAATTCGACTCCAATTACGCGGGACTGATGAGGGATTTAATTGCGAGAACACGTTCTCTATTTTCCGCGGGAGCACCATTGGCCACTCGAGTAGCGCCGGAATTTCGTGTCGATTTGGAGCTGTTCAGTCGCGGCGGCAGCGCCGTTCTGGATGCAATTGAGTCGATGGGTTACGACACGCTCCATCGCCGCCCGGCGCTCGATCGCGGAGTTCAAGCGCGTCTGCTGGGCCGCGCGTTGATTTCACGAATTCTTTCATCTTTCCGCCCGCGCCATGATGATGGCCAGAAGCCCGAGAGCGCTTCTCTGGCCGGCCGACATGCCTGACGCTGCCGCGGTAACCGCTTCCTACGACCATTGCCGAAAGATCGCGCGAGCGGCCGCGCGGAATTTCTACTACGGTTTTATGCTGCTACCCTGCGCAAAACGCGATGCGCTGTGCGCACTGTATGCGTTTATGCGCGGCGTCGATGATGTGTCCGATGAACCCGGTGCGCTGGAGGAAAAAACACGGCGCTTGAACGAACTGCGGGTCGATATGGATCGGGCGCTGGCAGGCGATGATGACGGCGGCGCTGTTTGGCCCGCGTTTCGGCACACGGTTGCGACATACAAAATCCCATCGCGCTATCTGCATGACTTGATTTCTGGTGCGGAAATGGACCTCACGATTGCATCCTATGAGACATTCGACGGCTTGCGAGAATACTGCTATCGTGTCGCCGGCACCGTCGGACTTTGCTGCCTGCACGTTTTTGGTTTCTCCGATCCGCAAGCGCCTGAACTGGCGGAGAAGCTGGGCATTGCGTTTCAACTGACGAATATTCTGCGCGATATTCCGCGGGATTTTGCGATGGGGCGCGTCTATTTTCCGCGCGAAGACTTTCGGCAATTCCATTGCGAAGCCAGTCAGCTTGCGAGCGGCAGGGCGAGCGCTGAAGTTGCGGCCCTGATGCGTTTTGAAGCGGACCGCGCATGGCAATTCTACCGAGAGGGATGGAATCTTCTCGATCGAGTAAGCGAAGATAGCCGTGCGGCGCTCTGGGCGATGGCTCGGATTTATTCTGGTATCCTCGAAAAACTCGAAGCGCGGAATTTTGATGTTTCAACCGCCGGTCCTCCCGCACGATTATCGACCGGCGAAAAAATATGGGTTCTGGCGCGCGCCCGCATGGGATGGTTTGGGGAAACGAATGCAATGCGAAACCGCGATCGTGATTGGCGGAGGACTGGCGGGCCTGTCGGCAGCCACCGCGCTCGCTGACGCGGGAATACGCGTGCAGTTGCTCGAAAAACGCCCGTATCTGGGCGGGCGCGCGACGTCGTACGCGCTTCCCGACGGCAGCCACGTGGACAATTGCCAGCACGTTACTCTGGGATGCTGCACGAACCTCGCTGATTTTTATCGCCGGGCCGGTGCGGAGTCGAAAATCCGGCATTATGACCGTTTGTTTTTTGCCGACAAAACCGGGCGCGTGAGTTCGATTTCCTCGTCGCCGCTTCCGCCGCCATTTCATATGGGGATTTCGTTTTTGCGCTTCGGCGCCCTCGCATATCGGGACAAGCGTGCCATCGGCGAGGGAATGTTGCGAATCGCGCGCGCGGGCGGACGGCCGCCGGACGCCATCGGGGTCACGATGCTGGAGTGGCTGCGGCGTAATCGCCAAACGGAGGCGGCCATTCAGCGATTCTGGCGCGTCGTTTTGGTCAGCGCGCTCGATGAAGAACTGGATCGCACGGACGCGCACTACGGTATCGATGTTTTTTGGAAAGCATTCCTGGCGAATCGCAACGGATACGTTCTGGGCATCCCGTCGGCGCCCCTCAGCGATCTGTACGCCGGATGTCGCCAGGCGATTGAGAGGCAGGGCGGGGAAGTGCGGACACGCGCCGTGGTGCGCGGAATTCGAATGGCGAGCGGTAAGTTCGAGTCGCTTTCATTGGATGACGGCACGGAGGCTCGCGCGGATGCATGCATCGCCGCAGTCCCTCACGATACGCTGCTGGAGATTTTGCCTGAGGAAATGCGCGAGCGTGAGATATTTAGAAATCTGCGGCGACTGCGAACGTCGCCCATCACCGGAGTGCATCTCTGGTACGACCGGAAGGTGCTGGACAAGCCGTTCCTTACGCTGCTCGCCCACACGGTGCAATGGATCTTCAATAAATCATTGCTCTATGGCGGGAATGGAGATTCTGGCAGCGCAGGCGGACAGTATTTGCAACTCGTAATCAGCGCATCCTACGACCTGATTCCGCGGAGCCGCCAGGAAATCATCGACCTCTGCGTGAAGGAAGTGCAAGAAGTCCTGCCGCTGGCGCGCGGGGCCCAAGTATCTAAGGCGACGGTGGTGAAAGAAGTACATGCGACGTTCTCGCCCGACGTGGGTTCGGACTCATGGCGGCCGCCCCAGGAGATCGGCGTTCCCGGTCTATTTCTCGCGGGCGATTGGACCCGCACGGGATGGCCCTCGACGATGGAAGGTGCAGTGCGCAGTGGATATTTGGCGGCCGAGGCGCTGCTTAATTTTGCTGGCACCCCGAGGAAATTTATTGTTCCGGACTTGCCTGTGGAAGGCTTTTGCCGTCGCTGGGCGAAGGAGTAGGATGTCGGCAGTATTTTTCGGGTGCCCATCAAAGTGAAATCAACCGAAGCGTGGGCGTCTTAAGCGAGATTTGCGGCACGGAATCCCTCTGCGATTAGAGCCGAAGCAACACTGAGTTTTCATCGCGGGTGTGGAATTGTGCCATTGACAGAATGGTTTCGGAGTATCATGGGGCATCCCCCCGGAGGAAATTTATGGAGCGGAAGTATAAGCACAAGGGCTATAGCGACCGGGATCGCGATGAAAAGAAGCGCGATCGACCGGCAGCCGAACCGCGTCCTCGCCAGGAGCAAATGGGCCCGCGAACGCCGCGCATGGTGGGAACGGTGATGCGTGCAAGGTGCTCGAATTGCGGGGCTATTTTGGCGCCTGGGTTCGACCAAAAGGGGCAGTGCCCGAAGTGCCATTTCGAGATGCACTGTTGCAAGCAATGCGTTCACTTCGATACGGCGGCGCAGTTCGAGTGCACTCAGCCGATTCCCGAGCGTATCCCTCGCAAGGATGCAAAAAACGAATGCACGTTTTTCGAGTTTCGAATGACGGTGGAGAAGGATACTTCCCCGGTGAACTACGCGACCAGTTCGACTCCCGCGCCGGCGGCCGCCACGCGGCCCGACGGCGCCCGCAAAGCATTTGAAGACCTCTTCAAGAAGTAAAATCCAAAGGCGTAAGTCGCCGCTCCATTTTGGCTCGCGCGCCCCGGCGCGGATCTGTTTTTCGGGACGAACTTCCCTGTTTGCGAATTTCATTGTGCCAAGGTCATTGCACGACCCAGCGTAAGCGCCGTTGTTCAGAGTGTCAATCGACCCGATTGCGCTGCGGAAACGCCGCTGCTATTCTGTAGTTGCTAGTTGCGCCGTGCGCGGATCCTGCAGTTTGTTTCCGATTTCCCGAGCCAGGAGATACCCGTGAAAACCTCATTCAGTTATAAGCAGCCGGAGCTACGTGAGCAAACCGAGAAGGAAGTGCAGGCCCACCTCAAAAAATTGGAACGTTTCGTCAAGCGCTTTTCGCCAGACCTCGTGCAATTGCATGGGGCGTTCGCGCACATACCCCATAAGAATAGTTTTTCGCTATCTTTGAATTTATCCCTACCCACGGGAACTTTGCATGCGACGGGCGAGGCCGACGACGTTCAGGGCAGCGTTCGTGCGGCGTTTGCTGAGGTTATTTCGCAGCTCAAGAAACACATGGGCAAATTGCGCAAGGATTACGAGTGGAAACGCAAACGCGAACATCATCCACCTTCACTGGACGAGAGTCCGGCTTCCTGAATCCGACCCGTTTCAGTGCCGGTCATCACTTTATTCACCGTCGCACGAAAGCCCGCAGCCGACAGAATGTAAATGCGCGCTGTCGCGTGGTTTTTCGGTGCGTCTTTGTTGCTGTGAAAAGATGCGTCATTGCGATGTACTGTAAATTCCGCGCCGTCGCGGTGTCGACAGAGCGCGGTTGCGGCGTCGCGCCGCTCACGCTAATATCATGGGACGTTATTTTAGGGGCGTAGCTCAGTGGTAGAGCAGCGGCCTTTTAAGCCGAAGGTCGTGGGTTCGATCCCCACCGCCCCTACCAACTTAAATACCGTATCAGCAGTAGCATGGCGTATTGGCAATCGCGCGACGGAATGGGCATTTGCACTGAAATAGTGCAAATTGTGCGGGATTTGTGCGGGTTTGGTGTCTGGGTTCATTGTGCGCTGCTTCCAGTCATGGTGCGCACGGCCCGGTTTTTCTTTTCCTGCTCGATGGCCTGTTCGACTTTCTGTAGGGCATCGCGTATGTCGTTCTCGGGCACGATGCGGTAGCGCTTGTAGACGCTCGCGGTCTTGTGGCCTGAAATCATCATGCCGACGATTTGACTGACGCCGTTCTTGTCGAAATTCCGCACCGCCGAGCGTCGCAGGTCGTGTACTAGGAGATTCGGCATCCCGGCCTTTGAGCAAGCTGTTCTCCAGCTCTTTCTGGTATCGCCGATGGGTTGGCCGTCACCACAGTGGAACACATACGTCGAAAGTGTTGTGCTGCCATTATGATTTTTGATTGACCGTGACTGCCAGCGCCGCTCGATAATGCGATCGAGTTCTCCGACCAGCGGGAGAATGCGCGGTTCGCCATTTTTGGAGCGTCCAAGGAAAATTGTTTTTGTTTGCCGGTTTACCGTGGACCATTGTGACCTGACCGGGGATTTTTGTACCAGGTGAAGTGAGAGAGAATTCACCTGGCTTTGAGAACCTAAAGAGCTGGAGGTCAAAGCTCGATCACCCGATCCGACACGCCGCGCGTCCGCCAAAGGCTGCCGATGAGGACAGCCTCAAGTTTCCGATGGAGTAGAGTTCCGTGCTTTGGAGGCATGTGCTCGATCTTCCGATGGGACCGTTGCGACTAAACTGCGTCGTTTAAGTGGCGCGGTCATATTTGATGCCCGAATCTTATGCCGCGCTCACCCGAAAATCCCCCGTTCCGAAAACCTCGTCACACAAGCGTTCGTAAGTGCCTGAACCAGAACCGTAAAATTTCTGCATTGGGTTGTTCCGAAAACAGTTGTTTTTGGCGCTCAGACGGTTGCCTGCGACTCCGGAAAATCTTGTTTCTTGTTTTTCAGACCTTGAACGCATAGTATCCACGTTCAGGTTTCGTTCATTTTCGAGGAGGCATCGCGCATTCGGTGTATGGTGCGTGTTTGCGCATTTCGGAGTCAGCTACCACCCACCACAGTTGCATTATATGGGAAGCTATGACAATAAGACTTGTGGACAGTGGCCGTTTTCGACAACTGAGCATCCAAGCCGTATAATGAAGGAGCCGCGGCCGATTTCTACATTGAGACCATCGTGATGACAGCCCCTCCGGATCACGCAGTGTCGGTTTCCAACCGTCGAACTCAGGCTCGCATGGAGTTCGCCAATCCACCCGTTGCGGAGACTTCTCTCGGCTTTTACTTTCAGAAGATAGAGGGTTGGAATGTGCTGCATCAGGGAGCCCTTTGGGAAAGGTTTAGAAGTAGGTATTCCGAGTACGAATTTCTCCCTCCGATCATGGAAATTCCGTCGCAGCCAAACGCCGGGCTGGACCTTGCCTCGATTCCGATCCGGGTGGGTTTCACCGACAACACCAAGACCCAGCTTGTACAGATGCAAGACGGATTTCTCCTCCACAACTGGAGGAAGACACCTGAAATCCGTGAATACCCACGGTATGAGGCAGTGAATCCTGAGCTACAGCAGGATTGGTCAACTTTTCGGGCTTACTTGCATGAGCGGTCGCTTAAAGGGCCAGTCGTTACGCGATGCCAGATGGATTACTTCAATCACCTGGTAAGAGGCGAAGAGTGGCAAGATTTTTCAGACCTGTCGAATCTTTTCACGGTTTGGAACGGCTTTCGGCAGCCAACGGCCGGCGACGGCGAACTCCAGATGGTGTCCTTCAGTTTTTCGTACCGGCTCAAGAGCGGAACGGTAAATGTCGTAGTCCAGCCGGCAATACGGAAGAGTGACGGCAAAGAAATTATTCAGTTTACGCTCTCATCGTCAATGGCACCAAAAAGCTCCGAAGATAAAGCCCTGTTTGCGTGCCTTGATGAATGCCACGATAACGCAGCAGTAGCTTTTCTTGACTTCACAACTGCCCAAGCTCGAGAAAGGTGGAAACAGAAATGAGTGCATCTACTGCTACAGCAATACGCTTCGATCTTTCTATCCCTGATTCCGTCAGGCCGCCGCAACTCGAACGAGTGGTGGAATTTGAGTCAGCACGATGGCTTCCGTCGTTGCTAGCGGACCTTCGATCGCTCGAAGCAAGAGGTCGGAATATCGACGGGATCGGCGATCTCAGGGTCGCCAATACTACTGCCGACAACGTGCGCCGGCTCTTGACGGTCATCTCAGCCGCACCACTGCCTGAACCCAGACTTGCTCCCTTCTCCGGAGGTGGCGTTGCGCTGATTTGCAGCATTGGAGGCAGGGAACTCACGTTCACTGCATATCCGGATAACCGAGATTTTATTTACAGTGACTCGGACGAAAACGATGAGATTGTCGCAGACGGAGTGCTCACTCTGGAGCAACCAAATCGCCTCGCCGAACTAATCACATCTTTCCTATCTCGATAAAATGGAATGACGCTTCTGGATGACGGGACGGTACCGAATGATGCAGTACTTCTTCGGGTAATTGTCCAAGACCCTAACTGGACGACCAGAAAAGCTGGTAGATACAGACCTACACGCCTTGCCTTCTTTTCAACTCAACAAGAAATCTCCTGTTTTGTGGATGCGCCCGGAATAATCGCTGAAATTATGAGAATCTTCCCAGGCCTAGAAATTGCATGTGTCCCCGCATCGGTCATACGGGACGTTGATTTCGCAATTGAACGTCGCCCGGATGAATGCCCCGACGGCTTTAGATGTGATCGGAATTCTCATGTCGTAATTGGGCCCACCGTACAACTCACAAGAAACGAACACGAGAGACGCGCGGGCTCTATCGCTAGACATTTGGGCGTTACAATAATCAATCTCCGCGGGTAACGCCGAACAGTTGATCGACAGATCCTCATCACCTTGGGTGAATTCCAAGACACCTGATTTTGCTGCATAGGAAAACTACGGGAACTGCCCCTCGTTTTCAGGCGATTGCGGCGAGCTGATTTTCAGAGTTTGTGTCCATCTCGACCCCGACGCAGGAAACGGGGTGAAAATCTTCAGAAGTTGATTTTTACCCCGCTCGTCTGCAAGTTTTCCCCGCGTGACACGTGGCCGTACCGGGCCGGTACGGCTTTGGAAACTCAATTTACCGACGACCGCAGCGAAATCGCACGACTGAACGTTGACTCCGCCGCCGGCGCCACGACGTTCTGGTTAAGAATCCCTCACTCAATGTTCGGCCCGGCTCTGCTATCATCCGCCCATGGCGCTTTCTTGCAACTAGCCCCACGTTTCATGGCCGAGTGGCGAGCGATTTAACTGGTCTCGATAGTGCTGCCATTGCGGCATGAGCTTGTCCATCAGTGCAGTGAAGCGATCATTGTGATGTCGCACAAGGATATGCGCCATCTCGTGGACAATGATGTATTCAAGGCAATGCTTTGGTTTTTTTGCAAGCTCCGTGTTAAGGCGAATAGCGCGGGCCCGAGGATTGCAGCTTCCCCACTTGGTCTTCATCTGCTGCACGTAAAGTTTGTCAACGTCGACGCCAATAACCGACGCCCATCTGGATACAAGCGGAGGAACCACTGCTTTGATCTGTTCGCGATAAAATTGGGCAACAATGGCTTGCCTCTTATCCTCACTTGTTCGCGAACGCACCCGCAGAAGGATCTTTCCCGGATTTAACTGCACGCTAGGCGCAGCGTCCGTCTCAAGTACCTGAAGAAGGTAGCGCTTCCCCCAGAGGTAATGGCTCTCCCGGTCCAGATACTCCCGCGGAGTCTCACGCTCCTGCCCTTGGAGCCTCTTCTGTTGCCGCTTGATCCAGTCGAGTTTCGAGATCGCAAAGATGCGGATGGCGTCGAGATTCATCCGCTCAGGTGCCGAGATGCGCACACGCCCTGTCGGTGGATAGACGCTGAGGTGGACGTTCTTGATGTCCTTGAACAACACATCGACGGAAACTCCGCCAAGATCGAGCTGGGCTGTCATCAGTATTCCCTCTGCGCCTTAATGACCGAGAAGATGCGTTCGACCTTGGCTACATCGTGCACGATGTCATATAGAGCTGCTTTGATAGTCTGCTCGCGAGGCGGGACACCTCGCCAGTCATCAGGTCGAACTTCACGGACGGCCGTGTCGATCTTCAATGCCAACGCTTCATCTTGATCGAGGTTGTTCCAAAGAGCTCGCTTTCCCGGCGTGTTTAGTTTCTCTGGTGTCTCCTCCGAGTATCCTGCCTGCACCTTTTTGGAAAGTTCTGCGATCCGCTTCAAATATCCTTCGTATTCGATGGCTTTGGTTTTGCGTGCAACGATAATCTCGTCGAGTAATGTTGACATTTTTTCGTAATAAGCCGGGTCGTTCAGGTGCTCTTTGACGATCTTGCGGCGAACATTGTTCTCAATTGTCTCCGCAATGGCGGTCTTGTTACCTTTCAGGCCACCGAGTTGTGTCGCGATAGCATTGGCGATACCGGTCTTCACGATCAATTCCAGAAGGGCCATGTTGTCGAAAGGCGAAATCTTGCGCGGTTCGTCGGCCTCGATATAGGTATCGAGGAGGTGACGCATGTCGGCCTCGTAGGCCTTGAGGTCTAGCGTTTCGCCGCTTGCTTTGCGGATGATTTCGCGGACGTTCAGGAAGTCATCGAGTTGCTGCTTGATGCGGGCAATGTCGGCCAAGCTATAACCAGCCGGTTCCAACTCGTCGGAGATGTTCGCATAAGCACGCACGAGGGCGACCGTCGCTTTGTAGAGAGCCGCCCTTTGCGGTTCGCGATCCTTGAGGTCAGATGGAATTTCGGTATTGCCGCAGAAATAGTGGATGTACTCCAGTTCGCCCTTGGGTGGCTCGACTGGCTCGCAGAGAAGCGCAAGATTCTCCAGCGCCTGATCAAGTCGCTCCTTGCCCTTCTTCAACCGATCTTGGAGCAACACCTCGGGAGCGGCCCCGCCCGCACTGTGATCAAGCTCGGACGTGTAGACAGCGATGGCATTCTCGACCTTTTTGAACAGGTCCTTGTAGTCCACGATGTACCCGAAGTCCTTGTCTTCTCCATCGAGTCGGTTGACGCGGCAGATGGCCTGAAATAGTCCGTGGTCCTGCATAGACTTGTCGATGTAGAGATACGTGCAGGGCGGCGCATCGAAGCCGGTGAGCAGCTTGTCCACCACCACTACCAGCTTCATGTTCGCTGGTTCCTTTATAAACAGGGTCTTGGCCCGTTCCTCGTATGTCTCGGTTTTGGTCATGCCCGGCTTGGCTTCTACGTCCTTAAGCAGTTCGGTATATGTGTTGTAGATGAACTGCTTGTCGGTCTCGGTGTTGGCTCCGGTTTCCTCCAGCGTTACGTCTCTGGCCAGCGGGTTGTAAGACGTTATAACCGCGCATTTATCTCTGAACGGTGTCTTCTGGAAGAGCGTGAAATACTTGCACGCTTCGTAGATGCTCGACGCAACCAGGATGGCGTTGCCGCGCTCACTGGAGAGACGTGGTTTGACGCTGAAATCGAATACGATGTCCGCCACGACGCGATCCATGCGGACTTTAGAACTGAGCACGTTCTGCATCGTGCCCCATTTCTTTTTCAATTCATCTTTCTGCCAGTCGTTGAGAGCCTTAGTTTTGGCCTCGAACCAAGCGTCGATTTTCTCCTCAGAGCCAAGGCGCTGATCGATGTCTCGCGCCTCATAAATGAGATCGAGCACCACTCCATCCTCCACTCCCTCACTGAACTTATATGTGTGGATGTAGCCGCCGAATACTTCAAGGCTGGTCTTTTTGTCCTTCTTCAAGAGCGGTGTGCCGGTGAATCCGATGAATACGGCGTTGGGCATCATCGCCTTCATCACTCGGTGCAGCTTGCCGCTCTGTGTCCGGTGGCATTCGTCCACGAACACAAATACCTCACCCACCGTAGGACTCGGCTGGGCCTCTAGCTCCCGGATGAAGGCGTCGAAGTCGTCCACGTCCCTGCGGCCGAATTTGTGCACCAGCGAGCACAGCAGGCGTGGTTTGGCTTGGCCAAGCTGGTTCATTAGGTCGCGGGCACTGCTCGTGCGTTTGATGGGCTCGTCCATCTCTGTGAAGACCCGCTCGATCTGTCTGTCCAGTTCGTCACGGTCCGTGATTATGACGACGCGAGCATTCGGGTTATTTTCTAAAATCCATTTAGCCAGCAGCACCATGACGATGCTCTTGCCGCTGCCCTGCGTGTGCCAGATGATCCCGCCTTTGCGCTGGCGAACGTGTTCCTGGGCGGCCTTGATGCCGAAATACTGATGCACACGCGGCAATTTCTTGAAGCCACTGTCGAACAGTACAAAGTCGTGCATCAGCTCGATCAGTCTGTGCTTTTCGCAAATCTTGAGCAGATACTTATCAAGCTTAAATCGGCTGTCGTCCTCTTCGTCCTCTTTCCATTTGAGGAAATACTTCTCCTCCGTCCCGATAGCACCGTATTGCAGCCCCTCGGAGTCGTTACCGGCGAAAACGATTTGAACGGTCGCGAAGAATGACTCGTTGAACTCTTTCTGCTGGTTGGAGAGCAGCTGCCGGATGCCGTCACCGATGGTTACGCGGCTGTTTTTCAACTCCAAGACACCGACGGCGATACCGTTCACATACAGCACCAGGTCCGGCCGACGCTCAAGGTTACCCTTGAGCGTGACCTCTTCGGCGATGGCAAAATCGTTCTGCTCTGGCTCGTCCCAGTTAACGAGACGTACTGTCTCAGTGACCTTGCCAGCCTCGATCTTCACCGGAACGCCGTAACGCAGAAGGTTGTAAACGGCCTGGTTGTTGCCGTACGGCGAGCGGTTGTGGTTATCCGCTTCTGTGCGCAGTTTGTGCAGCGCGACACTGATCTGCGCCGTGGTGTAGCCGTTCTTGGTCAGCCACGCAGAGAGCAGCCCTTCCTCGATGTTGCTGTTGCCGTCGCGGTCAGTCCAGTCGCCGAGGTAGCGATACTTCAGCTCGTCCCGAAACAGGGCGATGATGCGGTTCTGCGTAGCACGCTCTGGTTGGCCGACGCCGTTCATTTCATTTCCCAATCAATTTGAAGCTGATCTGGTAGCGGTAGAAGACAATGCTCGGCACCAGTGCCAGCGCTCTTCGGATTCTTTGATCGTCGTCAAGCGCGATGATCACGCCCTTGACGCTTTGCCCGTTCTCGGCCAGCTCCTCCTGCACATAGCCCATGTAGCGCAGCGCTTGGCCGACAACCACATCGCTTGCTCGACCTTTCTTTAGCTCCACTACCAACAGGCTTTTCTTATTCTTGCTAACCGCAAGTATGTCGATGGGGCCAGTATCGGTTGAGTATTGCTGACCGACGCGCTCCCCTTCTTCCTCGTAGATGTCATATTCCTTGCCGAGATCGGTCTGCTCCCAGTTCTGTACCAAGAAGTCTTCCAAGTGCTTTTCCATCGCAAAAGCGGCCGGATCCTCGACCGTTTCGTCGGTCGAGACCAACATGGGCGAAGCAACGCCGCCGATCAACTTCTCGATTTCGTCGCCATATCCCGTGATGTCGCTGACCGTGCCTATCGAGCCGGTGGAGTTTCTCAGCGCTTCGCTCATCTCGGAACGGTCGATGGTTTGGTTCAGCCAATGAACGGGTCTTCGGTGCGGAAGCGCTCCGCCGGGTTGGTAGGCGTAATCGCCGCTAACTTCCCCCACCCGATAGCGTCCGGACCCATCGGGACAGACCACTAGATCGCCCTTCTTGATGCCCTTGGACACCGTCCACAATGCACCGCAGGACAGCCCGGCACCGATCCTTGTTTTTTGGGGATGCCCCGCCAGATAAATGGGAATGAATTCCTTATTAAACGTGCGCCACTCCTCGGGAAGCCTTCCGGTTAGTTCTTGGGGGATGCCGAAGTCGGCCCCAATGAAGTTCCCGGCGAAACACTGCTCGGCGAAAGCGCTCTTCTTGCCCAACATAACTCGGTAGTAGCTCTTCATACGAGACGCGTCCTTCCGGTGAGCAGCTCTTGCATCATGCCCCGCTTGATCTGCCGGATTTTGGCGAGCTTTTTCTCCAACGCGGCGATGTCATCATCCATATCCGAGAGAATTGTGGCGATGGCGGATTGTTCGGCTTTGTCAGAGGGAATGGGAAACACGAACTCTGACATTTCGACACGGTTGATCTTGGGCATTCCGCTGCGAACTGAGACAGATTCGGCATATTTAGTAAACTGGTGCCCCAAGATCACAGCCAACATAAAACCGGAGGAAACATCTTTCGCAGGCTTCAGCGGGTACATGTCTGCACTGCAAAGGCCACTAAAGTCAGCAAGAAATGCCTTTCGCAGGTATGGGTTGATTTTGCCATAGACAATGTCTCCCTCTGCGAACAAATACTTGCCGCTGATTGCGCCTTGCTCTCCGGCGGTCTGGCGAGTTACAAGGTTTCCCGTACCACTTTCGACGTGAACAGGTCCGACCAGAAACATCGATTTGTACGGCTCCATCTTGGGGTCGACTTGCCCCTGTGCTATTCGGACTGCCGCTAGTAGTGGCCTCACCTCCCAATCTTTCGGAATCACCCCCACTTCTGCCTGTTTGTAACCGGGTTTGATCTCGAACTGCGGCAGGCGCTTCTTGCCGGTGAGCAAATCCTGCATAGCGCCTTGTTTAATCTGGCGCTTCTTGGTGATGAGCTGGTCCAGCGACTCGATCAGCGCATCTGCATCGGAGAGCGCCTGGGCGATGGCTTCTTGCTCGGCTTTGGTAGGAAGCGGTAATAAGGCTGCCCTCACGTGCGCTGGGCCAAAGTTGAGCTGCGCAGAACCTGTCGCTTTGCCGCTTATCTGGTCCTTGAAGAGTTGCGACCTCAGGAAATGCTTGAAGTAGTCTTTGTTCAGAAGAGGTGAGGCGATCTTAAATCGCATAGTGCTGGTATTCATGCATAACGGCAGGTGCTCACTGGAAAGAACACCAACCTTTTCATCAAACCTGCTCACAGTAATACCTGAGCAGGCAATCACGATGTCGCCCGCATCGGCAAGGAAGTGCGAATACCAACCATTCGCTTCGCGTTCAGAGATGTATCTACTTGTCTTGTCGAGACAGATTTTTCCGTTCTCAATGTTTGTTCCGTTGAAGAGTTTCACGCCAGCGCTCGTGAACTGATAATTTCGAACACCGGGACCTTCCTGATACCAGACAACGTCGGGCAGGTGAGCTGTGGACCATTCCTCCGGAATCATCCCCACATCGGTCTGCTTGTAGCCTTTCGGAACGCACGACTCAGGCGCAGAGTATCGTTTTTCAGAGACTGGCGCCTCTTTCGACGTCACCATGCGAACCCCATTCGTTTGAGATCCTGGTTCACCTTATTTTCCAGATCGGCCACCTCCCTAATCATCAGGGGCAGCGGGGTTTCGTAGCGTTCGGCCAGTTCCTTTACGCGTCGAGTGAGGGCCTGGCTGACCCGGTTCATCTCGCCGTGGATAGCGGCGTTGATTGCGGCGAGCCATTTGTCGTCTACCACCAGCGTCTTGATCTCGGCCTCCGTCAGTTTTGGATATTTTGCGAGAGCCTTAGCATCGAGATCAGCTTCGGCATCCTTGAGGCGCTTTTTGAGATCGGTCTCATCGGCGTTCAGTTTGAGCCAGTCGTTCAGCACGGCAGCTTCGTCTTTGGACTCCCTCTCGCCAATGATCTTTTTCAAGAGTGCAGCGACGTTGACCTTGTTTACCTTGTCGAGTTCGGAGAAGACACCGTCTTCGCCGCCGTGTTCCTCTTCAAGCTCGGCGAGTTTGGCGGTGATGGCTTCCAACTCGGCGCTGAGCTGGCCAATGGAAGCCTGCTCCTCTGCATAGTAGCGGGCAACGATGAGAGGCTTGGGGATTAAGTCGCAAGCCCAACCTTTGTCCCTTTGCTTGCCCTTCTTGTCGGCCTCGATGATGCGATACGTCTCGGGCCTCCAGCCGTCGGCGGCAATCAGATAGCAATCGTCCTGCATGGTCTGCACCCAGTAATCCATGAGGTGCTGGTAGATGTCATAGCGGTTGATGAGTGGCTTACCGGCATAATGGGCCAGCAAATCCTCGGACAGGCGTGCGATGACCTCTTTTGGGTGGCAGCTGGGTTGCAGGGCTTTGAGCGTTTTGGCGGTTTTGTCCCGCCAGATGGCGAAGTGCGCGTTCATACCTGCGATAAAGTTAGTGAACTCAGGATGGTCGTAGATGGTGGACTTAATTGCCGACTTTTCAATCGCGAGGTCCACGTAGCCCGGGCGATCTGGCTTGAATAGCACGTCGCTGAGCTTCGGACACACCTTCCAATAGCTATCGAGTGCCTTCATATCACGCACCGGGATGCCCCCGCGCAGGTGGCCGTCAATGTCCTGGAGGTCCACGGTCTGCTGGCTGTCGATGTATCGCGGAAGGTTGAGGTTGAATTCATTCTTCTCGATTTCCTCGACGCTGACCATGCGTGAATATTTCGCGATTTCGATCCGCTTATTAAAGGCATCCACGATCTGGTGGATGTCCTGGGCGCGAAGGCGGTTCTTGGGGCCATCCTTCATAAAACCGCCGCTGGCGTCGATCATGAAGATGCCCTTGCGGGCATGGGCGTCCTGTTTGTCTATGACGACAATGCAGGCAGGAATTCCTGTGCCGTAAAACAGATTGGGTGGCAGCCCAATGATGCCCTTGATGTAGCCCTTGCGGATGAGAGCGCGGCGGATGTCGGCCTCAGCATTGCCACGAAATAAAACGCCATGCGGCAAAATGCATGCGCCTTTGCCAGTGGTTTTGAGAGAGCGAACAATGTGGAGCAGATACGCGTAGTCGCCCTGCTTGGAGGGCGGCGTGCCGAATGGCTCGAAGCGTTGGTATGGATCGTCGAGAGGATTTAAGCCCGTGGTCCAGCGTTTGTCGGAGAATGGCGGATTGGCAACGACGTAGTCAAAGGTCTTGAGCGTATCGCCGTTCTTGAACTTGGGGTCGGTCAGTGTGTTGCCCTGCACGATCAGCGCCGTCGGGTTGTTGTGGAGGATCATGTTCATGCGGGCGAGGCCGCTGGTGGCGGCGTCCTTTTCCTGCCCGTAGAGCGTAACCTTGGCTTTGGCTTCGTCTCCCACTTTCAGCAGCAGCGATCCGGAGCCGCAGGTGGGATCATAGACGGTGGTGTCGTTGGTCGTCCTCGCGTCCCGAATGCCAATGATCCGCGCGATGATACGGCTCACCTCAGCCGGGGTGTAAAACTGGCCCTTGCTCTTGCCGCTCTCGGTGGCGAAGTGCCGCATGAGGTATTCGTAGGCGTCGCCAAGAATGTCGTCGCCTTCCGCACGATTTTTCGAGAAATCCAACGCCCTATTCTCGAAGATGGCGATGAGATTCGTGAGTCGCACCACCTTTTCTTTACCATCACCAAGCTTTGTCGCATCGTTAAAGTCAGGAAAATCTGATAGGGAAAGTTGTTCGTTCGCCTTCGTCAGTGGCCCAATGATTTTCTTATTGATTTGGTCGCCGATGTCCGACTTGCCCTTGAGCGCGACCATATCCTTGAAACTCGCGCCCTTTGGAATGGTGATCGGCGCGAAAGGCTGCCCTGCATACTTGTCGCTGACGTATTTTATGAACAGAAGGACGAGGACATAGTCCTTGTATTGGCTGGCATCCATGCCGCCGCGCAATTCGTCGCAGCTTGACCAGAGCGACCCGTACAGTTCACTTTTCTTGATTGCCATTGCCTATTGGCCTTTTCTTCCCACCATTAGGTTATTCACCACGTGACGGCTAACCGCGGTACATTGTACTCCCTAGAGTGGAATCGAGAAGTCTTCACTGGGCCGACATGGCACAAATTTCTAAAACAGCAAAACCTTCACCCAATTCGGATGTCGAAGTGCAGTGGCGGAAAAACCGTAACCGACCAAGCTCCCCCGAAGATTGCTGCATGATGCTCAGTCCAATTTGGACGGCAGGCGCATCGGGGATTAAATCGGCATCTACGAACGAGCTAGGCCCGCTGCAATGGCGCTTTCTGGGGACGTAAACACGTAGGGATACCAAGGCTCCTGGCGATCTGAGCGTGTCGTTCCGTACTCCCGCTTCCGGCATTTCCAACTCAACCTTAAAACACTGAACCACGTTTGAACCTCCTGGCCAAAGTGTTAGAGTAAAGCCAACGGAGCCTGAAAATGCCGAACCTGGACAGTTGGGCGCAGCAAGCGATCCAGCACTGGAAAGAGTTCCGCCCAAGTCTGTATCGCCAACTGAAATCAACCGGGAAGCTGGATGAAGCGGCACAGAACGCGTCGGACCAAACGGAGAACGATCTGGAGAACCTGGTGCTGAAGCACGGAATGTCGTATCAGAACGCGTGGGAAGTCGTGAGGGAAAGGTACCTGTTCCTGCCGGACGAGAAGCAAATGCCGAACCTCGGAGAGAGCCCGGACAGCTCACCCGACCCGGCCAATCTGGCCTCGACTATCGCATCACGCCCGAAGAACAAACCGGCGAGGACTCGCCGAAACAAGAAATCGGTAATAGCATTTCCGCAATCAAAGCCTTTCAGTCCCTCGGATACCTGACGTAAATCATGGACGTGTTTTAACGATAGCCTGAGCTATTGCCAAAGCTGGCAAGGCCCTCTGCCGCTGCTTGCGCGGGTGAGGTGAAAACCTCGGGAGACCATTGCGCCTGACGCGGGTAGCCGCCGCCCAGGAAGCGAAATGCGCGCGGAATGTACGTTCCTTCAGAAGCGTAGCGCAGCCCAATGCACACGCGGCATCGCCAGCGGCAACGCTGGGCTCTTGTCGTGTATCTGCCTCCAGGTTCCCAGCCATAGAGCGCCCGGCGCAGGACTGTACAGTCGGGACAAACCAGAAATCTAGATTGTCCATCTCGCGGTATTGGGCGCAGAACGCTGTGAATGAGGACGCTAACCAGAATGGCAAGCAAAAGTCAGTTCTGAGCCATCAACATATCCCGCGCAATCTTGTACTCTCCATCGTAGGCTCCAGTAAACAGAAAACCCATCTGGCCACACAAGATTTTTCGTATATCTTCAGAGAGTGCCCATGGTGTCGCCTCAAGCTCGTTGTGGAATATGTGCTGGACTGAGTCAAGTCGCAACAAACTATCTTTCTGGATGCATGCGCTTTCAGGAAGAAACATGAACTGCGGGAATTCCAGAAGCCTCACTCGGTCGACGAACTCTCTTTGGTATTTTGGTTTGTTCATCCCGTCAACAACGCTATAGCACGGAGCGACGAGGCAGAGGTGCCGGTTTATCCGGCCACCGCCGCGGATATCGCGAATACCTATCTCTGTAGGATCTGGAACGAGAAGGATAACCGGTCTGAACTTTGCTCTTACGACGGGAAACTCCTCGTAGGGCTCCAAACGTGGAGAATGGATTGTCCTCGCTTGCTTATACCCGTCGCCGGGGCGGGCAATTATGGAGAACTCTGTCGCCTGCGTTTCGCTCGCGTCGAATCTACATGGCCGCCATATTTCTGCGTTCTCATAGGAGTAGAGGACCGGTGCCTTGCAAATCTGACCTGGCCTGACATTAGCGCGAAAATCAGAGCCAAGTTTTTGATAGAAATCCTCAAAGAACTCATCGAGAAACATTTTAATCAGGTTCTCGATCAAGCGTGTCGATTGCCTTCCAGAACACAGCGTCGTAACGGGGTTTTCTAATATGTATTCCCGAAGGATGATTGGAAGCCTGTCTAATTGCCTCGCGAAAAGCTTTTTGTTTCTTCTTTCTTTCCTTAGGCTCAACCAGTGAATGAGTTCGTTTGTATTCTGGTACGGGCTCCTCACCGAGAATGCCACTGAAGTCCAAGAGCTCACCACGCCGCGCGTTGCGCATCGGTGCCGTATGGAAGTAAACGTACTCAAGAAGTTCCCCGGTTGGCCGATCGGCCCACGCTTCAATGATGCGCCGAGCTCGCAACTCATCTAGCACAGCGGGAAAAGCCTCGGAAAGGTCGACTCGTTTGACCGCGTCGACAAAAACGGCATCCCATTCTGTTTTGTTTCCAGTTCGCATACTGATCATGTTGGAGTTGTTGAGCCGGTCTAAAACTTCGTCATATTCTGGTGACCACGGGCCATATTTGTGGAAGCGCCAATTGAAATCGGTCAAGGTGGCTTGCTTTTCGCGGAACGACTCAATATCGAGCAGATAAAGCAGCTTTAGTAGCTTCGTTTTGGTGGCGTACCCACCCGTGTAACGAACGTAACTTAGGACTGCTGGTATGAGGACTGCCAGGTTCATGCGCGAGGTGTCTTCGCTTTTAATTCACTGTAAGAATCTCATGAATTCAGCGTATCGGCAAGAAGCACGCGCTTTTGCAGCATGAAAGAGCCAACCAATGACATCTGATTTCGGAACACGCAATGGGTCGATTCCTGGGTGTGGGGATTCAACAATTTACGGTGAGCAGATCGAAGAGGTTTTTGGAACACGCCCCCTCTGCTGCAGCCTGCGCCTCCGCGCGATCATCGCTCGTGCAGGCGAAGTCTCGCGGGTGCCCGTCGAGGGCCTACCGACTCCGAGCGCGACTTCGATTGTCCGGTAAATCAGGCATCTGGATTACTTCCGGATAGCCCGTTGCTCGGAGACAATCGCCAAGCCGACGAGGGGACCGCATCTCCGGATACACGACGCTTCGCTCGGTTTACTCTCTTGAATTTGCATATATCAGGCACAGTGGGGACTCGGTTGCGCAATTGCCTATACTGGAGTGCTGGCGTAAGATGCACGCCCAGTGACAGATTCCTCGCCCATGCTCGGAAACACAATTTCCCACTACCGCATCATCGAGAAGCTCGGTGGCGGCGGGATGGGCGTCGTTTATAAAGCTGAAGACACGCGTCTCCATCGCTTTGTCGCGCTAAAATTCCTGCCGGAAGAAATCGCGAAGAATCCTCAGGCGCTGCTCCGATTCCAGCGCGAGGCGCAAGCCGCTTCGGCGCTGAATCACCCCAACATCTGCACAATTTATGACATCGGCGAGCACGATGGCCACGCCTACATCGCGATGGAGTTTCTCGACGGATCCACGCTCAAGAATTTGATCGACAGCCGGCCACTCGGCATGGAAATGTTGTTGTCCCTCGCCATCGATATTGCGGACGCGCTCGATGTTGCCCACGCAAAAGGGATCGTTCACCGCGACATCAAGCCCGCGAATATCTTCGTGACCACGCGCGGCCATGCCAAGATTCTCGACTTCGGCCTGGCAAAGCAAACCGTGCTTCCGCACAGCGACTACGTGACACGCACCGCCGACGAGCGAGCCGACGAGCATCTCACCAGCCCTGGAACAACGCTCGGCACGGTTGCCTATATGTCGCCGGAGCAGGCGCGCGGCGAAGAACTCGATGCGCGCTCCGACCTTTTCAGTTTCGGGGCGGTGCTGTATCAAATGGCCACGGGCGCGCTGCCGTTTCGCGGCGATACGTCCGCGGTTATTTTTAACTCTATTCTCGAAAAATCGCCCGTGCCCCCTGTGCGCCTCAATCCCGATGTCCCGCCGAGGCTTGAGGAGATTATTTCAAAGGCCCTCGAAAAGAACCGCAGCCTGCGCTATCAGCACGCCGCCGAAATGCGGGCTGATTTGCAGCGCCTGAAACGCGACTCGGATTCCGGCCGCGCGACGGCGACGCGCGCGGACGCCGACACGCCGACTTCTGCTGCAACGTTTGCCGCCACGCCTTCCGTAGGGGCCGGGCTTGTCCCGCCCGCGGGCGACCCAAGGGTCGCCCCTTCAGTCGCACGCGCACACGTTTCTGGCAGCTCGTCGGTTGCCGCCGTCGCCCGCGAGCACAAATTCGGCCTCGCTGTCACAATCGTAATCGTCCTCGTTCTCGTCGGCGCCGCATCTTATGGAGTCTATTCGTTCCTGCATCGCGCTCCGAAACTCACCTCGAAAGACTCCATCGTCCTCGCCGATTTCACCAACACCACCGGCGACGCGGTCTTCGACGGCACGCTCCGGCAAGGCCTAGCCGTGCAGCTCCAGCAATCGCCCTATTTGAATCTCGTCTCCGACCAGCAAATCGCGCAAACGCTTAAGCTGATGGAGCAGCCGCCCGACACGCGTCTCACCGGCGATCTCGCGCGCCAGGTCTGCCAGCGCGCCAACGCTCAGGCCGTGATTGATGGCTCGGTTGCCAATCTCGGCAGCCAATACGTTATTGGGCTAAACGCGGTGAATTGCCGGACGGGCGATTCGCTGGCGCAGGCACAGGCGACTGCGGATGCCAAAGAGCACGTTCTCGACGCGCTGACAAAGGCTGCGTCCGATATGCGCGCAAAACTCGGCGAATCCCTCGCCTCAGTTCAAAAATTCGATGTGCCGCTCGCGCAGGCCACCACATCCTCCCTTGAAGCTTTGCAGGCCTACACGCAGGGTCACAACCTGGTCTACGAGAAATCGGATTTTGCCGCGGCCATTCCCTTCTTTAGGCAAGCCGTCCGGATTGATCCGAATTTCGCCATGGCTTATTGGTTCCTGAGCGTCAGCTATCACAATCTCGGCGAGGCCACGCTGGCAACCCAGAGTGCGGCAAAAGCCTACGAATTACGGGACCGAGCCAGCGAGGAGGAGAGACTCAGTATTTCGGCGTTCTACCAGGAATTTGCCATCGGAAATGCGCCGAAGGCCCTTGAGGCCTATCGAGTTTGGCAAGAAACGTATCCCCGGGACAGCGCCCCTCACGGAATTATGGTGGGCGCCTATGTACGGCTGGGTCAATGGGACAACGCGCTCGCCGAGGCGCAGACAGCTCTCCGTCTTAATCCGGCCGGCGTAACTTACTCCACGACTGCCCTTTGTTATCTGTTCCTCAATCGGCTGGGCGAAGTAAAAGCCACCGCCGACCAGGCCCACGCGCACCACTTCGACGATTTCACAATTCGCCTAGCTTTGTACTACGTCGCATTTCTCGAGCACGACGAGGGCGGCATGGCGCGCGAAGCGGCGTGGGCCATGGGAAAACCGGGAGTCGAGGGCTTGATGCTCTCCAGCCAGGCCCGAACTGCGGCCTACTCGGGCAAGCTGGGAGCGGCACGCGAGCTGTATCCGCGCGCCATAGGTTCTGCTGAAGACGCAGGGCAAAAAGAAACAGCGGCAGGTTTCATGGCGGATCTGGGCTTCACCGAGGCTCTTTTTGGCAATTCTGCTGACGGCAGGCGAGACGCTGAAAAGGCGCTTGCTGAGTCCACTGGCAAAGATGTGGAAGCTACCGTCGCACTTGCCTACGCCGTCGCGGGCGACACGGTGCATGCGCAGTCGCTTGCAAATGACCTCGCAAAGCGCTTTCCAGAAGATACGATTGTGCAGTTCAACTATTTACCCGCGATTCGCGCGCAAATTGCGCTCGGCCTGCGCGACACCGCGAAAGCAGTTCAGCTTCTCGATGCGGCAACTCCGTACGAGCTCGGCTCGCCAGCGTCACTGAGCGAACTTGCCCTCTATCCCGCCTATGTTCGCGGACTCGCTTATCTCGCCGCGCACAATGGCTCTGCCGCTACCGTTGAATTTCAGAAAATCCTTGACCATCCTGGAATTGTGCTCAACGAGCCCATCGGCGCGCTGGCTCATTTGCAAATTGCCCGCGCGTACGCAATGCAGGCGGCAGCGCAGAAAGGCACCGGCGCGGATTCCGCGCATGCCAAAGCGCGCATCGCTTATCAGGATTTTCTTGCCCTCTGGAAAAATGCCGACCCAGACATCCCCATCTTGAAGCAAGCCAAGAAGGAATACGCAAACCTGCGGTAGTTCACCGGTAAGTCTTTATAACGATCCTTACACAATTTTTCACTTTCATTCTTCTCCTGCGAGACGACGGCGGACCATAGATCCCGGATTGTCGGCAAACAGGAAGTAATTCGGATACTTCCGGATGGCCCGTCAGGAGCAACGGCCCGGAATGTCACCAAATCCCCGGATATTTGCGCAAGGATTCATGCTCGAATCAATTCAAATGCTAACTTGTAACTGAAGATAAGCTGCTGACGCGAAGTGGATAGTTGGCTTTTCAACAACCCTGATAGTGCCTCGTCGTACATTTTGCCAAGCACATGCGCCTCCCTGAGAACGGCCCCCGCCGTATCGGCCACATCTTGAATGGAGACGGAACCCCTGAATGCCTCAAAGGTATCTTCCTGGTGTAAGCGTACAATCTCCGCGCTTCGCGCGCGTGCCGCTAGAGCTGAGTAGTGGATGATCGGAGTGAAGGGTCTTTGGAAACGTAGCCGCTCGAGATTCTGGGAGACGACTTTGCCTACCGCGAAGATAGCTGCGTCTGAAATCGCTACGAGATTTATTTCTTCCTGCAACAATGGGTACCACCTGTCGTACCGTTGGATCCTTCCGCGTTCAGCACCCTTAACGAGCATCGCTCCTTTGGAGAAATCGGTGATGTGGTATCGTTGAGTAGACTTACAAAGATAGCGTCGAATGCAAAAGTGAAGAATGGAGATCTCCGTCGAGAAGAGAAAGTTTCTAAATCCCGCATCAATTTTCGACTTTGCCTCTTCTGCAGAACGAGCCCACCGACCCAGAGACGGCTCCATGCATGTGAAAACGTAATCGACGGGCCCTTCTGGTTCAGGATTCGGTAGAAAGACATCGCCATCGGCCTCCGCGAGTGCCTTCATGCGTCCTTCAAGATCCCTGTACGCGGCCAGAAAGCTTCCGTCTACTCGCATGGGCACCTTGGTTCCTAAATTATAGCCGACGCTGGATGAGGCACCTGCTCAAACCCTCTCATCCTGGCCTGAACCGACGGAAGGGGCGTATCTCTCCGCGCTTCCGCATCTCCTTCGTGCGCTCCCTCGCGTAGTCAAGATCCTCGAAGGTCGGGTCGCCGCGATCGTTTTGGAGTTCCCATGCCTTGGTGGAGTTGGCCGTGAATTCGCGGATGAGCTTCTGCATCCAGGTATGGGATATTCCGAGCTCTCGAGCCCAGGCACGAGCCGAAGGTCTCTCACTGCGAGCTGTAAACCACCAGAACGCCAACCGGCGAATCATTTCGCTTTCCTTCGCACTGCGCCAAGGCCGCGGGCGATGTCGGCTCATCATCGCTTTATCCAAGTTTTCCAACGCTGCCTCGCGGGTTCCCATGCGTGCCTCTCCTCCTCTCGTATTGCGGAGTTGCCAGCCTTTCTCCGCTTAACGTTACACGGTTCTAAAGGACTTAACGGCACCAGAAGGAACCGGTGGCAAATTACTTGCCTGATTCTTCTTCGCGCTACCTTGCGGGCACTTCCCCAAGAGTTCCTGCGCTCCCGGGAATCCGTGGCGGGCAAGAAGCTTTAGCAGCTTGATCTGCGTCCGGTTCAGCGGGACGCGTTTGGCATCCTGCCGGATCCGTTCTAGCTGGTCGAGCAACATCGGGGCTACCATGGCGCGGAGAGCTGCCCTGCCATAGTCACGTACCTGCTGTTCTTCCCATTTCGTCATGAGACGACCCTCGGCGCTCGCGCGGGCGCAGATCTTTTCTGATTCCCTCTTCGCCTCGTGGTAACGCTCTTTGTGTTGCCACTTCTCCAAACTGGCTTGGTAGTGCCCTAGCAATTGGTGTGAAGTGCCTAGCTCGGAAGCCAGCGCCCTCAGCGACGGCCGCAGCGACTCAGGAGTCTGCTTCCAGGCTATGAGCCTGTGGCGAAACTCCGTCGCGCGGGATTCCTGCGCAGGTTTCCGCCCGCTCACTGGACGCGTGTCCTTGTGCGAATCACTTCCCATGCTCTTGTGCTCCTCGATTCTCACTTTGCTTTTCGCCTTGATGCAATGGGGTCCACCTCTCGTCGCCGGGCTCGGGCCGACAACCTTGATCGGCGGGGACAATTGCCAGGGCTCGTAGCGGTCCCCGCGTATACGGCGGATTCCGACTGTCTCGGGAATTGTGAGCGGGAACTACTGTGCGGGATTTGTGCGGGTACTCACAGACAACCACCCCCGACGACAACAGTTCTGAGTGCTTGACGCGGCTTATTTTTCTGTAGGCTACTGTGGCGGATTGGAGTGGCTGGGTGCGGTTTTGGTCTTTTAAGCCGAAGGTCGTGGGTTCGATCCCCACCGCCCCTACCAACATCTCCTTCATAGAAAACAGCTTGTGACTTTTCGAGGGGCCACAAGGGGCCATTAACGCTAGGCGACTTGCGCAGGAAGC
>Ga0307373_10001116_pt1 | contig 50605 bp, 43 predicted proteins | sample OX2MG_FD_202534 | JGI IMG/M metagenome (GOLD analysis project Ga0307373, IMG submission 202534) | Soil microbial communities from Risofladan, Vaasa, Finland - OX-2 | ecosystem: Environmental > Terrestrial > Soil > Coastal area > Acid sulfate soil | place: Finland: Risofladan, Vaasa | collected...
CAGACGGATCAGTTAACCTGGCGACCACCGGCAAAAATAGTTGTCGCTCATCGGCAAAAATAGTTGACGTCGAACACTCGACCGAATCAGATGCTCAATGGACAATTCGCCGAATCCCCGAGATCACTCGTCGCAACGCACGGCACGGGCTGGGAAGTTCGAGGTCTTAAAACCTTGGCCCAGGCCGGGAAGGTTGAGCGCACGGCTGAACTCGAAATGCACCTCCCACGCGAAGGAGATTTCGCGCTCGTCGGTAGTGCCCGACCAGTATGCGCGGCGCAGGGTGGGCCCAAATATCTCGTCGATGCACATGCGGCTGGGACCACATTCAGGCTCAGTATTCTCGATAATCTCCTGGAGCTCGACGCTCGTCGGCAAGCGCCAGTCGCAATAGTTCGCAAAGCAACCGGTGGTGGTAATACCGTCACTGGATTGGTTGTAGTTGAGGGTCCCCAAAAAGTCCGCGAACACCGTACCGTCTTGGTCTGTGCCAGGGAAGCCGGACCAATAGTAGCGGTTGTTCACATCGTGTATGTCTGGAGTTTCAGGCTTGACGCCAATTTCTCCAGTCTTCTTCTCCCACCTCAAACCGGTCTGATGATCGCTGATCGTGCCGTCTCCATTGTCCTGAAAGCGCGGCCCTACGACTGGCCCCGCGGGCGGGGGGCACATCGGCGCCGGCTCGGTCTGGGCGTATCCCCATGCTCCCCATATCAATGCGGAGCACAATACGATGAGCGTCAGACTGGTTTTTCTCATGACTCTTCTCCCGCCCAAATCAAACCTCAACGGACAACTCACGGAATTTCCGCCCTCACCGGGCCGCAGCGCACGGCACGGACGTACGAGCTGGCGTTCTTATCGTTGTGCTCGGTATCACCGACGCTGAAGTCCACGCCCCACGCATCGTTCATACCGTTCGCGAAGGTAGAGTTCGACCAGTAAAAGCGCCGCTGCGTGGGACCGAATATGTCGTCGATGCACGCGCCTCTGGAGCCACAGCCAGACGCATTGTTGTCGACGATCCCTTGGAGTTCCACGATCGTTGGCAAGCGCCAATCGCAGTAATTCGCAAAGCAACCACTGACGGTGTTGCCGTTATTGGATTTGGCGTAGTTGAGAGTCCCCAAAAACTTCGCGAATGCGGTACCACCTGGATTTTTGCTCGAGGCGCGTGACCAACTATATCTGTCGTTGACATCGTGCACCTTGGGAGTTCTAGGGGTCACTCCCGGTACTCCTGTCTTCTTCTCCCACATCAAACCGGTCTGATTGTCGGTGATCGTGCCATTCCCGTTATCCTGGTAGCGCGGCCCCACGAGCGGCCCGGCCGGTGGTTGGCACGTCAGCGACGACTCGGCCTGAGCGTGTACAACTCCTCCCCACAGCATCGCAGCGCAAAACGCGATGAGCGTCAGACGGGTTTTTCTCATGATTCTTCCAATTGGCTGTCAAAAGTTGCTCGAACTAGGCAATCCCGCGCGCTAAGTTCCAAAATTCGAACGTTAAGCGGCGCGCAGCTAGCAAGCGCATGATGCGCGCCGGCTGACTGCTCCGAATAGTCCGAATGCGAAGGGTGGCGGAGGACCGCCGCCTCGCTGGGCCGATCTCCCGGAGTTTAGAATTTCACACCCGTTCCGTCCATGGTCAGATTCGTCACTGGCGCGCTGCAGGTGGTTGGACCGGCACGCGGCCCTTCGGCGTATGTCCCTGAGTCCAAACCGTGAGTAGTTATCGTCAGCGTTCGCCTTCCCGTCTTTCCGGTTGCGGTAAACGCCACATTCGTCAACTGAGTTCCCGCGCAAGCTGCGCCGCGTCCGACGAAGCTGGAACTGAAGGTTCCATTCGCTTCGAAAGTGCCGTCCTGCTTCTCGGTCACCGTATAGCTTCCAGTGCCCCGAAAGTTTATCGACGTGCAATTCGTGGCGCCCATGTCGATCCCAAGACCGGTGACAATGATGTTGCCATTGCTGAACTGCAATGTCGCCTCGTAAAGCGAAGCCGGTACGGCTCCGCTCACGCTGCACGCACCCTTATTTGCGGGGGCGATGAGCGCTTCGCCGCTTGAGCTGATCGACCAAAAGCCGTTCAGCGGATCGGCGTGCGCAAATGCGCTGAAACCGACCAAAACCGCACAAATCAGACCAATCGCCAAGAATTCCTTTCTCATACGTCCTCCTGTCTATCGACCCGCAACATATTTCGTGACGCCGTGCTTCGGCATATGGCACCGAGATTTCTATTCCTGCACGACTGGTTCCGCAAGTTTGAGCCGTCGAGCGGCGAGCTTGCCGTAGGTCTTGTATGCGAGCTTCGCCTGCCGCAGCGTAATCCCGGACGGAAGAGCGACGTCGCCCAACTCGAAGATTTCGCAGTCGGCCATCGGGTCTCCTTTGTGACGCCGACACTTCCGCGCGCATCCAGTCCGCGGCGCGGGCGCCGCGCGCATCGCGCGCCGCGCGCATCGCGCGCCGCGCCCGCGCCAATCGCTCCCGCGCGCGCCTACCGCGCCAGCTCGGTCGATCGCGTCTCGCGGATCACCGTCACCCGGATCTGCCCCGGATAGGTCATGTCGGTCTCGATCTTCTTGGCCACGTCGCGCGCCAGCATCGTCGCGTCTTCGTCCGAAACCTGGCTCGGCTCGACGATGATTCGCATCTCGCGTCCCGCCTGCACCGCGAAGCACTTCTCGACGCCCTTGAACGATCGCGCGATCGTCTCGAGGTCTTCGAGCCGCTTGACATAGCTCTCGAGCACTTCGCGCCGGGCGCCGGGTCGTGCGCCCGAGAGCGCGTCGGCGGCGTCGACCAGCGGCGCCAGGATAGTCTCGGCCTTGACTTCCTCATGATGGGCCGCGATCGCATTTACGATCTTCGCCGACTCGCCGTACTTGCGCGCGAGTTCGCCGCCGATAAGCGCGTGCGATCCCTCGACCTCATGCGTCAGCGCCTTGCCGATATCGTGGAGCAGCGCTGCGCGGCGCGCCTGCTTTTCGTTGAGGCCCAGCTCGGCCGCCATCGCTCCGCATATGAACGCCGCTTCGATCGAGTGCATCAGCACGTTTTGCGCGTAACTGTAGCGGTACTTGAGCATCCCGAGCAGCTTGACCAGCTCCGGATGGATTCCGTGCACGCCGACTTCGAGCAGCGCCCGATTGCCGGCCTCGCGGATCGACTCCTCGACCTCCTGCTCGGCCTTGCGCACGACCTCTTCGATTCTGCCCGGATGGATTCGGCCGTCCGAAATAAGCCGCTCCATCGCCACCCGCGCGATCTCGCGCCGGATCGGATTGTGGCACGAGATAACGACCGCCTCAGGCGTATCGTCGATAATGATATCGACGCCCGTGGCCGCTTCGATCGCGCGGATATTGCGGCCTTCACGGCCGATAATCCGCCCCTTCATCTCGTCGTTGGGAAGCGTCAGTACCGACACGGTCCGCTCGGTGACGAACTCACCCGCCAGCCGTTCGATTGCGATCGAAATGATCCGCTTGGCGCGCCGATCCGATTCCTCGCGCGCCTCCTCTTCAACCACCCGAATCTGCCGCGCCGCATCGTGGCGCGCCTGCGCCACCATCTCGTCCACGATCTCGCGCTTTGCCTCCTCGCGGGTCAGCTCGGCCACCGCCTCTAGCCTGTTCCGCGCCTCCTCGATCAGCGCCTGCCGTTCGGACTCTTTCGCAGTCAGCGCCTTGTCGCGTTCCCGCAAGCCCTGGTCACGGCGGTTCAGATCGGCCTCGCGCCGCTCGAACGCCTCTATTCGGCGTTCAATAGTCTCCTCTCTCCCTTCGAGCTTGGCCTCCAGAGCCGTGAGTTCGCGCCGGGTTTCGAGGATTTCACGCTCGGCCTCCAAACGCGCCTGCGCGCCCAGGTCTTTGGCTGTTAGTTCCGCCTCTTTGAGTAGAATTTCACTTCGAGCGCGCGCATCGTTGAGTTGCTTGCGCGCCTGTTCGAGAATCGCCTGAGCTTCATCGGCCGCGGATTCCGCCTGCGCCGCTTCGTTGCGCTGGCGCGAGAGAAAAACCGCGAAAACCACTGCACCACCGATTATAAAGCCCAGGACGCCTATCAGTACGTCCACCTGGGTGTACCTCCTTGGTTCGCCGGATGCGCAAGCGGCTGTCGTGCTTGGCCGCTCGCGTACACGGCGCACTCGGTCACCACATAATCCATTCGCTGGTCATGCGCCTCGACCGGAATCGAGTCGAGCAACTGGAACGAATAACCCAGGCCGACAGTTACCATTCCGACCGCCGCCTCCGCTATGAGGCGATCGTAGTAGCCGCCGCCACGGCCGAGCCGATCGCCCGCGCGCGTGAAGCCAAGGCCGGGGACGCATAGAAGGGCGGGACCGATCGCGCCTGCCGACGGCACTGTCGGGCTCGTCGGCTCGGGAATTCCAAAGGCGCCTGCACTCAGGCTCGTCGAATCGTCCGCTGGCGCAAACAGGATACTGCCGCCCCTGACGACCGGAAGAAAGACGCTGCGTCCCGAGCGCCACGCCTCGGCTATAGCGGCTTCCAGGCTCGCTTCGTTGTCGACGGCGGCATAGGCAACTATCCGTGCCGCGGTTCGGAAGGGCTCGGATTCTAGCAGAATCGCCTGCAGGCGCCCGGAGAGTGCCACTGCGACCGCCGGCGGTATCGCGCGCCGCGCTTCGGAGAGAATGCGGCGCAGATATTGTTTGTCCTCCGCCACTTGCCTGCCTTTGGGCCGGCGGTTCAGTCTGGCGGGCGTGTTGGATTAACCATTCGCGGCTGGCGGAGGCTCTGATCCTCCGCGTGCGCCTTGAATGATGTTGAAGGCCTGTCGGCTCCTAGCCGCGATGTTCAAAGACCTATGAACGGCACAATCAACTTCTTGTTGACACGGCGTCTGCCATGAATCAGCGCCGAATCATGCTTTTTCCAAATGCCCCCGCCCCTTATTATCAAGCCGCCGCCCCGTGAGCTTGGTCCTCCGAGGCTCATTCGCTCGGGTAAGCCTTTGCCGGGCTGAGCTGAGCCTCTATTATTCGTTGCCGTAGTCCAACTTAGTTCAAAACCCGACCGCATTCGAGAGCCGCTGGCTCAGCGCCTCGAGCTGGCCAATCAGCGCCTGATGCTCGCGCCGGAGCCGTTCCAGTTCGTCAGCGAAGGTCAGGGCCGCGAGAATAGCCACGCTGATCGAGTTAACCGCCCGGCTGCTGGCGCGGATATCCTTGATCTTCTCGTCCACCACCGTCGCGAGGGCGCGCGCCCATTGGTCGCCATTGTCACTGGAGACGGTCAGGCTCTGGCCCATTATCTCGACGCTGACGCCCTTCATCTTTTAAGTTCCCCGTTAAGTTCTTCGACGGGTCGGCGGTGCGGCAGAGCCTCCTAAGACCGTGCCGGGCCAACTAACCCAGATCAATTCCGTCGAACCTCGCGAGAATCTTTTCGATTCGCGACTTTATCTCGACCCGTTCAGTCTCATGCTGCTGGCGTTCCGAGTCGAAGTGGTTGCTCATTTCGTTAAAACGATGTTCGCTTTCGGCCAGCCGCTTCGCCAGCATCTCGTTTTCGTTCTGGAGCTGTTGAATCCGATTGACGGAGGCTTGAATCCTCTCGTCCAGTTGCTTAAGCACGTCGAGCGTCATAATCCCTGCTTCTTCCACCTTCCACCTTAATTTTCGATAAATAAAGCTGTCAAGCCGCATAAGAGCCGCTGGCGTTATCGGCCCGCGACTCATCCTCGGAGAACAGCGCCTCGACAAACTCGCGCGAGTCGAACTCGCGCAGGTCTTCGATATTTTCACCCAGCCCGACGAATCTTACCGGTAGCTTGAGCTGATCCGCGATCGCAATCACCACGCCGCCCTTGGCGGTGCTGTCGAGTTTCGCCAAAACCACGCCTGTCAGTGGCACCGCCTCGCCGAAGACCTTCGCCTGGCTGAGCGCGTTCTGACCCGTGGTCGCATCCAGCACGAGCCAGCATTCGTGCGGCGCGCCGGGCATCTCGCGTCCGACCACGCGTGCTATCTTCTTGAGTTCCTCCATCAGATTGACCCGGGTTTGCAGGCGGCCGGCCGTGTCGATTATGACCGTGCCGGCATCGCGGGCGACCGCGGCCTTCACGGCGTCGAAGGCGACGGCGGCCGGATCGGAACCCTGCATCTGCTTGATAATTTCGGCTCCGGCGCGCTTGCACCAGATTTCGAGCTGCTCGATTGCGGCGGCGCGGAAAGTGTCGGCAGCCGCAACAATCACCGGGCCGCGTTCGGCCTTCATCCGGGCCGCGAGCTTGGCGACGGTCGTGGTCTTGCCGGCGCCGTTGACGCCGGCGAGCATCACGACGAAGGGTCCTTCGACGGGGATATTGGTTGGCCGTTCAACCAGCGTCAACGTCTTTGCGATTTCGTCCTTAAGTGCCTCGCGCACCTGTTCCGGCGTCGCGTTGGATTTGAGCCGTCCGCGCACCGCCTCGACCAGGCGCAGACTTACCTCGACGCCCACGTCGGCGCCGATCAGGGCCTCTTCGAGCCCTTCATAGATTTCGTCGAGCTTCGCCCCGGACGTGAAGACCGCGCGCATTCGCGCCAGAAAGCCCTCGCGGGTACGTCTCAGCCCAAGCCCGATTCGCCGTGCCGGCTCGACAGGGGCCGCCGCATCGAATGCGGGAGCGGGCGCTTCGCGCAGTGTGGAAACGGGCTCGGGAACCGCCGCTGCCTCCGGGACCTCATCTGGCGCGGCGGGCGGCTCTGGCTCGACGGCAGGTCGCGGTTCGAGTCGCGCTTCGGCCGCGGGCTCGGCGGTCATCGGCGGCGGCGCGATATCGGGCGGAACCACGGGCTCGACCGGAACGATCTCGGGAGCGGGCGGAGCGGGCGGTTCGACGGCCGGAGCGGTAATCGGCCCGACAGCCTCGGCTTCGACCTGAGGCTCGAGCGGCGCGGCCTCGACCGCCTCGACGGTCTCCGCCGGCGGCGCGGGAATCCTGCGCCGCTTCCTGACGCTGAATTCGATCAGGCTCGCGACAAGCAGCAGGACGGCCTCGACGCCAGCCGCTAGCGATAAAAGGAAGACCGGTTCCGACACTGGCTTATGGGCGTCTCCCTGACGGTTGAAGCTTCGGCGGCTTGCGCCCGTGATATCGGCTCAAAAGCCGCGCGGCGCGCAATCGCGATGGAATCAGAAATAAGTAACCGAAGCGCACGAAGAATAACAGCCCCGAAAGCGAATCGGCATGCGCCCTTAGAATTTCTCCTTGAAGGGGCGGACCTCGAGCTCCATGGTCCAGGCGCTGCGATCCTGATGGGCCAGGTTCCAGTAGGTCTCGGCGATCGCGTCGGGGTTGAGCATGTCATCCTTGGTCAGGCCGGGTATCTTGCGATTCGGGAGATCGATCGCTCCGTCGACGTTGACCCAGGCGACGTGGATTCCCTTGGGGCTCAGGTCGCGAGCGAGCGATTGCGCCAATCCGCGCTTGGCGAAATTCGCGGGGCCGAACGCCGCTGACTTGGCGCCCGCCTTGATACCGGCGGTCGCGCCGGTGAAGATCATCACGCCGCGCCCCTGAGCGATCATCGCGGGCGCACACGCCTTTGCGCACATGAAAGCACCGAACGCGTTCACCCGCCATGAGGCCTCGAACTGGTCAGGGGTGATATCGGAGAGGCTGCCGAACGGGCCGACGCCTGCGTTATAAATGAGTACATCGATTTCGCCGAGACGCTCCCGAACCAGCTTGAATGCGGCTTCGACCTCGGCGCGATTACCGACATCGCTCTTCACTTCGAGCACGTCGCCTCCGGCGCTCCGGATATCCACGGCGAGCGTCTGCAGGTAGTCGGCGCTCCGCGCCATGATCGCGACCGTATATTCGCGGGCGAACCGGCGCGCGAGCGACGCGCCCAGCCCCGGACCAACGCCTGTTATCAGCGCGACCGGTTTCTGCTTTGCATCCGCCATCGAGAGTCCTCCTTGAATTCAGCGTGGCCGCGCCGATCGAGGCTTGCGATCGTGAAGATGACCGCGCCGCCGCTCCCCGCATCTGTGCGCGAATCCCGACGGACTTCATTGAGCACCGCGGCGATGCCGATCGTCAAGGCGTCCCGCTTGTGGAGCGTCGGCGGATCGGGCGGCCGGCCGTTTTCACTTCGTCATCCCGACCGAAGTGGAGGGATCGCGCGCCGTCTTCGGCGCGCATCAGCGATACTCCTTGCGCCGCGCGCGGCGATACTCCAGCCCGCCTTCTTTTCCGACCGATGGGGTCGATTGGCCATCGGCGCGCATGAGTCCGCCGCGAAGCTTCGATAGAGCCGTTGCAGCGCCTCGCGGACGAGGCGCGATCCCTCCACTACGGCAGCCTCCGGTAGGGATGACGGAAAAAGAATAAGCATCCACTTGGGATGACGGAGAAGTGGAGCGCCTCCGGTCGGGATGACGGAGAAGTGGAGCGCCTCCGGCCGGGATGACGGAGAAAGGCGGCTAGGCCGGAATGAACAGGAGCAGCCCGAAGATGCCGATGAGCGCGGTCAAGCTCCATTGATAGGCTGCTTCCCCGGTCGCTTTGAACATCCGTGTCCCCACGAGCAGGTAGGAAAGCGCGCGAGGAGCGGCAGCGCTATCCCCGCATCTGTGCGCGAATCTCGACGGACTTCATTGAGCGCCGCGGCGATACCGATCGTCAAGGCGGCCCGCTTGTGGAGCGTTGGCGGATCGGGCGACCGGCCGTTTTCACTTCGTCATCCCGACCGAAGTGGAGGGATCGCGCGCCGTCTTCGGCGCGCATCAGCGATACTCCTTGCGCCGCGCGCGGCGATACTCCGAGCTATCGGATTACTTTCTCATCTTCCAGGGGGCCATTCGGCATACGACGGAATTTCGGCATCGTATCGCAGCCAGGGAACGTCGTGGGCGACCCAGATATGCGCCGCAGGCCGCTCGCCGGGATCGTCGTCGAGCGTGGCGACACGAACAATAACGCGCGGCTGGCCTGGCCGTTCAGCGACCAGATGCGATCCGCACAATGAACAGAAGCGGCGCATCTTGCCCGGCGACGACTCAAACGACGAAAGTCTATTTTGACCTTTCACCCATCTGAAGTGCGCTTTGTTCACTCCAGCGGTCGAAGTGAACGGTGCGGCGCTGGCCTTTCTGCAAGTGCGACAGTGGCAGTGGCTGATTGGCGTATCCAATCGATCCACTTCGTATTCGACGACCCCGCAAAGACAACTTCCCTTCATACCGCTGCACCTACGAACTGGCTATTCCCTTCCGATCAATTAGGCGGCGCGGGGAATCTTGAGTGAGATCAGGCGCGAGATGCCCGGACGTTCCATCGTGACGCCGTGGATATTGTCTGCGCGCTGCATCGTGCGCTGATTGTGCGTTATCACGATGAACTGCGAATGCCCCTTGAGCTCCTCGACGAGTGAGACGAAGGCGGCGAGGCTGAACTCGTCGAGCGGCGCGTCGACCTCGTCCATCACGCAGAACGGGCTTGGGTTGAGCAGGAAGAGCGAGAAGATAAGCGCCATCGCGGAGAGCGCCTTTTCGCCGCCCGAAAGGAGGCCGATCTCTTTGACTTTTTTGCCGGGTGGCTGGACCAGAATCTCGACGCCGGCGTCGAGGACGTCGTCGGCCGCGAGCAGTTCGAGGCGGCCCTTGCCGCCGCGCATCAGCTTGGGAAAGAGTTCGGCGAAGTTGCGGGCGGCGGCCTCGAAGGTTTCGTTGAAGATGCGGCGCGCTTCGCGATTTAGCTTGTTGACGGTCTGGGCGAGGTCCTTGACGGCCGCGTCGAGGTCGGCGCGTTCGGCGTTGAGGGCGCCGGCGCGTTCTTCGAGTTCGCGGACTTCGCTTTCGGCGGCGAGGTTGACTTCGCCGAGACGCGCGGCGCGGGCGCGAAGCTCTTCGAGGCGGACGTCGTCGGCGGCGGCGTCGCGGCCGGCGAGAGCGGCGGCCATCTCATCGGCGACGGCGGCGAATTCAGTCTCGAATTTTTCAGCGAAGCCGCGCGCGAGTTCTTCGCTGAGCGTGCGCGTGCGTTCGCATCGGAGAGCGCATTCCATCGTTTCGCGATCGGCGGCTTCGAGTTCAGCGCGGGCGGCTGTCAGCGCGGCGTGGGAATGTTGGGCGGCGGCCTCGGCGGCTTCGGTTTCGGCGCGGGCAAACTCGGCCTCGGCGCCGACCGTGCTGGCGCGCTCCGCGGCCTCGCGATGTTCGAGGTCGAGCGCTTCGAGTTCGCGTTCGAGGTCGGCGCGTTCGGCGCCGATTCGGGCCAGCGCGGCGATGTCCTGGTCGAGTTGGGATTCGATCTCGTCGGCGAGGCGGCGCAGATGGCCGAGTTCCTGTTCGAGCGCGGCGAGTTTTGCGCGGCGCGCTTCGACCCGCGAAGCGGCCTCGCGCATCGCGGCAGCGGCCCGCTCGACCGTGGCCTTGCAATCGGCGGCGGTGGCGCGCGCGGCGCCCAATTGCTCGCGCATCGCCTGTTCGGCCAGGGCCAGCTCTTCGAGGCGCGAATTGGAATCGGCGGCCATGCGGACGATATCGTCGAGGCGGCGGCGAGCGTCGGCGGCGCGCGATTCGGAAAGGCGCAGGTCCGCTTCGGCCTTGGCCACGGCGGTGCGGCGTTCGACGGCGACGCGGTCGGCGGCGGCGATAGCGCGGCGGGCCTCGCTAAGAGCGTTCCTGATCTGGTTCATCGCCGAGCGGGCGGAGTCGTGGTTGGCGCGCTGGGCGGCTAATTCTTCGCGCGCCGTGGCGGCGCGGGCGCGGGCCTCTTCGAGCGGCAGGCCGGCGCTGGAGATCGAAGCGGAATCGGCGGCTGAGGGCGCGCTGCCGCCGGTTATCAGGCGGCCGGGTGAGACGAGGTCGCCGTCGCGCGTGACGAAAAGGGTGCCGTGCCCGTTGAGGTTCGAGGCGGCCATCGCGGCGCCGAGGTCATCGGCGAGGACGACGTGGCCGAGTATCGCTTCGGCGGCGGCGCGTGCGGTGGCGTCGACCTCGATCATGTCGAGCAGGCGTCCGGCGATACCGGGGGCGTCGATCGTCGCGTGGGGTTCGATGTGGCCGGGGTCCGGGACGAAGCTCAGGCGGCCGGAGTTTTTCTCTTTGAGAATTTCGATCGCGCGCATCGCCAGGCCCGGCGACTCGACGATGACCGCTTCGGCGTCGCCACCGAGCACGGCGGCAAGGGCGGGCGCGAGGGCGGCCGGCGCGCGCATCACCTGGGCGAGCATCGCGGGGGCGATGGCGGGGCCGTCGCCGTTGAGCGAATCGAGGACGGTGCGCAGGCGGCGGGCGGCGCCGCTTTGGGCGAGGCGCTCGGCGTGGGCTTCGGCCGTGCTGAGCGCTTCGCCGAATGCGCCGAGGCGTGCGGCGGCGGCCTCGGCGGCGGCGCGCGCAGAGCTTTCAAGCGCGGCGGCGTCGGCGAGCGACTGTTCGAGGCGATCGGCCTCGGCGCGGTGACCGGCGGCGGCCTCGGTACTCTCTTCGGCGGCGGCGCGCGCCGAGGCTAGCGCGAGATCGAGGCTCTCGGCGCGCGGGGCGCCGAGGCGGTCTTCGAGCTCGGCGCGTTCGCCGCTAAGAGCACCGAGGCGGCCGCGGACGACGGCCGCTTCGCGGAGCGCCTCGGCGAGATCATCGCGCGCCGCTTCGACGGCGCGATCGGCCGCGGTGAGCGCCGTCTGAGCGGCGTCGCGGTCGCGCTTGAGGGCGGCGAGGGCGGCCTCGCTGTCATCCTCGGCGTTGAGCTCGCGCGCCATCCGCGCGCCGGCTGCGGCGCGTGCGGCGCGGGCGGCCGAGGCTTTCGCTTCGAGCTCGCCGATACGGCGCGCGAGTTGAGGCGCGGATTGATCGGCGGCGGCGCGGCGGCGTTCGAGGAACTCGCGCGAGCGAACCCGCTGGGCGGCAGCCGCTTCGAGACTTTCGAGCTCGTGCTTGAGCGTTGCGAGGCGGTCGCGGCGCGCGGCCAGAGCCGTGATTGCGGCGGCGGAATCGGACTCGGCGCTGGCGGCGTCGGCGCGGGCGCCGGTCAGGCGATCTTCGAGTTCGAGCGCGCGGGCGGAATGTTCGCGGAACTGCGCGAGCTGGTCCATCAGGCGGCGCGCGGCGGAGAGCCGTTCAAGTTCAGAGAGCTCGACTTTGATGGCGCGGAAGGCCTCGGCCTTTTTGGCTTGCCGGCGCGCATAGTTCAGCTGGCGATCGATCTCGGCGATTACGTCGTCGACGCGAGCGAGGTTTTCGCGCACCCGTTCGAGCTTGCGCTCGCTCATCTCGCGCCGTCCCTTGAAGAGCGAAAGGCCGGCCGCCTCTTCGACGAAGCCGCGCACCTCGGCGGGCTTGGCCTGGATTATCTCTTCGATCCGCCCCTGTTCGATAAGCGCATAACCGCGGCTGTGAATCTGGGCGGCCATGAAAAATTCGGTGATGTCCTTCAGGCGGCAGGGCAGGCGATTGATCAGATATTCGGAATCGCCGGAGCGATAGACGCGGCGGGTGACGCAGATTTCGCTGAGCGCGGTGAAGGGTTCCGGGAGGCGCGAGTTATCGTCGGCTTCGAGTGTGAGCGCGACTTCAGCCATCCCGGCGGCAGGGTTGGAATCGTTGCCGGCGTAGATCAGGTCCTCGGTGGTCTTGCCGCGCAGGCGGGTGGGCGCCTGCTCGCCGAGGACCCATCGGATAGCGTCGATGACGTTCGACTTGCCACATCCGTTGGGGCCGACGACCGCGGTGATGCCGGGCGAGAAGAGGATCGTCGTAGGATCGAAAAAAGATTTGAAGCCGACTAATTCGAGACTCTTAAGGCGCATTCCACCACCCCCGCCGCTATCCCATCCGCCACGCCGCCAAGACTAACTGAAAGCCCGCGCGGAGAGAATATCTCAGCAAGGGAACGTGGGCGGGTGAGTTCACAGCCCCAACATGTTGTGGATGAAGGACGCCCGCGCGAGGCGGGCCGGCGGCCGCTATTCCTGCAGCTCGGTGTTCCAGTAGGCGCTGTCGACGGCGGTTAGGTACGGCATCCATTCCCGATAGCGGCGCAGGCTGAACATGTCGGCGCTGAAGGGCGTCCACTGCGGGCGCAGCGGTTTGCGAATCAGCAGCATCCGCGCCTCTTCGGGCGTGCGTCCGCCCTTGCGGCGATTACAGGCGTGGCACGAGCAGACGATATTTTCCCAGGTCGAAAGGCCGCCGCGCGAGCGCGGATTGACGTGATCGAGATTGAGGTCGGTGCGGCCAAAACGCTTGCCGCAGTACTGGCATGTATTGCCGTCGCGAGCGAAGATGTTGAAGCGCGAGAAGCGCACGTGGCGCTTGGGCACGCGCTCGTAGGCGGTAAGCAGGAGCACGCGCGGGACGCGGATGAAGCCGCCGACCACGCCGAGGCGCTCGTGATGGAGTTCGATTGCGAGATCGCGCCAGCTCTCGAAGTCGAAGGTCCGGTACTGCTCGTCGACCGCGCGGGCCGCTCCCTGGTAGAGCAGCGCGAAAGCGCGCTTGACCGAAGTTATGTGGACCGGAAGGTACGAACGATTGAGTACGAGGACCTTGGTGTTGAGTACAGCCAATCCCGAGGGGCGCGCCGCGAAAGTGTCGGCCGCTGCGAACATCCTTTACACGAGTAGCGGGCGGCATATGGTGAAGTCAAGGCGACCGGAGTTTCGGCGATCGCGGAGGATCGATCGGCGGAGCCGCCGGCTCTTCAGGCTGTCGGCGTGCGGGTAATTATCAGCCGATAATTATCAGGTAGATGGAGAATCATGATTGTCGATCCGGGGCGGCGGCGCGGATACGGGATAATCGGGCTGGGGGCTGGCCCGATGCGCTCGGTTGCCATAACGTGAGGGTTACCCCTACAATCTTTGCCGGGAGATTCGGATAAATGGCCGAGCCGATAAGTTTCGAGGCGCTGCCGAGTCGACAGTACGTCCTGTCCAGCGCGGAAAATTTTGTTCTCTATGTGCTCTTCGAGGCGGTCGCGCAGGGCGGCCTGGGTGGCGGTGGCCGGCGGCTGCCGCTCAACCTTGGCGTCGTAATCGACCGGTCCGGCTCGATGTACGACGAGCGGCGGCTCGAGTTCGTAGTCGAGGCGGTGAAGTTCCTCGCCGAAAGCGTCGCGCCCGAGGACCGGGTGGCGATCGTCGCGTTCGCCGACCGCGCCAAGGTGATAGTCGGGCCCGATGAGATTCACGATCGCGCGGCGGTCAGGCGCGCGCTCGACGACGTCGATCTGCTCGAGATTGGCGGCGGCACGCAGATGGCGCTCGGGATGCGGGCGGCGATCGACGAGGTGAAGAAGAACCTCGCGCCCGACCGGCTCAACCGGGTGCTGGTGCTGACCGACGGGCAGACCTACGAAGAGACGGCGTGTATCGAGCTGGCGAATCAGAATCGCGATCAGATTTCGTTTTCGGCGATGGGCGTCGGGGTCGAGTTCAACGAGAAGCTGCTGATGCGGATCGCGCAGGACTCGCACGGCAAGTATCACTTTATCGGCAACTCGGCGGAGATTCCGGGAATCTTCGACGACGAGCTGCAGGGGCTGCGCGCCGTCACGGTGCGCAACGGGCGGATCGATATCACGCTCTCGCAGGGCGTGCAGGTGCGCGAGGCGTTTCGCGCGAGCCCGGAAATTTATGCGCTGGGGACGCCGCTGGTCGGCGAGGATCGCCATGTCAGCTACGAGATTGGCGACCTCGAGGCGGGCGTGCCGGGTTCGGTGATGCTCACACTGGTGCTGCCACCGCGCAAGGCCGGAATGGTGCGGATACTCCAATCGAGCTTCCATTACGAAATTCCGGGCGCCGGACAGCATGAAGCGAAGGTCGACCTTGCCGTCGAGTACACGCTCGATCGCACGCTTACGGGCAAGGTCAACGGCCGCGTCATGAACCTGGTCGACCAGGTGTCGATCGCCAAGATGCAGGCGCGGGCGGAAGAAGAGTTGAAGGCGGGCAACGTGGAGCGGGCGACGCGGCTTCTGGGCAATGCGATTCAGGGCACGCAGCGGCTGGGCAATATCAAGGCGACGCAGGCGCTGACGGGCCTGATGGATCAGGTCAAGAAGACCCAGACGTTCGAGACCAAGGCGGCCAAGACCACGCTCCTGCAGGCGCAGGCGGTGGTGCGCAAGACTCAGATGCTCGATCCCGAGGCGCTCAAGGAGTTTGGCAAGCCGAGCGAGTGAGAATTCGCGGAATCGGGCGGGCAGGAATTATCGGACGCGTGGAGTCGTCTAAGGAATTGTGGTGCGGCGGGAGCCGGACAGTGAGGTTTTGCGGACATGACTAAATGTGGCGAATGCGGTTACGAGAATATCGACGGGTTGGACTATTGCGACGGATGCGGAGCCAAGCTGGAGGCCTCGGCGAGTGCCGCGGCGGCTGCGCCGCCCGCCGTGGAACCATCGGCTCCGCCCGAACCGCCCGCCGCGCCTTCTCCATCCGAGCCGGAAGCGCCGGCCGCGATGATGGACGCGCCAGGCGAGCCCGCTGTTGCGGCCGAACCGGCACTCGCGCCGGAACCGGTCGTATCGCCGCCTGCGTCGGATGCGCCAACGGGCGAGATAAAGCCGCCGCCGGCTCCGCCGGCGGAGCCGGTCGCGGCGGCCATGCCGTCGCATTTCAAATCCAAGCTCTCGGTGGTGCGCGGCGGCCGCAAGGGCCAGGAATTCCCGCTCGAAGATGGCAATAATCTGGTCGGCCGATGGGATCCCGAAACCGGGGCGTTTCCCGAGGTCGACCTCGACCAGGACGATCCGGAGGCCAAGATTTCGCGCAAGCACGCGCTGATCCGGATCGAGAACGCCAAGATAACGGTCGAGGATATCGGGAGCCTTAACGGAACCTATGTGAATCGCCAGCCGCGGCTGCAGCCGGGGAATCCGGTCGAACTCAAGGCGGGCGACGAGATCATTATCGGCAAGACCTTTCTGAAGCTGGTGGTCGAACCGATCTCCTGAACCAGGCCCGCTGGAGGAAGGCCGGGCGTCCGACTCGCGGCGCGCCGAGCCTTCCGGCTGGCCCGCGAATTATCAATGAACCCGGGTGAGCCGCTTCCCGCTGGTCACATGCTCGATGGCCGCTACCGAGTGCATAAAGTGCTCGGCCAGGGCGGGATGGGGCGCGTGTACCTGGCGAATGACTCGCGTCTGGCGAATCGGCCCGTCGCCGCCAAGGAGATGATCATTGGCGACGGGATGCAGGAGCGCAAGGCGATTGAGGATTTCGCGCGCGAGGCGCGAGTGCTCGCCGTGCTGTCCCATCCGGGGATTCCCAATCTGATTGACTATTTCGCCGAGGGTAATCGCCACTACCTGGTGATGGAGTTCGTCGCCGGCGGCGATCTTCAGGCGATGCTCGACGCGATGGGCGCGGGCGCACGGCTGCCGGAGACGAAGGTCCTCAGGTGGGCGCGCCAGATTCTGGATGTGCTTGATTTTCTCCACGGCCAGACGCCGCCGATAATTTATCGCGACTTGAAGCCCGGCAATATCATGATCGACAAGGACGGGCGCGCGATGCTGATCGATTTCGGGATCGCGCGCTTCCTGCCACCGGGCGGACGCGGCACCCAGATAGGCTCGGTCGGCTACGCGCCGCCCGAACAATACATGGGCAAGGTCGAGGCGCGATCGGATATCTATTCGCTCGCCGCCACGATGCATCATTTGCTGAGCGGGCGCGATCCCCAGATCGAGCCGCCGTTCAGCTTTCCGCCGCTGCGCGATTTGGCGCCCGAAGTCTCCGTGAAAACCGCCGACGTGGTGATGCGGTCGCTCGAGCAGGATGTGGCGAAGCGGCCCGCTTCGGCGCGCGCGATGCTTCAGGCGCTGCCCGATCCTGGGCCGGAAAAGAGCGCCCCGCCGGTTGGATTGCACGGGACGTACACGCCGGCGCCGATCGGGTCGATGCCGACGGTGGTTCTGCCGGGTGCGCCCGTATCGCGCGGCGGCTCGGGTCCGGCGCCGATAGCGGCCAAAGCGCCGGTATCGAATCCGGCGCTGACCTCGATGCCGACGGTGGTGCTGTCTGACAGTCGCGCTGCGCCGCCCGCGCCAAAGCCTGCGCTCGCGACGCCCAAGACCGCGGCCTCGATGCCGACGGTGATTCTACCGCGTCCCGAAGCGCTTGCCGCAAACGCACCGGCGATGAATCCGCCGCCGCGTTCGAGTGCGCCTCAATCGCCACGGCCGGCACCCGTGGTGCCGGAGCAACAATCGCTTTTTGGAGCGGCGGCGCAATCGGCGCGGGTGTCGTCGACGGCCAAGACTCAGGACTTGAAGCTCAGGCAGGCTCCGATGTCCGTGGCGCCCAAATCCCCCCCGGTCCCGAGCGCGAGCAAGGCTCCCGGAGCGACGGTACCGTCGGACCCAGCGGTCGTGACGCGGGTCGCAACCGCTTCGCCGCCGGGTTCAGGCGATCCGTCCCGGGCCCAGGTGTCGGCGGCATATCGCAACGGAACGGCGAACAGTGGATCGGCGGTGAACAGCGGGCGCAATGGCGCGGGCGCCTATCTGAATGCGGCCGCGGCGACGGGACCCGCGCTGGTCGCGACCGGCAGTCCGATGCGCTTTGGGCTGGCAGGCCGGCGGACCTTAATCGGCCGCGCGTTTGGCCCGGGCGACCCGCCCGACGTTGACCTGTCGGCGATGCGCGCGAGCGCGGATCGCGTTTCGCGCCGCCATGCGGAAATAATCGAGCAGGCCGGAGAGTATTATATTCGCGATCTCGGAAGCCTGAATGGAACTTATATTTCGGGACGGGGACGGCTCGGACGCGACCAGCTTTATCGGCTGAACGATCGCGATCAGGTGGTGTTTGGCGGCGCCAAGCTCGAGTTCCGCAAGGGCTGAGCCGCGTCGCAGATGTAGGTACAGAATAGAGATACGAGCGATACGAATGATTGTATGCCCCGAATGCAGCCAGAGCGCGCCGGACGACGCGACCTTTTGCGATCGATGCGGCCGCGCGCTCGCAATCGCCTCCGCCGCGCCCGCGGCGCCGGGCCTCGCCGAGCTGACGCCCGGCGCCGTTATCAAGGGCCGGTTCGAGATTATCGAATCGACTAGCCATTCGGCCGAAGAGAATCGTTATCTGGTCCGCCGGACCGATGGAGACCCGGCGCTCCGGTTTCAGCTTCGCGAACGGATTGGACCGCCGCCCGATCCCGACCGCGAGCCGCTCGCCGATGCTGTCGCGGAGCGATCTGGCGAAGGCTCGGCAGCGGATGAGGATCCGGCCGGACCGCGCGCGAAGACCGCCGAACTCAATCCTGAAGTTTTGAAGGGTGGACCGACCGTCGAACCGGTGGCGCATGCGGAATCAGCCGAGGCCTCGGACGTGGCGGCCGTTGCCGATCCAGGAACCGCTCAGGAAGCGGACGATGCGCCGGCGCCGCCGGCCTCCGCTTTGGCCAACGGATCGGAGAGTCGCGCGCCGATAGAACTCACGCCCGACGAGATTGCCGAGCCGGATGAGACCGCCAACGGAGCCGCGGCGCCGGATATCGCGTCAGGGGCGGTCGGGGCCGGCGCGTGTATCGATGCGGGCGCGACGATGCGGGCCGCCGCGAATCCGCCGGCGGCGCCGATCGAACCGCCCGACGATCTGGGCGATCTTTTTGGGCGCGTGCTGGCGCTCTCGATAACCCTCGACCATCCGGCTTTCCAGCGCGCGACCGAAGGTTTCGCCGACGCCGGACGGGTATACCTTGTATATCCCAACGAGCGGCTGACGACGCTCGCGGAGCGGCGCGGCGGAATCCGGATGAGCGAGGCCGAGGCGCTGAGCGTGGCGATTCAGATCGCGCAAGCGACCGCCTTTCTCCATCGCCGGGGGCTGCGCCTGAACGACATCTGTCCGCACTCGGTCGCGTATGGCGCCGATGGGCGAATCAGGGTTCTGGGCCTCGACTACGTCAGCAACGACACCGAGCTTCAGCCGGCGCCGATTCTGAACGACGGATTCACCGCGCCCGAGGTCTATCGGGGCAAGGCGGTGGACAAGCGGGCCGACGTGTTTTCGATCGGGGCGCTGCTCTACTCGTGCCTGACCGGGGAGCGGCTCGAATCCGAGACCTGGCGCGAGGAGGCGGGCCCGATTCGCTTCTATCCGCCGCACGTGGTCTCGCCGAGGCTCGAAGAGGCGGTGCGCCAGGCGCTCGCTTACGATCCGCAGGCGCGATGGGCGTCGGTCGACGCGCTGAAGGCCGAATTGGTGAAGCTCAACGGGGAGCTTACGATATCGGCGGCGGCCCTGACCGACGTTGGGGTGGTGCGCGATCACAACGAAGACGCGGTGATGTCGTTCGAGTACCGGCGCGACAGCCTGGTCGAGCCGTCGCGCGCATTGCTGTACGTTGTATGTGACGGAATGGGCGGCGCCGAGGCTGGCGAAGTGGCGGCCGCAATTGCCGTCGGCGCGATGCGTAATTATGTTGAAAGCAGGCTCGGAGATGCGGCGGCCGCTAATCCCGGGAATCTGCTGGTGGCGGCGCTCGAGGAGGCCAACCGTCAGATTATCGAGTACCAGACGGCTCACCCGGAGGCTCGCGGGATGGGCTCGACTGGCGTGGGAGCGTTGATCATGCCTTCCGGGACTGGTGTGGCATGGGTGGGTGACAGCCGCGCGTATATCATGGACGCGGGCGAGTTACGCCAGGTGACGCGGGACCATTCATTGGTGCAGAGGTTGATCGAGATTGGCCAGATAACGCCCGAAGAGGCGCGCCATCACGAGCACAAGAACGTGATTACGCGGTCGCTCGGCGCGCGTCAGAGCGGACCGGCTGGGGCGGAGGCGAAGGCGGTCAGGCTCAAGCGCGGCGACCGGATGCTGCTTTGCAGCGACGGGCTGATCGCGCACGTGGACGATCCGAATATCGCAGAGATAATGCGCCGCCACGACGATCCGTGGGGGGCGGCGCGTGAGCTGGTGGTGGCGGCCAACGCGGGCGGGGGAACCGATAACGTTTCGGTGATCGTGATTTTCACGAATTGATTTGGCGATGGCCAACACGCCCACATCCGCACCGCCGGCCAACGCTCCACTAGAACCGGGCACGATTCTGCAAAATCGTTACGTGATTGAGCGCCTGCTCGGCGGCGGCGGCATGGGCATGGTCTACCTTGCCCGCGATCAGCGGCTGGCCAACCGCAACTGCGCGGTCAAGGAGATGGTCGATCACTTCATCGACCAGCAGCAGCGAATCGAAGCGAACGAATATTTCGCCCGCGAGGCCGATACCCTCGCCCAGCTCAAGCATCCGTCGATCCCCGGGATCAACGACCGCTTCGACGATCTGAATCGCCATTACCTGGTGATGGAGTACGTCGAAGGACGCAACCTCGAGGAGGAGATGGCGGCGCGCGCGGGGCCGCTGCCCGAGGGGCTGGTGGTCGATATCGCGCGCCAACTGTGCGACGTGCTCGCCTACCTTCATGGATCGGTGCCGCCGATCATCTACCGTGACATGAAGCCGTCCAACGTGATGCTGACGCCCAAGGGCAAGGCGATGCTGGTCGACTTCGGAATTGCGCGGCTGTTCAAATCGGCGCGCAAGGGCACGATGATCGGCACGCTCGGCTTCGCGCCGCCCGAGCAATACCAGGGCATGGTCGATCCGCGAAGCGATCTCTACTCGCTCGGCGCGACGCTGCATTACTGCCTGACCAATCGCGACCCGGAGAAATTTCCGCCCTTCAGCTTTCCGCCGGTGCGCGAGCTGCGTCCGCAGACCTCGACCAACCTTGCCGCCGCGATCGATGCGGCGCTCTCCTACCAGGTCGAGGCGCGGCCCGCGTCGGTGCAGGACTTCCGCGACATGATGCTCTACGGGCGCGGAATCGGCGATGCGTCGCGCCCGGCGGTCAGCTCAAACAGCGGCACGGCTGGTATCGCGCCGCCCGAACCGGACTTCGATGAGCCGCCGATCGTGCTGCATCGCAGGGTCCGGAGCCGGCTGCGCCGCGCGATCGTGATGTTGGTGGTGCTGGGGGTTGTGGGCGGCGGCGCTTTCGGTGCGACCTACGTGTATTCGAATCCGGCGCTCCAGGAGCAGCTCGGAATCAAGTCGTTTATCGACAGCTTGCCCTGGAACGTGCAGGACCGGCTCGAGGCGGCCGCGAGCAGGCCGCTCAAGTTCGAGCGCGTGACGCTCGCGCTCTCGACCCGCGACGGCACGCCGATGAGCGAGCCGCGGGCGGCCTTCACCAACGTCGAGCTCGCGAAGACCCGCTATCTGCAATGGAACGCGACGTTCGACAATCGGCTCGCGGGACTCAAGGGACAGGACGAGACGGTCGAGGCGCGATTCTACAATTCGGCGGGCCTGCAGATCGCGTCGAGCGATGCGAACCGCTTCGTCGGGCCGTCGGAAACCACGGTCGAGTTCGGCGCGGTGGCGCTGATGCCCGACCTGAGCATGCTCGCGCCGGGAAGCTATAAGGTCGGCCTCTACGCCAACGATCATCTGGCCGCGGAGCAGGCATTTACGGTGGCGCCCGATCTGAATGCGATCAAGCAGGAAGATGCGGCGGCGGCCGCCGCGGCGGCGGAAGCGAATGCCGAGGCGCAACGGCAGCGACAGGCGGCCGAGAAGCTGGCGATGCTCGAGCAGCGCCGGCAGAAGCCGCTCACCCTGGCCGCGATCCGTCTCGTTAACAGCACCAAGTCCGGCACGCCGCTCTCGGGGGCCGAGACGGCCTTCAACGCCTCGAAGCTCTTGTTCGTCAATTGGGAGTTGACGTTCGAGAATCGCCTCTACAGCCTCGATTCGAGCCAATACCGGGTCGACGCGGCCTATATCGCGCCCGACGGCCACACGCTCGGCAGCGTGGACGATATCCGCACGGTTCCGGCGAGCGCACGGACGGCAACCTTCAGCGGGCGTGTGGGCAATTCCGCTGGCGGCGCATTTCTTCCAGGCCCCTACACGGTGAACTTCTACCTTAACGGACAATACGTCGCCCAAAAGAAATTCCAGGTTCTGGCCGATACCTCGGCGGCGCCGTATCCGGCGAGTCTCGGGCCGTCCTCCGGAAGCGGAAGCATGCCGCCACCGCCGCTCGACACGCCGACGCTCGCGAGCGGGAAGATAAGCGGGCTCAGCGGACAGGATAATATCCCGCTCGAATTGCGGCTGCGGCCCCAATCCAACGGCTTTCTGCATGGCGACATGGTGATTCACGAATCGGGCTACGGCGCCACGCCGATCGAGGGCTTCATCCGCGGCGATCACGTCGCCTTCCAGGTCTCCTACGGAGCGACCACGATCGACTTCGAGGGGCAGCGCAGCGGCGATCAGATCGCGGGCACCTTCAACGCCAGTCCGACCGGCGACCACGGAAGCTGGTCAACCCAGACCAACTGAGAGCCGGCCGCGACACGGGCGGCGGCTGGGCGCGCGCCGCCGATCGCCGGTGATTGGCAAGGCGGCGCCGCCAGCGTATTCTTCAAGTCCAAATCTGCAATGGCGATCAACGTTTCCCGCGAAAAGCTACTATTTTACGCCGCTGCCGGAGCGCTCGGCGGACTGGCCGCGTGGGGCGTGCAGGAATCGATCGCCGGCATCCATCAGTACCTTCTGCGCGACGCCGCCCAGGGACTCGTGATCGGCATGTTCATCGGCGCGTTCCTCGCGTCGATCGAGGCGCTCAGCGTCGGCCAATGGCGCCAGGCGATCCGCGGCGCGATCGCGGGGGCATTGTTCGGCGCGGTCGGCGGCGCGGCCGGACTTATCGGCGGCGAGCTGCTGTTCGACATCCTGCACGGGCTGGCCGGCCGGATTGTGGGATGGGCGCTGCTGGGCGTGGTTGTGGGGCTGGGGGTCGGATGGGCGTCGGGATCGAACGCGCGCCGGCGCAATGGGGCGGCCGGCGGTGTAATCGGCGGCGCGCTCGGCGGGCTCTGTTATCAGACGCTGACGACCAGCTTCCCGCAGGCGTTCGGACGCGCGATCGCGATAATCGTGCTCGGCGCCCTGATCGGATTCTTCATCGGATTGGTCGGCGAGCTGCTCAAGCGCGGATGGCTGATGGTGGTGCGCAGCCAAAGCCGCAACGCGCGCGAGGGCCGTGAATACGCGCTCAGCAAGCCGGTAACGATAATCGGACGCGCCGAGGAGAGCGATATCGGACTCTTCGGCGATCAGACCGTGCTGGCCCATCACGCAATAATACGGCGCGAAGGCCGTAACTTCATCGTCAGTCCGGCGGGCGGAGGGCAGGTGCTGATAAATCGCCAGCCGCTGGCGGGACGCAGGGCGCTGCGCAGTGGCGACCGTCTTGAAGTTGGCGGCACGCTCTTTTTATTTCGCGAGCGAACGCAGGCGACGCAACACTAGGAAGAATCGCGATGCGACTTCGGACGTGGACCGCATGGCTAATCGTCTCGATGGGTGCCGCGCTGGCGATGGTTGCCGCGGGATGCGCGACGACTTCGAACGGCGTCGGTCCGCCGGCCAATACGTTCAGCACCGTGGGATATTTTCCCTACCAGGTGAAGGGATACCAGGGGACCTATCCGCGCCGGCGCATGGTCGTGCTGGAGACTGTCGACGCGCGCGACTACTCCGACGCCGGCGCCGCCGACCATGAGCCGCTCGACGGTAATCCGGCGGCAGGGATCGTCCTCGACGCCTCGGGCCGTCCGACCGAGCATATCTATACCGCGCCGCTCGGACCGATACTTCAAATCTCAATCCGCGAGGCTGCTGAAGAGGCCGGCCTTGTCGCGACCGCGTCGAATGCAACGCTCGACGACGCGCTCAAGGACAGGCGCGAGGACTACGTGCTGTCGAGCCGGATCATACGATGCTGGGTGAACAAGCATGGTATCCAGGACCCCGCGCAGCCCGGCCTCGCGTCATGGTCGACCAATGCCAACGTGACCCTGGAAGTTACGATCTACAAGCCGCCGTTTAAAGTGCCGTTCTGGCAGGGTATCAGTACCGACGACTACAATGACCCGCCAACCGATAATGCCTCGGGCCTGAGCGACGACACCCCGATCTACTCAGAGCCGAGCGAGGTGCTGTCAGTGGCGCTCACGCGCGCGGTTGCCGGAATTTTCAAGCGCGACGCGCTTCATTCGTTGATCGTCGACGACACGATGTCGCAGGGGCATTGACGCGACGCGGCCTCGCTGCGCCGCGCGATTTGCCGAATCTACTTTTTGCCGCCCGCACGATTGCGCGCCGGCGCTGAGCTTCGAGCGCCATGGCCCGCTTTGCGTCCGCCGGCGGCGGCGGCTGTCTCGGCGGGCTCCTCTTCACTGGCGGCGCGGGCGCGCTTGGCACTGGCCGCTCCGCGCTTTTCGAGCGAGGCCTTGAGCGCCTCCATCAGATTGATCACCTGGCCGCGCGGATGCTCGGGGGGCGCCTCGCTGACCTGTTGCCCCGCGATCTTCTGTTGCGCCGCTTCGGCGACGCGCTCGCGGAAAGTGTCGCGGTACTTGGCGAGGTCCGGGGTTTCCGAGGTCAGCTCGTCGATCAGCCGCGTCGCAAGCTTAAGTTCGTTCTCCTTGACCGGCTCGTTATCGGCGCGATCGACCTCATCCACCGGGCGGACTTCGTCGGCATAGTAGATCGTGTGCAGCATCAGGCCCTTCGCATACGGCCTGAGGACGACCAGATGCTCCTTGCCGCGCATCGTGAAGCGCCCGAGTGCGACGCGGCCGGTCGATTGCATCGCGTCCGCGAGCAGGCGATAAGCCTTGGCCGATCCCGGCTCCGCGCCAAGATAGTAGGCGGTCTCGAAAAACATCGGATCGATTTTGTCGAGCGGTACGAATTCGATGATCTCGATGCCGTGGTCGTCACGGGCCTCGAGCGCCTTGAGCTCTTCATCGGTGAACGTCACGTAGCGATCCTTGGCGACCTCGTAGCCGCGCACCAGCTCGCTGCGTTCGATTATCGCCTTTTCCACCGGACAAAAGATCTTCTGCTGAATACGGCTTAAGTCCTTGGCGTGCAGCAGGTTGAAGCTGACCGACTTCGATCGCGTCGCCGAGAAAAGGCGCACCGGAATCGAGACCAGGCCAAATGAGATATTGCCGTTGGCGATAGGACGTGATGCCATCAGAAGAGACCTCCGCGCCCTGATAGTTTACGAATAGTCATGCGTTGCCACCATACGGGGTGGCAAAAAGAAAAATGAGTACCTGGCGAATATAAAACGAAACAGTATCGATGCCTCTCGAGCAATATCGCAGCAAAAGAAATCCGGAACGCACGCCTGAGCCGTTCGACGCGGGGTCGCGCCAGGGTCCGCAAGGCCGGATGTTCGTCGTGCAGAAGCATGACGCGAGCCGGCTCCATTACGACTTTCGCCTCGAGATGGAGGGCGTGCTGCGATCGTGGGCGGTTCCCAAGGGGCCGTCGATCAATCCCGCCGACAAGCATCTGGCGGTGATGGTCGAGGACCATCCGCTCGACTACGCCAACTTCGAGGGCGTGATTCCGGCCGGCAACTACGGCGCGGGTTCGGTGATCGTGTGGGACCGCGGCGATTATCGCGTGATCGATCCGCCCGGCGGCGATGCGGCCGAGGCGGTGCGGGCGGGCAAGCTCGATATCGAATTGCACGGCTTCAAGCTGCGCGGCGCGTTCACGATGGTGCGAATCCGGGACCGGGAGACGCGGCGCTCGCGCGATGCCGGCAAGCAGCAATGGCTGCTGATCAAGAAGCGCGATGGGTTCGCGACGGGAGGCACGGAGATCGTCGTGAACCGGCCGCGGTCGGTGCTCTCAGGATTTGGCGTCGATGAGATAGCGCATGCGCCGGAGATCGGCGGCGCAATCGAACGCGAGCTCGAACGGATCGACGCGCCGGAACTGAAGGCGGCGCGCGAAGCGAAATCATTTCCGCTCGCGCTGGCGCGGCTGGCCAGTGCGCCGGTCGAAGGCGACGAATGGATTTTCGAGATCAAGTACGACGGCGTGCGGGCGCTCGCGATCCGCGACGGCGGCGCGGTCCGGCTCTGGGGGCGCAGCGGCGCCGAGATCACGCGCAACTATCCGGAAACCGTTCTCGCACTTGACGCGGCGCCCTTCGAGAAGTTTGTGATCGACGGCGAGATTTTTGCGCCAGGGCCGGACGGCCGCCCGAATTTCCATCTCATTCAGCCGCGCATACATGCGGGCGATTCCGATCGGATCTCACGGCTTGCGCTCGCGAGCCCGGTCATCTATGAGGCCTTCGATCTTTTATCCTTCGGCCGCTTCGACCTGCGTCCGCTCGATCTCGAGACGCGCAAATCGTTTCTCGCGCGGATGATTCACGACGAAGGATTGGTGCGCTACAGCGGCGATCATAACGGCAACGGCCGCGCCTTTTACGAGGCGGTGCGAGACGCCGGGCTCGAAGGAGTGATCGCCAAGCGCCGCGACTCGCCCTATCCGAAGGGGCGCAGCGGGCAATGGCTTAAGATCAAATGTCCGCGGCGCGAACGTTTCGTGATCGGCGGATGGACCGATCCGGGCGGCGCGCGCGCCAACTTCGGTGCGCTGCTGCTTGGGCAATACGAGTCGCCGGGAGTATTCCGTTTCGTCAGCCGTGTCGGCACGGGCTTCGATGAAGCCAAGCTGCGCGAAATTCATCGGATGCTGGTGGTGCGGCGGACAATCGAGCCGCCATTCAGATCCGCGAAACGCGGTGAACCAGCGCCGCCGCGCGGCGCCCATTTCTGCGCTCCGGAGCTGGTATGCGAGGTCTCGTTCACCGAGTGGACCGATGACGGCGGCTTGCGTCATCCGAGCTTCATCGAAATCGCCGCGGATACCGGACCGTCGAAATGTATTTACGATGGGCCGGGCGCGAAGTCGGAGGCGAATGAATCCGATCCGGCGGCGCCGAGCGAAGAACCCATGGCACAGAAGGACTCCGAGGATATCGGGAAACGCAAGCGGCACTCCACGAGCCGCGCTTCGCGGGCGAACCAGGCAAGCGATGCGCCGGCTATCACGCTGACCCATCCGGACAAGGTTTTCTGGCCCGCCGAAGGCTATACCAAGCGCGATTTGGTCGAATACTACGAGGCAATCGCGCCGTTGATGATGCCCTATCTGAAGGATCGCCCGGTGGTGCTCACGCGCTATCCAGACGGAATCGACGGCAAGAGCTTTTTTCAGAAGGACGCACCCGCCTTTGCGCCATCGTGGATACGCACTGAGAAAATCTACTCGGAGGATGCGCAGCGCAATATTGCGTATTTCGTTCTGGAAAGCGCCGAGGCGATCGCTTACGTCGCCAACCTCGGATCGATTCCGATTCATATCTGGGCGTCGCGGATAGGCTCGCTCGGTTCGCCCGACTGGCTATTGTTCGATATCGACCCGAAGGGATCGACGACCGCAGAGGCGGTGCGCGTCGCGCGCGGTGTTGCGGATGTGCTGCGCACAGTCGGGATGCGTCCTTATCTGAAAACCTCAGGCCAGGACGGGCTTCACGTGATGGTTGGGCTCGCGCGCGGCTATACCTACGAGCATGCGCGGATGTTCTCGGAACTGGTCGCGACGATTGTCGCGCGGCGCGTGCCCGAATCGGCGACGATCGAGCGCAACGTCGCGGCGCGCGGCGGGCGGGTCTATATCGACTACCTGCAACTCGGCCAGGGCAAGACGATCGCGGCGCCCTATAGCGTGCGGCCGCGCGCGGGCGCGCCGGTCTCAGCGCCGCTGCGATGGGACGAGCTGCGCGCCGGCCTCGATCCGGCGAAGTTCAATATCCGCACGATGTTCTCGCGGGGGCGCCGCCTCAAGCGCGATCCGTTTCTCGGCGTGCTCGATGATCCGCAGCGGCTCGAGCCCGCAATGCCTAAGCTCGAAGCGATGCTGAGCGAGACCGGCGGCGTGATTCGGGCGCGATCATCCGCCCGCTCGAAACGGCGGCAGATGCGCGCCAATCGATAACGTCGCGCGGAGTGCGATAGTACAAGCCCTTATTGGCGCGTTATCAATGACGCGCGGGAAAGCCCGCAAGAGGGGCCAGCCCGACGTTGAAGAGATCGTAGTGCAGCTTGCTGCGACGCCGATAGCGTTTGATCAGCCCGAGGCATTGAGTGTTCGCAACGCCGCCCCATCGCGCCTCCTCGCGGCTCTCGATCATCAGATAATTCGGAGCGCCATTTTGCGCGAGCCAGTCACAGATATTCCTGCCTGCGACTGTCGGCAGGCGAACGAAGTTCGCGTTGGCGTAAAACGCGACGCGCGGATCGCGCGCGGCTACCGTTGCGTTCGGCGTGTGGCGCGCGGCGATTGCGAGTCCGGCCTGGCGCAGCGCCCGCGTGTCGGATTCGAGCGGCCATAACGTTCGCGGCATCAGGACGAGCGCTATCAGGAGTATCGGCGCGAAGGCTGGAAACCGCCGCGTGGCGTGCCAACCCGCAAGCGATCGCGCGGCCGCTTCGATTCCAATCGCAACCCATCCCAGGGTGAACGGGACGACGTGCAGCAAAAGCCGCGCGCCAGTCGCGGTGAACGCGAAGCCAACGAAGTAAAACGCGACAACGCCCGCCAGCATCGTCTCGTGCCATCGCATCAGAAAGCCCCGGCGCCGGAGCCAAAGCCCGACGACCATCATCGCGGCCAGCAGCGGATCGAGCGCTTGGATGAAGTTGTAAAAGGACTGCCCGAACGAAAGCACGACCTTGCGCGCGTAGGCGCGCGGCGAAATCGCGATCGCGGTGAATCCGGAGGTGCTCGTGGTGTAGCCAAGACGCCGCCAGCTCTCGATATCGCCGACGCTCGCCCCCGTGCTTTCCATCACAACCACGCCCAGCTCGCGCCCGACCGTCCAATGGCCCGTGTACGCGCGCAGGTAGATCAGGTACGGCGATGCGACTACAAGGAACGCGAACGAGAACGCGGCCGCTGCGATGATTCCGAAGCGTTGTGACCACGCATGACCGAGCATCGGTTCGACGACCAGCAGTCCCGCGACGACGACTGGCACACCGACTGCCTCGGTCCGGAAAAGATAGGCGAGGCCGCATACTATTCCGGCCGCGGCGGCGCCGATTACGCTGCGGCGCTTGACGGCGGCGGCGATGAGGCAGAGAACCGCGGTGACGAAAAAGATGTATCCGGCTTCGGTCCGCGCCGAGGCCGAGTAGGCGGCGAGGTCCGGATGAATCGCGGCAAGAGCGGCGGCGCATAGCGCGATGTCGCGCCGTCCGAACGACTCGCGCATCAGGTAGTAGATGAGCGGAATGGTCGCCGTGCCGAGCGCGACGGAAATCATCTCGGCGGTGAGTTCCCAATCCGGCGTGAACCGATGGAGAACCGCGATCATCCACGGGTAGAGCGGCGAGAAGACCCACGCGAGCGCGCGCGCAGGCTCGCCGGCGGCAAACTCGCGCGCCATCGCGAGATACGCGACGCCGTCGGGCGCGATACATCCGGCGGTGAAGACCAGGTAGAGCCGGATCGCGAGGGCGGCCGCGGTTATCGCCGCGATCGGCCGGCGGGCGCGTCCGTCTCCGATCGGAATCAGGAGCCAGTTAGTATGCGAGGAACTGGCGCAAGCGGAACTCGCCGCGATGCGCTGGTCAAAAATACTCATTCGCCCCGCCATCCTATGCGGAGCGCGGGCGGAAGCCAAAGAAAAGACTCACCTTCGCGCAGGCACTGGTCCCCTTCAGGCCGCGCGGCGGCGTCCGTCCATCTTGTTCCGGTCAAGACCGATCGCAACGGTCCGAACAGCTCCGGGCGCGGATCACGACCGGCCTTAACCGGATGCTCTGCGGCCGCTATACGCGCAATACGCGCGCGGCCTGAAGTCCTTTGGGCCCCTGGGCAACCTCGAACTGAACCGCGTCGCCCTGGTCGAGCGAGCGGAACCCGTTGCCGTCGATAGACGAGTAGTGGACGAATACCTCCTGTCCATCTTCCATGGTGATGAAGCCGTAGCCCTTTTTCGAGCTGAACCACTTGACTACGCCGTTAGCCATCTCCCCCGAAACCTCCTGAAACACGCGGCTGCGCCGGACCCAATCGAGTCATCAGCGCGATATCCACCGCAAATACACTCTCCGCGCGCGGTCATACCATAATGTCAATGTGTAAACCAAGCAAAAATTTTAAGGGCGCGACGCCCGGCAATAATCGCGCGCAGATAAACTTCAGCCGCGCCAGAACTTCGGCCGCGCGTGAATATGACAATGGTCCGGAATCTGGCGCATCACGCCGTCGATTACGAACTTGTCGGCGCCATATTTCGCGCGCGCAACCACTGACAGCGCGTCGATCATGAAGGCGCGCTCCTCTTCGGTCGCGCTCGCGCGATGGTCACCGAGAACTGCCATGGGCGTATCGCACGAATCACATTCGAGGATCGTAAATTTGACCGGATAGACGAACTGCGCATAGCGCTGGGTATACTCTCGCAGCTCGCATAGTTCACATTTTGCCATGGACAGAGAATTAGTCGGCAACCGCGCCCGCGCGCAAGCCCGCCGTTACGAAATCACGCGCGCGGCTTGAACCAGGCAGGCCCGCGATTCCGATCGGGCGAACGAAACTCGGCGCGGCGATTCGACATGGGCGCCGCGCGGCTACCGACGACGGGCCGATACTTCTGCGCCGGCCAGGGCCGCGCGGGCCTATGCGATTTGAGACGCCCGATCAGTGCAAGGTGGCGGCGGGGCTGGCCATCGCGGCGGGACTCGCGGCTGCGCCCTTCTTCTCTTTGTCGAGCCTGCGGCATCGGTAGACGCTCGAGCGGGAGATTTTCATATCCTTCGCGACCGCCGAGACCTTCTTGCCGCTGCCAAGTTCGGCCATGACCTTGCTGCAATCGATCTTCGACGCGTAGACGCTGGTTGCGCCGAGTTGCAGGACGAGCGCGGCGGCGAAGGCGGCGCCTCCCAGGATTGTCGTCTTTCTCATCGATTCTCCCCCAAGCTCTGATGCGGAAAACTTCGCAGAGAATCTTGCTGAAAACCGGCTCAGCCGCAAGTGTTCGGCAGCAACTCGCTCCGCGAAGCTGCGGCATCGCGTCAAGCGGACTGGACGGGCGGAGCTTAGTGGTTAAGTTCCGACGCGAGTGTCGCAAGCGCATTTTGCGGCAGAACCGGAGGTTGATATGGCGGCATGCGCTACATCCGGCAGCCGGGCTTTCAGGGCACCTGGGGAACGCAATCGCGAGGCAGGTCTCGCCGACGTGCGACGCGTGCTCGCGCGCCGCGTGGATCAGCTTCAGCGTCCGGCGGTCGAGTTCGGGATGCTGTTGGCGGACCCCGTCTTCTGGGGATGGAACGTTCCGCGCGGCGACGGCCATTCCGTGTTCGCGCTGCCCGGACTCGGCGGCGGAGACGGTTATCTAGCGCCGATGCGCGGGTGGCTCCAGCGGATAGGGTACCGGCCGATGCGCTCGGGCCTGCGCGTGAATCCCGGATGGTCCGCGGAACTGATTGAGGAGCTTGGCGAACTCGTGCGGCAGGAGTTTGAACGCAGCGGATCGCCCGTGACGATCATCGGCCACAGTATGGGCGGCGTGATGGGACGCTCGATCGCGGTGCGTTCGCCGCACATGATTCGTCATATCATCGCGCTGGCGTCGCCGCTGGGAATCGCCAGAAGCCGCCTGTCTGCGTCGGTGCCGATCACCGCGCTCTTCAGCCGCAGCGATCCTGTCGTGCGCTATCCCGCCGGTCGCGCGCAGGACACACACGCCAGCAATATCGAGGTGAGCGGCAGCCATATCGGGATGCCCGCCAACCCCGAGGTCTACCGCCGGCTCGGGACGCTGCTCCGGGTCGGACGGCGCTGACGGCAGACCTCAGGGCGGCACTGTCGCGATAGATCGCGCGGCTAGCTCTTCGGGAAGCCGGGAAATTTCGGCGCGCGCTTTTCCTTGAGCGCCGCGACGCCCTCTCTGAGATCGGGGCTCATGAAGCCCAGCATCTCGAGCGCGACCGACGCGTCGAAGGCCGGACCGAACATCTTGAGCCAGTTGTTGAGTGCGCGTTTCGTGAATTGGATCGCCTGTTGCGGTCCGCGCGCGAGCTTGCGCGCCGTCTCGAACGCCTTGTCCATCAACTGATCGTCCGGCACGCACAGGCTGACCAGTCCGATCCGCTCGGCTTCGCGGCCATCGATAAAATCCGCCGTCAGCAGATAGTACTTCGCCTTCGCCATTCCGCACAGCAGCGGCCACAGGATTACCGCATGATCGCCCGCCGCCACGCCGAGCCGGATATGGCCGTCGGTGATCCGCATCGACTCGGAAGCGATCGTGATATCGGCCATGAAGGCGCTCGCGAGGCCCGCGCCGACCGCGACGCCGTTGATCGCGGAGATGATCGGCTTCTCGCAGTTGATCATGTTGTAGACAATGTCGCCGGCCTCGCGCAGCATCCGCGCGATGATGGTCGGATTGCCCTGCATCTTTTCGATCATGTCGAGGTCACCGCCGGCGGAAAACGCGCGTCCCTTGCCGGTGATCACCACGACGCGGGTGTCCGGATCGGCGTCGACGTCGAGCCAGACGTGGCCCAGTTCCCAGTGCAATCGTTCGTTGGTGGCGTTGAGCACCTCGGGACGGTTGATCGTAATCAACAGAATCCCGTCGCTGTCGCGCTCGAAGAGCAGATGCTGATAGTTGGCGTAATCCATGCGAGCCTCCGTTACAATGGCTGCCGATTCAATAGCGCAGCCGCAGCCATCGTTCAAAGCCCGCGGCTACACTGGCGCAAAACGCGCCAAAGCGAAGATGTCAAATCGCCGCGCCCCGGCTTAATCAGCCAGCGCGCGGCGCGCCGGACCGAAACTCAGCTCCCGTAGATTTCCATTATCTGGCCGAGCAGCTTGAGCGCTTCGGGCTTGGGCCGCTGGAAGGAGTTGCGGCCGATGATCGAGCCGAAGCCGCCGCCCGCCTTGATCGCGCGCACCTCGTTGATAAGGGTCTCGTCGGTGCTCTTGGCGCCGCCCGAGAAGATCACGATTCGGCGGCCGTTGAAGCAACTCTGGATCACGTGGCGGACGCGCTCGGCGAGCGGTTCGAGCGGAATCTTGGTTTGCTCGTAGACCTTGCGCGCCTCCGGCTGCTCAAGATGCGAGCTGGGCAGCTTGACCTTCACCACGTGGGCGCCGAGCTGTGCCGCGATTTGCGCCGCGTATGCGACCACGTCGAGCGCCGTCTCGCCCTCCTTGCTGATCGCCGAGCCGCGCGGGTAGGACCATACCACCACCGCAAGCCCGTGCTCGCGCGCCTCCTCGGCGATTTCGCGAAGCTGCTCGTACATCGGAACCCGCGCCGACGATCCCGGGTAGATCGTGTAGCCGACCGCGGCGCATCCGAGATGAAGCGCGTCGCGCACGCTGCCGGTGACGGCGGGTTCCGGATCGCGCTCATCGTACAGGAGGTCATGGTTGTTGAGCTTCAGGATAAGCGGGACGCGGCCGGCGAACTCGGCGGCGCCGGCTTCGAGAAAGCCGAGCGGCGCAGCGTAGGCGTTGCATCCGGCGTCGATCGCAAGCTCGAAATGGTAGCGCGGATCGTAGGCCGGCGGATTGGGCGCGAAGCTCCGCGCGGGGCCGTGCTCGAAGCCCTGGTCGACCGGCAGAATCACCATCCGGCCGGTGCCGCCCAGCCGGCCGTGGTTGAGCATCCGCGCCAGGTTGGTCAGCACGCCGGGATTTTCCGAGCGGTAGAAGTCGAGAATTTCGCGAACCCGATTGTTCATTGTTACCTCCGAGGCCAGAGACAGGAGCCCGAATAGTTATTGCAAATAGTTACTGCAGAAGTTCCATAGCGCAATGCGCCGCGCCGATCAGCGCCGCGGCCTGGTTGAGCGAGACGCGGATCGGAATCCGCTCAAGCATCGCGGCTAACCGCCCCTTGTCGTTGAAGGCGCGAACGAAGCGCCCGCTCGTCAACGCGGGTAAAATCTTGGGCGCGATTCCGCCGCCCAGGTAGACGCCGCCGATCGCGAGCGTCTTGAGCGCCAGGTTGGCCGCTTCCGCCGCGTAGATATCGATAAAGATTTCGAGCGCCCGAACGCATCGGGGATCGCGCCCCGTAAGCGCCGCCTCGCTGATCGCGGCCGCGGCGTCGCCGCCGGCTATCTCCGATCCGAGCCATTGCTGCTCGGCCTCGGGCATCGAACGCTTGAGAAATCCGTAGATATTGACCAGCCCAGGTCCCGAGCATACCCGCTCATAACTCGCATGGCCGAACTCGTGCGCGATGAATTCGAGCAGCTCAGCCTGCTCGCGCCCGCGCGGCGCGAAGTCGCAATGGCCGCCCTCGGAGGCGAGCGACTGCCATCCCGAAGGCGTCGGGACGAGCGCTGCTTCACCGAGTCCGGTGCCGGCCGCGATCACCGCGATCGCCGCACGATGCGCGGGCGGCGCGCCGCGCTGAAGCACGGCGGTTTCGGTTTCCGCCAGATGGAGCATCCCGTAGGCGGTCGCCTCGAGGTCGTTGATCAGCCGGGTGCGCGGCGCCTTGAGCGCGCTTGCGATCGCGCGTTCGTCCATCGTCCACGGCACGTTGACCGGTTGACTGCGTCCGTCGAGGACCGGACCGGGAACGCCGAAGCATGCGGCGTCGATCGATTCGGTCTCGCCAAGGAACGCAGCGGCGGCGGCTTCGAGGCTCTGGAAATCGTGCGTCGCCCATGCCTGGTCGCGGATCATCGCGAGTTCCGACCCGGCGGCGCGGTAGAGCCCAAGATGGGTCTTGGTGCCGCCGATATCGCCGGCCAGCACGACGCCGCGATAGTCGCCCGCCGCCATCGCTATCCTTCGACCTTGAGCTTTTCGGCAAGCCCGACTTCCTCGCGGCTGCCGATATAGACCGGCGCGCGCTCGTGGATTTTCGCCGGCACCACGTCCAAAGCCCGCACGCGTCCGGTCGAGGCTGAGCCGCCAGCCCGTTCGGCTACCATCGCCAGCGGCGCGATCTCGTACATCAGGCGGATTTTTCCGCCCGGCTTTCCGGCGCCCGGCTCGCCCGGGTACATGTAGATTCCGCCCTCGAGCAGGCATCGATGGAAGTCGCCGACCAGCGCGCCCCAGTAGCGCAATGAATATTTCGAACCCTCGCGGGTGAGCCGTTCGATCAGCGTGCGCGCGCCCGGATGCCATTTCGCGGCGTTGCCCTGATTCACCGAATACGCCTTGCCGCGCGGCGGCATCATGATGTCCTCGCGCCACAGGACGAACTCGCCGATCGCGCTGTCGAGCGTGAATGCGTTGACGCCGCCCGCCGCCGCCGTCCAGACCATCATGGTTGCCGGCCCGTAGATAAAGTAGCCGGCCGCGAGCTGTTGCGTGCCCGCCGCCAGGATATCGGAAATTTCGGCGCCGTGGCGATTCCTGCGATTGCGTATCGAGAAGATCGATCCCAGGATGCCGTTGACGTCGGTGTTCGAGGAGCCGTCGAGCGGATCGAACAGCAGCGCATAGCCGCTGCCGGTGCAATGGGAGTCGAAATGGCGCGGCCCGTCCATCTCCTCGGATACCAGCGTGCATACCGGCCTGGTCTCGGAAAAGGTGTCGACGAACACCTGGTTGCTCCAGTCGTCGAGCTTTTCGACTTTTTCGCCCTGCACATTGATTGCGCCCGAAAGCCCCAGTTCGCCTGTGAGCGAAGCGGTCCTCAGTTGCGACGCGATACGTTTGCCGGCGAGCGCGAGCTGTTCGAGAATTCTCGCGATCTCGCCGGGCGTCTCCCTGCCGCCCCCGGCGTTGAGATAGCGGCTGAGCGTCATCGGTGCGTTGATCATTCTAATCCCCCTTGAATTCTTCTCCTTCTGATTACCGGTTAGGCAGTCGTGGTGTTCGGCGCGGCCCCATTCACGGATTACGCCACGCGCGCCCGTCTGCCGCAATCATCAATGCGCTTTCGACCGGACCCCACGAGCCTGCCGAGTAGAGATGCGGTTCGGTGGGCTGCGACTCCCAGATGTCCAGAATGTGCTGGATATAGCGCCATGCGGCCTCGATCGTGTCGCGCCGCATGAAGAGCGTCTGGTCGCCGATCATGACGTCGCGCAGCAGCGTTTCGTAGGCCTCGGGCGACGCAGTGGTGTAATGAAAATCGACCTTGACCGGACTCAGGCGCACCTGCGCCCCAGGCACCTTCGAGATGATATGCAGCGCCAGACCCTCGTCCGGCTGAATTCGCACCACGAGCTGATTTTGCTCCAGCGGCGGGCGCGCTTTGCCGTTGAACAGGATGCGCGGGACGGCGTTGAATACGATCGAAATTTCACTCACCCGCTTGGGCATCCGCTTGCCGGTGCGCAGGTAAAAGGGCACGCCCGCCCAACGCCAGTTTTCGATAAAGCATCGCAGCGCGACGAAAGTTTCGACCATCGAGTCCGGCGCCACGTGCTGCTCGTCGCGATAGGCTTTGGCGCGCTCGCCATTGACCAATCCTTCCGCATACTGGCCGGGCACGACCCATCGCGCGACCTCCTCGGTATCGGGAATTCTGAGCGAGCGCAGCACGTCGAGCTTGGCATCGCGCATCGCGTCCGAGTCGGTCGAGCGCGGCGCCTCGGTCGCGATCATGCAGAGCACCTGCAGCAGATGGCTTTGGACCATGTCGCGCAGTGCCCCGGCATTCTCGTAGTAAGGCGCCCGCGTTCCGACGCCTTCGGCCTCGGCCACCGTTATCTGCACATGGTCGATAAAGCGCGCATTCCACAGCGGCTCGAAAATCGAGTTCGCGAAGCGCAGCACCATCAGGTTCTCGACCGTCTCCTTGCCGAGGTAGTGGTCGATTCGAAAGGTCTGGCTCTCGCTGAAGCATTGGCCCAATCGGCTGTTGATATCGCTCGCGCTCTGCAGATCGTGGCCAATCGGCTTTTCGATAACCACGCGCGAAAAGCCGCCCGTGCCGGGTTCCGAGATCATGCCCGCGCGCTGAAGGCTATTGGCGCACGCTTCGATAAACGCCGGTGGAATCGCGAAATAATAAACCCGATTCCCGCCCGTGCCGAGTTCATTATCGAGATCATCCAGACGTCTCTTGAGCGCCTCGAAATCGGCCGGATCGGTGAAGCGGCCGCGCTGAAAATGGAGGCTCGGGGCGAACTTCTCCCACGCCCCCTCTTCGATCGGACGGCGCGAAAACTTTTCGATTCCGTCGCGCGCGAACGCCCGGTAGCGCTCATCGTCCAGCTCTTCCATCGAGAACGCGACGATCGCCACGCGCGGCGGCAGCCCGCCGTCCACGCCGAGATTGTAGAGCGCCGGCAGAAGCTTGCGATGGCTCAGATCGCCCGCGCCGCCGAAAATCACCAGCACGCACGGCGGTCCATGCGTCACCGCCGACATCTGATGGTTCAGCTCGACCGCGCGAGGCCTCGCAAACGCCATCTCAGAATGCCCTCTGGACGCGCATTTGCGCGCCGTGGCGTTCGACTTCCGCTCTGAACCCGGTGACGTAGGATTTCATCAGCGCCGTTCCTGCCTTTCCTTCCCTCCGGTAAGCCATCCCCCTTCCCCTCGCGGCGGCCGCTTCCGATACCCTCAAGGCTACATTGCCCCGGAGCACCATTCAAAGGCGCTCCGCAATCAACATGGATGCGGGTTTTGGATACGGGTGGGATGGTGCGAAGGAGGGCATCTTGTAAGTGAAACGCAAAATCGCCCCTTTCAGGACCGGTCGCAATGACGGAATCGGACCCCGCGTGCAGAGCCCGACCAAACACTCCGTGTAAGGCCCGGCCGTTTGCGCTACAGCGCGCGCGGGAGCTATGACTGCCGCGACCCGAAGGCGCGAAATCGGAAATTCCGGCAAAGGTAGAAGAAGCGGGGTCTTTGCTCAGGGGGTAACGTGGAATACGACGACATCATCGTTGGTGCGGGCTCCTCGGGCGCGGTGCTGGCGGCGCGACTCAGTGAGGATCCGGATCGCAACGTCCTGCTGCTCGAAGCCGGCCCCGACTACCGCACGATCGATGAAACCCCGAACGATTTGCTGCGCACCCTTGTTTCGTTTGCAGAGCACGACTGGGGTTGGATCGCAAAGGCCACGCCGCAGCGCGAAATTCCGTTCTGGCGTGGGAAGGTCACCGGCGGATGTTCAGCGATTAACGCCTCGGTCGCGATCCGCGGAATGCCCGCGGATTTCGACCAATGGGCCGCGCTCGGCAACGACCAATGGAGTTTCGAGAAGGTCCTGCCATTCCATCGCAAGCTTGAGCACGACGTCGATTTCGGCGGTGACGTTCATGGCAAGAGCGGCCCCATTTGGATCGAGCGCGCGAAGCGGTCGAACTGGCATCCGCTGGCCGGCGCATTTCACGCCGCGTGTCGTGCGATGGGCTTCCCCGATTCTCCCGATTTCAACGATCCGGAGTCGACCGGCGTCGGCCCTTGGCCGCGCAACTTGCGCGACGGCATCCGCGTCTCAACCGCAATCGGCTATGTCGCGCCCGCTCGCCGGCGCCTGAACTTGACGATTCGCGGTGAATGTCTTGCGAACCGCGTACTGATAGAGAAGGGCCACGCCGTTGGGGTCGAGGTCGAATCGGGTGGAGAGATGCAGCGCATCTACGGAAAGCGCATCACGCTCTCCGCCGGAGCGCTCGCCTCACCCGCCATCCTGATGCGCTCCGGAGTCGGACCGCGCACAGAGCTTGATCGCCACGGAATCCACACCCTGGTGGACGCCTCGGGAGTCGGCGCCAACCTGATCGATCATCCTCTCTTCGTCCTGCTTGCCGAGTTGACGGGCGAAGCTATCCGGGGCACCGAGCGGACCGACCACAGCCGTTACAGTGTGGGCCTGCGTTACACGGCGGACGGCTCGGATGAATTCAATGACATGCAGCTCTATTTTTTGCCGATACTCGACTGGAACATGGTGCCAGGTTTCCCGGTCGAACCCGGTATCGCGCCGATGTTGATGGTGCTTCAAGCACTGCAACGTCCGCGCTCGCGCGGCAGGCTCGGCCTGCGCAGTGCTAACCCTCATGATCAGCCGGTCATCGAACTCAACTTGTTGGCCGATCCCGAGGACATGCGCCGCATGGTCGACGGTGCGCGATTGACCTGGCGCATCGCGCATCAACCTGACGTCGCGGCGACATGGCATGGACCGATGCTCACTCTGGGCGCGCCTCCGCCGGTACTCGATCAAGCTACGATCGACTCTGACGGCGCGCTGGCCGCCTTCATCCACAACGGCTGCGCCACGATTTGCCATCCAGTGGGAACCGTAAAGATGGGATCCGACAACGATCCGACGTCCGTCGTCGATCAGTATTGCCGCGTGCGCGGCGTCGAGGGACTGCGCGTCGTCGATGCGTCCGTGATGCCCAATATCGTGCGCGCGAATACCAACTTAACCTGCATCATGATTGGCGAACGTGTCGCTGACTGGATGCGAAAAGAGGCTTAGCTTTGGTTCGACTGGCGTTCGAGGCGCGCGATTCGCTCGGGCGCGGCGCGATCTACACCAGCTCGATCGCGAACTTGCCTTGCGCGACCACGCGGCCCACGATCGCTGCGACTTCGTTGCCGCCGGCCTGAAGCTCCGAGAGCAACGGCAGCGCCTGCGCCTCGGGTAGCGCGATCAATAGTCCGCCCGAGGTCTGCGGATCGAACAGCAGCTCGGCCATCTCGGGCCCGACCTCCTCCGCGATACGGATGCGCGGGCCGAAGAAATCGCGATTGCGCTTGCCGCCGCCGGGAATCATTCCGGCGTGCAAGGCGTCGAGCGCGCCCGGCAGCAGCGGCAGGTCGGATTCCTCGAGGCGCATCGTGACGCCGCTCTCGTCGGCCATCCGCGATCCGTGCCCCGCGAGACTGAAGCCGGTGATATCGGTCGCGGCGTGGACTTCGTAATGCAGCATCGCCGTGGCCGCCGCCGCGTTGAGCGCGCTCATCGAGCGCACCGCCGCGTCATACTCAGTGCGTCCCAGATGGTCGCGCTTGAACGCCGTCATCAGCACGCCAGTCCCGATCGCCTTGGTCAGGATCAATGCGTCGCCGACCCGCACGCCGACGTTGCGTACGATCCGGTGCGGATCGATCACGCCCGTCACTGCCATTCCGTACTTGACTTCGTCGTCGGCGACGCTGTGTCCCCCGACGATCGCCACTCCGGCTTCGCGCGCCTTTGCCGCGCCGCCGCGTAAAATCTCCGCCAGCATCTCGCTCGGCAGCCCCGATTGCGGCCAGCACACCAGGTTGAGCGCGGTCTTCGGCACGCCGCCCATCGCGTATACGTCCGAGAGTGCGTTGGCCGCCGCTATCTGCCCGTAGGTAAACGGGTCGTCGACCACGGGCGTGAAAAAGTCAACGGTTGTCACCAGCGCCAACTCGTCGGTCAGACGATAGACCCCTGCGTCGTCGCCGGTAGCGATACCGACGAGCACGTCGGGATTTATTCCCGGGTCAAACCCGGTGAGCGCAGCTTTGAGGTCCGCCGGACCCAGCTTGCCGGCTCAACCCGCCGCTTTGCACCGCGCCGTCAGGCGGATCAGTTCGCCGCGGCTCGGATTGTTGTCCTTATCCTCTGCCATCGCATCAATACTCTGACGCATCCGCGCGCAAGATTCATCCGGAACGCGTCCGCAGCCGGCGCGTATCGCCCACGCGCGTGGTCAGGCCCGAGTGGTCGAAATAGTCGAGCAGCGCAATCGAGAACTTGCGCGACTCGCCGATCAGATCGCGATAAACGGCCGCGGTTATCTCGCCGTGGGCGCTCAGATGCCCGAGCAGGCGCTCACGGGCGCTCTCGAACGGCGCGCGCGCGAAATAGAGGTCGGTCGCGACCTTCATCACACGGCCGTCGCGCTCGAGCGCGCCGAGCAGCGTCCTCAGATGCGCGAGCCGCGCCGCGGGCAGCTTCAGCTCCTCGGACAGTGCCTTCAGGTCGGGCGGATGGAGTCCGGCGGCTTCTAGTATCCGCTCGATTCGCCCGCCGATAAGCCCGTCATCGCCGCCGAGCTGCACGCGATGCGCCTTGTGGCGTATCACGCTCTCTTCGCGCACGAGATCTGCCTCGCGCCCGATCCGGTCGAGGATTGCGCGAAATGCGCGCGGCGCTATCTCGTACGGCAGCCGCTCCCTGAGCGCCTCCATCTCGAGGCCCGCCGAAAGCGGCTCAGCCTGATGATGCGCACTCACCGCGGCGGCCGCGAAATTCCTGACCTCCGCCCATTTGCCCGCGGTCGTGAAGCCCTCTTCGTCGCCCAGCGCGAGCTTGATGAAGCGCGGATCGCGCAGCGCCGACTCGACCTCGCGCGCGGGAGCGTTGAGCAATTGCGCGATTCGCGCGGCGGGCGCGGCGAATTCATCCTGCAGGCTAAGCAGCGCCTCGATCGCTTCGGGCGAGACCGCCGAGCCGTCGAGCGCGCGAAGCCGCCCGACATATGCTTCGAGCGGACGGCGCGATCGCCGCCCGAGCGGATTCAGCACCACGCCGCCGCCGATCGTGCGCTCGCTGGTCTCGTTGCGCATCACGAAGCGGTCGCCCCCAAGCGCCACAATCGGCGCGCCCAGCACGATCTGCGCAAGGCCGCTTCGCTTGGGCGCGAGTTCCTCGGGCGGATCGAGCATTATCACGCGGCCCGCCGCCTCGGTCGTTCCGATAAAGAGCCGCACGCGATCGTTGGTCTTAAGCGCACGTTTGGCGGCCGGACGAATCTCGATCCGTGCGTCGATCCGCGCCGTCGTGATCGACAGCCGATAATCGGCAAGCACCGCTCCGCGTTTGAGTTCGAGCCGCTCCGCGCCGCTTAAGTTGAGTGCGACGCGCTGGCAGAATCCCGCGCTTTCGACCGGCTCCGAATGCACCTGGATCGAGCGCACGCGCACTTCGCCGCCCGCCGGCAGCGCGACCAGCCGCTGACCCGCGCGCACCTCGGCGCCCATCGCGGTGCCGGTCACGACCGTGCCGTGCCCCTTGATCACGAAGGCGCGGTCGATCGGCAAGCGGAAGATTCCGGTTGCGCGCCGCGCCTCGAAGCCTTCGAGTCCGCGCGCTATCTGTCCGCGCAACTCCTCGATTCCCGCGCCGCTCACCGACGAGACCTCGGCTATTGGCGCACCCTCGAGCATCGTGCCCTCGGCGAGCAGCTCGATCTCGTCGCGGACTTCGGCAATTCGCGCCGGGCTCGCGAGGTCTGCCTTGGTGATTATGAAGATACCGCGCCGCACGCCCAGCAGATGCAGGATGTCGAGATGCTCCTCGGTCTGCGGCATCACGCCGTCGTCGGCCGCGACCGTGAACATCACCAGGTCGATCCCGTGCGCGCCCGCCAGCATGTTGCGGATAAAGCGCTCGTGGCCCGGCACGTCGATTATGCCGGCGCGCGATCCGTCGGGCAGGGTGATGTAAGCGAAGCCGAGATCGATCGAAATTCCGCGCTCCTTCTCTTCCTTGAGGCGGTCGGTGTCGTGGCCGGTCAGCGCCTTGATAAGCGCCGTCTTGCCATGATCGATATGCCCGGCGGTGCCGATAATGGCGTGCGCTACGATCGATCCCATCGCCAAAATCCGCGCCGCGCCCGCGATCACACGGACGCGGGCTGCGCGCGCAAGCGGGTTACTTCGCGCCCTTCATCTGGTTGGTGAAGGTCGGCAGGTCGAAGTAGTCGCGCCAGGCCTTAATCTTCCCGCCCGTGATCTCGAACACGCCGGCGACCGGAATCGAAATCTTCTTGCCTCGGATCATGAACGAATCGACCCGCTCGTTCATGACCACGCTGCCCATGACCGCCGTGTTCAGGATTTTGAATTCGAGCGACTCGGTCCCCGGCAGCAGCCCTTCGATCGTCTTGCGGATTTCCGCCTTGCCCTGGGCAGGCTTCATTGGGATGTTGTGATAGACCGCGTCGTCACTGAAGAATTCCATCACGCGATCGACGTTGAGCGTCGCCCACGCCTTGCAGAAATCGCTCACGATCTGTTCGTTTTCGCTGGCCATCGGAATTTTTCCTCTCGTGGTTGTGTGCGGACTCGCAACTTTCAGCCTTCATCCGGATGTTCGTCCAGGTAGAAGCGGTCCTCGTTCTTGTTATAGCCGAAAAGCTCGGCGAAGCGTCCCCAGTTGACGATCGTCGTGAAGAGCCGTTCGGGTGGCTCGTGCGGCAGGAGCATCGCGAGATGTTCGAGCACGACCTCTTTGCTGAGCGACAGGTCCTCCTGCCCGCGCAACAGGCGGATCAGGTAACTGAAGAGGCTGTGCCCCTCGAGCCGCTCGCGCAGGATACGCTTGCGCTGGTTGATATCGCCGGCCAAAAATTCTTTCCCCAGCGGCTCCAGCACCACGTCGCCCGCGGGTGTCGAGACCAGCCCCAGGATTTCCGCGGTCTTCATCACTTTGAGCAAGTCGCCGAATTTGAAATTCAGATCGCGCGCGATTTTGTAGCCGTCCTCGCGCCCGCCGCGATCTTCGAGCAGCTCGAGCAGGCCGAACACCCAGGCGAGCTGGGCGTCGGGAATCGGATTGATTGCATGGGGAGCCATCAGGCCCGCTCCTCGATCAGCGAGAACACTTTATCGGAAAGCGCGTTGAACTGCTCGTTACGCCGATCGCGCGGGCGCGCAAGCTCAACCTTCAGGTCCGCGACCAGCCGGCCTGGCCCCGACGCCAGCACCAGGATCCGATCCGCCAGCTCGACCGCCTCTTCGATTATGTGGGTCACCATGATTATCGTGTCGACGGGACTGTCGGGCGCCTGCCAGAGATCGAGCAGCTCCTCGCGCAGGTTGATAGCGGTCAATGCGTCGAGCGCCGAAAACGGCTCGTCCATCAACAACACCGTCGGTTCGACCGCGAGCGCCCGCGCAAGGCCAACCCGCTGCTTCATCCCACCCGATAGCTCGCGCGGATACGCCTCCTCAAACCCATCAAGGCCGACTTTGTCGATATAGACCGAGGCTATCCGCTCGCGCTCAATCCGGCTCACGCCCCGCGCCTCGAGGCCGAGTTCGATATTGGACTTGACCGTGAGCCACGGCAGGAGGGCGAAGGATTGGAAAATCATGGCGCATTCGGGGTTGATTCCGTCGATCTGTCGGCCGTTGAAGAGCACCTGGCCCGAGGTCGACGGAAAAATCCCGTTGATTATCCGGAGCAAGGTCGATTTGCCGCATCCCGACGGGCCCACGATCGCGACGAACTCTCCGTGGTCGATAGTCAACGAAACATCTTCGAGCACACGCAGGTTCCCCTTGGCATGTGCGAAGCTTTTCGAAACGTGACTCAACTCAAGCAGCGCCATGGTTCAGGAGGAGGATCGGACTCGCACATCGTTGATAACCTCAGTAATCCATCCGGTACCGTTCGGTCGCCACGTTGTACAATCGCCGCCAGATAAGCCGATTGAGGCCAATCACTACCACTATCATGGACAGGAGGCTAAGCAGGATCATCATGCTGTTGCCGGTCTCGTAAGTCGCGGCGTCCAGCAGCGCACCCAATCCCATCACCTGGTAGGTATGGCCCCGATAGACGAAATATTCCGACAGGATCAGCGCGTTCCATCCGCCGCCCCAGGCCGTGATACTGCCCGTTACGATCGACGGAAACAGCGCCGGTAGCGTCAGCCGCCGCCAGGTCGAAAGCTTGCCGAGCTGAAAGCATCGCACGGCCTCTTTTAGGTCGGCAGGAATCTGGTTAACTCCCGCCAGCAGGTTGAACAACAGGTACCATTGCATACCGGTCAGAATCAGCAGGATCGAGGCGAGATTCATCCCGCCGGTAGTCCTGATCACAAATAGCACGATCAGCGGAAAGAGCGCCGTCGCCGGGAGCGAGCCGATTATCTCGGCCGCCGGCGCCAGCCACCGCGCGAAACGTGGATTCTCTGCCGCCGCTATCGCGCACGGCAGCGTCCATCCCACCGAGATTACGTACGCGATCACCATCCGCAAGGCCGACGCCGCCGTCGCCGCCGGAATCTGGCGCGCCTCGGCCGGCCACGGTGACATCATCGCGTGCACCAGCGCGACCAAGCCGCGCGCGAGCCCATAGGCAATCAGTAACGCGGTGGCGACACCCGCCGCGATCAGCATCCAGCGCAGCAGTTTGCCGCCGCGCTCGCGAAGCCCGGCGCCTGGCCGCGGCATACGGTCGGCAATCGCGCGGATTGCCTCGATAATCGGTCGTATCAGGATTCGCGCCGCCCGATAGATGCGCGGCCCCAGCGTGCCCGCCGCATCCAGCATCCCAAGCGACCGGATCGGTTCGGACGAAGACGCGGCGAATTCGTAGCGGAACCTCTCCGCCCATACCGACAGCGGCTGCCAAATCACCAGGTCCATCGCCACGATAATCGCCAGCAGCGCAATCAGCCCCGCGACTATCTCGCCGCTTCGTCCCCGGTCCGCCGCCGCCATCAGGTAGCTGCCCAGTCCCGGCAACTGGTAATGCGTCGGACCGACCGTAATAATCTCGCACGCGATCAGGAAGTACCATCCCGCGACCCACGACAGGATCGAGTTGTAAACCAGTTTGGGTACGCAGGCCGGCAGCAGCAGAGTGCGAAACCTGAGCCATCCGCTGGCCCCGAACGCCTCGAGCACCTGGCGCGAGTCGTCGGGAATCGTCCGCACCGACTCGAACACGCCCAGCGCCAGGTTCCACGCCTGGCTGGTGAAGATCAGAAACACCGCCGCCATCTCGACTCCGAAGCGGCTCCCGTGCGCGAGCGCGACGAAAAAATAGACCGCGGCGGGAAAGAATCCGATTACCGGAACCGATTGTGCAATATCGATAATCGGTATCAGCACGCGCTCCCACGCGCGGCTGCGCGCCGCCGCCATCCCATAGGCGATCGAGAAGACCAGCGCGATAACGTACGCCGCCAGCATCCGGTAGAACGAAGCGAACGCGTAGTACGGCAGATGGCGCACCGAGACGCTGAGCCGCGGGCTCTTCAGCGCCGGAGCGTGGCGGCGATACTCGAAAAAAAGCGCCAGCACGGCCGCCACCGCGACCAGCGACAAGGTGCCGTTGATTATTTTTCGTGCGCTCGTCGATGGCATCGCGGGAAGTCCAACCCTCCAAGCATAACGATCCCGCCCGGTCGCTCAAGATAGAAACGGTTAATGCTTTGCGAATCCGATGATATGGAGGTTAGGCGCCGCCCCTGCGTTGACATTATCGACCCGGCCAAATACCGCTTTTGCGCATGGATTCGCGCCGAACGCACGAGAGCGGCCAATGGCGTCTGGGCCTGGAATCGGGCGGTTCCGCAGCTCCTCAGACCGTCCCGATACCGCTCCCACCGCCCGGCGACGCCGCCGGCGCACGGCTCGAACGCCCATTGTTGACAATCACGACCGAGATTCTCGGATGGGTCGCGGTCGGATTGTTCGCGCTGGCAAGCCGCCTCTGGATGCTCGGCGCGCGCCCGCTCGATCCGCGCGAGGCGCAGGCGGCATGGTCGGAACTCGGCGCCTTGAGCCATCCGATACTTCTGCTGCGCGGCTCGCCAGAGTCGGCCGCGCTTGCGCTTCGGCTGTTCGAGTCGGCTGCGTTCGCGGCTCTTGGAGCGGGAGATTTTGCCGCGCGCATTGGCTTCGCCGGGTTCGGGTTGATTCTGATCGCGAGCGCCTTTGCGCTCCGTCGCCCGGTCGGCCGCGCTGGCGCCCTTGGCGTCGCTGCGATGTTAGCGCTGTCACCTACGATCGCATACTTTTCGCGCTCCGCGTCGCCCGTTCTTCCGGCCGTCGCGCTCGAAGTCGCCGCGCTGATTCTGTTTCTCGAGCTCTGCCACCGGCCGTCGGTTGTCCGCGCCGCCGCCGCAGCCACGGTAGCGGGTCTTGCGCTCGCCCTTGACCCATCCGCCTTCGTAACGGCGATACTGCTAATGGCAACGATGGCGATCGTCGGCGCTGTGCGCGCCGCGGTCAGCGCGCATCCGATGCTCAGCGTGCGTGTTTGGTGGGAACGGCGAAGCGGACTTCTGGCGATATTTGCCGCGATAATGATCGGCGTCTGGATCGTCTCGGCGCCGGAATTTATCTCGCGCAACTCGATCGCGCCAATAATCGACGCATTGCGCTCGGACATCCGCGGACCGGGAACAGCCGGCTTCAAACCAGGCCTCGACTTCTACCTTCCGATCCTCGCGCTGTACGAATTCCTGATCGTTGCCGCCGCGCTGGTCGGTGCGATAGCCGTCTTGACGCTCCGCGTCCGCTCATTTGTCGGTCTCGCGGCGCTGGTATGGTCCGCGCTCGCCGTCTGTTTCTGGCTTTCGACGCCCGCCCGCTCGTCGGCCCTGGCGCTCCAGATGCTCGCGCCGATGGCGCTGTTGGGCGGCTTCGCGATCGAGTTCCTGTATCGCCTGCCGGCCTGGAAGGTAATCCGTTACGGCATAGTTGCGCTCGCGATAATGACCGCCTTCGTGCAGATCCGAAACGACTTCGTGTTTTACGCTCCCGACGCCTCCGAGGCGCCCTGGGCGCGGCACCTTCTGCTCTTCTGGGACGCCCCGGCGACCACGCTCCAGACGCTGATCAACTCGAGCCGCGTGATCGAAGCGACAGCGGGCGGTGATCGGACGGTCGTCTTCGCCGAAGACTCGCCGGTGCTGCGATGGTACCTGCGTTCGTTGAGGCCGGTTGCGAAAATCGACGAGGCGGTGGTTATCGTCGGGGACGTGAAGGCGGAGAGCTTCTCGGGCGAAAATGACGCATCCGTTCGGAAATTCGTGCTGGCGCAGGCCTGGCGGCCACGCTGGAATCGGATTTCATGGCCGAAAGACCTCGAATACATCCTTGATGGACGAACGTGGGGTGAAATCGAGACAACGGGGGCTAAGATACTAATCCGGCCGCTCAATTCGACCGTCTCGACGGTAATCCTGGCGCCCGGCCCGCTCAACCCGCCAAACGATCTGTCACCGGGCGTTCCCTCTAGCGTACCATAGGCAAAGCATGTCTTATCCGCGCGCGGACGTTTCGAGTCAGCAGCAAACAGGCGTATGCTTGCAGGATTGACCTGCGGTTTCCGCTGCGGGGATGAGGAGGAGAGCGATGAAGAGGACAATCACGATTGCATTGGGGGCCTTGGCGTTGGGTGGATTTTTGGCGATGCCGCAAGTCGGATATGCCCAGATGAATAACATGGGCAACGGGATGGGCATGGGCGGAAACGGCAACAGGATGAAAGGACGCCCTGGACATCATCCGGTTATCCATCGCGCGATCAATCATCTCGAACAGACCAAACAGATGCTCGATTCGGATACTATCGACGATTTCGGCGGCCATAAGAAAAATGCCGAAGCTCTGATTGACCAGGCAATCGCCCAGCTCCGTTTGGGCGATCAATCCGCGAACGTCAAGCATAGTCAGTAACAGCCGAGTCCTTCGACTGACACGCGGGTCCAGTCGAAATCTCGATTCTGAATCGTAACGGGCCCGGAGCGTCCCGCGCGCAGCATCAATGCGCCTCGGATTCGCCTGCGGCGCCGACCATCGTATTGCGCCGACCGCGCCCCGTCCGCTATACACGGCGTCTGGCCCGCTATTGATCTGATCAGATTGTCGAGGTGAGTTTGCGAGGCGGTCTCGGCGGGGCCGCAGCCCATAAGAGCGCGACCGGCTACTTTGAAATGCAAGACCGTATCCAAGGTATTCTCCACGCGTTACAGCGTTACCCCTTACATCCGTTCGTCGATCATTTCTCGGTTGCACTGGTACTCATCGCAATCGCGGCGGACCTGGTGGCGAGTCTTTTCTCGAACCGGCCCTGGCTGCGCTACATGGCGCTCACGCTCATAATTCTGGGCGCAGGCTCGGTCGCGCTCTCCAATCTGACGGGCGGATGGGATGCCGATCGGGCCTGGAACGCGATCAAGGCGGCTGGCGGTCCCACATTGGCCACCTTCAAGCGGCATGCGCTGATAGGCGGCATTCTGCCTTGGGTTATCGCAGGCCTGGCGGTCTGGCGAATCGCGGTGCAGGCGCTAAGCTTCGCCGCGCGGTCTCGTCCGCTCTACCTGGTAATCGCGATCGGCGCCGGCGCCGCAATTCTTTACCAGGGATATCTGGGCGGTGAACTGGTTTACCGCTACGGAGTGGGGACAGCGCTGTTCGATAAGGCCGAGACCGCTCCGCCTCAGGCTCCGGCGTTGCCCGCTATCGCAACGCCGATGGCGACAGTTTACGTGCCGCCGCCGACGCCTGCGCCCACCCCTTCGCCCACAACTACCGTTGCACCGACTGCGATTCCGCCCGCCGCATCGACCGCGTCTCCTTCTGCGACCGCCTCGCCGATATCCGCATCGGGTGGTTCAGGATCGGACGGTTCGGGTGGAACGACTATTACGCCGCCGGACGCCCGCGCCACGCTCTAGCCGGCCTGGCCACCGACGGCTGTCAGGTGCGCTAACGGCCGATCGGGTCTCCGTTCTGATCGGCGCCTGTTCACAGAGAGGCGCCTTCGCGCTTGCACCCGCATCCGAGAGCGGCGACGATCATCGCAATCGAACCGCATCTGATGAATGCTCCGCGCACAATTATCCGCTCGCCACGCGCGCTCGACCGAATCGAGGCGACACGCCAATGGCTCGAAACGCTCTCGCCTGCGGCCGAATGTCTGATTCTCGGCGCGAGCCGGGCCGCCGCGGACGACTTGGCGCGGTCACTCTCGCCTCAGGCATCGTTCGGCATTCATCGTCTGACACTGAATCGGCTGACCGGAATTATTTGCGCCGAACGGCTGGCGCGCGAGTCGTTGCAGCCGGTCGAGGGGTTTGCGGTCGAAGCGGTCGTGGCGCGCGCGCTGTTCGCGCTCCGTTCCTCTGGAGCGCTCGGGCGGCTCGAGCCGATCGCGGATCGGGCGCGGCTCGCGAGCGCGCTGGCGCGAACAATCGGCGAGCTGCGGATGGCGGGAATCGATCGGCAGGCCCTGATCGACCTGGACGAAAACGGCAAGCCGCTGGCCGCGATGCTCGAGCGGTTCGAGCATGAGCTTGCCGACGCGCGGCTTATCGATCGCGCCGGGATGCTCCGGATGGCCACCGCGATTGTTCAGGGAAGTTCGGGTGCGGCGCTAACTGGAATCCCGATCGTCCTGCTCGACGTGCCGCTCGAATCGGTTGTCGAGCGGGACTTGGTGGCCACGCTCGCTGCGCGCTCGCCTCGCATGATTGCGACTGTGACCGAGGGCGACGGGCTAACGCTCGGGATGATGACCGCGGCGATTGGCGTCGAGCCGAGTCCGGTTGAGCCGGCCTCCGATGCGCCCGACTCGCTGCGGAATCTGCAAGACTGCCTCTTTAGCGACGAGACGCCGGCCGAACGTCCGCTCGACCCGAGTGTCGGCGTGATATCGGCCGCGGGCGAGATGCAGGAATGCGTCGAGATTGCCCGCCGAATCCATCGCGCGGCGGCTGACGGCATCCCGTTCGACCGGATCGCGGTCGCGCTGCATGCACCTGAGCGCTACGGAGCACATCTGGAGGAGGCGCTGGCGCGCGCCGATATTCCGGCGTTTTTCGCTCGCGGGACGGCGCGCCCGGAGCCGGGCGGCCGCGCGATGCTCGCGCTGCTGGCCTGCGCGGCCGAAAATCTCTCGGCCCGGCGCTACGCCGAATATCTGTCGCTGGCGCAAGTGCCCGAGCCGTCCGCGACGGCCGAATCCGAAGGTCCGAGAAATGTTTTTCACGACGCCGTAACTGCTGCGATACCCGACCTCGAACTTGCCGCGAT
>Ga0307373_10001122_pt1 | contig 50494 bp, 45 predicted proteins | sample OX2MG_FD_202534 | JGI IMG/M metagenome (GOLD analysis project Ga0307373, IMG submission 202534) | Soil microbial communities from Risofladan, Vaasa, Finland - OX-2 | ecosystem: Environmental > Terrestrial > Soil > Coastal area > Acid sulfate soil | place: Finland: Risofladan, Vaasa | collected...
AGTGCGGGACCCGTCGTGACGAGCGGCGTGATGGCGGCGGCGACAGCCACCGTGGCCACGAGGACCACGGGTGCGAGCGGGAAGATCCACGTCGCCTGGTCGGGACGGAGCCGCTCCTTTCGGAACAATTTGCGGACGTCGAACATCGGCTGGAGGATCGGTGCCCCGACGCGACCCTCGAGATGCGCTCGCACCTTGCGCATGAGCCCGATGAGCACCAGTCCACCGACGGCGACGGCGACCACCTGCGAGCAAGAAGCGATGACGGCCACGACCGTGTGCGAGCCGGCGTTCATCGGATCACCGTCAGGGCGGTGAGCACGATGACCAGGGCCCCGAGCCCGTAGGCGAGGTAGCGGTGGACGCTGCCGGGCTGCAGCTGGCGCGCCACCTGCCCCCAGCGCCGAACGGCTCCGATGACCGGCCGGTAGAGCCCGCGCTCGATGCCGTCGTCCACTGCGTTGTGGAACGTCACCGCCTCGATGAAGTAGCGCGACTCGGCCACGTGGCTGACGTCGAGGTCCTGGACCGGGCGCAACACGTCGTCGAAGACGCGCTGGACCGGCTCGGCGAACGACGTGGCCGTGTACTGCATGCGGGCCGTCTGGAGCTGGCGGCCACATCCCCACGCCTCCGCCACACGCGGTGCGGGCCGACGGGCCAGCGCACGGCGAAGGGCCCCGAGACCAAAAAGTGCTCCCGCCATGGCAGCGGCCAGAGCGGCCGGCTCGAGCACGCCTCGCAGCCCGACCAGCTGCAGGTCGACGCCATGGGCCAGGGACAGCGGCGCGACCCTGGGGAGTACGGCCCTGACGGCGCGCTCGACAGCGGGAAGGACCAGGGTCGGGACGACGCCGAGAACGACGCATACCCCGACGAGCAGACCGACGGCGAGGCGCATCGTGCCCGGCACCTCCACCGCCGCGTCGGCACCCTCCGAACGAGGTCGACCAAGGAACCCGATGCCGGCCGCCTTCACGAAGGCGACCACCGTCAACCCGGCCGTCAACGCCATCGCGGCCACGGCCAGCGGGATGGCGATCTCGCCGGCCGTGTTCCCGATGTCCGCCCCGTGCAACAAGCTCTGGAACAGCAGCCATTCGCCGATGAAACCGTTGAGCGGTGGCAGCGCGCAGATGGCCGCCGCCGCCCCAAGGAAGAGCGCGCCGGTCTGGGGCATGCGCCGCAAGAGGCCCCCGAGTTGGTCGAGGTCACGGGTCCCTGTTGCGCTCTGGACGGACCCGGCCGACAAGAAGAGCGCGCCCTTGAACGCCGCATGGTTGAGCAGGAGCACGAGGGCCGCCACCAATCCCAGTGCGGCCAACTGGGGGTGCCGGGTCGCATCGAAGAGCCCCGAGGCGCCCAGGCCGATCAGAGCCAGGCCGACGTTGTCGGTAGTGGAGTAGGCGAGCAGGCGCTTCATATCGGTGCTGCTCGCCGCGTGGAGAGAGCCGAACAGCGCCGAGACAGCGCCCAAGGCCAGCACCACCAGCCACCACCACAGCGATCCACCGCCGAGGATGACGTCACCGACGAGGATGATCCCGTAGACGCCGAGGGCGACCATCGCCCCCGACATCAGTGCGGAGACCGGGCTTGGCGCTTCCGGGTGCGCCTTGGGCAGCCAAACATGAAAGGGCACGACACCGGCCTTCGACCCGAAGCCCACGAGAGCCAGCACGAAAACCAGCGCGCGCACGACCGGTGCCAGGTGCCGGGCGTGGAGCCGGAGGGCAGCGAACGACTGGCCACCGGAGTGGGCGGCGAGGATCAAGAAGGCAGTCAGGATCGCCGCCGCTCCGATATGAGTGATAACGGCGTACCACGTGCCTGCACTCCGGGTCGCCTCACGGCGGCCGTGGTCCACGAGCACGAGGGAGAGGGACGTCAGCGCCATGAGCTCCCACAGCACCATGAACGTGGCTACGCTCCCGGCCGCGGGCACGAGGAGCAGGACCGTGACAAAGATAGGGACGGCGAATGCCGCCATGCGGCTGTCCAGTCCATGATGGGCATATCCGATCCCGTGCAGCGTGGCCGGCACGGCCACCATGGCCACGAGCAGCACGAAGAACGCGCCCAACGGGGTGAGCACCAGGTTGACACCGGTGAAAGGGAGCAGCTCGGCGGAGTGCAGCACGACCCGGTGGCCGCTGACCAGCACGTGAATGGCAGCGACCGCCTCGAGCGCGCATGCGCCCCAGACGAGCACGGCCCCGACCGCCACTCGCGACCGCCTCGGCAGGGTGGCACCGCCAACACCAGCGGTGAGACCGAGCACGGCGCCGGAGACCACGAGCGAGGCGGCGGTCATCGGCGGGTGATCCCGCGCAGCGCATCGATGATGGCAGTCGGGTCGGGGGGGCACCCGGGGATAGAGGCGTCGACCGGGACGACGTCACCGACGGAGCCGACCACCCCGTACCCACCGCGAAACACCCCGCAATCGCATGCACAATCGCCCACGGCAATGACGATCCGAGGGTGTGGCGTCGCCTCGAGCGTCTTCACGAGGGGAACGGCCATGTTCCTGGTGACCGGACCGGTTACGAGCAACCCGTCGGCATGTCTGGGGGACGCGACCAACCGAGCCCCGAAGCGCTCTGCGTCATACACCGGGCCGAATGCCGATGCGATCTCGAGCTCGCAGCCGTTGCACGACCCGGCATCGACGTGGCGGAGCTGGAGCGATCCGATGAGCTCCTCCGGCCCGGCCGTTGCGTCCGCATCGGGAGCGAGCGCTTCGGTGACGCGCCGGACGCGCCAAAGCGACCGCCACAAGTTCTGAGCCGACACCGGGCGGTCAGCCCGGGTGAAGGCCGGCGGCGGACAGGGAGGCCCCGATCATCAACCGAGCGCCACACCGGGAGTAACCGGGCCCCTCGCCGGCGCCAGGGTTTGGCGCTCGGGCGGCGTGCCAACAGCAGCGGGACACCGCGGGTTCCGGCGGCGGAACGAGCGGATCAGCGTGTCGGTCGTTCGGTCGTTCGGTCGTTCGGTCGGCAGCTCGGTGACGGCCGTCCTGCCTGCCGAGGGCTTACCAGCAAATCTCATTATGTTATTAGTTTGACATATTCTCAGATAGTTGCCAACCGGGTGGTGACCGCCGCCCCGATGTACCGCTGCCCCGCCGCCCCGTATGAGGCGGCTCTTCTCACCGACGCCATGCTTCGCCGCCAGGGGGCGCGGCGGAGCCCGCGCCCATGGGGGTCGCCGGAGTGAACGTGTCGGAGGCGGTCACCGCTCTCTTGGCCGATCGCGGCATCGACTACCACCCGGCGCGCCAGATCGGCATCGCGGCGTGCGCACGACGCCAGCCCGAGTCGCGGTTATGGGACCCGTCTGACCGCCGGCTCGTTCTCGGTTGCCCGACCAGAGTCGGTGTGCTCACAACCTCGCGTCGGAGCGACGATCTTGGCCGTCACGTCGGGTGAGACGTCGACGGTTCCCACCTCAAGAGGTTTCTGTAACTTTCCGAGAACATGTGGACATGAATGGATTGGGTGCCTACTTTGACGATGCTGTGACAACAGCTCTGTCGACCGTGAGGAGGAGAGGATGGTCGCCTGGCGTAGCAATGACCCTGACGGCGCTGTGACCTCCTCGGATTCTGACTCGGTCGAGCGATTTCGGCGGATCTACCAGGAGCACTATCGGACCCTGGTCGGCTTCGCCCGACGGAGGACCTCGACTTCCGAGGATGCGGCAGACGTCGTGGCCGAGACCTTCCTGGTTGCCTGGCGCCGGCTCGATTCCGTGCCGGCAGGTCATGAGGCTCGCCTCTGGCTGTTCGGCACCGCCCGGCTCGTCCTTTCGAACCACCGACGTGCCGACCATCGACGTGAGCGCCTCGCAGAACGACTCAGCTTTGAGCTCGTCCGCTTCCCCGCGGAACCGGACGACGTCCTCGATACCCTCACGGACCGAAAGGCATTCTCGCTTCTCAGCGAGTCTGACCAGGAGATATTGCGCCTCTCGGCGTGGGAGGGCCTCGAGTCGTCAGATCTGGCCACCGTTCTCGGCTGCTCCCGGGGAGCTGCCAAGGTGCGGCTTTCGAGGGCTCGCCACCGGCTGTCCGATCACCTGCGTCAGTTCGACGAGGAGCCGGTCCCCCTACAGCCCCGGCACCACTTGCCGGACCCCGCATGCGCGTTGGGCGGTCCTCATGCCAATGGGTAGAAGGAGACGCGTTCGAGCGATGAACCAGCGCCTCGCGGCTCTGGCTCCGCTCGACGATGCCCGCATGCCCGACTCGCCCCATGACGAGGCGGCGACCGCACTGTTCCTCGCCATCACGTCTGAATCGCACCGATTCAACGGGAAACTCGGGACTCCCATCTTCGACGTCCCGTCACGGTCACCGAGGCGGGTCGTCTCCCTGGTCGCCGCGGCCGTGATCGTGGCGGCTGTCCTCGCGGGAACGCTGCTCGTCACCTTGGGGACGTCACCAAGCGCCAGCGCATCGGTCACGCTGCAGTCGCTCCGAGGCGTCCCCCTTCAAGCCGACGTCCCCAAGGACACGATCTCCTCCCACGGATCCATCATCTGGTCGAAAGTCCCCGCGCTCGTGATCGCTGTTTCGCGCGGAGCAGTCGTCGGATACGTCAAGAAATCCGATCTCCGGCCATCCCAGGGCCTGACCGGCCCGCTCCAGGAACCCGTCCCGGGCTGTGGCACCGACGGGCTCAACGTCTACAACGCCGATCGCTTGCTCATCGGTCACATCTACCCCGGTACGGGCTACATACCGCTCCGCGTCGAACCGAAATGCCCGCCGGAGGGGACGGCGACCCCGGGTGGGCCCGCGAGCGATTCCCACTCGTCAGCCGTCGTGGTCCCCGACATACGCGGGCAGACCCTGAGCCAGGCCGAGCAGACCCTTCTCGGCGCAGGGCTCCTCACGAAGGTCGTCAACGTGACGACCCCGGGCGCCGCGGCCGGCACCGTGCTGTCCGAAGCCCCCGTCCCGGGAGCGACGATGGCCCGAGGTTCGGAGGTGACCATCTCGGTCGGCTCCTGATCCCCCTCATCTACGCCACTCGGGTCGTCACCCATGAGCGTCTGCTACCCGAATGGCTTCATCGATATGAGCAGCGTCTCTGCTTGCTCCGCCTCTACCGCTAGGAGGACCGCGTGGTTTCCCGTCGTTCCGTAATAGTTACCGCCCTCGTCTCGGCGAGCCTGAGCGCAGCAGTCTTGTTCCCGATGGCGTGGGCGTATGCCGACGCCTACAACCAGCAATTCACGGCGACCAGTGGTCCCTACTACCCATCGTGGTACGCCGACAGCTGCCTCACCGCCTACATCGCGAGCGGGAGCCACAACAACTACGGCTCCATCTACAGCTCGGTCGATCCGGGTCAGTGCGGTGGAACGCCTGCGGACATGGGTGCCGGAGAGCAGGGGATTTATGTCGCCGGGTTCGAGGATGGGGCGTTCTGTGGAATGAGCACCTGGGCCTTTGACGGGAGCGCGGGGTCGGGATATTGGACCGGACCATACGACCTCTGTGGCCAACCCTCGGGAACGCACAACTACATGACCGAAACGGTCGGAGAGGTCTGGTCCTACGCCAACGGAAGCTGGCAGTACGTCTCCGCCGGATCGGTCTTTTCCCCCACCCAGAACTGACAAGGAGAAGAGTCACATGAACATCGTGAATCGAGTCCGCCGGGCTGCAGTGCTCGGCGCGGTGGCAGCCGCTACCACAGGCGCGGTGGCAACCTTCGCATTCCTCGGCCCAGCCTTCGGGAGCGCCCCGGCTCCGCCGACCAAGGGCGCCATTCCTGCCAGTGCGGCGGCCCACGGGGCCATCGACTGGAGCCAGGCGCCCGACTACGTGTCGGTCACGAGCAACGGCAGGATCGTCGGATACGTGAACAAAACGGCCCTGATCCCGACACCTCTCGGGCAGCCGGTTCGCGGCCAGGCTCCGTCGTCGCCCGAGGTTCCTCCTCCCCTCGCGAGCAGGCCTCAGCTGCCGATCGTGACGGTCTACGGCCCAGACCTGGTGACCGTGGTCGGCCACGAATATCCGGGCAAGGGCTTCGTTCCACTTGGAACGGACGCGGGCGCTATTCCCCCGGCGGCCCAGGCGGTGTCACAGTCACCGCCCCCGGGTTCATAGCGACGAAGGACGAACATGGAACTACGAAGACGTATCCCCCGTCAGGCGGCCGGCTGGTCCGGCAAGTACAAGATCGAAAGTGATCGGCGTGCCGAATGGCACGATTGTCTGGTGATCGACATGTCGATCCTGGGCGTCGGTCTCGCTCTTTACGGCGCGGTACCGACAGATCTTGTGGGCGAACAGCTCGTCGTCGAGGTGGACACACCGATCGGCACCTCCGTGAGCATCCGCTTGGTCGGCGAGGTCAAGTACGTCACGAGCGTTCCCCAGGGCGGCGTGCGAGTAGGTCTCGAGTTCGTCGGCCTCTCCCCGACCGAGCGCTCGATCCTCAACGCCCTGGAGCTCATGCAGGTCGCGTGGTGACGCTCACCCACCAGCGAAAGGCAAGGTCGCCCACACCCAACATTCGGCGTCTCGGAGGCCCAGATCCCGAACGGCGTGGTGGTCCGACTCCGGCCGAGGACCTCGATCTGGTACTGAGGGTCCAGCAACCGCGCCACGAGGAGGAGACATGGCCAAGACGCTCATCGACATCGACGAGAGCCTGCTCCAGCGTGCACGGGAGACCATCGACTGGATCATCGCAACCGACCCGATCGCCGATCTCCGTGACCCCGAGGTCCGTGCCGCCGCCCGTCGGTGAGCCTCAGCCGGCACCGACCAGATCATCATCGACATCCGGACGGCGCTCTGGCACGCCGGCAAGGGTCGAGCGGCAAGGGTCATCGACGTCGCCATCGCCGCCACCGCTGTCCACTCCATCGCCACCATCCTGCACTACGACAGTGACTTCGACCACATCGCCGACGCCTACCCCCCGTTGAGGGCGCAATGGGTGGTGCCACGCGGATCCATCGACTGAGTCGCCACGGCAGCGAAATCGGACAACGGGATTCGGCGCCCGGGTTGTCGACGTCGCCACCAGGGGGCCGGTCGGGGCCGACATGTAGTCGGCGTCCACCTGCCGTCCGGGCGCTGCCGCACGCTGCCGGGAATTTGGATGAGATCGGAGAGCAGCATCATGCGGTGACCACCTCCGCGATCTTGGTCGTACGGGCGAGGGCTCGGTCGGTGGTGAGCATCCGGACGCCCAGGCGGTCAGCCAGCTCCACGTACAGCGCGTCGGCGAGCCGGATCCGGTCGCGGCGCTGCCACGCCCCTCGGAGTAAATCGGGAACTGCGTGTCGCAGGATCGGAGCAGCGGACATGGCAGTGAGCTGCTCGTCAACCACCGGTGCAGTGAGCTTCCCAGACCGATACAGGCGTCCGAGCCCCGAGAGGATCTCGGCGTCGACATGGGCAGGGGCGTGCAGGACGGCACCGTCGATGCGCGCCTGTACCGCAGCGCTCAGGGCCTCACCGAGCAGCAGGTCGACGAGCGCCGATGCATCGACGACGAGGTGTTCCTCGGTCACGCCGACCGGCCCTTCGGCTTGGCCGCTCGCGCCGGCCACTCGTCTCCCGCCTCGGCCCGAACCTCACCCAGCGCCGCAATGACCTCATCGTGGGTCACGCCCGTACGAGGCAGCTTGCGCACCGTGTCGAGCCACGCCGTCGTGCGGCGGCCGGCCAGCTCGCGTCGCAGGGCGTCCTGGGCGATGCTCGAGACGTTCAGCCCCGCTTCTCTCGCCTCTTCGGCAAGATCGTCCGGGAGATACACGTTCACTCGGGCCATACACACACTCTACACACCACTGTGATCAGGTGCGCCGCCAGAGTGGGACCAGTTCGTCCACTGCGTTCTTGACGCACCCATCGGACGCTGCCGATATCGGTGGCGTTGACACCCGACAACATGGCGTTGTACAGTGTCAACATCGTGCGCCGAGAAATCCCGCGAACCATGGGCGCCAGATCCGCCGGGCCGTGTACGGATGCGAACGAAAGGAGGTCGACGATGACTGAGTACGAATTCACCCTCCTGATCGACGGTGACCTCACCGATGAGGATGTCGCGCGCCGGCTTTTCGAGGCCGGCTGCGACGACGCGACGTTCGGCGTGATCAACGGCGCTGGGTATGGCGAGTTCATCCGAGAGGCGCCTTCTCTCGCCGATGCCGTGATGAGCGCAACCCGTCAGGTTGAGTCAGCGGGCAGACTCCGTGTCCGACGGATCGAGCCTGACGACATCGTCACCATGGCGGAGATCGCCGATCGGCTCGATCGGACGCGCGAGAGCGTCCGGCTGTTGATCGCTGGCAAGCGAGGCCGGGGGGAGTTCCCCGCTCCCATCTCGCATGCCCGAGATCGTGGGCGCCTGTGGCGATGGTCAGACGTAGCGGAGTGGCTGGACATGCCGGAACCAGAGGAACGCGAATCCGCGCACTTCGTTGCTGCAGCCAACGCAGCGTTCGAGTTGCGGTATGGCGTTCAACGGCTGAACGACGACACCGCCGCCAAGGAACTCCTCCAACTCGTGGGCGAAACGGCCTCAACGATCTGGTAGTGCCCCGCGCCCGGCCACCCAAGGGCTGGCGTCCGGGTCCGATCCCCTCTTCATTGCTGGGCACGGCCCCTGGGTGACGACCTCCAACTCGTGCAACGTGGAAGATCAACCAAGTGCAGCCTGGGTATCGCTGATTTCGGCCTCGAGCCACCGAACCTCGCTGAAGTTCTCTCGGCCGCTGCGTTCCGGATGGAGCTGGTGGGCGCCCAGCTTCACCTGAAGGGCAGAGCGGTCGGCCGGATCCTGGGCACCAAGACCATATCAACGAATCACAGCGCCTCGAGTGGCTGTCCCGCATCCAGATGTGCCTGAGCGCGTTGGACCAGCGGAGCGGTCCCGCCGGCCAGCTCGACCAGCTCAGGCCAGATCGCCAGTGGGGGAACGATGTAGAGCTCGGTGGTCGATTCGAACCGGAACCAGCCGGCGTGCTCTTCCCGGATCGCCCGCACGATCCAGGGTGGCATCGTCGGTCGGGGGTGACGTTGGTAGACCCGAGGGTGACGGTGGAACACCAGGTAACAGGGCTCATGGTCTTGACCATGAGGGGATCATGGTGACCATCGGCGGCCAGGGTGAGGTCGGTTCGCGGCCAGGGTGACAGGCGTGAGGTAAGAAACGGGCGGAGTCAGGCGACGACGTGGACGGCGATGCCGAGATCGTCGGCTGCTCGGGCAAGCAGGTGCCCGACGTTGCGCTCGGTGCCGAACCACAGGGTCCGCCCGTAGGTGAGACCGGCGGCCAGGCTCTCGGCGATGAGCCACCCGGTGCCTCCGTAGCGGGCGGCGATCTGGGCGGCCTCGTCGAGCAACGGTCGGGGGTCAGCGACCTGGAGCACCTCGGGATAGGGGTAGCGGATGGTGTCCCGATCGGTCGGGCTGAACGTGGCGAGCAGCTGGGAGAGCTGTCCTCCGCCCGGTGCGTGGATGCGCTGGAGGAGCCGCCAGTGTCGGCTGGCCGGGAGCACCAGGTCCTCGTCGTCGGGCAGGCCCTCTGGCCACCGGCCGCCCACCACCCGGACGGCCAGGTACTCGTCGACCACGATCACCCCCGGTTGTTCCTCCGGTCAGGCAGCGTCGTGATGGCCACCGAGAATCGGGTCGGCCTCCACATCGGCGTCGAGGGCGGCCTGGAACTCGTCAGCCAGGTCCCCGGTCGTGATCCGGGCCAGGATCTCCCTGCCCTCCGCAGACAGACGGGGGTCACCCGCACGCCTGCGCCTCCGGCGCTCTTCTGACACATCGACGACAGCCATCTCTTCCATTGTGCCCCCTTGTCGACATTGAGGACAGCAGCTGAGGAAGGAACGGTCCGGGACGCTTCAGTCCGGTCCGTCAGCACCCCCTCTTGCGGTCTCCGCCAGGGTCTCGGCGATGTGGCATTCACGAACCCCTGGGGTGCGAACCCATCATCGCTGCCGACGAGCCGGCGCCGCTGAGGGTGGTCCGGGCCACGCGTGCTGATCATTCCCAGCCTCGAGGTGTCCCCCGAGCAGATCGTGGTGGCGCTAGCAGCGGTGGACCGGCGGTCACTCCTGTTCCTCCTCGTCTCGGTGCGCGCGGTGCTCTCGGTTGGCCGGCCCGCGTCGGTCGCTCGGGCCGCGACACCGGGTTCGCAGGTGCTCGGGCCCGGCCGGGTGGCCTCGATATCCCCCTTCTCCGGCGGCCTCACCGCGCCGACCCGGTCCCGGCACAGCGCCCAGACCGGGGGGTTGGTGTCATAGCCGGTCACTCTGGAGGGGAGCGGTACGGGGGTTTCAGATCCGCTCGATGCGGACGGCGTTGGCGTGGGAGGCGAGTGCCCCGAGGTCCTCGATGTCGCCGCTGAGCACGACGCCACCCGGTTCGGCACTGGCCACCACGATGGCGTCCACGGCGGAGCCGCGCCGGGCCAGGTGGCGGAGCTCGCCTGCGCGACGGGCGAGAGCCGTAGGCAGATCCTCCCTGACATCGCAGGTCTTGAGGAGCCGGTTGACGGCCGCGTCAACGCGATGGCGTCCCGTGACCGACTCGGCGAGGACGACAGAAGGAACCAGCGGCGGCCACTCTCCGTCGCGGACGAGCGCACGGATGGCGGCGACTGCATCCTGGTCGTTCTCAAGACGCCAAGTAGCGTCGTAGTGCGTCGCGGGCGACAGCGCTGAGGCTGCGATGCTCCTCCTCGGCGCGCTGATGAAGAGCCTCTGCGAGCTCTGACTCGACCCGAAGGTCGAGTCGGGGTGAGACGCCACGACCCAGCGACGGTCGACCGACCCTCCTCTGGGCGTCCACCTCGAGGTCGTATCCGGCCTCTGCTTCGTCCGCAAGGTCTTCCTCGATCTCCGGGCTGAGCACCGTTCCGGTCTTCGTTACCCGTGGCTCAGCCTCCGGTGTCGAAGGCCATGGCCACGTAGGCAGCGTGGCGGCCACTCCTTGGCTGTGACCAGGAACGATGTTCCGGCGGAGCCCCCAAAATGCCAACCAACTGCGGAACCCCGGGCTGACGGTCACGACGTTTGCCCGCAATCCACTCCCATTTGCCCCTGAGCTGGGCTTTCGACGAATCTGGCTGGCAGTCCCAGATTTACCGTGTTCGAACCGCGACGTCGTGATCGACGGCCCGATGATCAGCCTCGGGCGCCGGGGCGGCTCAGACCGCCGAGATCGTCCAGGAGGAGGTCGATGACGAGCTCCTCTTCGACTTCGACGCCCTCCGCTCGGACGGCCGGTGCCAGGCGCGGGTCCCAGCACGCTTCGGGGACGGCTCCTCGCAGGGGTGGCAACTCGGTTCCTGCTGCCAAGGCACGATCCAGAGCGAGACGATGATCCTCGACACCGAACCTCCACGGCGTGGCACCCAGCCCGCCGATGATCTCATTGGCGATCGAGATCCCACCGTGGCCGAAGTCGCCGTGGTAGCTCGCCCGGGCACCTCCGTCGATGAGATTACGTAGCAGGAGGAGCGCGGCCAGTGACGGCCGGCCCTCAAGGCAGATCACCGTTGCGCCGGTTCCGGCAGCGGCCGCCAGAATCGAGGGGTTCTCGCATACCCAGATCGAGGTCCCGGACATGACCTTCCACGACTCGGCCTGCACGGCGGCCAGCGGTATCGGAAGGGGTGTCGCCCCGTCGGCCCACCTCGCGGCCGCCTCGGTAAGGGGCCCGACTGCCCGTGGGCACAGGCCGAGGGTGAGCACGGTCGAGGACGTCTCGTCCGAGAGGACTCCCTGATCGGCCCATAGCCTCCGTCGGTCCGCGGCCCGCAGTGGGCCGGCGGCCGCAGCCAGATTGGCCAGCGCGGCAGTGGCCAGCCGACCTGTCGGTGCATCGTCGTCCAGCCCGTGGGCATCGCCGAGAACCCGGGCCGCCAACCGGGAACGGCCGCACGGGGTGGCCTGCGGCAGCTGGTCAAGCACGTCGAGGGTCTCCGCCAGCCGGTGCTCCGGGTCGTCGAGCCGGCGCCACGCCCCGCTGCCCGAGAGCCGACCGAGCCAACCCTCGAGCGCCGGATGGCTACGAAGCGCCGGGTGGGCGAACAGCCGCTCCCACATCGCTGCCTCGGCCTCGGCCACTGCCGCCCGGTCGCCGGGACGGTCTCGCACCGGCCCGTGCACCATCGTCACGACGGCGGGCAGCGAGGTGCCGAGCCGCTGTCGCAACAGTTGGTCGAGCCGATCGAGCGGTATGCGTAGATCGACGCCCCGGCTGCGGACTCCGAGCAGCCGGTCGACCGCCGCCCGTTGATCGTCGGTGGGCCGGCGAAGGTGGGCGGTGACACCGGACAGCTGGCCCCCGCTCGCCTCCAACCGCCGGTGGACCACTCGCCAGAGCGGCGCCAGCCGCTCGTCGCCGAGCACCGCCGGGAGACCGGCGTCGGCCACGTCCTCCGTCACCACCGGACCATTCTCAGCCACTGAAAAGACCGTCCCCATCGGCATCGCTGCCGGCGATCTTGGCGTCGAGCCAGGGGTCGTCCTCCCTGCGGGTCTGGCCGTCCCAGACGAAGCGGAGCGCGGTCACCCCGGGATGGCCCGGAGTGCGTTCGAGGTGGTAGACGGCGAGGGAAGGAACCTCGGCATAAAAGCCCCACTCAGCGTAGTTGGTCAACACCATGTCGAGATCCAGGTCGACGAGCATCCCCATGCAGTCGCCGCGCTGGCTGTCGTCGATCCCGGCGAACGCCTCGTCCAGCATCAGCAGGTGCGGCGCATCGGGCCGTGCCGAGGCGTAGTACGCCGAGGTGGCGGCGAAGAGTGGCAGGTGCGCCAGCTTGGCCTGCTCGCCGCCGGAGCCGACCGCCTGGGTGCGGGCGGTCATCCGTTCCTCCCGCCCCTCAGCCCGCCGGTGGATGGAGAACCGGTGCCAGCGACGGTAGTCCAGCGCGGCGGCCAACCGCTCGACCGCGTCGGCTCCTTCACCGTCCTCTCTGGCAGCACGGACCCGTTCGGCCAGGAAGGCAGCCAGTGCGACCCGCTCCGATTGGTCGAGGAGGGCCACCTCCCGGCGCAGGAGCTTGACGGCCTGCTCGGCACCGGCCCCGGCGTCGGGCGCCACGTCCCAGGACAGCCGGAGGGTGACGCCGCTGCGGGTGGGATGGGCATGGAGCTGTTCGTTCATGCGGTTCTGCAACGACCACGCCGCATGTACCCGCTCACCCAGGTGGGTGCCGACCTCGGTGAGCAGGTGGCGCTCGATGAGCTCGCGCTCCTCGTCCGAGAGGGTCTCTCGCCGCCGCCGGATCTGCTCGTCGAGGGCCGACGACAGCTCGGTCGCGCCCACCGGGGCGCCGTTGAGCGTGGCGAAGCAGACCTCGATGCCGTCGCTGGTGTCGAGGTAGGGGTCGAAATCGCTGCCGAGCTGCGAACGCAACGTGGTCATCCCGTTGTGGAAGCGGTTGCTCACCGAGTCCTGCGCGGCCTGGTCGACGGCCACCTCTCGGAGCCGGTCGTGAACCGACCGGGCAAAGCCCAGCCCGGCCGTCACCTGCGTGAGATCGCGGTCGGGGTCGACGGGGCCGAAGGCGAGGGCGGCCAGCTCGGTCGCGGCCAGGCGGGCGAGAGCCTTCAGCGCCTGGGCCCGGTCGTCGTCGCGCTGGCGCCGCTCCTCCTCGGTGGTCTCCAACCGCACGGTCGCGGCCTTCAGCCGGTCTCGGGCGCCGTCGCGGTCCTCGTCCAGCTGGTCCCGTTCGCCGCTGGCGAGCTCGAGCGCCGCCGTCAGCTCCCGGTGACGGGCCAGCACGGCGTCGGCGTCGGCCCCCGAGGTCCGCCGCAACTCGTCGGCCTCGCCGCGGGCGGTGGTCGCCACGGCAGTGGCCTCGCGACCCTCGGCCTCGGAGCGCGCCGCGACCTCCTCGGCCGCCCGGGCCCGCTCTCCGGCGCTGGCGGCGCTGGTCCGGGCGGTCGCCGCCTCGCGTACCGCAGCTGCCAGGCCGACCAGGTGGTTGCGGTACCGGGACAGCGCCTCGAAGGCGGCGTCGAGCAAGGCGGCCTGGCACCCGGCTCGGACCTCGGCATCGGCCAACGCGTCGATGGCGCCCTGGCCCTCCGAGCGCGATCGATCGAGGCGCTGGCCGGCCTCGGCCAGTTGAGTACGCGCCCGGCCGGTCGTCGATACGGCCCGGGCCAGGTCTCGCCCCGCGTCACGAAGGGCGTCGGTGGAAGGCCACGCCGACTCCGCCTGGTCCAAACGGCGCAGCTCGGTCGCGAGCACGGCCTCCTGCTCGGCCAGGTCGGCCAGTCGTCCGTCCAATGCCTCGATCTCGGCCGTCAGCGCGGCGATGCGCCGGGCTCGGGCCTCGGCCCGGGCGGCTGCCCCGATGTACTCCGGGGCCGGCTTGGACCACCTGCCGTCGGTGGCCACCAGGGCGCCGCCAGCCACGGCGGCCGCCAGTGCCCGGGCCACCGCCGCCGCCTCGAGAGGACCGGACGGGACCGGCACCAAGCCGGCCAGGCCGTCCGAACCGGCCGCTGCGCCCGAGGCCGCCGAACCGGCCGCTGTCGTGTCGCCCCGACCGGCCGTGCCGGGGTCGCGGGCGGAGGCATCGTCCGTCGCTTCCGACCCCGGCGGCACCGCCACCCACGTGTCTAGGGTGTCGGGGTCGAGGAGCCGCCCTTCGGGGCTGACCAGCGCGTCCAGGAGACCTGAGGCTTCCAACGCCGCCTCCAGCCCGGCTCGGTGGTCGCCCTCGAGACCGGCGGCGAAGTCGACGCTCGCCCAGAGGGGTGCGCACCCGTCGGGGCGAGCCTCGGGCCGGCCGGGGCGGGGCGGCGGGGCGTCGTCGGTCTCCGCCTCGACCAGGCGACGCTCGCGATCGGCCTCGTCCCGCCGCCGCTGGCCCTGTTGGCGCTCGGTGCCGAGCACCACGCGCTGCTCGGTGAGCGATGCCCGCGCCGGGGCCAGCAGGGGGCCGGCCGCCGGCCGGCCGCCGCGTTGCACCTCGTCCACCACCGCGTCGGCGTGGCCATCGGGCAATGGCACCTGCCAGTCGACCGCCCAGGCCTCGACAGCCTCGGCGAGCGCGGTCGCCGCAGCGTCGAGGGTCGTGTGCTGGGCCGCCTCGGCCGCCTCGGCCTCGGCCAGCGCTCCCTCGGCGGCGCGGTGGGAGCGCTCGTCGGCGTGGATGCGAGCGAGGGCCGCCGCTGCCTGGTCCGCCGCCTCCCGCACCGCACGGAGCAACGCCTGGCGACGGTCGGCCACACCCCCGAGTGCGACCACGGCCCGGTCGGGCGCGGCCAGCAGCTGCTCGGCGTGCATCCGGTGTTCGGGACCGAGCTGGGCCTCCTCCGCCGCGTCGAGGGTCGCCGCTGCCTCATCGTCGCGCCGGCGGGCCGCACCATCGGCCACCTGCTCGGCCTCGGCCGCTGCCGTGCCCGCGGTCGTCGCACTGTCGCGGTCCCTCCCGGCTCGCCCGACGAGGAGGGAGGCGTACTCTTCCGCCTTGTCTGTGCTCTTCTCCACCTCGTGGAGCGCGTGGACCTTCGACAGGTCCAACCCACCGAGCTGTCCGGTCATCCGCTCGATGGCACTCGCCAGCTCGGCGCGGCGGCCCTCGATGGCGCCGAGCGACTCGGTGGCCTGATCGCGCTCGGCCCGCTGCTGCCGCTCCGTCTCGGTGACGTTGTCGAAGCGGGTGTTGGCGGCACGCACGGCGTCCGCACGCAGGCGGGCCTGCACCTGGGCATGAGCCCTGTAGGAGCCGAGGAAGGCGTGCAGCTGCGTGGACGACGCCTCCAACCGCTCGATCTCGGCCGTGTCCTCGTCCAGGCGGGCAAAGGCCGAGGCGAGCTGCTCCATCCGATGGCGCTCGAGGGGCGGCAGGGCATCGCTCAGGTACTCACCGAGGCGGGCCATGTCGAGCTTCTCGGACAGCTTGGGGCGCCGCAGCTGGAGCAACAGGTGTATCAGCGCGCCGTAGCGGTCCGGCCCCAGCCCGAACAGCGCATGGTCGACGGCGGCCCGATGGTCGCGCGCCGAGGTGGAGTAGACGCTGCGCTCTTCCAGCGCCGCCCGGAACCGCTCCTCGGTCAGTGGCACGCCCCCGGGGGCCAGATCGAGGTCGGCCCCGACGCGCTGCGGAGTCACCGCGAACCACGTGTCGACCTTCCTCCCGGCGGAGCGGACGGCTCGCAAGCCCACGACGCACGTCACGTACCGTTCGACGCCGGCGGGGTCGAGGTGACCGAACTCCACCCAGCAGTACCCGATGGCGGAGGCGCGCTCGGCGAAGTCGATGAGGTTCCAGTACATGGTCTTCGCACGGGAACCGAAGGGGTCGAGCCGCTCCGAGCGGATGTCGCCGTCGAGCACGAACGGCAGGAGCAGCTCGAGCGCCTTGGACTTCCCTGCCGTGTTCTGGCCCCGCAGGATCAGTCGGCCATCGGCGAACCAGAACTGCTGGTCGTCGTACTCCCAGACGTTGCGGATGCCGGCCCGAAGGGGCCGCATGCGGCCCTGGGCCGGGCGGGGCAGCACGCTCGCCGGTGACAGATATTGGATGGTGGCGGTCATGAACCCTCCAGTGTGGGGAAGAGCGAGGTCGGCGGTGGCGGGCGAAGGGCGGCGAGAGCGGCGTAGCGGGCGGCGCCAGGTCGAGCCTCGACCCCCTCGGGACGACGACGGGCCAGGCGGGCGGCGACCAGGATGGCGGTGGCCTGTTCGGCCAGGTTCTCCGCACCGGTGGCGGTGTCGGTGCCCTGCTTCCAGTAGCCGGCGTACTCCACGGCGAGGTGCTGCACGAAGGCGGTGACTTCCGCGGTCGGCCACACCGGCGGATCGCCCCGGCCGGCCCGGGCCCGCAGCTCGTCGCACAGGCGGAGGGCGGTCGTCTCGGCCGTACCGTAGTCCGGCCAGCGCAGGTCGGTGAGGTCTCCGGCTTCGTCGACGGCCACCCAGCCCTCGGCGCGAACCTCCAGCGTGAGGCCCACCCGGTCCGCCAGGATGCGCTCGAGGCGGGCCCGCTGCGAGCGGAGGTAGTCGACCTCGTCCGGCGCTAGGTCCTCCTGGTAGACGACCGGCTCCTCCACCAGGGCGCGGGTCACCCGGTGCCGGCGCCGCCGGGCCCGACCGTCCTCGGTGTCGGGGTACGCCTCGTGGGCGACGTCGGCAGGAGAGGGGGCAAGGGACGGGGGCTGTGGCGCGGTCGGCAGCATGGCGAGGCGGTCGGCATCGACACGGTACAGGGCGTCCCCGCCCGCCTCACCTCGGGCGAACCGCTCCTCGTCGCCCTCCGCCCTGTCCAGCACCCCCAGGTCGACCGCGGCCTGCACCGCCTGGATGAACACACGCCGGTCCGCTCCGAGCCCGCTCTCCCAGTCCAGCCCGTCGACGACCGAGGCCCGTACGGCGACGTCGTCGAACAGCCGGGCCAGGGTGGTGCGTTCCCCGGCGCTCTCCGCTGAGGCGAGCACCAGGCAGGTCAGGGCGTACCGGCGCCCGTCGAACGGCCGCCCGGCACGGTTGGCCAGTCCTCTCGGCTCATGGCCGGCACCCGGCAGCTTGGCCAGCCGGGCCACGCCGGGGCGGGTGGCGTCGAGGCGGTAGCCGAGCTCGTCGGCGAACCACCGGGTGAGCTCGACGCGGTGGCGACGGACCAGGCCCAGCGTCGCGCCGCCCCGTTCGGAGAGGGGCTCGGCCAGGAGGCCGCGCACCGCCTGGCGCAGCTCGTCGTCCGCCAGGTTCATCCCACTGCCTCCGATCCCGACCGACCGGCCAGGGCGATCTCGATCAACTGGTCGTCACAGTGCAGCCGACCGGCCGGCGTGGTGATGACCGCCTCGGGGGCGCCCGGGAAGGGCCGCAGCGTGACGCTCACCAGCGGGGTGACCGCAGTTCGGGTCCCGTCGCTCCCCGGCCGAGCCGAGAGGGCGGCGTCCACGATCGTCAAGAACTGCGCGAACTCGTCGGCGTCGAGCATGCCGAGGTGGGAGAGCCTGGTCGGCGTCCGCCCGGCCAGACGGGCGACGGCCCTCTCCGCCTGCCGGTGCTGGGCCCGGAGCCGGGCCAGTCCCGCCGCCTTGGCGGCGGAGTAGTCGGCTGCCCGACCCGGGCGGCCAGGCGCGGCTCGGGTGCCGGTGGCCCGCAGGCGCGGGGCGATCTGCGCCGGCTCGGCGTCCCAGAAACTGCGACCCCGCTCGACATCCTCCTCGCCGGCGAGGTCGGTGAAGTGCCGGGCCGGGTAGAGGCCGAACGCCCGGTCCCACAGCAGCCGGGCGTCGTCGGGCGTCGCCGTGGCGAACCAGCGGGCCAGCTGGGTGAAGTCGGCCTCCCGGGTCACGCGCCGCAGGTACCGCTCGTGCAGGCGCTCGACCGCCGCCAGGATACGGTTGAGCGCGTCGAGCATGGCCAGGCGCAGCGAGTCGGCGATCGGCGGCTCGTCACCCCGACGCACGAACCAGGCCTGCACCCCCAACCACCGGACCTGGAACGACCGGCGGACCCCGTCGTCCTCGCCGTCCGGCACCGGTGCGGCGTCCGCGTCTGCGGCGAGCGCGATCAAGTCCTCCATGACGGGCTCCAGCTCGACGATCAGCGAGGCGATACGGGGAACGGTGTCGGCCAGGCGGGCGACGAACTCGTCCAGGTAGGCGAAGACCGCCCGCTTGTAGGCCATAAACGATTCGTCGTCGCTGGTGATCGTGGTCGTCTCGACGGCCAGGTCGTTCATGTAGCGAGCCGCGTTGTCGGCCAGCTCGGTGAACGCCCCGAACAGGTCGACCAGCAGCCGGTACAGCCGGGCCCCGTCGGGGGCGGCCCCGGAGGCCTCCGCATCGCCTCCGGCGGCCTCGACCCGAATGGCCGTCAGCCGCTCGATGATGCCCGGCAGCAGGACGGACGACAGTCGCCCGCCGTCGAGCCCGGCATGGCGAACCGCTTGGACACCCCGATGGGCGGCGACCCCGGCTTCGGTCAGCTGGTAGAGGAACCGCTTGGCGTAGAACTCGTCCAGCGTCTCGGGCGCTGCGGTGTCGTAGAACTTGGTGACGTTGCCCCAGCCCTCCAGGACCTCGAGTGCCTCGGCGATGTCCCCCACGGAGACGTCCGGCAACTGCCGGGCCACCTCAGCCGGGCGGAGTTGCAGGGTGAACCGCTCCTTGGCCTCGACGAGCACGTCCACCACGGACACGTAGAGCTCCGCCTTCTCCACCACGGCGTAGGTGAAGACCCGCAGGTTCTCATCGGCGAAAGCAGCTCTGTCGGTCATCCCCTCCTGTTGTAGCGGACGGGTGTGACCCACATGGTCCCGAACGCCCTTGCCCCGGTGCCGGTGCCGGTGCCGGTGCCGGTGCCGGTGCCGGTGAGATTCCGTAGCTACGTCCAGCGATCGCTCTTGACTTCCCACTCCTCGGCTCCGCACCTTCAGCAGCCAAACGGTAGCCTCTAGTTAGGACAAATGGTATCTCACAAGATGGATAAATGGTATGGTGTGTATCTCGTCACAGGAGGAGCCCTATGGCATACCTGCCAAGGATCGTCGACACCGAGCTCGACCAGTTGCTGCCCGGGCTCCCGGCGCTGGCCATCGAAGGCGCCAAAGGTGTCGGCAAGACCGCCACCGCGGCACGCCGCGCCGAGACCGTCTTCGCCCTTGACGATCCAGCGGTGCTCGAGGTGGTCACCGCCGACCCCGGCATCATCGACACCGGTCCATACCCCGTGCTGCTCGACGAGTGGCAGCGGCAACCACCCATCTGGGACCACGTGCGCCGTCGGGTCGACGGTGGTGCCGCGCCGGGCAGCTACCTGCTCACCGGGAGCGCCATCCCGGTCGAGGCACCGGTCCACTCCGGCGCGGGACGGATCGTCTCGATCCGGATGCGGCCCCTGTCGCTCGCCGAGCGCGAGCTGGCCGAACCGACGGTGAGCCTCGCACAGATGCTCTCAGGCACCCGACCGGCGATCGGTGGTACCAGCGACGTCGACCTGGCTCGCTACGTGGACGAGATCTTCGCCTCCGGCTTTCCCGGCATTCGGCCGCTGCCGGCCCGAGCCCGTCGCGCTCAGCTCGACGGCTACCTCACCCGCATAGTGGAACGGGACTTCCCGGAGCAGGGGCAGGCAGTCCGCCGTCCAGAGACCCTGCGGTCCTGGCTGATCGCCTACGCGGCTGCAACCGCCGGGACCGCCAGCTACAACACCTTGGGACAAGCAGCGGCCGGCGAGAGCGGGCCGCCAGCGAAGACGACGACGATCGCCTACCGGGAGGTGCTGAGCCAGTTGTACCTGTTGGACCCGGTGCCGGGCTGGGTACCCGGCCGAAACCATTTCGGCAAAGCCGGCCAGGCACCCAAGCATCACCTCGTCGACCCAGCACTCGCCGCACGCCTACTGGGCGTGGACCCCGGTGCTCTCTTGCGCGGGGAAAGCCCCGGACCGAGAATCCCTCGTGACGGCACGCTGCTCGGTGCTCTGTTCGAGTCCCTGGTGACCCTCGGCGTCCGCACGTACGCCCAGGCCGCCGAAGCGAGAACCCGGCATCTGCACACTCGCGATGGCGCACACGAGGCGGACCTCATCATCGAGCGCGCCGACCAGAAGGTCGTCGCGATCGAGGTGAAGCTGGCGGCGGCGCCCGGCGGCGACAGCATCAAGCACCTCACCTGGCTGAAGGATCGGATCGGGGACGACCTCCTCGATGCGGCGGTCATCACCACCGGCCAGCATGCCTACCGGCGAGAAGACGGCATCGCCGTGATCCCCGCGGTGCTCCTCGGCCCCTAATGATACGTACCGAGATCACCGGTTCGGATTGTGGAAATTCGCGAGGTGTTCACGTTTGGCGTTGACCTGCGCTGTCGGCAGGTGATTGAGAGCTCACCCACGGGATAAGCGCTCGGCGCGCACACCGACGGCGCCGGCACTTCGTACTCAGCGCTCCCAACGGGGGTCGGCCTCGGCGATCTCGAGTCCGAGGGACTCGAGCGTCGAGAGAAGAGTCCGCAGGCGCTTGGCGGTCTCGAACCAGTCCTTTCGCCGCCTCGCGTTTGGCGTCTTTCGGCGAGGAGACGGGCCTCGAGCTCGTCCCTGCATCGCTGCTCCACCCGTCGGTGATCGAGCGCTTCGTCCTCGTCGGCTGCGTAGGGCGCTCGGCTGCGACCCGGCGCACCCCGCGCACCGGGATGGTGCGCGCACGGCGTCCCGAGCGGACCATCCCGGTCCGCACCCCCTACCACGAGCGCCTCCTGGCCGCCGCCGCCTTCGCCGCAGAGCGTCTCGTGATCGGGGGGACATCGCCCGCCCGACGCAATGTGACGAGCCCGCTCACCGCCTCGCTTTCGGGCGGGAGGGAGATTCCCCGGATCGACATCGCCCGGCTGCGCGCCACGTGGCTGTGCGAGGTGGCAGAGACGATCGGGCTTCGGGCCTTCATGGACGCGGCGGGCATCACCTGCTCCCAGCGCCTGGGCGACCTCGTGAGCCATCTGGAGCCGGGGGCCGAGGAGGACGCCGTCGCGCTGCTCGCAGGACGGTGCTGACCAACGGCGGTGGCCTCGGGCGCCTCGAGGCGCTGGTGGACACTCCCAGCGTCGCCGAGCGCCTCGCCGGGATCGAGACCACCCTCCCGATCGGGGTGCGCCCCCGCCAGCTCGGTGTGCGCATGCTGCTCTTGGGCATGCTTCTCGCCCTCTTCGACGGCCGGCCGGCGCATCTCGTCCGGGTCCACCAGGCTCTGGTGGGCCTGGCCGACGTCGACCGACGGCGCTTGGGCGTGGTCGTCACCTGGAGGACCGGCCCGCACACGCTCACCTACCGCCAAGTGGAGAGGACGTTTTCCCTCGTTATGGGCGTGCTCGCCAAGGACGAACCCGACGGCAGCCCCACCGAGGTGCTCCAGGGCGTGCTCGACGCGCTCATCGAAGCCAGCGTGCCCGGTGAGTGGAAGGGCGCGTCGTCCTCACTGGCGGTCGACTGGACCGACGTCGAGTCCTTCTCCACCAGGCGGACCAAGCCCGACGGCACCTACCCCGACGAAGAGGCCGCCTGGGGGCCAGGCCCGAGGTCCCAGAGCTCGTGCGACGCATGCAGCTCTCTTCGTGCGACCACGACCCGGTGCCAAAGATGACCGACGTGCTCGTGTCCATGGCCGCCTCGGGTGACCCCATGGGCGACGTGGTGGCCGACTCGGGCTACGCCCGCCGGGTGCCAGAGCACTTCGCCCTCCCCCTGCGCCGAGCGGGCGCCACCTTGGTGATGGAGCTGCACCCTTCTGACCGGGGCACCCAGGGCACGCACCAGGGAGCGATCGCCTGCAACGGGAACCTCTACTGCCCGAAGACGCCCCCGGCGCTGTTCGGGTTGGCTCCCCTGGCGAGAGGGGCGAGCGCCCGGCCCTCACCGGCAAGCTCCGCTGCCCGCTTCGGCCCACCTCCATGGCGCTCGACCTGTCGCGCCCCGAGATCCTGGAGCCTCCCGAGCACCCCCCGGCCTCGTGCACCCAGGTCACGATCACCGTCCCACCGTCGGTCAACGCCAAGACGGCCACCGGCCCCCAGCCACCCATGGCCTCTTCGACGCTGAATCGCTCGAACTCAACGGTTGCCAGGCACCTTCCCGGGCGGGTCAGGGCGGCCGGGACGCTGCCGACGCCGGCGTTCGTCGTGAGGAGCACGATGAGCCGGCAACCCTGGCCGAGAATGCCGTCCGCGACGTTGAGCAGCCGATCAAGAGCGGGATTGTCAGCCCAGCGCCCCCCGCACAGGTATCGATCGGCGTCCTCGGCCACCAGGAGCCGCCACCCTGGGCTCACCGCTCCCCGCGGAGGAGGTGCGAAACGAGCCATCACCTCAAAGAGGTAGTGGGGATCGGCGAAGACTTCTTCCGGGTCGACGAGGAGCTCGGTGCGGCACCACGACGACCACTCGCCCATGAGGGCGCGGATCGCGCTCGTCTTACCGGTCCCGGGCGCCCCGTGCCACAAGACGATCCGCCCGGATAGGCGGTCGGTGGCATTCGAGCGCAGGCTCATGAACGAATCCAGCGCGGAGCGGGTGCGTCGCGAGTAGTTCTCACGGGTCTCCGACCAGGTCGGCACGGTGACCACTTTCTCGGAGGTGCTGATCTCACTGTGGCGGTTACTTCGCCACACCAGGACGCTGACCTGGGAAGGATCGTCGGGTGGCTCTGGGAAGCGCGCCGCGATGGCCTCCCCGATCGCCCGAGCGGTCCGCTGGTCCCTGGCAGCCACGATGATGTGGGGTCCGCTGTCGGGGAGCGTCAGCTCTACGGCGACGCCCCTTCCTTCCGCGTAGACCCCGCTGATGAACCTGGTCTCGCTACCACGGGTCACCCGGAGGCCGTCGGGAAAGTAACGGGACAGATCACCGAAGGGGCGGGGGAAGTCGGCGGGGAGGTCGGGCCAGCGATCCCAGACGAACGGAAGGTTGCCATTCGTCACCTGGTCGAGGAGGGCGAGGGTCGGGACGATCAACGGGCTCACGCGCTCGAAGGACAGGCGGCTCGAAAGGGCGTGTGCTCCTTCGGCCGTGCTGTCGAGTGGCTCCGTGGCGGTTTCGGCGTTGGCCATCGGTGCAGTGTGGGGCCTATCCCTGCCAGATGCTGTCAGGGTCACGGAATTGCGACCTGCGTCGTATCCGGAGATCGGCTCCCCGGTCCGAGGGTCGGCTCAAACCATCCTGGTCACGAGTCGCGGCACACCGCTGAGGCATGATGAGTGCGTGGCACCGACCCTTCTCGACCGCGAGCTGTACGACGAGGCCCTCGCTGCCGAGGTGCTCGGCGTACCGCGCCCCACCCTGCACTACTGGCTCGAGGGTGGCGAGCGGCGTGGCCGAACCTACGCACCGATCCTGCGGCCGGCCGCCACCGGCTCACACGCCGTGACCTGGGGCGAGTTCCCGCTACCTGCGCGAATACCGGCGCTCGCTCGGCACGTCGATGCAGCGACTCCGATCCTTCATCGAGCACCTGAGGGACGAGCTTGGCGTGCCCTACCCACTGGCCCATGCGCGACCGTGGGTCGGGCCCGGCCGGCACCTGTTCATCTCGGCCCAGGAACAGGCCGGCCTCCCTCCCGAGCTCTGGGCCTGCGTCGAACCCCGGACGGGAGTGATGTTGCTCCTCCCGCCAGCCGAAAGCTTCCTCCAGCGGGTCGAATTCGACGGCGAGGAGAACGGCGTTGTGGTCCGACTCCGGCCGAGCGGGCCCGACTCCCAGGTGGTGATCGACCCCGAGGTCCGGTTCGGATCCCCGGCCGTACGGGGGATCCCCACGGAGACGATCGCCGAGCAGGTCGCGGCCGGGGACTCGATCGAGAGCGTCGCCCGAGATTTCGACCTCGACCTGGCGACCGTCATCGAAGCCCTGCGTTTCGAGGGGGTTGACCGGGCGCACGCCGCATAGGCCCGTACGTGACGATCCGCTTCTACCTCGACGCGGATCTACTGGGAGTCGCGAAGATCCTGGCCGACGTGCGCTCCGACGTGACCTATCCCGGCGACGCTGGCGGACGCGGCTCGGACGGATTCGAACGGCCACCCTGTCCGGTGCAGCCGGGCGACAAGGACGTCGACTGGATACCCCGCGTCGCCCAAGCAGGCTGGGTGATCATCAGTAGAGACCGCCACATCCAACACCGCCCAGCCGAACGTGAGGCTCTCGTTGCTGCCGGGGCAAGGATGTTCCGCCTCGATGCGCGCCACGGCCTCAATAAGTGGCAACAGCTCGAGATCATCGTGACCCAATGGCGTCGTTTCGAGGAGGCGGCCGATCTTCCCGGTCCGTGGCTCTACATGGCGACCCGTACGACCCTTCGCAAGGAGATCTGAACGCTGTCGTCGTTGTCGACCACGTCCTCTGTCCCCGTCCCTACCCTCAGGCTTCGGCCTCGTCACCGGTCTCCGGCATTGCTCCCCGCAGACGAGGGGCGTCCGCTCCCGAGCTGCCAGTGTACGTGAAGGGTGTTCAATTCAATCGTTGTCGGCCGCTGCTCCCGACTTGGTGCGGGCGCGCCGCCGAGACGGCACCTGTGCCGCTGTGAGCGAAGGGGTGCAGGTAGGCCGGCCCCGAGCGGGCCGCCATGCCGCTCACGGTACCCGGTGGCTGTGTTTGGCGTGACCTTGGCGTGACCTAGCGTGACCTACGTAGCGGTAATCCCTGGTCAACAGCGGTCACTGCCGGAGACTCAGATCTGTGCTCTGAGCTGGGATTTCGAGGAATCTGGCTGGCAGCCCCAACGGGATTCGAACCCGTGTCTCCACCTTGAGAGGGTGATGTCCTTGGCCACTAGACGATGGGGCCTTGCAGGTCGCGTCCGCTCTCCGGACCCGGTTCCTGAAGCTCGGGGGGAAGGACTCGAACCCTCAATAACTGGACCAGAACCAGTCGTGTTGCCGATTACACCACCCCCGAACGGGCGAGCTACGAGGCTACCCGACCCGGCAGCGCAACCGCGAACCGGGGGTGCCTCCGTGGCCGTTATCCCAGGTCGGCGTGCAGCCGACCGAGGTACCGGTAGCCGATCATCCGTCCCAACCCGACCCCGGCAGCCTCCTTCAGGAAGTAGGGCACCGTCGACCAGCCGGTGATCGGCGAGGTCCTCGTCGGGGTCGGGAACGCGACCAGTCCCTGGTTGGTGGCGATGGCCATGCTGCGATCCTCGTGGAACGGGTCCGTCACCACCAGCACGATCCTCCCGCCCTGGGACTTCACGATGGGCGCGGCGTCGGCAAGGTTCTGGTAGCTGTCGGTGCCGCCTGCCTGCCGGATGTCCCCCGCCGGGACCCCCTGTTCCCGGAGATAGCGGGCCCCCGTCTCGGACTCGGTGAACTGGTCACCCTTCTCCTTGCTGCCGGTCACCACGATCAGGTGCGCGTAGCCCTGGCGGTAGAGCAGCCGGGCCTCGTCGAGCCGGGCCCGCAGGTCCGGCGAGGGCACCCCGTCGTACTGCGCGGCGCCCATCACCACGATGGACGTCGCCGGTCGGGCCTGGTAGTGGCGGGAGGTCAGCCACACCTGCACCAAGGTGATCCCGAAGTAGACGACGGCCAGGGCGAGGATCAGGGAGAGGACCCGGAGAGCCAGCCGGATCGGCCAGAGCATCAGCCGGATGGGCCCGAAGAGCATCAGCCGGCGTCGCCGGCCACGCCCGCCTCTTCGATGGCGCGCCGCAATCTGCGGAGAACCTCGTCTCGTCCGAGGACCTGCAGCGACTCGAAGAGGGGCGGGCCGACCGACCGGCCCGTCACCGCCACCCGGATGGGCGCCTGCGCCTTCCCCAGCTTGCGGCCCTGGGCCTCGGCGAGAGCCAGCGTCACCTCGTGCAGCACCCCGGCCGTCCACCCGCAGGAGCCGTAGGCCTCCACCGCCGCGCCCAGGATCGCCCGGCTGCCGGCGTCGCGCCCGATCGCCTTGTCCCAGCTCGCCTGGTCGAAGGGGGGGTCGGCGAGGAACACGAAGTCCACCATGCCCGGCACCTCCCCCAGCACCGCGACCCGCTCCTGCACGAGCGGGGCCAGAAACTCGAACTTCGCCTCGTCGAACCGCTCGACGGGCCATGCCCGACCGGCGCCCTCGGGAGACCACTGGTCCTCGCTGGGGCAGACCCAGGGCCGGCAGGCCCGGACGAAATCCTTCAGGGGCAACCGGCGGATGTACTCGCCGTTCATGTGGGTGAGCTTGCGGACGTCGAAGAAGGCCGGCGCGTGGTGGACGTCCTCGAGCCTGAACTCGCGGACCAGCACCTCCAGCTCCACCATCTCGGCGTCGCCGGGCGGACTCCACCCCAGTAGGGCCAGGTAGTTGCGGAACGCCTCCGGCAGGTAGCCCTGATCGCGGTAGGACTCCACGGCGACCGGGTCCTTGCGCTTGGACAGCTTCTTCCGCTGCTCGTTGACCAGCATCGGCAGGTGAGCGAAGACCGGCAGCGGCAGCGGTCCGCCCCGGTCCCCCGCTACGCCGTCCGGCTCGGCCGCCGTCCCGTCGAGGGCCTGCCAGAGGAGGATGCCCTTCGGCGTCGTCGGGAGCAGGTCCTCCCCCCGGATCACGTGGGTGATGCCCATGTCGCGATCGTCCACGACATTGGCCAGCACGAAGAGTGGATGACCCGAGGACTTCACGCAGACGAAGTCCTCCATCGCCCGATGGGGGAACGAGACGTCCCCGCGGATGACGTCGGCCACGACCGTCTCCCCAAGATCGGGCGTCCGGAACCGCAACGCCCGGCCGGGGCCCCGCTCGAGCCCACGGTCGCGGCACAGCCCGTCGTAACCCGGGGTCGCGTTGCCCTTCGTCCGTTCGTCGACCACCTCGCGGGTGCAGTCGCACGCGTACAGGAACCCACCCTGCCAGAGCGCCTCGATCGCCGCCTGGTAGCGCGACGATCGCTCCGACTGAAGGTACGGGCCCTCGTCGGGCGACATCCCCAGCCAGCTCATCGCCGAGATGATCCCGGCGAGCCACTCGTCGCGGTTGCGCTCGGCGTCGGTATCCTCTATCCGCAGCACGAAGGTGCCACCCTGCTGGCGGGCGAAGAGCCAATTGAACAGGCAAGTCCGGGCGCTGCCCACGTGGAAGTACCCCGTGGGGGACGGGGCGAACCGTACCCGGGGGGTGCTCAAGACGAGGCCATCGCTACTCGTCCCCGGCGATCGGGGCGTCTGTAGCGATCCGGAAGGCGCCCGTCACTCGTCCTCGGCGATGGAGATGGCGCCCGTCGGGCAGCCGCTCACCGCCTCGGCCAGCTTGGCCCGCATCGACTCCGGCGGGTGCTCGTCGAGCACGTACAGGAACCCGTCGTCCCGGACCTCGAAGACCTCGGGCACGATCCCCATGCAGACCGCGTTGCTCTCGCAGACATCGAAGTTCACGACGACCTTCACAGAGCGACCTCCCGGGTCCTCCGACCTCCCGGGCGGAGGACGTCAGCATACCGGCAGGGTCCGCCGGCCCCGGGGCGCAACGGCCGGCCCATCCGGGGATCAGGGTCCGGGACGCTCCTCCCGGTCGGCCTCGGGCGGCTCGCCTCCGGGCCCCTCCCCGACCCCGCTGAGCAGCTGCGAGAAGAACGCCCGGTCGTTGAGGATGGGCACGTCGGAGAGGAACATCTTCCCGTACCGCTCGAAGTACATCAGCTGCTTCCCCAGAAGGAACGAGCCACGGTCGAATTCCGAGGTGGTGCCACCGGACTCGTCGGCCATGCGCCGCAACCGCCGCAGGGTCCGGAAGCGGTGGGCGAGCGCGGCGGGCGAGCGCCGATGGGCCTCGATCCCCTGGGCCGTGGCCACCTGCTGCTGGGTGGCCATCATGACGGCGGCCAGGCTCACCTCGCCGAACGGGCGGTTGAGAACCGGTTCGATCAGGCCCCGGACGAACGCGGTGAGCTCGTCGTCCGACAGCCCCACCGCGTCCTGAATGGCCGGCCCGTAGGTCGCCGTGATGTGCGCCGTCACGTCCGCCCAGGCAGCTTCCTCGCCGAGCGCCGCGGCCAGCAGCCGCAGGAAGAACCGGTGGGTGTCGGCGTCGAGCCTGCCGACGATCCCCCAGTCGATCACCCCGATCCGGCCGTCGCGCAACAGGAGCATGTTGCCGGCGTGCACGTCGCCGTGAAACGCGCCCCAGCGGACCGTGGTGAGGAAGAAGCTCCTCACCACCTGCTCCACCAGCGGGGCCGGATCGATGCCCATCTCCGCCACCTGGGCCAGGTCGTCGATGGGGACTCCGTCGAGGTACTCCATCGTGAGGACGTTCGGCCCCGAAAGCTCGGGGTACGGCTCGGGGACGACGACGAGCGGCAGGGAGATCTCGGTGGTGAGACGTCGGAAGTGGGCCAGGGAGCGTGCCTCGTTCCGGAGGTCCATCTCCTCGGCGATCTGCACCCGGAAGCCGCTCACCAGCTGCAGGATTGATCCCGCCATCTGGTCGCCCGTCTCGCGGACCACCAGTTGGATGAGGGGGGTCATCAGGTCGAGGTCGGCAGCCACCAGCCGTTCGATACCCGGTCGAAGCACCTTCACGGCGACCTGGCGACCGTCGTGGAGGCGCGCCCGGTGGACCACCGCGATGGAGGCGCTCCCGATGGGCTCGGGCTCGAATTCGGCGAAGGCCTCGCCGAGGGACATCCCGAGGTCGTCCTCCACCCGGGAACGGACCTCGGTGGCGTCCGCCGGAGGGCCCGTGTCGAGGCAGGCGCGGAACTCGTCGGCCACCTCCTCCCCGAACATGGCCGGCGAGGAGGCGATCACCTGTCCGAATTTGATGAAGGTCCCGCCGAGATCCTCAAAGACGAGCCGGAGCTGGCGGGCCACGACGGCGGCCGGGAGCCCCCCTCCGCCCGGATGCCGCGCCCGGCGGAGGGCGAGCGGCGAGAGATGCCGGGCCGTCGAGGCGGCAATCCGCAGTCCGCGCCCGGCGAGCTCGACACGGCTCGCCTCGGGTAACGACCGGGCCCGGATACGGGGCACGTCCCCGTCATCGCCTCCGGGCACCGAAGGCGATAGCGGGGGGACGGTCACGCTCGAAGGCTAGGCGCCTTCGTCGGCCGCCTGGGCCCGGGAGCCTCGCCGCACCGCCGCTGGCCCCTCAACCGCTGGCCCCTCAACCGGTGGCCCCGTCGGCGCGCCCGGATGCCCCTAAGTGGTGGAGGTGGTCGTGGCCCCCTGGGACGAACCGTTGCCCGGCACGGCGAAGACGAAGGACCCCGTCGCGCAATCCCCCCCCGACTGGTCGGCCACCACGAGGTCCTGGGTGGAGGAGCCGACGAGCGGCCAGACCCGCAGGCTCGGCTCGCTCATGAGGCAGGCGAACCGGGGATCGTCGGTCTGAAACCCGGTGAGCGGATCGGACAGCTGCTGGGCCGGGCCGCCGGGGGGCGGCGTCTGGGCGGTGGCAGGCTCCAGCATCACCGATCGGCCCCGGAACACGCCCGAGTAGTGGAAAGAGGTGGCCCCGCTCGCCGGGAGCCCGGTCGTGACCGGGACGCTCGACGCCGCACCGGTCGGCGCGGGCGAGACGGGGGCCGTCGGCGGGGTGGTGGTGGTGGAGGAGGAGGAGGAGGAGGTGGTGGTCGGCTGCCCCGAGACGGTGGCCGGGCCGGAGGTGGGCGATGTCGTCGTCGACAGCGGACCAGTCGCCACGACCTTGGTCGCCGGCGCGAACCCGTCCAACGCCGACAGCATGGCCGGGTCGTTGCCGTCCATGCCCAGTGCCCAGGCACCGACCCCCGCGAAGTGGAACAGCTGGGCCATCTCCGCGACCAGGTAGAGCGAGGTCGGGTCTTCGAAATAGGACTCGTGCCACTGGCTCCCCACCTGGTACGACGTCCACGCGGTGTTGGTCACGCCGTCCCAGTAGATCGGGTGCCCGCTGGCCACCACCTGCCCGTAGGTGATCGGCACGGCGCCCCCGGTCGCCTGCGCCGCCATCGTCCCGTCGGACGTGGGCCAGTCGTAGCCGAAGTAGGCAAGGCCGAGGATCACCTTGCCCGGCGCCACCACCGCCGCGTACTGCCTCGCGGTCGTGAGGTCGCTGAACATGGGGCTGGTGAGCGGCGAGCTCGCGGACGGCGCCGCCGAGAGGTTGAGCTGGTAGGACATCACGAAGAACCCGTCCACCCACGGGGCGAGCGCGGCGACGTCGTAGAACCCGCCGGGGTCGCCGGCCGAGCTCGCGTAGGTGTCCATGGTCACCTGCCAGTGCGGATCGACCTGGTGGAGGGCGGTCGAGACCCGCGAGACCAGATTGGTGAGCCCGGCCTGGTCCGCGGACCCCGTGCCTTCGAAGTCGAGGTTGACGCCGTCGAGGCTCTTGGCCTCGACGGCCGACACCAGCGCCGCCGACAACGTGGCCGGGGCGGTGGGGCTCGAGGTCAGCTGGTCCAACGCCGTCTGGTCGAAGCAATTGACGGTCAGCACCACCCGGTCGCCGGCCGCGTGGGCCCGGGTGACCAGGTCGGCCAGAGCCTGGCTCTGGTACCCGGCCCATCCGTCCCCCGACTGGTCGAGGCTCCCGTCGGGGTTGACGCCGATGCTGAAGTAGGCGAGGGTCGTCAGCCCGGCCACGCTGTACCCGCCGCTGACCGGAAGCTCCCAGTAGGGGGCGAACCCGAAGACCTCGTGAGGGCTGAGCGGGGCGGCGTTCGCCAACGACGGCGGGGCCGGAACGGGGGCTGCCGTCGCCGCCGGGAGATCGAGGGGCTTCGTCATGAGCGCCCGGAGCGACGCGGCGATGCGTCCCATCGAGGACGTGTCGAGGTGCCCGGAGTGTGGCACCGTCAACGGGGGCGAGGACTGCGGGGCCCCCGAGGCGATCGGCCCCACGAGCACCAGCGCGGCGAGCGCGGCGGTCACCACGGTGAGGGCCGCCAGGGCGGAGGCCAGCGGCCGCGGCCGGCGGGATGCTTCGCTCGGCCCGCCGGAGGCGGTGAGCACCGGGGTCAGGGCGGCCGCCACCCAACGGCAGGCGGCGGCCAGGGCGAGCCACACGATCGATCGGGCCACCCATCGTCGGGCTGGCAGGGTCAGCTGCCCGGCTCGGCGAGCCGCGGGGGCGAGGACCGCGGCGGTCGTGCCGGCGGCGGTCGCGGCGGCGGTCGCTCTCGTGCCCGCGGCGGCCAGGCTGGCGGCGACGAGCCCCGCCCGGCGGGTCGCGGAAGGCCCGGGAGGCCGGCGGGAGCGGTCCCATCTGGCCGAGTGCCGGCGCACGTCGGCCAGCAACCCGGACACGCTCCCGGCCGGGGCGAGCAGTCGGAGGATGCCGTGATCCCCGCGCACCTCCAGCAACTGCCGCCGGCTCCCGTCCGGCGCGACGGCGGAGGCGTCGGCGTCAAAACCAACGAGGGCCGACCAGGGAACCAGGGTCGGCGTGCTCCATCCCGGACCGGCCGGCCGGCTGTCGGGAGCCGGCCGGAACAGCAGGCCCCGGCGGTCGATGACCAGTCGGCAGGCGACGACCGGATTACCGCCGCCCAGCAGCAGCACGTCGCGCCCCGCGTCGCCGCGGATCACCCTCGGTGGCTCGTCTCCGGGTCTCGTGGGAATCCCCTCGCCAGCATTGTCCGCCTACTACTGGCCGAGACAGAGCGCTCCCGATCTCGGCCAGGCAGGTGGTGAGGCACCGACCTGCCTGCTGAGATCCGGGGCCGACCCTCGCCAGGGCCGCCCCGATCGCTGTTCGGCATCCTGAAGTCTTGTGGAGACCGGCCCTTTATGCAAGCCACGGCCACACCCAGCCGTCAGGATTCGGAGACGGCACCGACCAGCTCGAGCAGGGTGTCCTTGGCATCGCCGAAGAGCAGCACCGTCTTCTCGTCGTACAGGAGCTCGTTGTCGATGCCGGCGAACCCGGGCCTCATCGAGCGCTTGAGGAAGACGACATGGGCAGCCTCGTCGGCGTTGATGATGGGCATCCCGTAGATCGGGCTGCCGGGGGACGAGTGCGCCGCCGGATTGACGGTGTCGTTGGCCCCGACGACCAGGGCGACGTCGGCCGTTCCCATCTTGGCGTTGGCCTCGTCCATGTCGCGGAGCTCGCCGTAGGGCACATGGGCCTCGGCGAGCAGCACGTTCATGTGGCCGGGCATGCGGCCGGCCACCGGGTGGATCGCGTAAAAGACCTCCACCCCGCGCGCCGCCAGAAGGTCGGCCAGCTCGTGGACCACGTGCTGTGCCTGGGCCACGGCCAACCCGTACCCGGGGATGATCACCACCCTGCGCGAGTACGCCATGAGGATCCCGATGTCCTTGGCCGTCGCGGTGCGGACCACCCGGTCCGCCGAGCCGCCCTCGCCGGTGGCGGTCACCACGGAACCGAACGCGCTGAAGAGGATGTTCGGGAGCGAGCGGCCCATCGCCCGGCTCATCATCCGGGTCAGGAAGATCCCCGACGCGCCGACGAGCGTGCCCGCCACGATCAGCAGGTTGTTCTCGAGCACGAACCCCGAGGCGGCCACGGCCAGCCCGGTGAAGGAGTTCAGCAGGGAGATGAGGACCGGTACGTCGGCGCCGCCGATGGGCAGGACGAGGATGACCCCGAGCACGAGGGACACGACCAGCAGCACCCACACGAGGGCGGTGGAGGGGGTGATCAGTATTCGGATCGCGAGGACGGCCGCGCCAGCGGCCACCACCGCGTTGATCTGCTGCTGGCGCTTGTACGTGATCGGTCGCCCGGGCATCAGCTCCTGCAGCTTGGCGAAGGCCAGCGCGCTCCCCGAGAACGACATGCTGCCGACGACGACGCCGAAGAGCACCTCCAACAACTTGTAGGTGGCGGTCAGCTGGGCGTCGGTCCTCATGAGCTCGGTGATCGAGACCAGTGCCGCGGCCCCACCCCCGACCCCGTTGAACGCGGCGACCATCTGGGGCATCGCCGTCATCTTCACCATCCGCGCCGAGGGGACCGCTATGGCCGCACCGATGACCATGGCGACGATGATCAGGGCGAGGTGCGCGAGGCCCGGTTGGGCGAAGGTGGCCCCGATGGCCAGCAGCATGCCCGCCGCCCCGACCAGGTTGCCGGCGCGGGCGCGTCGGGGCGACGAGAGGCCCTTCAGCGCCAGGATGAACGCGATCGCCGCTACGAGGTAGCAGAGCTCGATGGCGGTGCCACGGCTCATTGCCCGGAGCCCGCCGGCGGGCCGTCGGCCGGGCGGGCGGGGCCGCGCTCCCCCGGTGCCCCGCCCTGCTGCCTGGGACGGAACATCTCGAGCATGCGGTCGGTGACGGTGAAGCCCCCGACCACGTTGAGGGTCGCCAGGACCACGGCGGCGAACCCGAGCACCTCCTCGGTGCCGGTGTGCGCGGCCCCGAGGACCAGCATCGACCCGACCAGGATCACCCCGTGAATGGCGTTGGACCCCGACATCAACGGCGTGTGGAGGATGCTCGGCACCTTCGACACCACCTCAATGCCGACGAAGATCGCCAGGGCGAAGACGGTGAGGTACTCGAGGACCCCGGTCGTCACGCCCGGCCGCCTCGGGGCTGGAGCACCTCGCCGTTCCTGAGCACGCACATGTCCCTCACGACCTCGTCGTCCCAGGCCAGCGATCCGCCCTTCGCCATCAGGTCGAGCACGTTCTGCACGTTGCGCGAGTAGAGCAGGCTGGCGTGGGTCGGCATTCCCGACGCGGGGTTGCTGAGCCCGACCACCGTGGTGCCGCCGAGTACCACGTCGGCGCCGGCCACCGTCGCCTCGCAGTTGCCCCCTTGGTCGGCGGCCATGTCGATGACCACGGCCCCGGGCGCCATGCGCTCCACCGTTGCCGCGGTCACCAGCACGGGGGCACGGTGGCCCGGGACCGCCGCGGTGGTGATGACCACGTCCGACGCCACCACTGCGGTGGCCAGCGCATCCTGCTGGCGCCGCAGCTCGTCGTCGGTGAGCTCGCGCGCGTACCCACCCGACCCTTCGGCCAGCACGCCGAGATCGAGGAAGGCGGCGCCGACGCTCTCGGCCTCCTCCTTGGCTGCCGCCCGCACGTCGTAGGCCCTCACGAGAGCGCCGAGCCTCCGGGCGGTGGCGATGGCCTGCAGGCCGGCGACCCCCACCCCCATCACCAGGACCTTGGCCGGGGGAACGGTGCCGGCAGCGGTCATGAGCATGGGAAAGAACTTGCCCAGGCGCGCGGCGGCCAGCAGGCCGCAGCGGTACCCGGCCACGGTGGCCTGCGACGAGAGCGCGTCCATGCTCTGCGCCCGGCCGATCCGGGGCAGGAGGTCGAAGCTGAGGTACGTCACGCCCTTGGGCGCGAGGACCCCCAGCATCTCGGCGGCCGCGACCGGCTGCAGGAAGCTGAGCAGCACGGCTCCCTCGGGGACCGCTCCGGCCTCTGCGGCGGTGAGCGGGTTGATCCTGACCACCATGGAAGCGTCCCGCATCGCAGCCGGCGCGTCGGCGGCAATGGTGGCGCCCGCCGCCCGATAGGCGTCGTCGGCAAAGGAGGCCCCGTCGCCGGCCCCGGACTCCACCACGACCTCCCATCCGCTTTCGGAGAGTCGCCGGGCGACCTCCGGGACCATGGCGACGCGCCGTTCGCCGGCGAGCCGTTCCGCGACCACCGACAGTCTCACGGCGACTTGTCTAGCAGCGGCGAGATGCTGCGAACTGGGACCGGGGACCTCGGCTACCGGCCCTCAGGGCCGCGGGGCCGGCGGCGCCGCACCTTCGCTCTGGCGTGTGCGGGCTGGTGCCCGACCCCGGCGGTGCTGGTCGAGGTCCCCGGTTCGTCGCCTCCGGCGGTGGCCGGCTCCTCGTCCGCGACCCCATCCTCGTCCGCGACCGGGTCCTCGTCCGCGACCGGGTCCTCGTCCGCGACCGGGTCCTTCTCCGATCCGGAACCTCCCTCGGAGGCCGGCGGCTCCTCGGCGTCCCAGTCCGGCGTGTCGATCCACCCTCCGCCTTCGAGCGGGAACTGGTGGCCGATCCTCGACGCCATCGCCGCCGCCCGCCGGACGCCGAGGGGAGGGGCGAAGTAGTACCCCTGCGCAGCGTCGGAGTCGAACTCCCGGACGAGCCTCGCGTGAAGCTCGGTCTCGACCCCCTCCGCCACCGTCGACATGCCCGACGAGTGGGCGAGGTGCACCACGGTCTCCACCACCATCCGGTTGATGCCCTCGTGCGCCTCGAGCCCGTTGACGAACGACGCGTCGATCTTGATCGTGTTGACGGCCATCCGACGGAGGAGCTCGAACGAATTCCAGCTGGTCCCCACGTCGTCGACCGCCAGCTGCACCCCCATGGCGGCGATGGCCCGCAGATCGCGGATGGCGTACTCGTCCGACATGACGTGCTCGGTCACCTCGACGGTCAAGCGGTCGGCCGTCAACCCCGACCCTTCCAGAGCCGCCTCGACGGCCCGGGAGGCGACGCCCCTCCGGAGCTGGACGATCGAGAGGTTGACGGCCAGCTGCACGCTCGGCGGCCAGGCCATCGCATCCCGACAGCCCTGCTGCAGCACCCACTCACCCAGCGCCACGATGTCGCCGTTCGCCTCCGCCCACGGGATCAGCAGACCGGGCAGAATGAGCCCCTGGGTGGGGTGCTGCCACCGCAAGAGCGCCTCGAACCCGAGCAGCATCCCCGAGGCAAGGTCGACGACCGGCTGGTACTGCAACATCGGCTCGCCGCTCAGGACGAGAGGCCTGCCGTCGGTTGCCCAATGATCTCTGCCGCTCTGCGATCCCACGGGATCTCCTCCGGTCTGCCCGCCGTCGGTACCCCCCGCACCGGGTGCTGCCGCTCACCCATCATGCCCGAACATGCGCTCAAAACCGCGAATATCCAGGTCACCAGGTCTGCTCATCAGCTGGTTCCGAGCCGCCGGCGACGGTTCGGCGGTCGGTGGAGGGTTGCGCCGGGCAAGCCGCTCGCCAGGAGCGCCGTCCCCGCCAACTACCCTGATCCGGTCGACCCGACCACGGAGGCGGAGATGCCATTCGACGTGTCCAAGGCCCTGCAGGAGCGCCACGGGGAGAACTTCCGCCTGCACACGCAGATCATGAACCCCCAGCTGGTCCGCGTCCTCAAGACGATCGGGTTCGACCGCTATTACGTGCGCGGCGAGGGTTGCTACCTGTACGACGACCGGGGCGAACGGTACCTCGACCTCCTGGCGGGATTCGGCGTGTACGCGCTGGGGAGAAGCCATCCGGGCATAAAGGCGGCACTGCACCAGGCGATCGATCTCGATCTCCCCAACATGGTGCAGATGGACTGTGCCCTCCTGCCGGGGCTTCTGGCCGAACAGCTCGTCCAGCGGTCCCACCCCGGCATCGAGCGGGTGTACTTCTGCAACTCGGGGGCGGAGGCCGTCGAGACGGCGATCAAGTTCGCCCGCCACGCCACCGGCCGGTCGCGCATCCTCTACTGCGACCACGCGTTCCACGGGCTGACCACAGGCGCCCTCGCCCTCAATGGTGGGGAAGAGTTCCGAGACCACTTCGGCCCGTTCCTGCCCGGGTGCACGCAGATCCCGTTCGGTGACCTCGACGCCCTGCGCCGCGAGCTCCGGCGGGGCGACGTGGCGGCCCTCGTCATCGAGCCGATACAGGGGAAAGGGGTGAACGAGGCACCCGACGACTACTGGCTCGCCGCGCAGGAGGCCTGCCGGAGCTACAAGGCCCTCCTCGTCACCGACGAGGTCCAGACCGGGCTCGGCCGGACGGGCCGGTTCTTCGCCCACGAGCACTGGGCGCTGCAGCCCGACATCGTGACCGTCTCCAAGGCGCTCTCGGGCGGCTACGTGCCGGTGGGAGCCGTCCTCTGCTCGGACCGGGTCTTCGGCAGCGTGTACAGCTCCATCGACAAGGCGCTCGTCCACTCGACCACCTTCGGGAGGAACCAGCTGGCGATGGTTGCCGGGCTGGCCACCCTGCAGGCGTTCGACGAGGAGGGGATCGTGGAGCGCGCCGACGCGACGGGCGCGATGCTGCGACGGGGCCTGAGCGAGATGGTGGAGCGCTACGAGATGCTGCACCAGGTCCGGGGAAAGGGGCTCATGATCGGGCTCGTGTTCGGCCAGCCCACCTCACGGGCGCTGCGCCGGAGGTGGAACGTGCTCGAGCGCATGCGGCCGGCGCTCTTCTCGCAGGCGATCGTCGTCCCGCTCTTCCATCGCCACCGGATCCTGACCCAGGTGGCGGCCGACGGCGTCAACGTGGTCAAGCTCCTCCCTCCGCTGGTGGCGGGCCCCGACGAGGTCGACTACTTCCTGAGCTCGCTCGACGACGTCCTCCGGGACGCCCACGAGGGACCGGGCCTTCTGTTCGAATTCGGTCGGACCGTGGCGAGGAGCTCGCTCCGGCGGGGCCGGGACCGACGCGGGGGCTCCCCGGCTCGCGCGTCGGCGTCGGCGTCGGCGTCGGCGTCGGCTTCCTGAGCGGGCAATGGCCTCTCCGCCGCCGCCAGAGCGTCCGGGTCCGGGTGTCGTCCTTGCCCCGGGAGACCGGGTCGTCGTGACCGGAGCGGCCGGCTTCATCGGTTCGGCGATCACCCGGGCACTTCTTCAGCGGGGGGTCGACGTGGTGGCCACCGTCGAGCCCGGGGGAAGAGGTGCCAACCTCCGCGGACTCGACCTGCGTCGCCTCACCCTTGACGTGCGGGACAGGGAACGGACCTTTGAGGTCATGCAGGGGGCCCGGGCCGTCTTTCACGTTGCAGCCATGTACCGGTTCTGGGCGCCCGATCCGGAGGTGTTCTACGAGGTGAACGTGACGGGAAGCCGAAACGTCGTAGAGGCGTCCGTGGCCGCGGGCGTCGAGCGGATCGTCTACACCAGCACGGTGGGCACGATCGGGCTGAAAGGCTCGCCGGCCGGCCGGCCGGCCGACGAGCGGGACTTCGCCCGGGTGGATCGCCTTTACGGCCCTTACAAGCAGACCAAGTACGTCGCCGAGCACGAGGTGCTGCGGGCCTCCGCCGAAGGGGCGCCGGTCACCATCGTGATGCCAACGTTCCCCCTGGGCCCGCGCGACGGCCGTCCCACCCCGACCGGCAAGCTCGTCCTCGACTTCCTGAACGGGCGAATGCCCGGGTTCGTCGACACGGCCATGAACGTGGCACATGTCGACGACCTGGCCGAATGCCATCTGCTGGCGCTCGAGCGAGGGCGAGTCGGTCGCAGCTACATCGCCGGCGGGGAGAACCTTGCCATGCGGGACCTCCTGGCCCACCTGGCGTCGAGCACGGGGTTGCCCGTTCCTGGCCGACGATTCCCTCGGGTGCTCGGCCTCGGCGCGGGCTTCGTGTCGGACCTCGTTGAGGGCCGGCTCCTCGGGCGCCATCCCTCGGTGCCCTGGGAGGCCGCCCGGATGTCGACCACGCCGATGGTCTTTGACGACTCGCGGGCGCGACTCGAGCTGGGGTACGCGAGCCGTCCGGCCGCGGAGGCAATCGAGAGCTCGGCCCGTTGGTACGTCGAGAACGGCTACGTGCGTCCCGGCCGGTACGCGCGGATCTCCATCCCGTAGGTTTCCTTGCACGGCCCACTTCCCGGTGCCGGTTCCGAGCCGTGAACGCCGCCATCACCCGTTGTCTCCCACACGAACGTTTGGGTGGTATGCCGATCCCTCCAAATACCGCAATGGGCTACCCGGCCGTGCGCAAAATGGAAAAATGGATCTGTCGACGATCCGGAGGCCACGGAACACGAACGGGGGAAGCCGCGAGGCCATGGTCCGAGCTGGCAAGCCAAGCGTTCGTTTGGGAATGTCACGGGTCGAGCGCGAGGAGATTACCGGGGAATTGCTACCTTCACGGACGGAACTGACCTGTTTTTCCGCAAGTTTTCCGTCGCCACGATGAGCGCCTTGACGCTGGCCGTCATGGGCACAAATATCACTCCCGAACGTTTGGCATCGGCCCGGAGCGCGAGGAGTCGCCGATGGTCTCCCCCGGCAGCACCACACGACCGACGCCGGGCGCCGGGCGCCGGGCCGCGGGCGGGCGCGGGACGCGAGCCCCGAGATCGGACGCGGAAGAGACCCCGATCGGACACCCCGTCGTGAGCACCCATGCGCACGACGGGGCCCTCTCCGGAGCCGAGCGCAGCGAGACGGCCGGCGGCGGCGGGGCGAAGGGCGCCGACGGCGGCCCCGGCAAGGGCGGGTCCGGTGAAGGGGGGAGCGAGCAGGCGCTTCTCGGTCTCGACGCGGTGCTGTCGCAGGCCGGAGCCGAGAATTTCCCGGTGGCGTCCCGCCTCCTCCCGGCACGGTCCCGCCGGCACCTCGTCGCCCTGTACGGGTTCGCCAGGCTGGCCGACGACATCGGGGACGAGGCCGAAGGGGACCGGCTCGAGCTGCTCGACTGGCTCGAGCGGGAGCTCGACCGCGCCGCCGGTGGGACGGCCAACCATCCCCTCCTCCGCCGCCTGACTCCGAGCATCGTCGAGCTCGACCTCCCGTTGGAGCCCTTCCGCGCCCTGATCGAAGCGAACCGCCGGGACCAGGTCGTGCACCGCTACCAGACGTTCGACGATCTCCTCGCCTATTGCATGCTGTCCGCCGCCCCGGTCGGCCAACTGGTGCTCCTGGTGCTCGGCGAGAGCAGCCCCTGGCGGGTCGGGCTCTCCGACGACGTCTGTACCGGCCTACAGCTGGTCGAGCACCTGCAGGACGTCGCCGAGGACCTCGGGCGCGACCGCGTCTACCTCCCGCTCGACGACCTCGACCGGCTCGGGTGCGACCTTGCCGACCTGTCGGCCCCCGAGGCCGGACCGGCACTGCGGAGGCTGGTGGCGCTCGAGTGCGGGCGGGCGCGGCGGCTTCTCGGCTCGGGCGGCGTCCTGGCCGGGACGCTTCCCCTCCGCCCCCGGGCCGCCGTCGCCGGGTTCACCGCCGGGGGCATCGCCGCACTCGACTCGATAGAGCGGGCGGGGTTCGACGTCCTCGGACATCGATGCCGGCCCCGGCCCCTCCGCTTCGGGCTCCGTTTCCTCACCACCCTGGCGGGGACCGCCATCCGAAGGCCCGACCCTGCGGGTGGAACCCGGTGAACACCGAGACCGCCTATCGGGAGTGCGAGAGCATCACCCGCCGCGAGGCGAAGAATTTCGCCTACGGGATCCGGCTCCTCCGGGCTCCGGAGCGCCGGGCCCTCTCCGCCGTGTACGCGCTCGCCCGGCGGATCGACGACATCGGCGACGGGGACGCTCCCGTCGCCGAGCGGACGGCGGAGCTGACCCGGGTCCGCGAGGAGCTCCACGCGATACCGGACGGCTCACACACCACCGACGACCCCGTCTGGCATGCCCTCCGCGACGCGACCGGGCACTACCGGTTGCCGCTGGCGGCCTTCGACGACCTGATCGACGGGTGCGAGATGGACGTGCGCGGCACCTCGTACGAGACCATCGACGAGCTCGTCGCCTACTGCCGCAAGGTAGCCGGCTCCATCGGCCGCCTGTCCCTGGCCATCTTCGGCACCGCCGATCCCGAGCGGGCGACACCTCTGGCCGACGATCTCGGGGTGGCGCTGCAGCTGACCAACATCGTCCGGGACGTCGTCGAGGACCGCGGGCGCGGCCGCGTGTACCTCCCGGCGGCCGATGCCGAGGCCCTGGGGTGCCTCCCCGATCTCTCCGGCCCCCCTGCGGCGGTCGCCGACCTGATCGCCCTGCAGTGCGCCCGTGCCGAGGAGTGGTTCGACCGGGGGATCGGGCTCGTGCCCCTGCTCGACCGGCGCAGCCAGGCCTGCGTGAGAGCGATGGCCGGCATCTACCACCACCTGCTCCGGCGGATAGAGCGCGATCCCCGGGCGGTCAGCCTGGGAAGGCTCTCCCTGCCGACGTGGGAGAAGGTCTGGGTGGCCACCTCGAGCCTGGCCAGGGGCGTCGCGTGAGTGCCCCGACCGTGGTCGTGGTCGGGGCCGGCCTGGCCGGCATCAGCGCGGCGCTCGCCGCCGCGGACGCCGGGGCCGAGGTGGTCCTGATCGAGCGGCGGAACCGCATCGGGGGCCTCACCTGGTCGTTCCGTCGCCGCGGCCTCTGGTTCGACAACGGGCAGCACGTGTTCCTCCGTTGCTGCACGGCGTACCGTGAGTTCCTGCGGCGCATCGGCGCGAGCGAGCAGGTGGTCCTGCAGGACCGACTGAAGATCCCGGTGCTCGAGCCGGGCGGGGCCCGGGCCACCATCGCCCGGAGCCCGCTGCCGAGCCCGCTGCACCTGGCTCCCTCCCTGGCCCGGTACCGCCACCTGTCGCTCGGCGAGCGGGCCCGCCTCGTGCGCCCCGCCCTGGCGCTCCGGCGTCTCGACCTCGCCGACCCCGCGCTCGACGAGATCACGTTCGGCGCCTGGCTCGCCCGACACGGGCAGAGCCCCGGGGCCATCCAACGACTGTGGAACCTCATCATCCTGCCGACGGTCAACGTGCCGGCCGGAGAGGCGTCGCTGGCGCTGGCCGCGAAGGTCTTCAGGACCGGCCTGCTCGACCGTGCGGACGCGGGTGACCTGGGCTGGTCGGCGGTTCCCCTTGCCCAGCTGCATGCCGGCAACGGCGGGCGGGCTCTGGCCGACGCCGGCGTCGAGACCGTCCTCGGTTGCCGGGTCCGGTCGGTCTCGCCCGAGCCGGACGGCCGGCTGCTCGTGTCGACCCCCGGACGCGACCTGCGCGCCGGATCGGTGATCGTGGCGACCCCGCCCGAGGCGACCCAGGCCGTCCTGCCGCCCGGAGTGCTCCGTCCGACCGAAGCGCTGGGAGCCTCGCCCATCGTGAACGTCCACCTGGTGCTCGACCGCAAGGTCACGGACCTCCCGGTCGCCGCCACCGTGGGGTCCCCCGCCCAGTTCATCTTCGACCGGACCGAGTCGGCCGGGGCCGTCACCGGCCAGTGCCTGTCCATCTCGCTCTCCGCCGCCGATGCCTACATCGGGTTGCGACCCGAGGAACTGGTCAGAACGTTCACCACCGCGCTGGGCGACCTGTTCCCCGCGGCACGCCACGCCAGGCTGGTGGACGGTGTGGTCAGCCGCGAGCATGCCGCGACGTTCCGGGGAGCACCGGGTACGGCGGCGCTCCGGCCGCCCAACCTGACCAGCGTCGACGGTCTCTTCCTCGCCGGAGCCTGGTGCGACACCGGTTGGCCGGCCACCATGGAAGGGGCGGTCCGCAGCGGCGTCGGGGCGGCGGCGCTGGCCGTCGGACCACCGGCGCCATCCTCGGGCCCGACGGCTCGCGTGCTGACGGGGACTTCGTCGTGACGGGCTCCACCCTCCCGTCCTCGTCGCCCGACGGCCAGCCGGGCGCAGCGGCTCCGGAGGCTCTCGGGCGCGCCGGGGCGTTGGTGACCCCGGCGATCGACGAGGCCGTCCGGCGTCTCGGCCCCGAGCTGCGGCTCCCGGCCCAGCACCATCTGCAAGGGGGCGGGAAGCGTGTCCGGGCCGCGCTCGTGCTCCTGTCGGCGGCGGCGGTCGGAGCCGACGAGAGGGTCGGCGTCGTCGGCGCCGTGGCGATCGAGCTGGTCCACAACTACTCGTTGATCCACGACGACATCATCGACGAGGACCGGGAACGGCGGCACCGGCCGACCACCTGGGTGGAGTTCGGGATCGGTTCCGCGATCGTCGCCGGCGACGCACTCTCCACCCTGGCCCTGCAGGTCCTGCTCGAGGACGCCACCGCGGAGCGGGTGGGCGCCACGGTCTCCCTGGCCGCCGCCACCCAGGCGATGATCGCCGGACAGGCCGAGGACATGGCCTTTGAGTCCCGGCCTTCCGTGACGGTGGAGGAATGCATCCGGATGGAGGAGGGCAAGACCGGAGCCCTGCTGTCCTGCGCCGCTTCCCTCGGGGCCATCCTGGCGGGGGCACCCGCCCGGACCGTCCAAGCGCTCGCAGACTTCGGGTCCCATCTCGGAACCGCCTTTCAGGCCGTGGACGACATGCTCGGGATCTGGGGGGATCCGGCGGTCACCGGCAAGCCCGTGGGGAGCGACCTGCTCCGGCGGAAGAAGACGCTGCCGCTCGCCACCGCGCTGGCGCGGGACGACGAGGTGGCCGTGGACCTGCGCGAGCTCCTCGCCGGCGAGCTGGACGAAGCGGCCGTGCTCCGAGCGGCCACGCTGCTCGACCGGTCCGGGGTGCGCGACGAGATGCGGACGTTCGCCGACGAGCATCTCCGCAAGGCCGCGGAAGCGCTCGACCGGGTGCCGCTCCGACCCGGGCCGAAGGCCGAGCTGCTCGGGATCGCCCACTACGTCGCGGCGAGGGACCGTTGACGTCGATCCCGTTCACCTCGCTCGATCCCGCTCCGGGGATCAACGGCGCCCGGTCGTTCGACGGCGCTCCCGACGGCGCTCCCTCGAGCCTGCGGCGCGCCGCGGCGGCGCTCACCCGCCTGCAGGACGAGGACGGGTGGTGGAAGGGCGAGCTCGAGACGAACGTCACGATGGAAGCCGAGGACCTCCTCCTCCGCCAGTTCCTCGGGATCCGTACGCCCGAGCAGACCGAGGCGACCGCACGGTGGATCCGCTCGAAGCAGCAGCCGGACGGGACCTGGGCCACCTTTTACGGGGGACCGTCGGACCTGTCGACCACGGTTGAGGCCTACGTGGCGCTTCGGCTGGCGGGCGACCCGGCGGACGCGCCGCACATGAGGAGCGCCGCCGAGTTCGTCCGCGACTCGGGCGGCGTGGAGCACTCCCGGGTGTTCACCCGCTTCTGGCTCGCTCTCTTCGGCCGGTGGGACTGGGACCGTCTGCCGGTGCTCCCGCCCGAGATCATGCTGCTGCCGGCGTGGGTCCCGCTCAACATCTACGACTTCGGATGCTGGGCCCGCCAGACGGTGGTCGCCCTCACCGTCGTGGGCGCCCATCAACCGGTTCGCGAGCTCCCGGTCACCATCGACGAGCTGATCTGCGGGACTCCCGATCCGCCCCGCCGACCACTCGACACCTGGGCCGGGCGGTTCCAGCTGCTCGACCGGGTCCTGCGCGCCTACGGGAAGCAGCCCCTCGGAGTGCTCCGGCGCCACTCGCTGCAGAAGGCCGAGCACTGGATCGTGCAGCGGCAGGAGTCCGACGGGTCGTGGGGGGGGATCCAGCCCCCATGGGTCTACTCCCTCATGGCCCTGCACCTGCAGGGCTACCCGCTCTCGCATCCGGTGATGGAGGCAGGGGTCCGCGGCCTCGACCGCTTCACGATCGAGGACGAGGCGGGCCGCCGGCTCGAAGCCTGCCAATCCCCGGTCTGGGACACCGCCCTCGCGGTCGTCGCCCTGGGCGACGCCGGTTTCGACGGCGACGACCCGGCGCTCGTCCGGGCCGGACAGTGGTTGCTCGGCGAGGAGATCACGGTCCCCGGGGACTGGAAGGTGCGGCGTCCGGACCTCGCGCCCGGCGGATGGGCGTTTGAGTTCGCCAACGACAACTACCCCGACATCGACGACACCGCCGAGGTGGTGCTGGCGCTCGACAAGGTGGCGGGGCTCGACGGTGGAGCGGTGGACCGCGCCGTCGACTGGACGGTGGGCATGCAGTGCCGGGACGGGGGCTGGGCGGCGTTCGACGTCGACAACACCCGGGCGCTGTGTCGTGACCTGCCGTTCTGCGACTTCGGCGAGCTCATCGACCCACCCAGCGCGGACGTGACCGCCCACGTGGTGGAGATGCTCTCGGTGCTCGGTCGAGAGCGGCCGAGCACCCGCCGGGGGGTTTCGTGGCTCCTGCGGGCGCAGGTGCCGGACGGATCGTGGTTCGGCCGGTGGGGCGCCAATTACCTGTACGGGACCGGAGCGGTGGTCCCGGCCCTCGTCGCTGCCGGGATCGAGCCCGGGCATCCCTCGGTCCGCAGGGCGGTCGCCTGGCTCGAGTCGCGCCAGAACGGCGATGGCGGATGGGGGGAGGACCTGCGCTCCTACCGGGACGAGCTGCACCGGGGCCGGGGGGCCTCCACCGCTTCGCAGACCGCGTGGGCGCTCCTGGCCCTGGTGGCGGCGGGGGAGCGGGGACGTCCGACCGAACGCGGGATCGGGTACCTCGTCGAGACCCAGCGGGCCGACGGGAGCTGGGACGAGCCCTGGTTCACGGGCACCGGGTTCCCGGGCGACTTCTCCATCAACTACCACCTCTACCGGCTGGTCTTCCCGGTGATGGCGCTCGGCAGGTACGTCAACGGCTGGGGCGGAGCGGGAGGGAGCACCGATGGGTGAGGCTGCCGGCGGCCGGGGAGCCGACCCCCTCACGGTGCTCACGGCGCTGCGGATCGAGGCCCGCGCCGTGGGTGGCGACGTGGTGGTCACGGGAACAGGGAGAGGGCGGGCCGAGGCCGCGGGGACCGGGCTGGCGGCCGGGCTGGCGCCGGGGTCGCCGGTCGCCGTCACCGGCGTCGCCGGCGGGCTGCACCCGGACCTCCGGCCCGGAGACGTGATGGTCGCGACCGAGCTGCGCACGGCCGACGGCGCCGCGGTGCACACGCTTCCGAGCGCGGCCCTACTCGCTGCCGAGCTGCGCCGGAGCGGGTTGACCGTCCGGGTCGGGCCGCTCCTCTCCTCGCCGACGCTCGTCCGGTCCGCCCGGGCCCGGGCCGAGGCCGCCGCCACAGGCGCCATCGCGGTCGACATGGAGTCCGCCCACCTCGCCGCCCGGCTCGGCAGCCATCCCCTTGCGGTCGTCCGGACCATCGCCGACACCGGGCAACGGGGGCTGGTGCTCGGCGGGGCCAAGGGGGTGGCTGCCCTCCGGCACGTCCGGTCCGTGCTCGAGAGCTGGGGGAAGGCGGTGGGCCCCCGCGACGTCGTGCTCGCCGCGCCCCGGTCCTTCTGCGCCGGCGTGGAGCGGGCCATCGAGATCGTCGAGCGAGCCCTCGCCCGGTTCGGCCCGCCGGTTTACGTGCGACGCCAGATCGTGCACAACAGCCACGTGGTCGAGCGGCTCCGGTCGATGGGCGCGGTGTTCGTGCAGGAGCTCGCCGAGGTGCCCGACGGCGCGGTCGTGGTGATCGCCGCCCACGGGGTGCCGCCCGAGGTCCGGGCCGAGGCCGACCGCCGCGGGAACCTGACGGTCGTCGACGCCACCTGCCCGCTCGTGGCCAAGGTCCACCACGAGGCCCGCCGTTACCTCGCGCAGGACTACCAGATGGTGCTGATCGGGCATCCCGACCACGAAGAGGTCGCGGGAACGTTGGGCGAAGCACCCGACCGCATCCGGTTGCTGCAGCACGCGGCCGAGGTCGACCAGCTCGACTTCGGGTCGGCCGAGCGGGTCGCCTTCCTCACCCAGACCACTCTGGCCACCGACGAGACCTCGGTGATCGTCGACGCCCTGCGCACCCGCTTCCCCCGGATCGTCGGTCCCCACGGCGATGACATCTGCTACGCCACCCAGAACCGGCAGGACGCGGTCCGCTCGCTCGCGCAGCGGTGCGAGCTCGTGCTCGTCGTCGGCTCACCGAATTCCTCCAACGCCGCCCGGCTGGTGGAGGTGGCGCGGCGCGAAGGCAGCCGAGCCGAGCTGGTGGAAGACGAGTCGGACCTCCGTCTGGCCTGGCTCGACGGGACCCGCTCCATCGGTCTCACGGCGGGGGCCTCGGCTCCCGAGCTGTTAGTCCAACGAGTGCTCGACGCCCTCCGGCCCTTCGGGCCGGTCACGGTCCGAGAGCACCGAACCACCGAAGAGACCGTGCGTTTCTCCCTACCACAGCAGGTGCGCTGATGCCGATTCCCATGCGACAGAACCTCCGGATCGGCGGTCACCTCCTCCGCCAACGGATGAAGAGGGCGAAGCACTACCCCTTCATCGTGGAGATCGAGCCGCTGTTCGTCTGCAACCTCTCGTGCCCGGGTTGCGGCAAGATCCAGCACTCCACCGACATCCTCCGGAAGCGGCTCTCCGTCGAGGACGTCGTGACCGCGGTGGAGGAGAGCGGCACGCCCATGGTCTCGATCGCCGGCGGCGAGCCCCTCCTCCACCCCGACATCGCCCGCATGGTCGAAGAGCTGGTGAAGCGCAAGGTGTACGTCTACCTGTGCACCAACGCGGTGCTGCTCCGGCGCCGGATGGACCGCTTCTCCCCGTCGCACTTCTTCTCGTGGGTCGTGCACGTCGACGGCCTGGGTGAGCGTCACGACACCGCTGTCGATCGCGAGGGCGTCTTCGACGAGGCCGTCGCCGCCATCCGCGAGGCGAAGAGCCGCGGTTTCCGGGTGACGACCAACTCCACCTTCTTCAACACCGATTCGCCCAAGACCGTGCGGGACGTCCTCGACTTCCTGAACGACGACCTTCAGGTCGACGCCATGATGATCTCCCCGGCCTACGCGTACGAGAAGGCTCCCGATCAGGAGCACTTCCTCGGGGTGGAGCAGACGAGGACGCTCTTCCGCGAGGCGTTCGGCGACAAGCGGCGCAAGAAGTGGCGCCTCAACCACTCGCCGCTCTTCCTCGATTTTCTCGAGGGGAAGGCCGAGTTCCAGTGCACCGCATGGGGCATCCCCAGCTATTCGGTGCTCGGCTGGCAGCGCCCCTGCTACCTGATGGCCGATGGCTACGCGAGCAGCTACCGGGAACTGGTGGAGACCACCGACTGGGACTCCTACGGCCGCGGGAAGGACCCCCGATGTGCCAACTGCATGGCGCACTGCGGCTACGAGCCCACCGCGGTCATCGCGTCCCTCGACTCCCTGCGGCAGTCGCTGCGGGCACTGGTCAGCACGCACTGATCGCCGTGGCCGCCATCCACACCGACACCGAGCCCGAGCTCGTCACCGGGACGGGGATCGACCGCCCGGGTGACGGGCGGCTCGACGCGTCGGGCGGGCCACCGCGTCCGGGCGGGCTCGACGGGCTCGACGGTCCGGACGGGCTCGACGGTCCGGACGGGCTCGACGGTCCGGACGGGCTCGACGGTCCGGACGGGCTCGACGGGCTCGACCCCGCGAGCATCCGCCGTCTCGGCACCGAGGACCTCGGGGACCTGGCCGCCGAGATCCGCTCGTTCCTCGTCGGAGCGGTCTCGGCCTCGGGAGGGCATCTCGGCTCCAATCTCGGCGTGGTCGAGCTCACGCTCGCCCTCCACCGGGTGTTCGACTCGCCGAGGGACCGGCTCGTCTGGGACACGGGCCACCAGGCTTACGTGCACAAGCTGCTGACCGGGCGGCGGGCGGACTTCGAGAGCCTTCGCCGGGCGGGGGGGCTCTCGGGGTACCCCAACCGGGCGGAGTCACCGCATGATCTGGTCGAGAACAGCCACGCCTCCACCGCGCTCTCCTATGCCTTCGGGCTGGCGCGGGCCCACCGGCTCCGGGGGGAAGACCGGCGGGTGGTCGCCGTGATCGGCGACGGCGCGCTCACCGGAGGTCTGGCCTACGAGGCGCTCAACAACATCGGGGCGGCGGGAACCGCTGTCGTCATCGTCCTGAACGACAATGGGCGCTCCTACGCGCCGACGGTATCGAGGCTCACCACCGCGGGGAGGACCGGGTCGTCTCCGGAGCGGGCGACCTCGGCGTTCTTCGAGGCGCTCGGCATCCGCTACGAAGGGCCGGTCGACGGGCACGACCTCCCGGCACTCGAGGCCGCTCTGCGCACGGCCGCACGATCGAGTGGGCCGGTCGTCCTTCACGTCCACACGGTGAAGGGGCGTGGCTACCGTCCCGCGGAGCAGGACGACGAGAAGTGCCTGCACGACATCGGGCCCTTCGACCCGGCGACCGGCGTCCAACATGCCGGCGGCGCGACCCAGCTCAGCTACACCCAGGCCTTCGGCGCCGCGCTCGTGACCGAGGCGACCCGACGGCCCGAGGTGGTGGCCGTCACGGCGGCCATGCCGGGACCGACCGGTCTGCTGGCCTTCCGGGACAGGTTCCCCGACCGGTTCCTCGACGTGGGGATCGCCGAGCAGCATGCCGTCACCGCTGCGGCGGGCATGGCCATGGGCGGCCTCCGGCCCGTCGTGGCCATCTACTCGACCTTCTTGAACCGGGCCTGGGACCAGCTCTACTACGACGTCGGCCTGCACCGCCTCCCGGTGGTCTTCTGCATCGACCGGGCCGGGATCACCGGCGACGACGGACCCAGCCACCACGGTCTGCTCGACCTGGCCCTGCTGACCAAGGTCCCGGGGATGACGGTGCTCGTCCCCTCCTCCTACGACGAGGTACCCGAGATGCTGCACCAGGCGCTCGAGATCACGGACGGGCCGGTCGCCATCCGCTGGCCGAAGACCCCTGCGAGGCTCGGCACGGCCGGGTCCGGCCTGCGGGCGCGACGGATACGGAGCGGTGCCGACGTGTGCCTCCTCGGGGTCGGGAAGCTCGTACAGGCGTGCGAGGAGGCGGCCGAGCTCCTTGCGGGGCACGGGGTCACCGCCACGGTCTGGGACGTCCGGGTGGCGTCCCCGCTCGATCCGGTCATGATCGACGACGCCATGACCCACCCGATCGTGCTCACCGCCGAGGACGGCGTGGTGGAGGGCGGCGTGGGGTCGAGCGTCGCGGCCGCCGTCGGCCGGCTGGCCGGGCCCGGTGCCGACCCGACCCTGGTCCCCTGCGGCGTCCCGGTCGCCTACCTCCCCCACGGCAAGGCGCCCGAGCTCCTGGCCGAGCTCGGGCTCGACGGTCCTGGGCTGTGCCGGGCCGTCCTCGACGCCCGGCGCCGACCTCGGCGCGGGTAGCCCGTCCGGGTGTCCGGAATCCGCCAGACAAGGCGGGCGGATCGGTGCCACGATCACCGATGATGACGGACGCCGACCTCAGCACGGATCTCGACTTCGACCGCCGCTACCGCTCGGTCCTGGCCAGGGACGCCCGGTTCGACGGGTGGTTCGTCACGGCCGTCACCTCCACCGGGATCTACTGCCGGCCCAGCTGCCCCGCCCTCACACCCCGCAGGGCCAACGTGCGCTTCTTCCCGACCGCGGCCGCGGCTCAACGAGCCGGCTTCAGGGCCTGCATGCGGTGCCGGCCCGACGCGACACCCGGATCGCCCGAATGGGACGTCAGGGCCGACGTCGTCGCAAGGGCGATGCGGCTCATCCTCGACGGCTTCGTCGACCGGGCAGGTGTCTC